>CEUI01056180.1_pt1 | contig 15169 bp, 6 predicted proteins | sample 531411 | NCBI WGS metagenome assembly CEUI01 (sample SAMEA2622841, study PRJEB7988) | marine metagenome | isolation source: saline water (ENVO:00002010), including
ACATCATTCGCAGCCTACATAGAAATGAAAGGCGATGGAGATAAGTTAAATAAATTCATTAAAGATAAAATAAAGGAGGCTAAAGATGCCCAGCAAGAGCAAAGCAAAGGGGAATAGATTTGAAAGAGAAGTAGTTAAGATAGCTAAAGATCATGGATTTGAATCTAGAAGAGCATGGGGATCTAATGGTCAAGCTTTAGGAATGCATGAGGAAGTAGATTTAACTCTAGGTAAGAACCCTGAACTCAAAATACAGGCTAAATGCAGAAAGAGTATAGCTTCTTATCTTATTCCTAGTGAGCATGTAGATGCAGTAGTTTGCAAAGAAGACAGAGGTGAACCCTTAATGATAATGAGATTAAATGATTGGCTTAATATGTTCTGGGTTAATTGCATGACGGAGGATAGATAATGAGTGTTGTTCTATGGAAAAGAAGAAACAAAGATGATTACAAGAAATCTAATAGAGATAATGATTATAAAATAAATAGATTGATTTATCTCATGGAAAAGCTACTTAATAAGTTAAGTTAATATCTAAGAAGATAGAGGAGGGGATAACCCTCTTCTATCTTAAAGCTTTTAGTAATGCATCTATTTGCTGCTTTGAAGCTGTTTTTTTAGAATAGAATGGTTTAGACCTGCTTTTCTTTTTATTTCCCCAAATCCATCTAGACATTTCTCTTTGAGGTTTACTAGCAAATAATCCAAGCTCCATATAAGCAAAGTCAGCTAAGCTACCACCACCTTTAAGGCCAGGGTATGAATATGCAACAGTCCTTGCTAATTGAGAATTAATAATCTGCAGCTTATCATATAGTTCTTTAGGTTGATCTTTTTTCATATGACTATAAGCTGTTTCAAAAGCATTTTCATTTCTAGGATCAACTATTCCATCTATATTAGCTTTAGCAAATAATTCATATATACCCATTATAATAGGCATATTAGGACCTAAGAAAGTTGCACCTCCCTGACCAAAAGTAGCCCTTTGCCAATCTTTTATTAATTCACCTTGATCAATATTAAGATAAAGTTTGCCAGTTTTATCATTTTTTATTCTATCTATTTGAGATTGCGTTATCTCTCCAGTAGCTAATTTAGCTTGAACTCTTGCATGTAACTGAAATGCATCCAATGTTTCTAATACATCATTAGGTATTAACTTTTGAAAATTTGTTCTTAAAGCTATGCTAGATCCCCATATTGCAGCTTGTAACATTGCAAATCTCATAGGCTTCATAAATTCTTCACTCATAAAATCACCAGCTCTTGCAGCACCTATATTTTGCCTAGGATTTAGTCCTGCTTCAGTTATCCATTTATGCATAAGATTCGTCATTTCAAATCTATAATGAGCAAATTGACCTAACCCCATTTTAGCCATCATAGTAGGAGTAGATTCTTTCCCAGTAGGTCTTATAGCTCTAGCTTTATTCCATTTTGCATACTCAAAGTGTAAATCTAAAACACCTCCATATGCTAATTCACCAGCTCTATTTTCAATCCAATTATCCATAACTTTTTCACTATCCTTGCCATACTTCTCAATAAGATCTTTTTTAGTTATAATATAATCAGATCCTTTCTTTTTCAATATATCATCTTTATATTTTCTTAAAATTTGCTGAGAACGCCAAGTTTCACTAGTTTGTCTTAAATTAGTTGATGCTAATGCAAATCCCACATCAAATGTTTTGCCTCTATTCCAATCTTCAACTACTTTATGAAAAGTTCCTGCAGTCTTTGCAACTCCAGAAGATGCTCTTGCTGTCTTTGCATGCCATGTATCACCATCTTTTACTTGTAATTCACCTTTTGAGTCTATAAATACATCTTTATCATTCATATAAGCATCTTCCATAGCACCTCTAGTTTGAGAACTTATATTAATATCTTTAGAGGTTATTGAATCAAAAATATTAGATGTCATATTTGCCCCATTAAACCATTGCAATCCATATTTCTTTTTCTGTTTTGTTGCAGCCAATACATTTTCTTCAGCCTTACCTGTATTTTTGTAAAAATTAGGAGCATCCCATTTACTAGCTTTAAATCCAAACTCTACCCATTCATATAATCTTTGAGTCGCATTTCTAACTCCTGATCTTACATTTCCACCCATTAATCTAAAATAAGTTACAGCTTGCATTGTTCGCATCATATTTGTAAGTGAATTATCCGTACTTGGATCTATAGTTTGTATATCATGATAAACGTCACCAATAAGATCTAACATACCTTCAGAAGCTTCTACTAAATCTTTTCTACCAGCAGCTTTAGCTGGATCTAAATGATCTCTTATAATAGCTTTAGATGCATTACTAAAATTATCTTTAACATGAAGTCTATAATTAAATATACCTACATCACTTACATATTTTTTCAAGAAAAAGTATGGGTCATTATCATAGACTGGATTAGATATAGGGCTTCTTCCTTTTGCAACATTAACTATCTCATCCCAACTATTTATTTCATTTTCTACTTTTTCAGATATTGACAATCTACCATCTTCAATATCTTTTTGTAAATTCTTTATAGTTTTAAGCATACCCAATGTATATTGAGACATATAATGCTTTGAAAATCCTAATTTACCACCTCTTGAATATCCTTCTGTTTTAAATCCTAATGCTAGAAAGTCTTTTTCAGATGTAAAATTAGTAAAATCCATAGTTTTTCCATTCTCATCTACAGATTTTTGAAATTCTATAGCTTTTATTAGTCCATCTACACGCTCAATAACATTATCTGTCCATCCTAAATTTCGTTCCCTAGACATTCTCTTTATTTTTTGCAATCCCCTAATAAGTCCAAGAGAACCTGCTTTTCTAATCTCTTGGTAATTTTGCTTCATTTGCTCTAAAGATTGCCTTTGCTTTACTGTTAATTTAGATCCATTAAGATTTGTTATTGTAGATATATCAGCACCTTGCAATACACTATTCATTAATGTAAATGAATTTCCAGATCCAGTATTGTAATAATCTTTTAATTTTAATCTATTTTCTCTTATCTGCTTAGATAATATTTGTTTTTGCTTAGATGTTCCAGCTCTTAAATAAGCTGATTGTAACTTGCCATAATCATTATATAAAGCTCTTAAAGGTTTATGATCTTTTCCTAGTAATTTACTAGCTATAATATTGTTTTCACCAGTAGCTAAAGCTAAATCATTAAAGCTATCTAGAAATTGAGCTACATTTTTATTAGCATTATTGCTATAATCCCTAAAGAATGAGGTTTCGTTAATTAAATTCTTTTCAAATCTTTGCAATTCAGGCATATTTTGCATAGCTCTTCTTGGTAAATGGAATTTAGATGCAAATAATCCTTTAGGCTTAGCCAATAAAGTATTATAATATTTTAATCCAAGTTCAAATCTCTTGACATGTTTATAGTTCACAGGAAACTCAGAAGGATCTAATGAAGGAAGTTTAGTATATTTACTCCAAAGCCATTCAAATGTATCAGTGTTATTATACCCAGCATCTTTTATATTTTTATATACTCCAGTATCAAAATCAGAAGCTATTTTAGCCATTTTATTAGCTATATTTTCTCTATCTTTTATACTTAAGTCTTTATCACCTTCTAATTTTCTTCTAAATGGATTTATTCCACATAAAAAATCAGCCATTAAATACTCCTATTTATTTTTATAACATCCAAATTTATCAATAACTAATCTTGATGCAGATTCTTGAATACCTTTTTTATCACCAACATCAATTCTTCTCATAGCATCTGTTTCGCTTAAGAATATCTTTTTAACACCATACTGCCTAACATCTCCATCATTATTAGACATATAATCAGCTCTACCCCATTGTTGATTTATAGGTATACCAGCAGCTTCCATTATTTTAGATGCTTTATACAATATTACAGGGTCAATACTTTTCCCTGTAGTTGCATAATCAATCATTATCCTAGCAGCATCTTTTTCCAATGCTGTTCCATTTTCTCTTTTTTCAAAAACATCTTGAGCTAAATGCTTTTGAGTAGTCATAGAGCCATCTAAGCTTGCAGGCTCAGTAGTTAATCTTGCAGTTATTATATCTATATCTACATTAGGACTAGTATTAGCTATGTAATGAGCATTCTTTAACATATTTAAGTCATCTAAGAAGTTATTTGCAAAATCTTTAAAACCTCCATCTGGTTTATATTCTCCAGATGCCATACTAGCTAACAATCCCATAACAGGCTCATGAGTTGAACTGTCGTAATATATATTATCAAATATAGCTTTTTTAGACTGTCCATCAGAAATATTTCTCATAGATATAGCTTTATTATTAACTTCAGGTATCATTAGTCTTAATATTAAAGCTTTTCTATACTCATCAGTTAAAGCATCATTATTAAATATATTGTCATACAACATAGCTCTACGCTCTACTACATAATCTTCTATACCAGCTCTACCAGGCTCTCTTTTATCGTTTAAGCTTATAGTTTCTGATATAATATTATTATATTCTTTTTTAATAAAAGTATTCAATTCATATTCAGAAAGTCTTTTAATATTTCCATCTTTGCCTCTTACAACAGGTATCCCAGCATAAGCATCATGTAGTATTCTTAATCCTTTTTGCTCTTCCCCATTAGTAACTTCAAACCTTCTACCATTTTCTATTATTTTATCTTTTAACCCTATTCTTTGTATATTAGATTGGCCTTTTCTTATAACTTCTTTTATTTTTCCAGCTGGAGATAATATAACAACTGGTTTATTTGCTATATTATTAGTAAAATAACCAGATTTATAGCCAGAATGTCCATGCACTTTTGGAATATTAGTAGGATCAACATTTCTATATGCTATAGCTTCTTCCATAGTAGCTTTTAAATCTTGAATCCTAGATAATTTACCTCTTTTGCTCTTTAATAGCTCAGTATCAGATTCATATCCTTTTTGAAAAGATTCTAGTTTTTCTATCTCAAATTTAAGAAATTGCTCTTGTTTTTGCAAGTCTATAACTTTTAAATATCTAGCTTCATCTTTTACATATTCTTTTAAAGCTATATTAAATATTCTATTATGCCTAGCCTCTTTACTCTCTCCTCTTACATCATCAATACCATTTTCTATATAAGCTTTGATTTCATCTACTTCAGACATCTTTCTACCATAATTCTCTTTTAATACATTTCTATGTTTATATATTTTATGCATTTCTCTCATAGATATATCATATGGATTTCTTGATCTAGAAAAATAATCTCTAGCAGCCTGTAATCCTGATTGCATATCTATATTTTTAGGTAATCCCCAATTTTTATAAGGATCTAATGTTTTATAGTATAAGTCAGAAAAAGCATTACTATAACTTTCTAGTGTAGCAGCCCTATCTACGCCAGAAGGATCAGTTTCCATACCCTTATTATATCTTAAATAAGTATTTAAAGGGTTGATTAGTCTGTTTCTTATAGCTTTTATAATAGGTCTAAACTCTGATTTGGTTAAATTAAACTCACTAGTTTGATCTAATGTAATAAATTTACCTTTATCATCTCTATATCCAATATCAAATACACCATTTGGACCAAAGAAAACTTGATCTTGTATAGCATTTATATCTTCTTTTCGTGTTTTTGAAGGAAGCTTTTTATAAACATCAATAAAGCTAGTCGCTAATTTAGTTATATTATCTACCATAGAAACATATCGACCAGTATTATTAAGCCTTACTTGTATATTTTTATCACTACCACCTAATCTCATAGTTGTTTGCAATATATTAGGATTATCTCTAAATATATTAGCAAGATAAGTAGATGTTTGATGCATTTTTATAAATTGACCTCGTGCCATATTAACTTCATTTAATACCATAATATTATTTTCAGGAACATTGCCTTCATATAATAATGGTAGCGTCTTTGCAAACATACCTGAATTTATATTTGGATCAAATATTTCATCTAATGTCATTGAATGATTGTTGGTGGTACCCTCTATGTAGCCAGCAACCTTATTTGCTTCTCTCCAAAATTGTCCAGGAGCAGCTACATAATTAAATGATTTATCAAAGTCAAAATCAGCATCTTGAGGTTTTATAGCATCTACGTGATTCATTCTGCTTACATTGCCTGAATTTCTATCTACATATGCCCTGTCATTAACTATAGCTACTTTACTTATAACTATATCACCCATCATATTTCTAGGCTGTCTACTATTCAAAACTCCAACTGCCAAATCTAAATCTTTCAATACCATAGCAGCATCAGCTATATTAGTATGAGTATCAATCAAGAAATCACCTAAAGCATCTGTTAAATTCATAGCATTATCTTCTTTTGCTATTGCATCATTATATACTTTTTTAAGATCAGCATCCTGTCTAATAACATCTTTAGTATCAAAATCTATAAGCCTTCCTTCTTTATCTATATATCTTCCTTCAACTTGTAAAAATCTTTCACCATTTATATTATTTAAATAAGCATCTGCTTGCCTATCACTACCATCTTCAGCTTTATATTTAACTCTTTGAATTATAACATTATGAACGCCATTTAATTGAGGCTTCAAAGCAGGTATAAATCTTTTTTGAGATGCATAGTAAGAAGGTAAAAACTCTCCAAAATATTGTACTGTAGGTCTACCTCCTATATTTGATCTAACTGTTATATCTAAATCTCCCATATCGGCAGTCATTACATCTAAAGAACCATCTTTAACTACACCGCCAGCTATATTCCCATTATTTACAAAATAACCTATAAGATTATCTTCTAATCTTCTTAATGCCCAAGGCTCTAATATCAATCCATTCCTATTTAATATAGATCCTATAGCTGTATTTATAGCAGATGGATCACCTGATTCAGCCTTAGCCCCCATTACTTTTTGAGCTAATGCAGTTCTATAGAATGGATTATTAAAGCTATTTGAAATACCATCTTTAAAATTCTGTATTTTACTATCTAATCCTATCCATTCTGCTATACCAGTATCATTGCTCATATGCACAGCAGCATTAGCGCCAACTAATGGATCATGCTCTTTAGATATTGTCCTTAAACTCATTGATTCAAGTGGTATATCTACTATTCTATCAGTGTTTGTTAATCTATTTGGTTGAGATATATAGCTATCCCAAGTCTTACTAACATCTGATGTACCTACTATACCTGAATAATTATCATCTATATATTCTTCACCAGCTCTTGGCTTTATTGAATTTATTTTATTAGCAGATTTAAATGTTATAGCATCTACACCTAAATCGCTCATTAAATTATCTAATAATGGATTGTATTTAAATGCTGTTTTTCCAAACCATTCTTGAACCTTACCATAATCTGCATTATTTCTATCAATATTAACATCAGAATGAGTTATTGTAGGTTTTATAGCTCCTGATTTAAAGCCTGTTACATTCCCATTTAAGTCTGTTATAACCATATCAGGATGCAACCCTATCATAGACATTGCAGCTAAATAAAAATCTTTAGATACAAACATCTCACCATCTACTATAGACTTAGTAACTTCGCTCATTCTAGCTACTTCTTTATCATATGTATCTTGATCTATTAAATTATTATCCAATTTATCCTTCAAATTAATTTCAGCTCTATTTAAAGAACTAAATATGTTTCCTATTGGATCTCCATTAGTATCAACTAATTGAGCTTCATCATCTATGGATATAGTTCTAAGCTTTTTAAAATTACCATTAGCATCTGGTTCTAACCATTCTGATATTTGATTGTAAACTTTTTTATGAAAGCTTGATGATGCATTTTTATACAATAACCCTGCTTTCTGTCTATTATTATCTGTAGGAATAAAGCCATTTTTAGTTTCATTAAGTTTATCTCTTTTAAATCTATTTTTTATATAGCTATGTGATAAATCTATAGGATTAACTCCAACTACCTTTTCTATAGCTCCAGGCATATTAAGTATCATTCTTGTAAGTTTTATAGCTTCTATAACACTATTATCTCCATCAGATACATTTCTAATTGCTGTTAATTTATTATGTATATTTTTATGCTTTTCAAGGGTAATATTACCATCTAATATAGCTTCTAATGTCTTAAACAATCTTCCTTCAGAACCAAAGGCAGTTCTAATATTATCATGTAAAGAATTATCAAATTTATCAATCCTAACTATTATTGATGTAGACTCATTGATAGGTATAATATTATATCTTCTTAAATTCTTCTGAGGTTGATAATCATTCTCAACTATTTTTTTAACATCACCAGTTTTATAAAATTCTGATTTTGCCTGAGGATTAACTATGCTAAAATTACCACTAGATAACTCTGAATTATACTGATTTAAATCAAATCCATTTATATTTCTTATAACCTTACCATCCCCACCTATACCACTAGTTTCTGCTAAATAAATAAAATCTTGATTAGGATCTAAAGCTTTCAAAATGCCTGTAAATCCTCTGTTTTCTGTCTCCCCTACTACCTTATACCCTTGTAGCAATCTATTAGTGCTAAGGTCTAATTTAAGCGTTTTTACGGGGGTTTTAGAGAAATAATTAGATATAACTCCATATATATCGCTATCCATTACAGCATCTGTTGGTCTGTCAGCAACTTTCATAGATTCTACCTGAGCTTTCATCCTAAGCTTTAATGGCTCAACTATATATGTATTAAAATTATTTGGGTCTAATACTATATTACCTGATAATTGTTTTAATGTATTTACAGATTGAAGTATTTGGCTTCTTAATTCAGGAGTTTTTATATTATCAGGAAGATCATAATAATCACCAAGCATCCTTTCTGCATAAATTTTTATTTCATTAGCATTAGCTCTACCTGATCTATCTATATCAAATATATTATCTAAATCTCTTGTTGATATATCATATTTAACAGAAAATTGAGCAGATGTAATCTTCATAATTTTATCATTTACATCTTTTTCAGGTATAACTTTAGATGTGTATGTTAATTCTTCTAATATATGCTCTTTTATATTCTCTTCTCTCAATACAATCTTTTTAGCTTCACTTTTAATCTTTTCTGATTGCATAACTACTTTATTTCTATATGCAGCTCTATCTGAATTTGTAGGATCAGATGATAAGACTTTTAATATATCCATAAGATCAGCTTCTTTCTTTGCAACTGCTCTTAATGTATATGGATTTCTTTCTTCTAAAGCTGTTTTTATTATTTCGCTAAGATTTTTAGTAGCAGTCTGATCGGCTAAAAGCTCATTCATCTCATCTTCATATTTCTTTCTAGCATCTTTATTGATATTATCCATTCCAGCTTTTATATTAGTAATAAGCTGTATATCTTTATCTATTTGAGATAATTTTTTATCATAAAAGTCTAAAACAGATCTTGCTTGTCCAGTAGCCCAATTATCCATAGCTGCCTCACCAGTAGCTAAAGATTTCTGTAGAGAAGTAATCCAATCTCCTGAATCTGTTTCCTTAATAGAATCACTAAAATTAATACCAAACTTAGCATCTCCTACTTTCCCTACTATTAATTCATAATGAGCTTTTAAATCTTGATACATATCAGAGCTAATATTCTTACTATTCTTAGCAGCTAATAATACAGCTAACATATTATTTCTTGAAGGTAATATAGGTAATCCATCTCTATCAGAATAATTTATCTTAATATCATTCATCAATGTCAATAAACTAGCTTTAGTATCTATTCCACTAGCTAAGTCATTCAATCCTATCTTACTTATTGCTTTCCTTAATATGTAATTCTTAAATTCTTTATATGAATCTTGATTTGTAAATAAATCACCTGTAGCTGATTGCAATTTCTCTTTTAAGGCAGTAGCTTCATCCATAGTCATTTGTTTGGGAGCTTTGCTTGATAATGTCGGATTTAACATTGATATTACAGAATGAACTTTATTTATATATTGACTAACTTCTCCAAAATCTTCTTGATTGCCATCTGGTTTTTGTATTATAGGCTGATCTTTGCTTAACAAATGCTTAGCTACAGCACCTTCTATTGTATCAGCATCGGATGGTTTTATTCCGTGATCATTCCCACCAGTAAATAATTCATATGCATTCCTATTCTGTCTATGCCTTAGTATATCATTAAATGGCAAACTCCATACAGGATTTACTAATGCTAATGGATCAAATTCATGGGAAGCCTTCCAATTCTCTCCCCATACATAAGACATCAAATTTTCAGTAGAGCTATTAAATTGATCTGTAGCTAATTGTATTTCTTCAGGACTAAATTTACTTTCTGATGCCCTTAAAGTTTCTCCAGGTAATATCCAATTATTCTTAACTCCCATTCCATATATCACAGAAATAGTTTCATTCAAATCAGCATTCTTAAAATCTATAGATACTACATCAGGCATAACTAATACGCCATCCTCTTGATATCTAGCCTCATCATATGGTATTTTTAATTTATCCATTATTCCTGCTAAGAAATCTCTTTGTATTTCTTGGGGTTTATTAACAGCATTTGATAAATTTTTATCCATCCACTCTTCTAACTCATAACTTAGATTTGTAGCGCTTAGCTTCTTGCCATTAAATTTTATAGCTGCTACTTTAGTTACTATATCCATAGCTTGCTCAGGAGTATAATTATTAAGTCCTAAAGATTCTCCACTATTAGCATTATATTCATCTAATATTCTTTCAGCTATTGCAAGCCTTTCATTAAATCCTGAAGCTTGATCATATGTTATATCTCCTGCCTCTATCATATCTGAAAGTCTTTTATTGAAAGCTGTAGATAAATCTGCTCCTTGAATATTATCAGACCCTTCTATTGAAGATAATATATTTTTAACTTCAGCAAATTCTTTAGTTTGATCTAATGTAGTCTTTATAACATTATTAGCATCTGAATAATTATCTAAATTCTTACCACTGTAATTATTTACTATAGCATTCAATCCTTCTGCATCCGCTCCAAATGTTTTCATACTACCAACTATAGCTTTTAAATGCTGTGATTTTCTAATAGTATATCTATCTATTTCACCTGTATTAAATATCTTATTAAAAGCAGGAGAATTAAACTCAGAGTTAAAGCTATGTGGCCTTCTTGTAAAGAACATAGCTGTCCATATATTAGCTGCTATTTCTTCAGGAGATTCTCCCATAGCATTCCAAGCAGAATCAAGACTAAATCCATTTTGCTTAAATGAAGACATCATTCTTGGAAAATTCATAGCTACTACACCAGCACTCATCCTAGGTAATGAAGAAATCATATCCTTACCAAATTGCCTTGCCCAATATTGAGGAGCTTCCATTACAAATTTAGCTCTAGCATTAGATAGCATCTCTCTCATTAATTCAGTATCTTTTTCTGAAGTAGCATTTATCCACCATTGCTTTCCAGTTCCTTTTCTAGCTGCTTCATTCATAAATTTCTTATTAAGGGTTCTACTTAAATAACCACCAGAGATATCATCCATAGCAGTTAATTGATATTGCAATTCTTTATTAGTATACTTCTTTAATGGTCTCCAATAAGATTTAAATGAATTTTTGATTAATCCACCTAATCTTCTTATATGACTAGCTTGAGTACCACCTTTTATAAATGATACTGGCCCCATTAATGAATAATAAAAGCTTTCTTTAATTGCTTCGTTCCACCATCTCTTGCCAGTTTGACCTAAATTTATATTATAATTAGGTCCTGTTAATGGCATTTTAGGTTGCCTATGCTCATCAAATTCAACTCCAAATGCTTTTTGTTGGGCAGTTTGAGCAGCTACTCTTATACTACCCATTCCAAACCCAATAGCAGCATCATATGCAGCAGCGCCTAATACAGCTCCTGTTTTAGGACCAGCTCCTGGTATTTTTCTTCCAAGCATAGTTAATAAAGAAAATGCATCATCAGGATTATTTTTCATTACTATTTTTACAGTTTCATCAGCTACTGCATCTATTAATTCATTGTCACCAATCTGCAATACTTTCCCAACATTATCCTTTATTTGACTTTTAAATACTTGCTCATAAACTTCTGATCCAACTTTTCCTTCAATAGCAGATATAACATTTGATGTATTTTTAATATCATAAGCTTCTTCTATTAATTGCTTGCCTGCCTTATCCTTTAAAGCGCTAGCTATATCAGTAGTGCCTTCTTTTCCAGGGAATTTTACAGATGCTTTAATTAAGTCATCTGTAGATGTTTTAACAGCTGTTTTTAGTCCACCTGTAAATAATCTAGCACCACCCTTTACAACGCCTTCAGCAAATAATTTTCCAAGACCTAGCGTAGGTATCATACCTAATCCTCTACCTACTATATTTCCTGCCCTACCAGCTGGAGATAATTCTTCATAATCACCTCCTGTACCCATAGTAAATATATCTTGAGCAGTAGTTATATCTTCACCCTCGCCATAAGCTTCATCATAAAATTCTCTAACTTCATCAGAAACTCCCAATGTCCCAAGCGTAAGCTCATCAGCCGCACCCCAAGTAGCTTGACCTAAAAAATCCCATACAGCACTTCCTGTACCTACTGTAGGATCATCAATCCATTCATGCCTACTAGACTTTTCATCTGACTGACTTTCTTGGAATAATTGCTTTAAATATTGTTCTTCGTTCATTTATTTACTTTCTAACATTTTTGTTAACTGATCTAGAGATATATAATTAAGAGCTTCATCTACTCCTGTTTTGTTGAGTATTCTAGCATTATGCTCTTGTGACTTAACTATTGTCTTGTAATTATTATATAAATCACTAGATTCTTGATATTCAGGCTTTATAGCAGCCCTTTTATTATATTCTTCTTCTAAAACTTTTTGTGTATCTTTTATATTTTGATCGGGTCCAAATTTTTCATATTTAGGATCCCAATACCAATCTCTATTTTCAATTTTTTCTAACCCTTCTCTTCTAGCTATGTCTGAAAGACCCAAAAGCATTTGAATGCCCATTCCTGGAAAAATATTAAGTGGACTAATTTTAGCCCTTTTATCAAATTCAGCTCTTTGAGCTCTTAAAGCTTCTTGTAAATTACTTATTTTAATGTCTGTATTTTTGTACTCATTGTTACGATCAAGCATTTTGTTTTCTAACTCTGTTATTTTACTATCTCTTTCTTCACCAGTAGGTCCAAATAAATCAGTTAATTTTCCCTCTAACTCATCTTGAGCTCCTATTATTTCTAATATTCTTTCATTACTTACATTCCTTGAAAATGTAAACCCAGGAGAATCAGGATTGCCTTGTTCAGATATAATAGTATCTAGCATTAATAGATTTATTTCTTCATACAATCCAGGAACTTTAAGTGCAATATCCTCAACAGGTATTTTTTTTGTACCCACTACACCTTCTTTTATGAATTTATGCATTTCTTCATAAGAGCCAAAAGATTTTAATTCATTTATTAACTTATTTTTTATCCTATCACTCATTATATAAATCCTCTTCTAATAAATTATCCCACTCTACCTCATTGGTTAACTCTTCTACGCTGCTACTATCAACTTGTCCACTTTCTTCCATTGGAACTAATAATTGATTTATGTATTGAGTTTTCTCATTATCATAGAAAGCTTTAAAAGATCCATTAAATCCAAAATATCTTTGAGCTAATTTTTCCAACTCAAATTGCTTGTGTTCAGGAGCATTTTTATAATTTTCATAAGCTTTTTCTACAGACCGATGATATACAGTCGGATCTCCTTTAGAATATCTTCCGCCAACTACAGTGCCTTCTGCTGCGGATATCATATCTTTATAATCATAATACAAATCCATACTGCCTTGCACCCCATACAATTTAGCAAGATCTTTAGCTATATTACTCTCCATATCCAATGCTCTTTTTAAATCAGGGTTTTGGGATACATCAGTTGGATCTATGCCTTGTTTGTCAGCAAAATCCATAGCTTTTAACCTTAAAGCAGTAGCACCAGCAACACCACTATTAATACTAGTATTAGACAACCTTTGATCATACCAGTCATTAGCTACTTTTTGATTCTTAGTTGTTACTTTATCTGCATCTCCACTTTTATCAAGTATTTGATCATATCGCTCTTCTTTTTTTGCTCTTAATCTTTCATCAGAAAGCAATTTATTTAAAGCCTGCATTTGAGCATCTAAACCACTAATTTGTCTAGCCTTAACTCCAGCAAAAAACGGCTTGCCTTCTACTCCTTCTAATTCTGGGAATTTATTCATATAAGAAGACAATTCTTTATCACTAAAATCACCTATGTCCCAGCTCTCTATGTCTGAACCTGTCTTGTAGTCATGACCAACACCTTTATAAAAATCTTGTATTAAACTTACCTTAGCTAGATCCTGTTTTAGGCTATTTAATTTACCTATATTGTAAGACTTCTCATCTTTAACGCTATCTAGTAAAGAATTTAAATCATTCATAGTATGCCCAGTAAGTTTCAAAACATTATTAGAGCCAGATGTTTTTTGTTCATCTGATAGTTTGTATAATTGGCCAGTAGTCTCTAAGAATTTGTTCTCATACAATACTATTTCTTTTTCTAATCTATCACTCTTTTTTTCATTAAGAGTAATCATATGATTTAAAATTGCTATTTGATTTTTTTTATCTTCAGATTCTCTTATAAGGTCTCTATCTAATCTTTTTTGTTCTGCAGCTAGATTAGCTGAATGAGCTTTAGATACAGCACCTGTAAGTATTGCCAATGCTTGTAATGCGTCTGAATTTCCCATATCTATCCTTAAGTATTAAATGTTAATTGATTTATTAGTGAGCTGTAAGGGTCTGAACCTGCAGTTGAGCTGCCAGAATATTGACTAATAAAATCATCAAAACTACCTGTTGAGCCTCCATAGGCTTCACCAGTAGCCGCACTATAATCCATTAATAGTTGTGTTTTTTGTTTCTTTAGATCTGCTATAAAATCTATTTGTGCTTTTTGAGATTCTAGATTTATATCTCCTAAGCTTAATTTATAATTACTAATTAAATCTTCTTCCAATCCACTTGTTGCATTTGGGCCAGTAGCCATCCCGCTTTTCATAGCAACTGTATCCTCATAATCACTTATCTTTCCAATTTCAGCTCCAGCAGTTTTCCCTAATGAAGTTATTTTAGATTCTTTTTCTTGTTCTAATATACCACCACTTCCCAAATAATCTGCACCATAAGCTTCTAAATCTGCTAATCCTCCAGAAACAAC
>CEUI01027541.1_pt1 | contig 15153 bp, 11 predicted proteins | sample 531411 | NCBI WGS metagenome assembly CEUI01 (sample SAMEA2622841, study PRJEB7988) | marine metagenome | isolation source: saline water (ENVO:00002010), including
ATGGTTTATTATATAACCACCAATGAGCGTGTTTCACATCTAAAACACATCTATATTCTGGTAGTATTGCTTGAAGTATTTTAGAATCAGGAGTTACTATTAATCCCTTCTTTTCAGATAACCAACTAATATCCTCACACATCTCTGTACAATCAGGATTTAATTCTGAAAAAATACGAGTTTCACCAAGTTTATCTGATTTTGGATTCCATTCCCTTGTGTATAAAAACGATAACTTATTGTTCTTATGTAAGGGATGTAAGAAAGGGTCTGCAAACACAGGTATAACAATATAACTATTTTCCATACTACAATATACAACCTTTTTATTTAAAATACAACGCTTATTTTAATTTTAATCATAAACAGGCATGACCGTAGTGGAATCACCCATTTTTGAACCAGCCCTATCCCAATTTTCATTTGCATATCCTGAAAGTTCTGCAAACTTACCAAAGGACCTAATTTTACTCCACATATCTGTTTGTGTCATTATAAGAACTCTCATACCTTTAACTAACACCATCCTTTTTGCGTTTTTCTTTGTTATCTCATCATTCGGATGTATCTCAAGAGTGTATGACCATTCACTTCCATATTCCCAACCATCATCATCCCAATAAATATTTCCATCTTGATTAACCCATCCTTTAAAGTTTTTACCTCCGTAAGTTCCACTCTCTTTTAATTTGTTCCATATTTTTTTAGTCGCATCATTACTTCTACCTTCATTATGAACACGATAAATTGCTGTTCTACCAAATTCTCCGTTAAACTCACCAGAAGTCTCAAAAGTAAAAACAGCATCAACATTACAATCGGCTGGAATATCTATAATTTGAATATTTTTCATATTTTTATAAACTTTTGGTTTTAATTGTAAATGTTTCCACTCACCATCAGAGAAAATTCCAGAATTTATAGATGTCTTCACATCATAATTAACAAGTGGAGCTCCATTATCTACATCAGAATCAACAGCATATTGAGTATCATCTACTGCATTTGTATTATTATCATCACCTTGAGTTAACAATTTCTTTTTGTTTGGTTGTACTTGTCTTTTAGCACCAGTTGATTTATACATTTGACCTTTTTTCTTAATATCTCTTATTCTCATTTGAGCTTTAAGAGTAGTTGTCCAACCACTTTGGTCTAATTCATCAGTTACATTCATTACTTGAAAATAGGTGTTATTCCAATAAATTTTAGGAATATAAGACATACGGAAAATACAACCTGGTGGAATAGAACCGACACCATATAAACTTAAAGTTAACTCAACTGGTAATAAATTTTTTCTTCTTTTAAAAATATCTATTCTTGCTTTTATCATATAATAATCAACAACTGAAGAAGTTGAATTTTCACCTGCTATTAAAGCCAATTCTGCTTCTCTTTGAGCATCGTACTCTGTATCTTCTACATCACCATACCCATCAGTTCTACCACCAGATAACATTGCAAGTCCATCAGCCCAACCAGATTGATTCATTTCATTCATTTGCATACTATCATTTGTTGATGCTATACTTTGTCTTTTATAAGTTTGTGTATTACTATCTCTTCTCATTCCAGGTTGCCATTTAGCACTTGTATCTGTTTTTTTAAGTTGTTTATCTATTCCTGGATTTGCAAACATTGGTGGTGATACACCTCCCGCATTATCTTTTGCATCGCCCATCTCTCTTTCTAACATTTTTCTATACATATCATCGCCAACATTTGGAACATATTCAAGTACTAAATTTGGATGATTTTCTCTTAAAATTTGTTCAAGTGCACATGCATCATCAACAAGTGAACTTAATGGAGTCATAGAAGTTTTTCCAGACATTTGTTGTATAGCAATTTGATTTGAAAGATTACCTTCTGGCATTGTAAAAGACATATCAAAACTTTTTACTTGTGTTGTAGGTGAACCCCCATCAAATATAAACATTTCATCAAACCAATCAGATTGTTCTTCTTCATTTATCAATCCTAAAGTTTTATCAAAAATTTCATATTTTGTTCCAGTTTCATCTGTACTTCTAATACTTAAATCAATTAAGTCGTGTGTGTTAGATTTTACTTCTGCTAAAATATTTCCAATTAATGTTTTTGCAGTCATTGAACCATCAGTTGTCATTGCACTTTTAACAGCTTCAACTGAAATAAAACACTCTCTTATTGGAATTTTTCCAACCCCTAAATCTTTGTTTGTATAAGTTGTAGAACTTGGTGATTTTATAAATACATTATTTGCTCTTCTATCATCTGGAACTTTACCTAATTTCATATTATATGTCATCTTTGAATCTGATGTAGCATCCCAATTTTGTGGGTATAAAAAATGAGATTCAAGTCTTTTATGAGGTTGCATTTTTGTTATCCATTGACTGTATGCTACAAATGCATTACTTGAATCAAATGAAATCATAAATTCGTCGTCTGATTGCTCGTTATGTTTATTATTTTTAATTTTATTAACTTTAGAATTATCATTACCAAATAAAACATTTAAAATATTATCCTCTAACCACCCAAAAGATACAAACAATTTATTTTCTGATTTATCACCTGCTTGAAATATACCAAGTCTTCTACCATTTTCACCTGGCACCCAAGCATTAAGTCCTGATTTAGATTTTGAAGAAGCATTTTCATATGACCATCTTTGCATTAATTCACGAACTTCATCTTCACTTTGTGTGCTCTGTGACCAGTTACCTATAGTGGTAGCTATAAATCCACCATCTGCCACACCTGAACCATATTTATCATTATATGGTTTGTTTTCACTACCATAGAAACTAGCTGCCCATCTCATCACTTCAATATCCATTCCAGTTTTTAGTTTTTGTATAGTAGCAGTATTTACTTGAGCAGATAACAAAGCTGTATTTTTAGAAACAAATTCTAAACTACATTCAATACCATCTGGAGTTATTTTTGAATCAAAATTAATCACATTTCCTATAAAAACTTTTAAGTCACCACCATATCTCTGAATTATCCCCTCATCACCATAAAGTATCTCTTCTGTCATACCCTTTACCATTATATCTGATGGTTTATATAGTTCTGATACACTTGACCAACCCATATCCAATATAACTTGTGCAGCTGGTCTCAAAAAATATCTTGAATATATTCTTTCAAAATCTCTCAAACTAAAACATTTAAAATCAACCGTAGTTTTTACTGTTTGGCCAAAAGCACCTTGAGTTTCACTACTAACTTTTGTTATACCTGGAGGTGCATTAAAATGATGAAGTTGTTTTGAATGTGCAGTATTTCCATCTGCTAATTCAGGTGGAAATATATCATCATACATATATGAACCTTCTATAGTCTCTCCATCAATGGAATTTAATGGTCTTTCATTACTTAATACATTTTTATTATGATTACCTATCTCATATATATGTGGTTTATTCATTACAGTTATTATTTTATTTACTCTTTTATTAATAGTATCATAATACAAAGTTGAATCCGTAGCTAATTCTCTTTCAACACTTTTTAATTTTGCTTCATCATCATCACCACTATAATCATCTAATTTTTTTGGATAACCATTATCCCCCTCATCTATTATTTCTTTAACCATTATAGCAGTCCACAATCTAGCAAAAGGTTTACGAGATGATAATTCTGCAATGCCACCAAATGGATTATTTAATAAATCGTCATATTGTAAGTCTTCTACCGCAACATTACCTCTATCTGTAAGCATTTCTTCACTATCTTTTCCATAATATCTTGAACCCATTACAGTATCAAGTGGGTCTACTGGCATTGCAGCTGCGTGTTGACGTGCTTCTAATTTCTTTTTGACATGTACTGGGATTTCTGCACCAAAGGCTCTTTTACTTACTGCCATAACTTATTTTATCCTTATATCATCAGTTAAAATTGGTATTCTTAATGAAGTACCTTGTTTAATATTCAAATCACTTAATCCATTTGCTTTTGCTATTATCCACCACATATGAGGATTTTTATAAAAATCCATTGCAATAGTATCTAATCTATCTCCATATTGAGTTATAACATAAATATCACTATCTTTTTCTGATACATCTGGATATTCTGCAGTACTTCGGTATCTTACACCATTTTTTGCTCTAATTCTTGTTCCTGAATATCTCATCTTCTATTCTCCCTATGTGAGTGGTTGTGCTGGATATACCCCACTTGGTGTTGTCCCACTACCTTCTTGTACTTCTTCAATTACATTAGGTGTTGTTATCCCATAAAAACTTTCATTTTCAAGTGAATCTGATTTTGCAAATGATAAACTTGGGGTAGTTGCATGAATTACTTGATAACCAATTGTTACTTCAACAGATTTTGGAACTCTCTTACCTGGTTTTGTTTCCCAAGGCGTTTCATCTGGATAACTATACGATAAACTTTTTATAAAACCAATTACCTCGTTATCCCTTTTACCAATTAACTCCCCTACTCTTAATTTTAATAATGGTGGTTTTGGTTTTATTTTTATAAAATTACTAGCTACAATTTGGTCATCATTTACATATTCTGGATAACACATAGAAGTTAATCTGTTCATCTTTACATAAATTGCAGTTAATTCATCTTCCGTATGTGCAAATAATTTTAATGTAAAACTTAATGACCTTTCAGTACTATCGTAATTGTAAACTGGTTCACTTCTTCCAACATAATTTGTATTATTCCAAGTTGGTGAAATTTCTTCTGTGAAACCTGTTATATATGCTCTGAATAAAAGATAACTATTATCTCTTAAATCTTTAAAATAAAATGGTAATCCATTTTGTTCTTGTTCAAAACTATCTGCATCTGTAAATTGTTGTATATTTGCAAATGCCTCTTCTAAATTACTACCTTGAACTAATGGTGCAAGTGTCATCCTATCACCACCTTGTGATTTTGTCTTTAAAACACCACCTTCACCATATCCTATTTCTTTTGCTACTATATGTTCTGCAGCGATTTCTAACGCTCGTGTATTTGTTAAAACTGATAATGGTTTTGCACCAGTAAAAGTATCTTCAATAGTTTTGTCTGCTGTTATAGTAGCTACACCTTTTCCTCTACCACCTTTACTATGTGCCATAGTTGTTGGATTTCCACCTGCATAATATGTTTCTTCATCTGCGCCTGCGGGTGGAGTTCTTGTATATAAAACATTATCTCCACCTTGAAACAATCTTGAACCAACCGATGCTAGTGTTCCGCGAATAGGGTCATAAAAAGCACCATGTCTTTGTCTACCTCGAACTAATTGTCTATTACCTTTATCATCAGTTACGACATGCACTGTTTTACTCATTGCTCCAAGTAACTCTTGTTTTGCAATAAATGCAACCCCATTGGCAGATGATAAATATTTACCTATTCTTTCTACATCCCCAACTGCATTTTTAAGTGGTGAATAAGCATCTGCCATTCTAATAAGTTCATCTTTTATTTTTTCAACTCCACTTTTTTGTTCACCTGATTGTTTTGGCATTCTCCCTACTATATATGGTTCTTTGGTTAAAAATTTTCCACCAAGTAAATCATTTAATTTTCCACCTGTTATATCAGAAGTTCTTGATATAACAGAAGATTGAAATACATCATCTTTTCCTTGATAATGAATATTTCTATTATCAAGACTAACATTTGGTCCATACCAATAACCAGCTTTATTTGTATGGTCTTCATTGTAAAATTTATCCCATGCGTTATTTCTTAAACTACTATCTGCAAAATGACTTTTATCTTTAGAATCTGAAGTATCTTTACTTCTTTTCATATCCATAGATAAACCTGAAAAAATACTGATACCACTAACTCCTTCTCTTCTGGAACCTATACCAGTATTACTACTACTTCCTTCACCAGACATTCCTGGAACATCTGAATTAATTGTAGTTCCAATTCTCATACCACCAGTTGCACTTGGTCCAGCTGAAATATATGCATTTAGTGGTGGCATTGCAGATTGTACAAATCCTCTTTTTGTAAATATATTATCTGCATTTAGAGCATCATCAGAATCTTGAGCACCTGCATATTTCTGATATTTTACTTTTGAATCACCACCAATTGTAGAATTTACCCATACTGCATTTGCCATTATTGCTTTTTGATTACCAGTTTTCATCAAATAAGGATGAACTTGTGTTAATTCATGTCGAGGACTAACATAAGTTACAGAATCTACCTCTTTACCGTGTTCTGGTATTTGTGTTTTAAGATGATTAAATCCTGGTATAGATTTAATTGAAAAATCAAATGATACAGGTCTTGGGATTCCCCAATGACTTGTTGGACTTGAATAATGAAGATTTTTAATTGGAGTACCACCTTCACCACCACCCATATAATGTGCTGTATGAACATTTGCATATACACCCGTATGTACATCATTACCACCATATGATTCACCACTATATAATGGAGATGGCCATCCTTGCATCGTATCAGAAGCAGATTTTCCAATTAATTTTCTCATTGGATTTATATCTATGAAACCAGAAGGTGAGTTTGGTGGTAATGCTGCATTTGCCTTCTTTTGGTCCCAACTTGATTTCATTGTTACTAAAGTACTAACAGTTCCACCTCCACCAATACCTAATTTTCCAAATTGGTCTCCTGCCTTACTACCTTTTTTATTAGCATTTTCACTCATCTGTTGTTCAGATACTCTTGGTTGTAAACTTTTTTGATTTGGAATAAATCCTTGATGATTTTGAGCTTTTTGTATATTTTCAGGTATACTTAATATTCCCCCTACATAACCTGGTTGAAATCCACTACCAATACCTTTTCCTGATAACACACCACCACCTTGATATGGTCCTGCTAAACTACCTAATGCAGCTTCATATATAGATGTAGTTCCATCTATACCACCTTCCCTTAAATTTTCATTAAATGCAATTTCTTCATTTTTTAATGAAGTTCCAATAATACTACCTTGACTCTTATCAATAATTTTTTGTTCAAATAATGTATCTGCAAGTGTTTTAAGTTTTGGTCTAAATATTGTTTTATCTGTTAATAAATTATTTTCAGCTAATGCAGGCCCAAGTTCACCATCTATACCCTGTTGACTGATAGGAGTTATTGATATATTTTGAATTTCTGTTTGACCAACTTGTGGTTTGTTAAAACCACTGGCCTTATCATTTGGTAAAAAATCTACTCCTGCTCCAAATCCAGCCTCTATTTGTTCTACTCTCTTATTAGCAAATTTTTCTGCCATTTGTGATGGTGTTACAGTATCTAATTGAGTAGGCACACTTTCTTTTACATCAGTAGGTTCAATAACTCCCAACTGATTAAATTTATCAGATTCTTTAAATATATCATTTAATTTTTTAAAAGACAATTATCTTCTCCATTTATTAAAATCCTAAATTCTGTAATAAACCTCTATTTTGTTCTTTTGCTCCTTTTGTAGCACCATCAACATTACTTTGTTCAATTCGTGGTACCCAGTTTTTCTCAAAGTTTTCTTCAAGTGTTTCAAGTCTACCATTCATAAGAACTAACTGGTCATATAAATCTTTTGTTGTAGTTCCTTCTTTATCTCCACCTGCTGCTGCAGCACCACCCGCAACTCCCATAAGTAATGCTCCTCCTATCATTCCTGCTCCCATAAGTATAGGTAACGCCATAGCACCTGTAATTGCAACTGCTGCAAATGCAGCTGCTAATAAGAACATTGAACCAGCAAATGCTGTCATACCTAATGTGGCCTCTTCTATAGCAGAAAGATTACCTATTAAAATACCCATTTGTTCATTAAATGTTGTTAAAGAAGCTGCTATTACAAAAAGTGCTACACCAAGCATTTTTCCTGCAATTGCTAACAAAGCCATTCCATAAGATAACAATACCATTGCTGGAAACCATAATAATTGTGTAAATGCTATAGCTAACAATGGAGGTACTAACATACCAAGTGCCATAGCAAATTCTTTAAGTGGTCCAGCAATTTCAGAACCAAGTGTAACAAGTGATTCCATAAAAGGAACAAAATTATTTAATGCCAAACTCAATATATATAAAGCTCCTGCAAATAACAACAACCACGGTACAAATAACACAGCAGATAAACCAAAGAATAAAAACGAAATAGTTAAATAATTAAATATTAATGATAATGCTAATAAATTTATATATAAGGCTATTCCATTTTCTAAAAGATAATCAAAGAATGGTATAAATAATTGTGATGCAACACCAAATAATATAAAGGCACCACCCAAGACCGCTACTGCGGCTGCTAATATGAGAACAGCAAATGCACCAGCAATAGTAACAGGTGCGAAATAACCTAATAGAGCAGCAACAGCTGCTAACACTACAATTGAAACAAGACCCATAGCAACTTGTGTCCAAGTTACATCAGCAAATTGTTGAAGTGCCCATCCCATTGTAGCTACTGCAAGTGCTAATACTACTAAAGCAGCAGCACCTTTAAGCATAGATGTAGGTGAAATTTTTGTTAAAGATTTCAGAAATCCACCACCTTTTCCCTTTTTACCACCAGCTTTTTTTTGTGCTTTATCTAAATCTTTTACTGTTTTTGATAATATTTTATTAGCTGCTGCTTGTGCCAGTGTCCTTCCAACTGTCCATAACAAATAACCTCCAAATGCAACTAATGCTAAATTTATAGCTTGCATTACAGGTGGTAAATCACCAAATATTCCAAAAAGATTGGCAACACCTGCAACCAAACTTAATATTTGCATTTTTGCAACTTCCATACTATTTGCAAGTTCTTGAACATTACCAATTGCTTCATCACCAACAACTTTTGATATATCATAATCAGTTGTTCTTTTTAATTCTTCATTTGATTTTCCTTGTAAACTGATAAATTTAGATAATTCTTCTACACTCATACCAACTGCATTAGCCAATGCTTCTCTTTCAAGAACACCCATTCGTTCCCATTCTGCCTGACCACCTACTATCCTTGAAATTTCTTGTGCAACACCTGCCAAATCACCTTGTAATGCAAGTTCTCTTGCTTTTTGTAAATTAATATTTTTACCTAACATTATACTTGCTTCTAATTCTGCATTTAAACTATCTTGGAAATTCAATAAACCTTTTGCAGCTTTAGCAACAGTACCTATACTAACACCAAATTTTCTTGCCTGAACTGCTGCTTGTGCAATATTTTCACCACCATCTTTTGTAAACATAGCAACTTCTTCTGATGAGTTTGCTATATCTTTCATAACAATACCAGGAGCAACTCCATTCATCCTGGCCATCATTTCTGTTCCCTTCATAAAATTCTGTGCCTGTTCAGCTGATAAACCTGAAGTAGTCATTAACAATCCTACTATTTTTGAACCTTCTGATGCTGATAATGCCAGTGCTTTAGATGTATCAGCAACACTACCTGCCATTGCAAGTGCAGCATCACCACTAACACCAAACTCACCACTTAATGTATGAACAGTTTCTTGTAAATCTTGGGAGTTCATTCCCATTTTCATCATTTCTGCATTGGCATCCATTAAATCTGTTTTCATTGTTGTAGTACCAATAGCACCAAATTTATCACCCAAATCAGATGTTGCTTTACTCAATGCTCCTATAAGTGCTCCAACTAATGCTAAACCTAATGCCATCTTCCAATTTTTAGCAATAAATTGTCCTGCCTCTGCACCTTTTTTTGAAAACTTTTCTGCGAATGCTTTAGAACCATCTGCAATTCCCTTATCTATACCAATCATTTTGGTAAAGGCGTTGGACGGCAGTCCAGACAGTGCGCTATTAATTCCCTCTTGTGCTGCACTTTCAAATTCTTTTTTCATTTCTGATAATTCAAGACCTTCTATTGCACCCTCAATGGCTTTTTTTAATTCTTTAGGAATTTCATCACCTAGCGCGTCCAATAATGCTTTACCAACACTTGCTAATTCAGCAGAACCAATTAATCCTTGTGCTGCACCTTCTGCAGCTTTTGCCCATGCAACCCCAGCATCACCACCCATTACTTTACCAGTTTCTTTGTGATGACCAGCCAAAATATCTAAAGAAGTTTGAAGTCCTCCACGAAAATTGTCTCCAAATTCTTCAGCCCCTTTGAGAGCAGCTTTTTTGATTTTGTTCTCTACAACTTTCATTGCACTTTCAGTTGCTTCTTTAAAAGCTTGCCCCATTTTTTCGCCTGCTTTAGGGTCTACATCTTTTATTTTTTCATTTTTTGACATTTAGGTTCTCTATTTAATATGTTGGTCGTTTACCTGTTTTTTTATCAACCCATCCACCCAATTCAGGTTTCCATACTCTACCTTTTGAATTTTGGTATTTTTCTACACCCTTCATATTTTTAGCTAAACTTTTGATTTTTGCTTTTACTTTTGGGTCATCAGTAAAGTTTTTATAAACTTGACTTTCAGAACTTTTAAATAACTTCTTAAAAAAATCTGTAAGAAAATTTTCTGTTAAGATATTTTTTAAATTCATATATGATTTTTTATTTGACATTTTACTCTCCTATTTGGATGTATCTATTCATATATAAATATCAAAATTGTGAAAAATTAGTTGAATAAAGATTATCATCTGCGGGGAACAGATGGCATAGATGGTCTTGACATAGATGGTTTTGAACCTCCTTTTTGGGCTTTGTCCATTTGTTTCTTTTCTTCTTCTTTTGCTTTTACTAATTCACGAGTATAGAAAGTTCTTAAATATACAGGCATCGTATATAAATCTCTCCAAGTAAATCCACCTTGAGAGTTATAAGCAACTTGAAATATGGTTGTATGTATTTGTGCTCTATGCTTTGGAGTTAGGCCAAAAAAAGTTGACCGTCATTGGTATATTTACCTTGACGGTTTCTCCTTCTATTTCTATTTCTTGTGATAAATCTATATCTGGTGTCATTTCTGCAACTTTTTCTCTTAAATATAAAGAATCTCGTGATAACATATTATCAACAAAATTACTTATCACACCTTGACTTGTTTCACCATTCACTTCACATATAAGTCTTTTTAATCTTGTAGTTATTTCAGCAACTTGGCCTATTTTTTTAAGACCTTTAATATCTTGGTCAATTATTTTTTCATCTGCACCTGTTAAGATTTTCCATTTAATATTAACTTTACTGATTGGAAGTTCAAGGTCAAATACACCTTTAGAATAATCTACACCATCAAGTAATTCTGTAAATTCACATTCTGCTAAATTAAATGTGTGTGTGATTTTTTCTTGAGTATTGGGATTAACAACTTCACAAGTATATTCGGCACCATATGCAAGTATTCTTGAAGCTACCATAACAGCATTTTTATCACCAATAGTTAAATCACCGGCAGTTACACCAGGTGTTACAATAAGAGAATCTAATAACTTATCAATCACTACACCTTTTTTGATAAGGTTTTGTGATGTAAGAATATCCTCTTCTTTTGCTGTCATATATTTAATTTCAAGTTTTCCTTCACTTAAAGGTGAATCTGGACCATAAGGTTTACCTTGTGTTGGCAAATCTATAATCTCTGTTGGAAATTGAAATGTTTGTTTTTCTTGTGTTTTATTTTCTTTAGCTTCTGCCATTATTTTATTCTCCTATGTAACTTAAACTTCTAATGCTCGTCTAAACCATCCCAACCAGAACTTTTCTTGGTTTGGTTTATCGATAACTATGTTTGCAAATCTTAAAACTCTATATGCTCTTACCCTATCTACTGATATATTTTGTATAGCATTTAATGTAGCTGGTCCTAATCCACCATCTACTTCAATTTTATCTCTGTTTTTAGAATTAGCAGCTTGTTGTAAAACTTTAACAGCTCCTCTTCTACCAAAATTAACACACATATCAAAATAGATATGTCTTAATTGTGCAGGAATTTCGTCACATTTCCCTCTTCGCCAATAATCTGTATGATATATCTTTTTTGCTTGTTCTTTTGTTAAATTTTTAATATCCACATCTGGATACCATCTTTTAGCGATACCGTATTTAGTTTCACCACCAGCATCATCAGGGTCATTTACATAACCACCTTCGTGTTCTAAAACCGTATCAATTATTTCATTGAATGTATTTTTCATAAAACCTCATAACTAATTCATATATAAATATATACAAAATAAAAAAACCCTCAATTTTTTTTCATTGAAGGTTTTTCTATTATATTCTATGTTCTTATCTTTTAGAATTGGAGTATTGCGTAATCATATCTCAACGATAATGTAATTTCAGCAGGGTCTGAAGAACCAAAGTCCATATCACCAAATTGAGCATCAGTTATATAACACCCTTTTAGTATCCATTCTTCAACTACATCACCTACAGGACCTAATACATTAAAAGTTACCTCTTTTTTGTAAAAATCTGAATACCCATCTCTACCAGTTACAGATTCGTGAGATAATCTAACCCATTCCATTACTGCTTGAGATGCAGAAGGAACAACTGGGTCATATAAAGTTACTTGTAAAGCTTGCCATTTACCTTTACCTTTTACATATCTTGTAACATTCATATGATTCAACTCAACTTCATCAAAAGTAATTTGAGGTCTTCCAGCAGTTTTAATCAAATATGCAGGAATACCATCAATTCTCATTATGAACCTATTTTTTAATTTAGGTTCAAATGGTGTGAACATTATATCTTGTGGTTCTAATACTGTTGCCATTCTAATTCTCCTATTTCTGAAAAACTTTACATATGTTTTTACATATATAAATATCTATAAATTAAAAAAAAAGGGAAAACTTTATTAAATTTTCCCTTTTTTTAGTTAATTACTTAATTTCCTAATTACTCTGGAAATGTAGCACCAGTCGGTTGAACAGTGAAATCAAGAATAATAAACTCAGCAGTTCTTGTAGGTTGTAAGAACAATTGTCCTACAAGTTGATTTCTATCAACTGTATCTGGAGTATTATTTGTTTCATCCATCACAACTCTAAATGCACTCAAACCACTTTGTGATTGAACTTGTTCCAAATATGGATTTGCAATATTCAAGAAACGATTTCTTGTTTGTTGAGTATTTTGTTCAAACACCAAGAATCTTGATGATGCTGCAATAAACTTCTTAACTCTGATAAGTAATCGTCTTACATTTACTCTATCTAATGAAGAAGCTTTCTTCTGTAATGTTTTTTGTCCAAATACTACAACACCTTGACCCGGGAATGTAGCAATTGGATTAACATTTGCATCGTATAAATCATCACGATTTGATTGAGTTAATTTTCTTTCAGCCTGTACTGCAATATCAATACCACCACGATTCAATCCAGCAGGAGCAAACCAAGGCTGAGCAACTTTATCATTAAATGCATATACACTTGGTATTACAACTGAAGGTGGCACCCATCTTAATGTTCCAACTTGAGAATCTTGGATTTGAACCCAAGGCCAATAAGTTGCTGCATAATTAGTATCTCTTTCAGCAGCTTTACCTGTTACTGTTGAAATTGTAGAAGTATTATGTGGAACTGTATCATATACAAGGAAACAATCACCTCTATCTTCACAAACTTGGATTGCTTTTGTAATTGTTGCAGTATGTCCACCACCTAAACTATCAATGATACCTGGTAACATTATCATATTAATATCAAATTCATCAGCATTTGATAATAAACTTAATGCTTTTTTGTAAGCATTTGTTCCATCAGCACCACTTGATAATACAAATCCTTGTGAACCAGCTGCTGCTATTTTATCATAGAACATATATGCTGCTTGAGCTGCTGAACCTGAAGTTACACCAGTTGAATTAAATCCAGCAACACCATTATCACCATTTGCAAAAGCACCATATTGTGAGCCACTACCTGGAGCTGGTAAAGATGCAGAAGCTGCACTACTTCTAATATTACCATTTTCATCTAAATAATCTATTGTATTTTTAAGAACTTCAACTCTTACATATTTAGATTTAGGTGGATATGTTCCAACATATTGTAAATAAGGTTCATCATCCGTACCTTGAATTGATAAATAAGAATCACCTACTGCTTTTGCAATATAATTATTTGCATTAGGGTCTAATGATACATTATTAAATGTTTCAAGAACTTGTTTTCTATTATGAGTATCATTACCTCTTCTAATTAATAGAGTAAATGTTCCTTTAGTTCTATTTACTGATGTTATTTCATATCTTACATTATCAGCTGAACCACCATTTGTTAATAACATATTAGTTCCTGCTGAACCACTATTATTCATTATAGCACCATCTGCAAGTGTATGTAATTTAAATGTATGAGCATCTACATCAGCATTTTGAGTACCACTTTTTCCATAACTACCTGTATATGCTTTACCACCTGCTGCGTTACTAGCAGTTAATACATTTGCGGTTGCACCTTGAAATGTACCATCTAAAATTCTTACGACTGTTAAACTATTTGAATGTTTTAAATATTCTTGTGCTGCGTGTGATGTTAAAAACTGAAATGTTTTTGAACCACTTTCAACCGTATCACCGAAAATTGCTTGATATTCAGCATACGAAGATACTACGGTAGGCACCATTGCTGGTCCCTTTACAGTTGGTCCTATCAATGCAGCTCCTATATCACCGACTGCTGCCGGTAAAAAGGTTTGGTCTACCTCACTGGTAAACACGCCTGGGGAAATTACTTTTTCTGCCATTGGGAGTTCTCCTAAAAATTAATGTTAACTTATAAGTTTGAATATATCTTAATGTATCAGATTGACCTGATTTATTCATATATAAATATATGACTAAAAGTTCAAACGACCAAATTTATTTCATTTTTATAAATTATTTTTTAGGTTTTTCTTTGGTTTCTGTAGTTTCTTCAGTTGAATCTGGTGTAAACTCACCAGTAGTTGGATTTAAAGTTCCAGTTCCATATTTTTTAGTTAATGAATCAATAAGTGTTTGTTCATTTGCTTGAATAGTTTTATATTCTTTTCTAAGCGACTCTTCCAAATTATTTAAAGCTTCATAATCCTCTTCTACTTTTAATTTGTAAAGAGCAAATTCTCCAAATCTAATTTGAACTGTTTGATAGTTGTTTCTAATATCTACAACTTGTTTTTTTTCTTCTTCTGTGAATTTAATTGGTTCTGCCATTATTAATAACCTCCATTGTTAAATGTTTTACTATATATAAGTATATATAAATTTACAAAAAATACAATTTTTTTTT
>CEUI01002287.1_pt1 | contig 15132 bp, 17 predicted proteins | sample 531411 | NCBI WGS metagenome assembly CEUI01 (sample SAMEA2622841, study PRJEB7988) | marine metagenome | isolation source: saline water (ENVO:00002010), including
CAGATGGACCACGCCGAATTCTTTAGCGCGTCGAAAAGTCCATCAGGGAACAAGTGGGCAGACCTTGCCGAATCCACCATCCGAAGAAAAGGGCATTCGACGATTTTGGTCGAGACCGACAAGCTGCGGCAAAGCCTGACGGAAGCCGGTGCGAATTTTGCGCTGCGGGAATTCTTCCGTGAGTCGGACGCCGTCGCGCTGGAGTTCGGGACGGCAGTCCCATACGCGCACTGGCATATGACGGGCACGGAAACGATGCCGGCCCGCCCCGAAGTCGGATTTAGCAGGACAAGAGTTGAGAAGATTCAAGAAGAACTCGCGGACCTATTGCAGAAAACCGTCCTAACGAAATTAGAGGACTGACATGGCATTCAGCACAGCAGCGGTTACCGGCAGCCAAGCAAGGCTCGGATACAAGACTGGAGGCGGCCTTACCCCGTCGTGGGGGAGTGGCGCCAAACAGCACGCATTTCTTTCCGAAGGAATGATTAAACAAGAACAGGTTATTTCGGATAACGTCATACGCGGGACCCGTAGCCATTCTGAAGAACAATGCCGGGCCGGAACGTACGAAGTTGGCGGCCCCGTATCGTTTGTGGCCAGCCCGAATATTCTGGAGGACTTTCTTCCTCACATCCTGGGCGCCGCAAAGGCTAGTGATACACCTGGGGAGGGTATAGACAGGTACGGACTGGCGGAAACCTTGCCGGAGTTCGCGCTGCTCATCGACAAGGTGGGCGCAGTCTACGAATACAAGGGTTGTCAAGTCGACCAATGTCAATTGACGGCCAGCAAAGATCAACCCGTTCAGATGAACCTATCCATCCGGGCGCTTGAGCAGTCCAACACTTCTTGGAATTCTTCGGTTACGGCCATTGCCGTGGCGGCCAACTCGGACCCCTATATTTTCCACGACTTCAAGGTGGAGAAGCTTGGCGGCGAGACTGGAGAAGCGCCAGTCGACAGCTTTACCTTGACGGTAAACAACAGCTTGACGGTCGACCATAGAAATTCTCAGGCACCCACAACGATTTTGCCGCACGACCGAGAGATACTTCTCGACATTCGTGTGCCTTTCAATTCGGACAACGAAGGGGAACTCTACAGTTCCACATCCGACTCGGACGCGAAGATCAGCTTGAACAATGGCACGTTTGACTGTGAATTCCACTTCAAGCACCTCAAGCAAATCCGACGGACCGCGATAGTTCCGGGAAAGTCCGATCTTGGCATGGAGCTGTCGTATCGCGCTTATGCCAAGACCTTTAGTTCCAGTGACGTGACAACGATGGAGTTGTATGTCGACCTGGATAATACCTAACAGGGGGAGATTTGACATGGGTTCCAGCTACGGAAGGATCACTGGATACATTTCGGACGGTTTTACTGCCGACGGTTATTTTCACGCGGAATTCAACCGCTGGCCTGAGATTCGATTCGTGTACCGAAAAATGACCCAGAAGGCACGGCGCCGAGTGATGCAGGCTGTTGGGGAGCGCCTCAACCGACAGCCATCGGCGGACGTTGACGGGCTGCAAAACCTTTACGCCGCCCTCATCAGCCGGCACGTTCTTGAATGGGATATGATGAAGGACGACGAGAACCCGCTCGATCGGACTAACCTCGACGACATCCTCGGTTTGGAGCCGAAGCTATTCGAGAGATTTATAGATGTGATCATGGGCGAGGATGGGGGCGATGAGCCTGAGAGCGGGAGAATAACGGACGCGGCAGACAACGACCCACTCATCGAAGTGGATGCGTTGACGTACGGCGAGACGATCGAGTCGGCAACAGTAAAAAACTCATCGGCGGGGTAATGGTGCCCCGCCATAGCCCAGATATAGCGGATCGAGATTGTGCCCATTGTCACGTATACCTATACATCGAATCGGGCGAACTTTCCGGGACGGTCCTCACCCGGTCGGACGGGCGACCGGCCCGGAGGCCGCCAGGGTCGCGACCCCCATGCTACCACCTCGGTGCAGATGGTCGGCCCAAGTGCCCGAAGTCGAGGCCCTTCGGTTCGGATTTCTACCAATGCAACAGGGAAGCGTACGAGTACCACCTTGAGTGTTCGGCCGTTGGGGATTTTCCAGACGATGCGATGGTCAGAGAGCGGGCCGTTGTCATCGCTAGATTGGACGCCGTTGAATGACAGACCCACGGATAGCGGAGGCGTGCGACATTTTGCAAAACTTGGCCAGGGAGTCCGATACCATCCGAAACAAGATTCTTTCGATTCACCCGGAGACGGCCAACGGGGCGGATATCATTTGGCTCCGAAAAATCTGCCTGAGTTCGCTGCGCATAACGACGATTCTGAGCACATCGCTTCAGGAGGTGGTAGATAATGGCAGCCGAAGAAACTCGGGATGTAGTAATCAGGCTAGCGATCAAGCAGATCGCGCAGAAGGTAACCGTTGACACGTCGCAAGCCGAGCGGTCAATATCTCGCTACCAGGCGGCTATTTCCAAGGCCGTTTCAAGTGCTACCCGTGAGTTTGAAAAGCTGCGTATAGCGGGATTCGAGTCGATGGCGGCGATCGAAATGGAAGGGACGGACGCGGCGGGCGCCGTCGGGAAAGTTGGCGGAAGCGCGGAAGCTGCGGCAAGTCAGGCGTCGGCGCCGTTGCAAGAAATTGCTGTGGAGCTGGAAGTTCTGGCAGCTAGTGCAGAGCAGGTATCCGCTGGGCTACAGAAAATGGAGATGTCGGCGCAGGCGATTAAAAGGGTCGAGAAGATGAGCGTATCCGCCGCTGTTGGATTACAGCGAGCGGCGGGTGGTGCGCTCCAGCTAGTCAGGGCATCCGCCTTGCTCGGTTTTTCTGCCGACGATGACTTGCACAGGTTCCTCCGTCAACTCGCTAGAATACAGGGCGCGATGGATTTGTTGTCCGGTGGTCTATCAGTGTACCGGGGACTCACGACGGCGATCGAAAAAATGGCGATGGCGCACAAGGCAAGCGCGGCCGCTGCGGCTGGGGCGGCCGCAGCCAATGCACGCCTCCAGGTATCTATGGCGGGGCTATTGCCTGGCACCGCAGCACTTGCAGCCGGAGGGGCCGCGTTCGTTGCCATCTTCGCCTTCTATACCATGTGGCGAGACAAGGCCAGAGAGGCGCGCGAGGAAGCCGAAAAGTCTACCCAGGCGATCGAATCAGCGGGGAGAGCGTTTGAGAGAAGAGAGACGGACCTATTACGCAAGCAGCGCGCGCTGAAAGCACCAGCGGTGGCTATTGGAATGGCAGAGCAGAGATTTACGGAGCTTCGTAGGGAAACGTCTGACATAGAAGAAAGAGAGCGGGTGATGGCTTCCGCAACGGATAGAATGGAAGCCTTGGAGGTGTACCCCGCTATCAAACGGGATGGACCACTTGCCACCTACCAGCGGGAGATGATGCAGGACGACGAAAGGGCTCGACTCAAAGCGAACATCAGGGCCACGGGGGAAGAAAGAAAGAAGCTTTTAGATGAAGAGAACGAGAAGCTTATAGAGCAAGAGATGTTACTCCGCGAAGTGCTGAACAGAACCCAGGAGCTAGCCCAGGCGGAGATTCAGAAGGTAAGAGACGCGAGGCCATCAAGGGCGGAGACCGACGCCGAAAACAAGAAAATACGTGAATTGGAGGCGGCGCTAGATACGCGGAGGCAGGATCTTACACGTCTGTTAGATATTGTCGTCCAAGATCAAAGTGAGACTAGCAAACGAATAAGAGCAGCGCAGGAAGATATGGCATTCATGGGGAGTCAGGAGTGATCTACAAGCACGGCAGTTATTCGCACGTCATCAAGGCTGACGGCAGCGGAAGCACCGCATGGCCCGTGAGCTATTCCAAATCGTACAACCGGGACGACTTCGGGAATATGGACAAGGTCGTTTACAACATGACCATACGAGGGATCGTGATCGAATCTTCGGCAGTAAAGTTTACCGCTGAGATGAAAAGGCTGGAAGCGGCGTACGAGAAGAATGTCCAGGTGTCGGGCTTCTACCTGGACGACAAGGTGACCGAAACGGCGCATGTGTTCAAAAGTGCCGGAAGCCTCGGGGGGATAATCATCAAGAGCTTCAGCTATCCCGAATCTGGAGGGGCGGAATACGCGACACAGAGGACTTTTCAGGTTGAGCTGGAGGTTGTCAGGGATTTCATTGTCGGGGGAGAAGCGGGGGGGACTCAGGCGGGTGGCCGGCTAAGTAGCTTCCACGAGACTGTATCGTTTATCGGTACCGGAGGGGGGAGGTTCGTATACATTACCCCCTTGAGCGGGGGCATAATCCGACAGCGAACCTCACAAACCACCCCCCAGCGAATTACGCAGTCAGGTCGGGCCACGAACGGCGGCGGAATTGGCTACCCTAGCCCTCCGGGCCCGATCAGCCACCTCGCGGCGTTTGAGCATCAAGACCAAAGAGAAATTCGACTTATATCCCCGACGCGAGGCGAGCGGAATTCTCTGACCGATTGGGGGGTCGAATGGTCATATAGATACACGCACCACGGCACTCAAGCCGTACCTCACATAGGATAAAGGAATACGATTATGGCTACCCGTACGTGGCTGGGAAACGCGAACCCGATCAAGCAAGTCGACACCATTACAATCGCGAATACGTGGGCGACCAGCGACACATGTACCATCACGATCAACTCAAAGGATTTGGTGATAACCGTCGGATCTTTAACGACGACGGATCAGGTAGCTACCACGATCCAGGAGGCCATCGAGCTGACGGATGAAAGTTTCACCGATGCGGCGGCCTCAAAAAACCTGACCGAAGGCAAGTCGGAATTTCCGGAGTTAATGGAAGTCGACGCTACCGTAAGCGGCTCGGTCGTGACATTAACGGCGACTCGGGCCGGCCATCCGTTTACGATATCGGTCACGGCGACGACAGCGGGGAGTGGCACGGCGACCAAGGCGACCGCGACGGCGGCAACCGGACCACACCATTTTAATAATGCGGACAATTGGTCAGCCGCGACGGTGCCGGTGACTAATGACACGATGGTATTTGACCACAACTCGAACTCTAATCTCCTATATGGTCTGAATACCGGCGTCGGAACCCTGACGGTGTACGTTGACAAGGGGTTCACTGGGAACATTGGGCTCCCGTCGATAAACCGCCAAAACTCTTCAGCGATATACTCAGAATATAGGGATCGGCATCTGGCCACGACATACATGACCAGCTACATCGGAACCGGAGAGGGTCCAATGGGTGGGAGGGTATACCTCAAGTCAATGACCATGACGGCCCACATTCACGACACTGCTTCGGCGGATGGCCAGGGGAATCCGGCCGTCCAGTTGATGGGGACATCGAATTGTACCATCGACATGGATAACGGTTTCGCGGCTGTTGGGCTTCATGCTCAAGATGCTTCCGTGATCAACGGGCTTGAAATGGTCGGGGGTCGGCTTTTGGTCGGCGCCGGATGCACAAGCCAATCGGCATCGGCCAACATTCGATGCTCGGGGGGTGAGATTGTTATCGACGAGGCATTTAGCACTACTACTCCGTTCGATTTAACGATGGACGGCGGTACGGTGGACATGCGTGGCGGAGACCCCGACGCGGTAGTTGTTCGGTCCGGCGTTCTCCGGTGGAGCACTCTCACGGACCAGAGCGGCGGGTCGATAAGTTTATCGGGTAACGGAGTGATCGACTTTTCGGCGAACCGGTCCGGAGTTGGTCAGCTAGCCATCCAGACGGTAGACCGGTACAGCGTCAACTCGCGTTTCGTCGACCCGCGCGGCGTCTGCACTGCGGTGGTGATAGACAACAATCAGATTAGTGACCTGAGTGGGATCATCATCGGCCCGAATTACCGCATCACTAGGGGGTCCGTTGCCTGATGTTTACCGCCAACGCCCCACATGTCTTGGTTTCTAGTTTCATTCCGGAGGGATCGGTCCGTGGCCATTCCGCAAAGGTCGCTGTGGTGGATGCGGAAGCAATCATCTCACCCGGAATAAAGCCGGGCACGATTGTAGTATCGGAAGCCTGGGACGACTGGCGACTGCCGTTGCAGGGAGCTTGTGGGTCCAGAATATTTCAATGTGGTGACGTACTGCTTCATTTCAACCAAATCCTTTCGGTCGACTTCAAGTATTCGCAATCGCCGCGTGGTGAGGTGATTGTACGATACAAGTACCGTGATTTTCGATGGGGATGGCAGTACGCTGAGCCGATCACGATGCACGTCAACCTACGGGACAGAAACGGGAAGGTAATACCAAAGACGGAGATGAGTCCGATAGATATTATGGAGCGCCTTATGAAAGGGAAGGGCGTCACCGACCCATCGAAATACGCGCTACAACATAGCCGGTCGGCTTTTCCGATCCCAGAAGCCCTGAACAAAAAAAGACCGGAATTCCATTGGGTCGACGTCAATCCGGCCGTTGCGTTAAAGATGCTCACTGATTCGTTGGGCTGTCTTATATGCCCGACGTGGAGGCCCGAATCGCCGGACAGCAAGAAGTTTTATCTTGACAGTGTCAATATACAACCGAAAAACAGAGGCACCACCGCCCAGGATGCCATTCGAGCCGGTATCGGAGATGATCCTCTTGAAGACTCGTATCTTGCGGACGAGACCCGTGACGATGCCACTAGTCGTCAGGTGACACACGACCGGTCCGTAAAGGGTCGACTCAAGCCGGACAGGGTTATGGTGGCAGGGGGGCCGGTGGTCTACCAGAGCAAGTTCTACCTGGAGCCGGTATATCTGTCGACAAAAGGAGAGGTTTTTCCCTTGATTGGCTCGGGGCTGCCTACCGCAGGGGGCGATGCTCCGCTGAAGTACAAAGAACAGAAGATTCACGACGACGAGACCGGTGAGTGGAATTTTGGATCGTTCGACGAGTTCCAAGAAGAGATTAAACGACTTCTCGCCGATAGCCACTTCAAGAACTGGGGGATGAGTTTTTTGAGATGGTACCGAATTCGGGGTCTGGCTCACGAAGCCTCCTATGAAGACACTCTAGACGAAAGCAGCAATATCGCCCCACCGGAATACGATTGGGAAATACCCGGCCGCGAGGCAATGAATAAGCTACGCTTAGGAGACCGAGACAGCAGTTATTTTGGTGAGATCAGCGGGTTGCACAATATACGCCCCTTATTTCCGACCCTCAATTCGAGCGTGACAGATTGGGATGGGTCGACGTCGCCCGAACGCGCGTACATCCAAGGCCAATGGCCTGAGGAGGGAGAGTTTGGGGTCAAGGCAACTGCGGCGTGGGCAAAATATCCCGGATCGTTTTCTATTAAGAGCGACCACGGTATCGTTGTTTTTCCAGAACCCATGTATGCCATCTGGTCAGAGCACAGCCTGGAGCCAATTCGCGATATGTATCTGACCTGTACCCACCACATAGTCGACGACGACGGCAATACGGATTCCACCAGGGTGACCGGCAAGCTGCTAAATCCGGATATGGATGATTGTATGAAGGATCGGAAATACCATGTAATAAGAGACCCTTCTCTGACGCTAAAAGTAACCGCCCAATACAAAGACGACGCGGACATGTTGAAGCCGGGGCACAACTGGGCAGACAACGGGAAGGAAGTGGAGGCCCAGGCGGATGACCAAATGCAACACATTGAAGAGTCAATTCTTGGCCAGGATACGGTTAAGCAATCGACGCGCCGGCTAGCCGGACTTGAACCAGTTGACACCTCTGGGAGGACGTTGCAGGTGTCGTATCAGGTCGGCCGAAACGGCGCCTTCACGACGTATTCGCAGGGGACTCAGCACGATTACAGATTCAAGACATTGGAGGATAACCTTTGGTCGGGAGAAGAACACTCTGAGTCTGACATAGAACATAATAAACGGATCCAGCGGGACTGGAAACAACGCCGTATGTCCTCGGACAGGTTCGGAGACACGGGCACCGTGAAAGTCGTCAACTTGGAATAATCATAGTGGTTGAATGAGGAAATAAAGTAATGGACAAAACAAAGTCATCGAACGGACCAGGAGATAGACATGGCGAATAAGGTTTGGATCGGTCGCGACCCGACGAACGAAGGCGATTACGGCACGGCGGCCAACTGGAATCCCAGCGGAGTGCCGACGAACGGGGACAACGTATTCTTTCATCCAGGTGGTCACGCCGTGACTGGCTCACTCAATCAGTCATCGGTCACGCTGGGCAACGTATTCGTATGTTGGGGATTCGATGCGCCTATCGGGTATTATACCGGGCCGACGCCCAACTACTTACAGCTCGACGCCGACGCGGTATGGTACTCGGGAACTGGTAGGTCATTCCTGGAGCTAAGGAACGGAGGCGGCGCACTCGACGTCCACATAGAGCAGGCGGGATCGTATAACCGGACGGGCATGAGTAACTTGTACATCACCACCGACGGATCATCGACGATCGGGACGCTTTCCTGTCGGGCGGGTCACGTATGCGTGGGCGGGTTCGGTGACGACCCGAGCCAAACGGTAGCTCATGTTCGATCGACTGGTCGGAATTCGACCGTAGTGATCGGGGACGTTGTGACCGCGACCAACGTACACGTTGACGCGGGAAATGTCCGCAGCGAGTCGGCTAATACTCACGCGCTAGTTGAGCAGGGTGGAGGATCGTTTACGATGTACGGCCAGGGCGCCATTACCGCGCTCCAGACTGCCGGAGGCACGTCGACACTCTTTGGCGGTGGAACTGTGACCACGGCCACCGTGCTGGGTTCCGGACGCCTGTCGGCGGTTGATGGCGATAGCCGGACAATCACCACGCTCGTGATGCAGCCGGGGCCACGGGGGGCGGCTCAGCCCCAGGCCAGTATCGACCCGGATGTGACGACGGTGACGAATTTCACAATGGGGAACGGATACCCGGTCAGGATGATTGCCGAAAGTATTTGACATGCTCACCCGCAAGCCTCTTACCATGTCGTACTTCAACGACACCGGGAAGGATATCCCTCCCAATGGTATTATTCTGCTCTACGACGACTTGTACCCCTCAGGTCGTCTACAGCTACAGGTGGACGACTCCGGCCGTCCCAGGGCATCGGCAACTACCCCCAGGGGTGTCGGAGTCTACGCCGTTAATGGCCTCCAAAAAATCAAGCCGGGGGGCATTGGTGAGTACAATGTACATTGGCCCAATTGGGTAGCGCTCGACGATGAGGACGAAAATTCCCTGCCGATGCCCGGCGCAAACTGGGGCGTCGGGGAGAACTTTAAGCTCAGGGAATCTGAAGAGAAAAGCGTGCTAATGCAGGACGAGCAGACTGGCCAGTCCTACATTCCGATGGGCGGGGGTGGAGAGCAGGGTGGGGAGCAGGGTGGAGAGCAGGGTGGAGAGCAGGGTGGGGAGGAACCTTTTGACGGGACGTTCGACATGGCGCTCACTGGGTTCTATTGCTACGGCCACACCGAAGACCTATGCCTCGAACCGGCGACGAAGGTTGTGACCACGGTGGCGATGGGCGGGGGCGGTGGTGAAGAGGATGAGTGCGAGGGGCTCAGTGTTCGCAGGACGTTCGTCGACCGAGTACAGCCCGCACTTTTCGCGGTGTCCATTGATGCCGAAATACGGGGCGGGGGAGAAGGACCGGCGACCATCCGTAACGACCACGTCCATAGTAATGGCCGGCGTCTTTTGGTGAGGCATGACTGGATGACGGGCGGGGATGCCATCAAAAAGGGGACTCAGGCGGTCGTATACTTCAACGCTCATACTGACGGCTGGACCATTCTAGCCGCCAATTGTCCCGGCGGATAATCAACCGACACGCTGACGGAGCTGAAGATGAAAGGGAGATTTTGGAAAGACTGTTGTGCGGAGGACGAAAATTGCAAGGACTGCATTGCCCACGACAATAAGACGATACGCTACGCGAGGGAAATTATAGATTGGCACATAACCCGCGCCAGCTCACCAGAGCCGGGTTCCGCCTTCCCCGACGCACCGCGATGTGTAGACTGGGCCAGGGAGTACTATGGGTCCAAGGGCGTGGACGTCCATGGACATCAATGCTTTGACGCTGATCTAATTGATTGCGATCGTCACTTTCAAAGTTTATCGAGTTTGTTGACGGATGGGCAATTCGCTCAGTTTCAGGACGACCCGGACGGGTTCATAGAATCCAACCTTGCACAGTTAAATGAGCTTCTTACGGAGCATTATTCCTGCATGTTTTGGAAAACCGCCATTAGATGCACCACCGGTAAGTGCCTGGGCCCCGGTGGATATTGTCGGTCGGATCATGCTTGGGAGCCGGGAACATCTGGAGGGGGTGGGATATACCACAACCCCGAATGGGTAACGGACGAGCCCCTAGGTGTGGGCCCCCCGGTGTCGGCCGCTCCATCGGAACCCGGCGGGGCGTCGGGGTGCAAGACCTGGGCCATCGACGCGATACTGCCGAATGGTTTTTTTCAAAGCTCCAAATGCCAAGCGTGCGATCAGTTAAATGGTGCGGCCATTAGGCTAGGACTCGCCGAGCGTCTTATGCCGCACGCGGGTACGTGTGCAGGGTGGAGTGAGTGGGGGGGGACCATCGCGGTGGACCCCAGCGACGAAACACAAACCGTTCAGATGTGGGGAAAGGGGTCTCAAATCAGCTACCACAATTACACGAAGTGCGGGACCACTATGCCGGTGGCGACGGCGTGCATCCCAAGAATTTGCGATCTGGAAGATGCAGGTGAGAGATGGGGGTGGTGGCCATATAGCCAGTTCGACGAAGACGCCGGTTTTGATTATTGGCTGCCCGGTGAGGATCCATCGGTTGACCCGCCACATAAGTCAGGGGGGTGGATCGGAGAATATGTGTCATGGCCTGTTGAGAGATGGGTCGATCTCGTGGTCACTCTTCATGTCGGCTGCAATGATGAAGACAAGGAAATTGTGGCCTACGAGGTAGGCGGCGAGCAGTTTAAAGAGGAAGTCAAGGCTGGCACCTGCAATATGTGCCTGAGTGTAGGGCTGTGGACTGGCAACGATAGCTTCTTTATGAACCAGACCCCAGAGATGAGGGACATAGCGAACATGTCATGGTGGAGAAAGCCCAATGTCGGAGGGGGATTTGGATTTAAGGAAAAACTTCCGATTTACTATCGTGATGAAAATGGAGAACTCGTGCCGATGAGGTTCACGGATGAAGGCAACTGGATGTGGGGGGCGGAGTATAACCACAACCATCATGGGATAATGAGCCAAACGTGGCAATGGCATTCAAGCAATGTTAAGCCGGGTGAAACCCATGAGCTAGAGCCGTCTTTTTATTATGACAATTGCTTTAGGTCTGCCGCAGATTGGGATAGTGCGTTTATTCAATGCGCGGACGACGAGGCGATGTGTGGTCCCAGGTTCGGTGGTAGCGGTGGTGCCCAATTCGGCGCGGTTCCAAAAACTTCCCAGGCCGGCCCGATGACGGGCGCCCCACCGGTGACTATTAGCTGGGTTCCAGCGGGAGGAGGGTGAGCAATGCCTCCAAATGGTACGTGTCATCTGAGGGTGGTGGCAGAGAATCGCGCTGCGTGCATGTACTGCGGGCAAGTTATCTACACGGCCGGGGGTCGGCTTCCGTGGGTGTCATGCCCCGCCGCTGGTAGCGGTGCCGGCACCGTAGTGTCGAAGATCCTGGCGGCCGTAGGATTGTCGAAGGCCCGGTATTTCCGGATCAAGAGGTGGCTGTTCCCCCAGGCTAGACGTGGGTGTGGTTGCGCGAGTCGCGAGATCAAAATGAATCAGTGGTCTAATATGCTTACCCGGCTTTTCCGCCGACTCTTTCGATGACCAGCCGGCCGGGACCGCGTGCCAGAGAGACAGCTTGGAGCGAGTACCTGGCGCAGCGATGGGGTGGGGTGTCAGAGGTTCGACTCCCAGACGGTTCCCGGTGCGACATTGTCACCGGGTCGACGTGCTGGGAGGTCGAGTGGCCAAAAAAGTGGCCCGAGGCGATCGGACAATCTATCTGGTATTCTATCGCGGCCGGAAAGTTGCCGGGGGTGTGCCTTTTGCTCCGGCGGAAGTCGACCGAATCCCTGTATGTTGCGCGGTGTGGTGCGGTGTGCCGAGAGACAGGCATTCGATTCCGGACAGTGGTCACCCGGTAGGGCCGGGCTAGACGCCGCACCTGGGGTTCCCGACCGTTCCCCGTGGCGGGCGCTCCGGCTCCGGATCCGGCCGGCATCGGCAAGGTCCGCTCGCCGCTGGTACACTCCACCGGATCGCGCTCGCTAAGATTATCGCCGCCGCCAGTACCGCCGATGGCAGCCAATAGTCAGTGGCCGGCACTGGGGCGGCGTCGTGAGGGTGTTGGCACTGCGCTACGGGGCGAGTGTCTGGTCGGTCGTCGGAGCACCGCAGCTCGGTCAGTATCGCCGCGAATTCTTCACGGGTCATTGTCAGACCCCGCCACCCTTGCGGTTTTTACGGGATCGGTACCGTTCGATTCCTTGCCTGCATTTCGACCTCCCGACCTCACACTCACATGCGTATGTTGCATGTAGTCCGTTTCTGCATATCCCGGACCCGTCGCACAGGTTGAACTCGCACCCGGTGACGGGCCGGCTAGCAGGTTTACGCGGTGGATCCTCGTCGGCCATGCGTTGGTGTTCCATGTCATTTCTTCCCCGTAATAGTTCACTGTTATCTCGCCCGCATCCAATTCCAGGGACAGGGTAGCGCCGGCACTGATTCGGTAGGCGCTGCCATTGATTGATATGGTGCGGGGCTCACAGTCAGATTGATTGTGTATGTCGATCCTGCACTTTTCCGATCTGTTGAGGACCGACTCCAGGTGGTCGATCCTTGCCCGCATCCTGGACATGATTTCGACCATCTTTTTCTCGCGGTCTGCCATTTGCCTCACGCGCGCATCGAGGTCCTGTATCAGGGCTGTCACTGCCGTCGCGCTAGGCGTCCCGAGAGGAGTCGACGCGACCACCATCATCAGGATGCTAACCATTTGTCTTGACCGTCTTCACCTTGACGTCGCGCGTTGATGCCAGATAGACCATCTGGTCCGCGTACATGTATCGGCGCTGGCCGTGCTGGAGCATCAAATCCATGAGTTCCTGGCGTGATTCCTTCTCGGATTTTTGGACCAGCATCCTCCGGTTTCGGTTTTCGCAATATCTAGCCGCTGCCTTCTCGATCTCCGGGATCACTTTATGAGTCATGTCGTCTTTTAAATATCGCACCTCGGAATTATCCATCGCTCTCTCCTTTTTGATATTGTGGTTAAATTACTCTTGGGCCCTTTCAGGCTTTTCCTCGCGGTCTGACAGGTCAAACCCCGCATCGCGCATCAGGGCCTCCAATGCCGCTCCTGCCGACACCCCTGTTGCCTCTTCGATGACCTCGGCGCATGTCGATAAAGCATCGTTGACATCATCCACCAGGATGTACATCGCCTCATCCAGCATAATGTTCATCGCTTCTCTATCACCGTCGCACTGGATCGCATACCGCACTTTGTCCCAGACATCCGGAGGTACGCCATCCACCGCGCCTATGCGGTGGAGGAACAACCTGGATGGTATTGCGGATAGTAATGTTTGGTACTCACGCACCAGCGAGAGAAGTTTGGGGGCAGCCGCGATCAGTCTCGCGTCGGCCTGCTCGATTGACAGGGTTTCACTCATCTGACGATCCTCCTTTTTGATGCTGATAGTACCTCAGGATTGCGACCGCGTCGGCGGTATTGTGGTCCGTCACGTCGATCCCCCAGCCACGCACGGCCTCAACCATGTCCTCTTTAGTGGCGCGGCCATTTCCGGTAGTCCACTTTTTCAGGGTCGCCGGATTGACCTCAGTGATCGGTATGTTCTTCATCGCTCCTACCATGTGGACGGGCGCGGACATCTGAATCTGTCGAGACGCCCCGCGCATGTTCTTGGAGTGAATCATCGCAGCCTCCAGGACTATGTCAGTGACCCCCTCGCTGATGATCGCTTCACTCACCAGATGATACAGGTGTATCATCTTGTCCCCATGCAGACCGACCAGTTTCCACAGTCCGTGATTCCCTAGTGCTGGATGGGCATGGTACGGCGCCGTCGCCCACCCCGTTGCGCTCGCCACGTCCAGCGCTAATATCATTCTTTAGAGTCCTCCTTTGTGTCGATCTCGGATCGAATGATTTTCACGTCGTCCGGTGCTTCGATGCCGACCCGGACAGACCGGCCCCGATGCGACATGATGGTGAGTTCGCAGACCTTGTCACCGCCCAAGTAGAGATTGATAGATTCATTTGGCAATCGCGTCAAAATTAGCATGATGTACCTCCGTGGCTGGTGTTGTGGATCCCCCGATCTCCGGACGCGACGACGGGACGCGCGCGATCGCTGGGGGGTCACACCCGATCGCGTTGTTGTTCCGCTCATGTATTCCTGGGTGATGTCGCTTCGTCCCAGGATCCCCAGCGTCGACTAATGACGAGTAAGACCGGGCGAGTTGCCGGAGAATGAAGCGATCCAGCTCATCCAGGGGTGCCGACGCTACGCGCACCCATCCGCCTTCCAGCTCGATCGCGCGATTTATCAGCGGGTCCTGGAACCACACCGATTTGTAGGGTCCGAGGCCCGTGATCGCTCGCCGGATGTCGGACACCGCGTAAAGGGCGCGGGCGTCTGCCGTTAGCTCGCCCGCCATCCTCCGTAGCTCGGATGGACGAGGCATATGCTCACATTCGCGGATCGCCCGCGCCGCAGCGGTCTCGATGTCGGATTGGTCCAGGTCTCGCAGGCCGATCCAGTACGCCAAGAACATCGGCTCGTCGACTGCTCTCGACGGGGCAAGGCCCGCTGCGAGCAACTGGATCGTCTGGCAAAATCTCTCAGTTGGCTTGGTCATGCAAGTATCCTCAATAGGGGATCTTTTCCGGGTCCACGGCCACCGGTTCCGATTCCGAAAATCTCTCCAGGAATCGCTCGGCAGCGCGCTGTGATCTCTGAGTGTTCGGCGTAAGGCACGCCCCGGAGCTGTCCCGCGCTAGGTCTAAAAACTGGTCGACCTTGTCGGAATTCCGAAAAATCAGCTCAATGCTCTGATACTTTCTGTGCTCGTCGTTTTCGCCGCAGTGGAATGGCGAGCCGTGACATCCATCCACTGCTAGCTTCAAGTCTTCAACAGAGTATCCCT
>CEUI01049935.1_pt1 | contig 15115 bp, 14 predicted proteins | sample 531411 | NCBI WGS metagenome assembly CEUI01 (sample SAMEA2622841, study PRJEB7988) | marine metagenome | isolation source: saline water (ENVO:00002010), including
CTTGAGCCGGCGCGCCGCATCTGGCGCCAGCTAACATTGATGGAAGATGCTATGATGGCCTATCGCGTTATTCGCTCTTCAGAAAGAAGAGTCTTTAAAATAGATGTCGGCGCTATTCCACCAAATGAAGTTGAGCAATATATGCAAAAAATTGTAACGCAGCTAAAAAGACACTCAGTAGTGGATGCATCTAGCGGAAGAGTTGATTTGCGATACAATCCTATGTCTATTGAAGAAGATTATTTCATCCCCGTTCGCGCAGGGTCGGCTACAGATATCGTTAATCTTGCGGGCGGCACAAATACAACCGAAATAGATGATATTAAATATTTACGCGATAAATTATTTTCTGCGCTTAAGATTCCTCAAGCATATTTGGCCATGGGAGAAGGAGCTGCAGAAGACAAGACTACGTTAGCTCAAAAAGATCTTCGTTTCGCGCGCACCATTCAGAGATTGCAGCGTGTTATTGTTGCCGAGTTAGAAAAGGTTGGAATTATTCATTTGTATACGCTTGGTTTTAGAGGGGATGATTTATTAGCCTTTGACTTGTCGTTAAATAATCCATCTAAAATTGCAGAACTTCAAGAAATTGAACACTGGAAAGCTAAATTTGATATCGCCGGCGCAGCAACTGAGGGCTACTTTTCAAGACGCTGGGTTGCTGAGAAGATTTTTGGAATGTCTCATGAAGAGTTTATGCGCAATCAACGCGAAATGTATTATGATCGCAAGCATGATGCTGCCCTGCAAGGGGTTGCTGAAGCCGCGGCCGCCAGTGAAGGGGGCGGCCTAGGAGGCGGCGATTTAGGAGGCGATCTGGGTGGTGACCTGGGTGGCGACCTGGGTGGTGATCTTGGCGGCGACTTAGGTGGTCCTGAAGAAATGCCTGCCGGTGATGCTGGTACCCCGGCTGAAGGTGGTGGAGATGAATCCCCGTTATTAGCAGTTCCGCCCGGTTCGCGAAATTCTCCACGGACGTATGGGAAAGATGAAAAATATTATCCCGTTAAGCGCGACGGAAGAAAACGTTCTGGATTTCGAAAGAGTCAATTAGCTAAGACTAATTTAGAGAAACGAGGCCGCGCCCAAAGAGCAAGAACTCCCGGATCGGAGATCAATTCAATGGCGAGCAGGGATAATATTGCAGCAATCCCTAGCATTGCAAAAGGTATTTATGAAGATAAACAGTCTATTTATAACTTGAGAGAACAAAACGAAGAAGATAGACTTTTTAATATCAATAAATCTATCAAAACTCTTCTAGAAAATCTAGAAAATAAAGACAACCTATTAGCGGAGCATCAGGATGAAGATAAAGCACAATAAAAAAAGGAACACAGCGTTTATTTATGAGTCATTAGTCAAAGAAGCAACAGCATCGATTATTAAAAATGACGCACCTAGACGAAAAAAAGCTTTTCGTATTCTTAATAAACATTTTGCGGAAGGCTCTTTGTTGCGCAGTCACTTAGATTGCTATAGGTCTTTATACGAAACCAACAGTATAGATAAACATACAGCTGAAAAGATTTTAAAAGAAGCAAAATTGAGCGCTCGACTTGTAGACCCCCAAGTGTTATTCAAAAAGCAAACGGAATTAATAAAAGATGTAAACGAAGAATACACTTCGGACTTTTACAACACTTTTGTGCCGAACTATAGAACATTGGCTACAATTGCTCAAATATTTTCTGGAAAACTTTCGCCGAAAAATTCTATTATTTTAGAAAGTCACTTAATTGATAATATGAGTCACACGCCAATAATTCCAAATGAAACTGCTAAAATTGATGGATTGGTCTTAGAGCGCTTCATTAGTAAATTTAACGAGAAGTATAATACCACTCTATTAGCCGAACAAAAAGAATTGTTGACTCATTATATTTCTTCTTTTGTGGACAATTCCTTGTCTTTAAAAGTTTTTCTTAATGATGAAATAGCACGATTGAAAGAGGCTCTGCAAAATTCACTTAATGTTGCAGAGATCAAAGAAGATCCTTCGATGGCTCGAAAAACACAATTAGTAATTGAGAAACTGGAAGGGTTTTATTCACATAAACTAGACGAAGGCGCCCTGCTTACTATTTTAAAAACACAAGAATTAGTAAAGGAAATTAAACAAAATGGCGATTAAAGTTAAAATCGGCAAAGGCGCCAATGTTGAAGTTGTGCAGCTTGAAATGGATATCCGTAAAAGTCTAAACGGCGACTTAATGATTTTTGATCATGGCGATATTGATATTGTTTTATCCACAAATAGTAATAAAATATTAGCTTTCCCCAAAGAGACAATGAATGATTTAGTGTATGGTGCGCAAAATAGGTTATTCGCACATTTACGCAAACGCGGATTGGTCATTCCTGAATCTATTCAGGCCGGCTCATATTACGGATCTTTTGAAGGCACCCTTCAAAAGCCTTTTAACGAGAGCCTTAACTCTGCTAAATTAGCTCTAATTAACATCAATTCTTTTATTGAAGAAGAGAGGCCATATTTTGAATCCACAGAGGCCATCATTTCAATGGCTGACGACGAATTGACCCACCCGGACAAAACAGACTCCACAGAACTGGGAGAGGTACCCCAGCGTACAGAGCAGGGCTCAATCCGAACCGGGTTTGTTAGAGATCCTTACTCGCTAAATTATCTTTATACAATATAGGAATTACAAGATGTCTGAAATGAAATTAATCATGGACAGCTGGCGAAAAGTTGTAAATGAAAATGAGGCTGATGAAGAAGGGGTTTCTAACATAAAAACAGTACGAGATGTTCAAACCATAGGCGATTTGAAGGCTCTAATCCAGACAGCCCAGCTTAAAAAAAGGGGAGATCAGCTAAAAGGTGGCGTTGTCGACGCAGCTAAGAGCGCCGTGGTTGATGAATTGATAGGAAAAGTTCCGTTTTTGGCGAGTGCCAAAACTATGTTTGATTTTGCTAAACAAGCTTACCAGCTTCCAGACGAATCAAGAAGCGGCACTGCTTTGGATTATTTAGATGTTGATGATGATGTTTCCAAAATTGTTGACGACCCTATTGAGAATGCGTTTTTAAAAACTCTAGGCGCCACATTAGAAAAAATGGATGATAGAACCCCGCTTAAAAACTTAAACATCACTAAGTTGCTGCAAAATTATATCTCTCAAAATTTTAACAAAAGAACGGTATCGGGAACAGAATGACAGAATTATTAACATTCATACTTTGCGCCTACGGGCTTACGCAAATTCTTGTCTATGGCAAGATTTTATCGAGACTAAGACCAAAGAAAGGCAAACTTGGAGAACTAGCAAACTGCCCTATGTGCATGGGTTTCCATGTTGGTTGGCTATTAATGCTACTTTCTCCCTTTACAGAACTATTTAGTTTTGATGTAACTGTATTTAATTTCTTCCTTCTTGGAGGTTTATCATCGGGAACATCATACATTTTATCAATGCTCTTCGGAGATGACGGAGTAAAACATGAACACAAGTTGGACTAATAAATGGATGTTACAGCCAGTTCGTCGCTGCTGTAAAGGATCGTGACGATGGGAAAGAAATTATTAAGAGAATATTATGAACTCTGCGAAGGTGGTGTTTGCCAGGATCTTTTAACTGAAGAAGAAAAAAGATTTGTGGCCAGCGGCGGTATGATATTATCCGGAAAACTTCAAGAGGCCGATGTACAAAACGGAAATGGCCGAATATATCCTCATCGCGTCTTAATGAGGGAGATGAAAAACTATCAAAAGCTTGTACAAGAGCGCCGAGCCCTTGGAGAATTAGATCATCCAGAAGATTCAGTTATCAACCTCAAAAACGCCTCGCATCTTGTAACGGATGTTTGGTGGGATCAGAAAAATGTTATGGGCAAAGTTAAAGTCTTGGATACTCCCTCTGGGCAGGTTTTAAAAAGTTTAGTGAATTCTGGCGTTAAACTTGGAATCTCTTCTCGGGGAATGGGCTCTGTGCAGGAAAGCGCAGGTCAGACAATTGTCGAGGATGACTTCCAATTAATTTGTTTTGATTTTGTATCTGAGCCTTCGACGCCGAATGCATTTATGATGCAAGAAGCAAAAAACTATTCCAACAAAGTTTTCACTAAGGCTGATAGAATAAACAGATTATTAAACGAGGTGTTGGATGAAGAAGTCTGAGCTAAAACAGCTTATTAAGCCTCTTGTTAAGGAGTGTATTCATGAAGTTCTTCTCGAAGAAGGCCTTCTTGCTAATATAGTATCTGAAGTGGCCACCGGCCTTGGCGGAACGCTCATGGTTGAAGCCAGAGAGATCCCAACGCCCCCACAGACGATGAGCCAAAAAGCATCCGAATCGCGCACTCGAATTAGTGAGCATCGCGCTAAACTAATGAATGCAATGAACAAGGATGCTTATAATGGAGTTAATTTGTTTGAAGGAACAGAGCCTTTTAATAATTATGAAGCGGCTGCTCCCAAAAAAGGCTCCGTTGATTTAGGGCACCCAGGAGACTCTGGTGTTGATATCTCATCTTTAGTTGGGGGCGCTTCAAAAATTTGGAAGGCGATGAAATAGGAATACAATGGCTAATAAAATAAATGTAATAGTAACCGCTAGAGAGTGTAGAAACAACAATGAAAGATTGATTCGCAAGTTTAATAAAAAAGTCAAAAAAGAGCGAATTATTGAACAGGTAAAAGATCGCAGAAGGTATAAAAAACCTTCTGTTGTAAAAAAAGAAAAAAGAAAGAGAGCCCATCGCGCACGTCTTCGCGAACAGCTAAAAAAACAAAGAGCAATAGAAAGACGCAATAGAAGAAATAAATGACTATTTATGTTAAAAGCACTAAAACTGGAGGTTTATAGACATGGCAAGTGCAAATCAATTTACATCAAGCTGGGCTGTCGGAGTCGGGCTCAATAATGTGGGCTCATACCAAGTAAGCGGCCGCCCCTTTGCTAGTGGTTCTGTAAACGCGACCAGTGCCGTTAAAGTATCTTTCCCCAACGTAACTAAATGGGTTCAGGTCATCAACAAAGCGGGCACCCCTTTGAAAGTGGGTTTTTCAGAGGCCGGTGTAAGAGCAGACGCCAATTGGACTGCCACTTTAGGAAAGGCCGCCGGCGTTGCATATTTTACAGTACAATCAGGAAGCGCCAATGGCGGTGTTCTTGGTAAGAGCGAAGTGATGGAAATAAAAGTATCACAATTGTGGCTTTCCGGATCGTCTGCTGTTGAGGTGGTGGCCGGCCTAACTAACATTTATGGCGGCCGAGCAGCTACTTCAACTGGGCCTAACTGGAGTGGTTCAATTGGGGTTGGGTAAGTCAGCCATTATTAGTGAACCTTTTATTATAATACTGGCTATTTATAGTTAAAAGGGGGCAGATAAATGGCTTATAACACCTCTAAAGGGCCTAGGCAACTTGGCGACATAAAAAACGAAGATGATGTCGATACACGACTCGACTGGGAAGATGATTACATAGGCCTTAAAACGGGCGGAACAACACGCCTTGCTATCTCTGGAACCGCCGGCAATGTTGGTATTGGGACGGTGAACCCTTCCCACACCTTACAAATTGATTCGAATTCTGGGGTTGAGGGTCTGCAAGTTAATGGCGCTGCAAACCAATACGTAGTCAGCTTTAGAGCTAGCACAACCACAGGACAATCCTATGGCCCTTATGTGCGCGCCGGCACGAACGGTTCCGATGCAGCGCTTGTCGTAGAGAATGCCGCTGGAACAACATCATTACTCAAACTGACTGGCGAGGGATTACTCGGCATCGGAACGACCAGTCCAAACCGAATGTTAGAAGTTCAGAACGATGACAACTCTCCTCAACTTCGAATAACTCATACTGACGAGACACACTTTACCGACTTTTCTACTACCAGCAACGGTAGACTTCGTATCAGACCAAGCGGAAGAACCGTGGAGGTCGATACCGGAGATACCAACGGCGGGAACGTTCTGTTTACCAAGAACGGCGGAACTACATCTGGCGGAATTTCGTGGGACACCGGAGATCAAGATGTAACACTTTATAGTGAAGCAGACCTGTACCTTGGCGCCGGCGGAAGTTCGCAAAAGGTGATGGTCGACAATGGCGGAAACGTCGGCATTGGAACCACAAACCCAACACATAAATTAACTGTCGCTGGCGCAATATCAGGTTCCGGACCCGCTAAGTTTGTTGGTAAGACTATTCTAGGGAACGTACTCCAAGTTAGTGGAAATGTGTTAGCCGCCGGCCACATCTCGCCTACAGTCAATAATGCGAAAGATTTGGGCGCTTCTGATAAAAAATGGGCCAACCTTTACGTTACGACTGTGACCGCTACCACTATAGCTGGTGGCTCGCCACTATCAATTTCAGCTTCTAGTATTGGCTTTACAGGCAGCATGGGCTTCTCGGGAAGTTCGACTACTATTTCCTCAACTGGTTCGTATTTTTCTAGTTCCGCTGGTTCAACAGAAATTTCCGGTGGCCATATTATTATCACGGGCTCTAGTCCTGCATTAACAATTGCGGCTGGTGACCTCATTGTCTCTGGAAGTTCTTATCTCGGAGATGCTGCGGCTGATATAACTACTGTTGCGAGCCAACTAACGGCTTCGGAAGGAATATTTATTAACGCCGACAGCAGAAAGGTGCTCATCGGCGCCGGCGGCGATTTAGGCCTTCAGCACAACAGTAATAATTCCCTTATTGTTAATAAAACCGGTCATCTTCGTATAGATAATCAGGCAACCGGAAAACACATTCAATTTGATTTGGGTGCTGATGATGCTACTACGCAAGTGCAGGTAAGAAACAATAGTGGAAACACAAAACTTTACATAGATGGAACCGGACAAATTTCCGGTGCCTCTGAAGCGACATTTGTAGGAGCAACTGTTCTCGGTAGCTCGTTAAATGTTTCCGGTGCTGTAAAATTATCAGGAGTTGCAAGTGGTTCTGCTGCGGGTCCTAGTAGCTTTTTGGCTGTGACGACAGCTGGAGTGGTTGTTTTAGAAGAACCTAGCGGAGGCGGCGGAGGAGGTATTAGCTTTAATGGTTCAACTGCTAACGGTCTTGTTACATATGGCGGCGCCAGCACTGCTGATGTTGAAGCTAATTTGACTTTCAACGGATCTGCTTTAAATGTAGCCGGCGCCATGTCTGCATCCGCAGGCGCATCCGCTCATTCCTTGGTAATTCAGAGCGGCAAGTCTATTGGTACTAATACCGATGGCAATTTAATAACATTAACTGATAATACTGTGACTGTCGCCGGCGCCCTCACCGCCTCAACGGACCTCGCCGGCCGTTCCCTTATAATTGACAATGGAAAAGCGATTGGCTGCGCAGCTGATACAGATTTGATAACTTTAACTGCTAACAATGTGGCTGTCGCCGGCCATATTTCTGCCTCTGCGAGAGTTGAAGGTCATGGTGTTCGAATCGACACCAACGGAAAGATAGGAACTGTCGCCGATAATGATTTGCTAACTCTGGCTGCTAACGATCTCCGGATTGCTGGCCAGCTAACTGCATCTCTAGATTTAAAAGGCCGATCGCTCACAATAGATGATGGCAAATTTATAGGGATTGCATCTGATACAGATTTATTGAGACTTGCAGCCAACACAGTAACAGCCAACGGAGCAGTTAAAGCGACTAAAATATCGTCATCTGCAACGATAGAAAGCGCCGGCTCGGTGACGGCCGCAGGTAATTTAAATATTACTGGCTCGGGCATAATATCCGGCAGCTTGAGAGCTAAGCAGATTCAGTTTACTCACCATTCTTATGGCACCACAGCTACAAATGAAAAATGGCTCCCGTTTCAGGGAACAGCTGTGGCCGGCGCACCCAACAACGCCACAGAAAAGAACCAAATGGTTGTCCCCTTCACCGGTGTGCTGAAAAGAGTGATCTTCAGGCCTTCCGGCTCACAAGGTGGTAATTGTATTATTAGATTGTATAAAGCCACTAACGGAAACGGCTTTGTTAACACCGATGAGCAGGGTGAGCTGGTAGAAACACAAGTTGTAAATTGCCCAGCTTCAGTGGCCACCACTTCTTTCTTTAACTTTACTGGCTCAAGCCATTTTAATGCCGGTGATGTAGTGGGCGTTTCGGTTGACCCGCATGCTAATGGCGTTGATTTTAACGTGACTTGCGTATGGGAATTTGAGATGTTTGGGATGGGCATTTAACATGATCGAGGTATTTTATTAATGGCTAATTTTGGATGGGCATATGTAAACTGCAGCAGTGCTAGCGATGGCGGCGCTTTCGGAGCCACCGGTTCTATTCAGTTTTTAACTGGTGCGGGAAACACAACTGGTTCTTTAAATTTTATGTATTATACCGGCGCCGTAGGTGAGATTGCCGCCAATACAGTTGTTTTGACCGGCACATTGGTTGTTAAGGGTATTGTGAGTGCAAGTCATTATCACATCGCAGATGTGACCACTATTGACTCTACTGGGTCGACCTATTTCGGAAACACAGTGGACGACATGCACATTCGAACAGGAAGTTTAACTGTTACTGCGCCAACCACATTCGATTACACATTGAGTGCCTCGGCGATTACTAAGCGTGTTCATGTAAGAGGATTTGCGGGCCGCTATAGAAAAGTGACGGCGGCTACCAACACATTGCAGAATGATGATTATATTATCGGCTGCAGTGCTAGCGCTAATCAAACGATCCATCTTCCCACTGCCTCTGCGGTGGGGGCCGGCGCCCTTCTTTTAATTAAGGATGAATATATGCAACGAGCAGCGACTGCAATTTATGTTTCTGGAGCCTATAGCGGAAGCCCAATGATTGAAGGCAGTCGCTACTATATTCTTACTGGCACAATGCCGGCAATTAACTTATATTCGGACGGTACTAACTGGTTAATATTCTGAGGAGGTGTTGTTGAAAGATGGCTTATAACACTCTCTCTGGTACCGTCATAGCGGCCAAGGAATATATTCCAGGAGATTTAATTGTTGGAAATATCTTATCGGGTAATTTAAGCACATCCGATGGCTCTTCGATTATAAATATTCCCAGAGTTTCTAACGCGACCAATAATGCTCTTTTAACAAATGTTGGTGGTGACGCGAACACATTAACGTGCGAAGCTAGTCTGACTTTTGATGGTACGACTTTGGCTGTTGCCGGCGATTTAACCGCCAGTATAAATATTTCTGCATCTGCGTTTTACGGAGATGGTAGCAAGCTAACTGGAATTACATCTTCTGGAGGAGGAAGCAGTTTTACAGTCAATGGAATTGGAAACGCGGACGGAAATCTTCAGGTTGGATTCAATTATGGAACCACAAATTTTAGCGCCCCCCGCACATGGACGACGCCTTCCACTGCATCGGTAGGGGATGTGATTCGAGTGAAGGCTCCGGCCGGCGTAGACTCTACAAATACCCTTACCGTTGAAGGATACGCAGAACAAACAATCGACGGAACCAAAAGAGTGGTTATTGAATCTCCTTTTGGGGCCATAGCGTTGTGTTATGTCTCTTCTGGATCATATAGAATATTCTAATTTTGTAAATGTTTTATAAAAATGACCGCAGTGTTGTATTCGGACTATTAAAAAAGTAATTTGAGACTAGTAAAAATACTATTTATAAGCGAGGAAGAGTGTTAGCTCTTCACTCAAATTTGGATAGATGTGCGTATCTATCCAATAAACCATAAAAAACTATAATATGGAGGGTTTTATACATGGCTTATAAATTTCAAAGAGGGTTAGCTGTTCTTAGCGGCTCCCTTCGTCTTTCCGGTGCGTTAAATCCGGATACCGATGATGCTTTCGACTTGGGTAGTACTGCCTTACAGTGGAAAGATCTTTACATCGATGGTACCGCATATGTTGATGCGCTTGATCTCAACGGTACTGCAGTTTCTTCAACCGCTGCTGAGCTTAACTTGCTTGATGCTGTTACTCGCGGTTCTATTATTTATGGTAACGCTTCTGGTGCTACCGCTAGATTGGCCGCAGGTAGTGCTAATAGGGTTCTTTCTTCTGATGGAACCGATATTTCCTACACTCAAGTTGCAACAGCTATGATTGCTGATGACGCAGTTACTCTTGCAAAAATGGCTGGTCTCACAAGAGGTTCTATCATCGTTGGTGATTCCTCTGGCGATCCTTCTGCTCTTGCAAAAGGTTCTGCTGCACAGTTCCTTCAGTCTGACGGAACTGATCCGTCGTATGTTTCAATTTCCGGTGATGCTACTGTCGCTGCTGGTGGTGCTCTCACTATCGCCAATGACGCTGTTGAAAGCGGAATGCTTAACGACAATGTTATCTCTGGTCAAACTGAGTTGGCTCAAGGTTCTCTTGCTGCTGCTGATGAGTTCTTAATCTCTGATGCTGGCGTTCTTAAGAAATTTGGTGTTGATAGTTTGGCAAAAGATGCTCTTGCATTAGTTACTGAAGCCGCAGCTGACGTTGCTGCTGACTACATTGCTTTCCTTGATGGTGGCGCTACTGGCGAAACTAAGAAAGAAAGCATCGCCGATCTCGTTTCGAGTATGGCAGGCGGTGGTCTTGCGGCCTCTAGTGGCCAACTTTCGGTCCAGGGCAACACTGTTACGTCTGGTTCGAACCCACAGCAGACTCTTGTTGAAGGTTATAATGTTTTCGGTGCAATCACCGGCTCTATTATCGCTGATGTGCCTGCGTCTCCAAGTGTTGGCGATGTTGTTACAGTTAAGGCTGGAAACATCACTAACAATGGCTTCATCAGAATCACCGCTTCTGCCGCTGTTCAAATTGACGGCGAAGGCTTCATCGTGGTTGAATCTGCTTATGGTGCTGTTAGCTTGGTGTATGCCGGAACTAACGACTGGCGAATCATCTAATCAATATATACCAAGTTTTTCTTGGTTATTTTGGATGTCCCTCAATTGGGGGGCATCCTTTTTTTTATCAACTATTTATTGTGGAGAACAAAATAAATGGCTTATAATGTTGTTAAGGGAATTGTTGAAGGATCGGTTGATCAGGAGAACGATCAGGAGATCCGCGGTGTTAAAATTTTTAAGAGCACAATTAGCGCTAGTGTGTTTTATGATACAGATGCGCGTAGTCCGTGCGCAACCGAAAATAAAGTAGCTCTCACTAAGTTGTCTAATTCAACTTTAAACGGCGTTCTTACTTATCAAGGCGATAAAATCGCTAGAAGTAATTATAACTTAACATTTGACGGGAACATGCTGTCTACACCGCACCTTCATGCTGCAAAGATTACTGGTTCTGGCGGCGGCTTATGGGACGTCCCGGCTGATGCACTCAGGGGCACTGTCCCTGCAAATTCTATTCGCTATACTGATGGTCTTTATGACTATCGAAGCAGCTTAAAAGTAAAAAATGGCTTTGGGATCATGGTAAATGACGACGGTGTTTCGGTACACCTTCATACAAATAGCGGTTTGGGAATTCGCAGTCGTAAATTATCACTTGATCTTAAAAATACATTAAAAATTAATGAAAAAGGGCAGAATATTAGCGATTCAGATCTTATTGTTGTTCATGATACAATGCGCGACGAAGTTAGGCATTCAACATTTAAAAATTTATATGATGGGTACTTGGTACACAAAGTATTACGTCCGCAAGGGCCACAGAACAGCATTCAAATTAATAACGGCAAAAACTTAGCCGGCTCGCCTGCGTTAACATTCGATCCACGCGCAGGAAAATTACATCTCCACGGGGAACTAAGAGCATCAAGCGCTATTGTCTCGCAAGATTTAGAAGTCTGCGGGGATTTGAAGTGCACTGGTGCTGTTTTTGGCGATATAAAATGCATTAAAGATGCGCGGTATAATTTTGGAATAAAAGATAATACAATCCTATTTGATGCTAGCGACAATAAAATTGTAGCAACTCTCCCGCCGGCAAAAGAAAATAGCGGTCGGATAATAACAGTGAAGAGAATATGTTCCGATCAAAGCAGGTATAAGATTGCTGCAAATCACATCCTTACAATCAATACCGAGGGCGAATTAATTGATTTTTTTAATGAAATTCAAATTAAATCCAATTACTCAATACGCGCTTTCCAGTCTGATGGAAATAAATGGTGGATTATAAACAAGAGTGGTTCATAATATTGGCGTTTTGTGTTAAAAACCACTATTTATTTTGAATTAGTATTATTTTAGGAGTTCTTGTATGTCTAATTTATTAAAAGAAGCTATTGTTGACGCAAAGGCGCTAAAAGAGGCAGCCCTAAAAAATGCTGAATCTGTTATTATTGAAAAGTATTCAGCCGAGGTAAAGGATACCCTCGATAAACTTTTAGAGCAAGATGATTTAGATCTTACAATGGGAGGCGATGTTGGCGCGCCCGAGGAAGCTGAAGCTGATCCTCTTGGCGGCGACGATTTGGGCGCCTTAGAAGATCCGGCCGATCCGGCTGGTGCCACGGCACCTGAAGAAGTTGTATCGGACGAGGATGTTCCCCTTGCAGCGCTTGATGGCGTTGATATCAGCGATAAATCTGCCGATGGCGAGCCTGTTGAGTTTGATTTAAATCTTAATACACTTAGAGAGGCGGTTGATGCTCTTCAAAATACTTTGAACGAAGACCAGGAATTTGAATTCGATCCGAGCGATCTCGCCGCGGCGCTTAGCGATGATGATTTATATGAGGGCGCCCTCGACACCTCCGGCGAAACCGCCGGCGAAGAAGCCGCAGAGCAAGAGAAATCCGCTGACGACTCAGCGAAAACACTTGACGACGACGATCCCAATCCCATGGAAGAATCAAAAGATAAAGATGGCGATGGAAAAGTTGTTCCCGACTGGGCCGATGAGGATGATGTACCCAAATGGGCCGACCAGGACGATGATGACCCCGAAGTCGGTGATGCCCTTGAAGAAGATTTAGATGGATTAGTAGACGCTATTGCAGAGCGATTGACTGTAGATATGGGAGCCTCCCTTTCCGGCTGGGCCGGCCGCTCCTCCGAAAGTCAGAAGTGGGAAATGGAAAAAGAAATGGCCCACCGCCGCAGTACAGATGTCGAAGATGAAATTAAGACTTTGAAAAAAGCTTACGAAGAGTTAGTTTTTGAAAATAAGCAACTCAGTATGCAAAACAAACAATATAAGCAAGCAACTAATGAGCTGAAAGAAGGATTACAAGATGTAAATCTTTCTAATGCTCGTTTGCTTTATACGAACCGTGTATTAAGAAATACCTCCTTGAATGAGCGACAAAAAGAAAGAATTGTCGAAGCGATTTCGAACGCCGGTTCAGTTATGGAAGCACGTACAATTTTTGATACGCTTCAAAGCACAGTGGAGTCGAAGCCTAAGCATCGGCCGCAATCACTAAGCGAAGCAATTACTCGTCGTTCTTCTGTAATTCGTGCTTCTCGTCATGAGAAGCCTTCTTCCGATCCTTTCCAAGATCGGATGAAGAGACTAGCTGGAATAAAAACAAAATAAATAAAATCATTATATAAGGAGGTGATTAATTATGGCTGGTATCGTTGAAAGGTTAACAGAAGGTATTGTTAACCGCGATATGCGTTCCGAAGGTCACGCTTTGTTAACAAAGTGGGAGCGCACAGGTCTTCTTGAAGGACTTGATAATGACCGTAAGAAGGGCTCGATGGCACGTCTCTTAGAGAATCAGGCTAAGGAGCTTCTTCGCGAGCAGAGCAGCATGGCTGCCGGCGATGTAGAAGGTTTTGCCGCTGTTGCATTCCCCATCGTTCGTCGTGTTTTCGCAGGCTTAATTGCTAACGACCTCGTTAGCGTTCAGCCCATGAGTCTCCCTAGTGGACTCATTTTCTTCCTGGATTTCGTGTTCTCCCCAAGCTTGGGCTCCGGAACAGATACTCGGGTTGGTCGTATGGGTAATACATACGATAAGTCGATTTATGGTACAGATCAGGTTGGTAGCCAGATTACTGGTGGTGTCGACTTGGTTGGTAGTGTTAAAGAGGATCTTTCTGGTCCGCGTACCGTTGGTGCACGTGGTTACGCTTACGCGTCCCCCACAGGCTCTAACACCGGCGTTCCTGCTGATACAACATCGATCGCATTCGATCTTGACAAGGCAACCCAAACTCAGAAGAAGCTTTATCTTCAGTATGATGCTGATATTATGGCTCTTTCGGGTTCCGGTACTGCATATGCCGTAGCCGTTATCAATGTTCCTGCTGCGAATATTACCGGTTCTAACGGTACATCTTGCGATTTCGACAACCTTGGTGCTATCAGTGCTTCCATGTCGCCATTCGTGGCTGCTCTTAATGGTATCTCTGATTCCGCTAAGCAGATTCGTCGCTTGACCCAGCACACTGGTTCTGGTGTTTCTCTCGTGTTCTTCGGTCTTTCCGGAAGCACGGGTGTTAACCCTGATCCTTTCAATGCTGCTGGACCCGGCGCTAGTGGTTCTATCTCGATGGTGTTCCCCCTCAGAGATAACCTTGTTGCTGGTGGAGCTATCGGTTCTGTCGTTGGTACCACTGAGTGGGGCCTTGAAGGAAACGAAGAGATCCCCGAGATCGACATCAAGGTGGACAGTGTTGCTGTAACAGCTATCACCAAGAAGCTTAAGGCTAAGTGGACTCCGGAGTTAGGACAAGATCTTAACGCCTACCACAACCTTGATGCTGAGGTGGAGCTTACCAGCGTGCTGTCTGAGCAGATTGCTCTTGAGATCGATCGCGAGATCCTTGCGGACCTTGTGAATGACTCTACTGCAGCTACCTATTACTGGTCTCGTTCTCCTGGTATGTTCCTTAACAAGACAACCGGTGCAGAGATTGGTGCTGCTTCTGCTGCTCCCGACTTTACGGGTACAGTTAGCGAGTGGTATGAGACACTTGTCGAGACCATCAATGATGTGTCGGCACAGATTCACCGGAAGACTCTTCGCGGTGGCGCTAATTTCATCGTCTGCGGACCTGAGATCGCCAACGTTCTTGAGTTCACTGCTGGATTCCGTGCATCCGTCACAGCTGATGATGATCGCGGTTCCGTTGGAGCTGTTAAGGTCGGTAGCCTGTCCAAGAAGTTTGACGTCATTGTTGACCCATACTTCCTGCGCAACGTGGTTCTCGTTGGTCGTCGCGGATCCTCTTTCCTTGAAAGCGGATATGTGTACGCACC
>CEUI01145606.1_pt1 | contig 15073 bp, 23 predicted proteins | sample 531411 | NCBI WGS metagenome assembly CEUI01 (sample SAMEA2622841, study PRJEB7988) | marine metagenome | isolation source: saline water (ENVO:00002010), including
CACTCAATTCAAATACTCTTATCAATTCTTTTAATCTTGGATGATTCAAAACGGCATATCTGTCTCTGGCTCTATTATCTCTCCTGATATTGCCCCCCCTTGAGAGGCTTCTGTCTTTGCTGGTTTAAAGGTATTCTGCTCAGCATACCACTTCCCTGACTTTGACTTTTTGAAGGTTAGTCTTAGCCTTCCATCATCTACAAGCTCCTTAAATTCACTACTGAACTCATCCTGAACAAAATCAACATTAAGCAAATAGTCTCCATTGCTGAACTCATGCTCATTGATCCAGACTCCTTTGATAAATCTCTTTTCACTCATTTTTTTATGTTTAAACTGTTATTAAAATCTTCATAAAAATCATCAAAGCTCTTAGCTATGATGTATAAACCTCCTGCTCTCTCCCAGTCTACCTCAAAAGACCTCTGATCTTCAGACTGTCTGTCTTTGCCTATCTTGACCTCTATAGCATAAGCCTTCCCACTATAAACAGCTATGATGTCACTTATACCTTTTCTTGTGTTGCTCTTAGTCCATCCAATCCCCTCTCTATATAGACCCGTACTGCTTATCCTTGAAGCAAAGCCTCCCAGAAGATTAACATAGTCCACTATAGCTGCTGTCAGTCCATTGGCTTTATTATGCTCATACTTTGGGCAAGGGATAGACTTATCAGGAAAGGTAGGATATTTACTCCTATAAAAGTCCATTTTCATCTCTTGCAGTCTCTTTATATGCTTACTCCTTGACATATTTGCGTTTGTTGTCGTTTAAGGAAAACCAAACGTCAACACCTAAAATGTTGATATTCAGTCTTTTGTGTATTTTGTTGCCATTGGTTGCCATTGGTTGCTATATAAGTACTTAACGATACTATCAATACAATAGATAAATAGATAAAATAATGTCACTTTTGTCAACAATATTTATACAACCCTTTACAGTATTACCTTTCAGCCTGTTGACGTTTTCATATTTCTTATAAATAATGTCAACAAAATGTCAACACCTGAAGCCTCTACTCTTTATATGTCCTTGACTGTCAATCACTTACCTGTTGACGTTTTAAAAAGGAATAACACCCTCATCATCATACTTTTGCTTCTCATTTATAACCCAGTAACCTCTTTGCACCTTTCCGTTGACTCTCCTTCTCACAGAATTAAACCCTATTGATGTCAATGCTCTACCTATGCCTCTTGATGTCATTCTAAGTGAAGGAGCTTCTATCTGGATCTTTTGCAGGATCTCTGTTGATGACAAAAACTCTGCCTCTATATGATCAGGGTCACAAGGCTTAAACCATAGCCTGAGCAGATCATTCTCTGTAGTTTGAACTTCAAAGTGTTTGTTTTTATCATCCCTCATCTGTTGCTCTTCAGTTGTTAGAATATAGTGAAATTTAGACTTATAAAGATGAAAAGCCTGAGCCCATACCTTATGAACATCAATAGAGTCAGAGTAGCCCCAGTCTACCTCTTTAACATTAAAGCAGAGCCATCTTGTATTCTCAGTATCCGTCAAAAACTCTGTCTTATTAGTGCTTGCAAAGAAATTACATCTCCTAGGCTGCTCAATCTCATCAGCAGCATACGCTTTGCGCTCTTTGACTGTCACTGTAGATATAATAGCCTTGAGCCTGTTAACATCCATGTGACTCATTGAGGCTAACTCTTCTATATTGTAGATGAAGTTCTCACTCATTCTAATATAGGTATCTTTGTTATCTCTCATAGGAGCTTCAGTATAATATTGATGCCCAAAAGGATTTAAGAACCTTATAAATGTGCTCTTTCCTGTTGATTGCTTCTCTCCTACCAACACAAATACTATCCTATTCTCTATGCCATAGAGCGCACAAGCTATGCATCTGACAAGAGCCTTCTTAAATTGAGTTTGAAAAAAGACTTGATCTTCTACAGTTATATGAGCTGAGAGCTCTGATATATAGTCTGTTGTTTCATCCCACCTGTCAAGCCCATTGAAATAGTCAAAGAATGGATTATAACTCTTGACAAAATCACTCCTTAGTAATGATTTTATAAGATCATGCCCAGGAGCTTGACCTGTTGTCCACTTATGCTGACAGTGCCTCCAGATAGTATCTGCATTTATAGGCTCATATTTGTCTACTGATAGCTTTCTCATTTCAGACCTTTGTGTTATCTCGTTCCGCTTAAAATCATAAGCCTGCTTGATGAAGTGCTCAATCTTTCGGATTCTTGGCGCATTGTCAATATCATGCTCATCTTCAAACTCCTGATAAATAGTCTTATAGATAGACTCTACCCTATTTCGAGTAACATAATATTCAGAGCATACTTCATGAAAATACTCATCAGTAAGCCTCTTACCTGACTGATTGTCTCTCCTTGCCAGCTTATAAATCTGCTTCGCTGATGTGTCAATTATCTGATGATCATAGCTGTTGTTGCTGCTGTTTAGCTCAAGCGGTGACTCCATGCCATACTTTAGCCCGTCTTCTATAGTCTTGATTGCCTTAGTCATATCAGGTGTACCTGAAGCTCTCACCGATGATACTATTACCTCCCTAGCTTCTTCATAGGATATATAGCCACTTCCTACAAAGCCTCCTAACAGTCTTGACTGCTTCAGTCTTTCGCTGTGTTTGTATCCTTTGGCTGCATTTATCAACTTCTCTGACACTGTAGATATAATTGAATCTATCCCTCTCCCTGAAGCCTTACTGACTCTTTTCTCATTAAAAATCTGACTATTTTCAAAGAGACAAAGCTCAGGGTCATGACTCACAAACCTTGCTCTACTCACATCGCTACAAGAAGGATCAGGCTTCAGACCATATTTATCATTATAGTAATAGCTTAAAAGTTCAAAGGCTTCATCATGCTTATCAGGCTCAATCTTAACAAAGCAAGCAAGCCCTTCACCTCCTGCAGAAGCAAACACCGAAAAAGTAAAAGGGTCGCTACATAACTTGTCCTTTGCAGATTGCAAGTCAGAGAGGTTGTCAAAGTCTATACATATCAAGCCACTATGCTGCACAAGGGAGTCAGACTTCCTGTGTTTAAATATACCTGAAGGAGTTATATAAGGCAGTGACTCCTTATCCTTCTTGTCTTTTGTGCTTCTATAATGCGATATAATATCAGCCCATGCGCCTGACTTAATATCCTTTAAAACATCAGAGAGCTCTCTATTCTTGCCCTCAGTAGATTTCTTTATATGTGGAAATTGTGTGACTATCATGTGCTAATCGTTTCAACCATTGATTAAATACTTGTGTTGCTATCTGTGCAACCATTACAGGGGGGACAGACATACCAATTAGATATTTGGGATCTGAATTTTTAAAAATATAATCTATTGGATAACTACCTCCTCTAGATAATTCTAACTTTGTTAGTTCGCGCATAACTTCATAATGATACGCTTTTGTTCCACCCGATCCGATAATAGTTGCAAGCGGTTTGTCTGGATGTACTTTTGATGCTCCGAATAAGTGTCCTTTTTCGTGGTACTTTGAGAAACTTTCTCCGGGCATTGCCTGTAAATAATATTCAACTTGCCCCGCTGGCACTGACTTTATTTTTTTTGGATTTGCCTCTTCAATTTCACTAAACACAATATTGGGCTCACTAAAATTTAGTTCCAGTTTAGGTGCAGTCTGAAACATGTCAACCTGCTCCATAAATGGACCGGCTAAGTCCGCTCTAAGCGCAACAAAGAAAACACGTTCACGCTTTTGAGGCACACCCATCTTTGAAGCATCAAGCAAATAGGGTGTAACTCTTAGTTCATACCCGGCAGATTTAAACTCCTGATATATTTTCCTAACATAGGCTTTCGCCTCGCCGAACATTAACCCCTTGACGTTTTCTGCAATTACAATTTTTGGTTGCAGCTTTTTCGCAAGGTCAATGAAGTCAAAGAACAAAGTATCAAGAACCTGTTGCGCCTGTCCTTCCCTGAATTTCTTTTCCTTGCCCCAATCTTTTTCACGGTTGCCGGCCATTGAAAAGCTGCTGCAAGGTGGTGAGCCGTCTAAAATGTCCAGGTTGTAAAGTTCCTCAGGCAAATCGTCTCTTAGTTTGAACGTCTGAATCGGCTCAAGATAGCTGTATTTGGGGTTGTGGTTTGCCCTGTAGCATTCCATCATCTTTGGATCAATCTCGTTGCAACCTATCACATCGAAGCCCGCGAGCTTATAGCCCATCGTTGAACCTCCACCACAAGCGAAACAAGAGAAAACCTTGCCTTTATCCTTTGTGAAGTTTGCGTCTTTGAGCGTCCATTCATAAGGAAATTTATGTTTCATCCTATTCGCCTCCTCCAGTAAGTCCAATCAAGAGCAATGAGCCAAAGCCAAATATTAATGATCCAGTCTAATGGTCTGGTAATTAAATAAAAAAGCCAAGAGGCTAATATTAATAGCGACATTTTAATCTTTTCCATCTATTTTATTTTATTTTTTAATCTTAATATTGATCTCATCTCCTTATCTGTTTCATCTTCAAAAAACTCAACAGGCTTCTTGTTTATCCTGTCTTCAAGATAATACTCTTTCTTGCCATACACAGCAGTTCTCTCAAGATTCTCCTTCCTTAAAGCCTTGAGTCTATCTTCAAAGCTGGTCTTAGTTTTCTTCTCATCAGCCGCGCACCACCTACAGACATCATTCTTTTCATTCCAGATTCTATTGCCACAGGAGCACCTCTTATATCTTGGAGGTGGATCAGGTATGTGAAACAGTGTTAGTTGCATTCTTGAAAAAAGTGGGGGAGAGCTAAAACCAAAACCACAAAAACCCTCCCCCTAATCACCCCGATTATTCAGTAACTATCTCCTGCTGAAACTTAGTCAAGTCAAAACCTGACTGATTGTCTTTCAGATCATTGATGAGCTTACTAATCTGCTCAGCAGTCATAGTATTTAGATTGCGCTCTATAGCATCTCTGTCATCATGGTCAATGTTGCTACTCCTGAGCAAAGTAGAAGCATAGACAACCTGATCAAAAGTAGCACTATAGTCAGACTCATCCAGGTTAATAGCTTCATTTATCTTATTCCATTGATCAGACTTGGGCAAGTATTTACAGAGTCTTCTGATGACTGTCTTTCGACACATCTCCTGCTCATGGTCTACCCATATACAGGTTGAGACCTTCTTTGCTGCATAGGCTTTATAGCTCTCTGATCTATCTCTGATAGCATATAGATCATCTATGTCCATATATTCAAAGGTTTTAGTGTCATCAGCCAAAACAGCAACAGCATAGCAACCTGTTATAGTTTTACTCTTGAATTTTGGAAGGTGCTTCAAGTTTGTCTGAAAGCCCAGCTCTATCTCAAACTCATCATGTTCATACACACAATGACTATAAATCTGTTTAGCTGATCCTGTGTCTGTGATCAGTTTTACTAACCCCTGATATGAAGGTTCTAAGCAAGCTATCTTCCCCCTCCCTCTCACATATCTAGGTACAAGATAAGCCTGTTTGCTCACTGGGTTTAGAGATAAACCTATCAAAGCTGTGTTATAGACACTTTGCATAACTGAAGTATCTTCACAGTCCTGCAAATAGCTATTATTGTTTATGATCTGGACGGCAAAGCTCACCTCTTTGTTGAAGGTCTGCTCATCAGACAGTTGAACATATTTATTGTGCAAGTCATTAAATTTAGCTGGTGTGTATTTCATCGGTGTAATTTATTTAATATTTGTTTTTGTAGTTGGTCAATTTTATGGTCTATATATTGCAGCGTGACAGCTACAGCCTCTCTTTGACTCCTGCTCAATTCTTGCTCAGAGACTTTCAAAAGGCTCATCCTTGTCTGCTGCAGTGATGTTAGCTCTTTCATTTTGTCACCCTCCACACTATATTGTTCTTCCCATATCTTTCAATTCTCCTATCTCCACTATCATGGAGGAAGCCCTGACTTGTGAGAGTGTGTATAGCTCTCCTCACTGAAGTTATAAGCCAGTCAAACCCCTCAAAGCCTTTGAGCAATGTCTGAAGCTCATACGCTGTGAAAGATGAAAGTTTGTATTTGCGAATGAAACCAATAATTCTCTGGTTTTGTGTCAAAGCCCCTTCAAGGTTATGAGATTGCTGATCTGTTGTGTCTTGAGTTGTGTTGTAATACATATCTTTTTTTGGTTTAGTTTTAAAATGGTAGAGCATCTACATAATAAGCTCCTCTAAATTCCCTAGTATACCTTTCAGCTGCTTCAAAGTCAAACTGCTTCCAGCTATATCTCATGCACTCTAAGAGAGCCTTTTGCATTATCTTATCTGTATGACTTCCTTTGAAATTCCACTCTTTATGAACATCCTGACTAACATCTTCAAAGTGATCCACTTCTATCAGTTTATGATCATACTGCTCACTTATAACTTTCATAATACGCTCTTCAAGCTCATCATAGCTGAGGCTGATCTGATAGCCTAGCTCATCATAGTAGTAGTTATCGCCTATTGCTTTCTCCTTGATAATCTCTATATCTTCAAGCAGGCAGAATGATCTACCATCTTCACAGTCAACCAGGATAGATTTATCCCAGATATTATAGTCTATATATACGATCTTCATGTTGGTTGGTTTTAGTTAATACTATTTTTAAATTTTATGTTCTATCCAAGGGTGCTTAAAGTGTATTTTTACCACAGACCACAAACCCAAAACACCACTCGCCCACTCATTCGCCTCATGTTCTGTTTTAAATTTTGCAGTTTTGTTGCCCTTGCCTTTTGCAGTCAATAACCTTTCCTCATCTATCACAATGAATAATTCTGTTGTTCTTAATTCTGTTTTCATCTTGTTTGGTTTTAAAGGTTTAAATTTACTTCAAAGAAGCATACTGCCTCTGCTCCTGTTAATTGTCCTGCCATTTCTAAAAATGACTTTGTTGCTTCTTCTGCTGTGTCTGACCATCCTGCTGCCTCATCTGCTAATCGTGTTAATTCTTCGCCAGTTGAGCCGCAAGTGTCCCATTGAACTTCGGTCAGTTGTCTCTTTGTTGTGTTTTGCGTTTTCATGTTGTTGGTTTTAGTGGTTTATAATAATTTGTTTAGCAGCCTCTCATTCCCGGTTGCCAGTGGTTTTAATGGTTATTATATTTAACCAACTCCAAGCCATAGTAGCTTGCTACATAGTTGATGTGCTTCTGCGTGGTCACGCTCCACCATCCATGTTCGATTAGTTTGTCTCTATCAATTGTAGCTACGTGGGTGACATAGCTAAATACCTTGTTTCCTTCAATTCTTAGATTCTGTTTGTACTTTGGTAAATTCATGTTGCTTGGTTTTAGTTAATTACTATATATACAAATATAAACCTTTTTTCACAAAACTACAAATTTTTGTATCTTTACGGTGACAAAAGTTACAAACATTAGTATGTTAGTTAGAAAATAAGTATATTATAGATATGAGAGACAAACTATCTAAGCAGCTCAAAAGCATAAGACTTAAAAAGAATGTGAAGAAAAGAGATATAAAGCTCAGGCATGAGCTACTGACAGCAGTAGAGGAGGGTAGTACAAACTACACTATTGACACACTGGGAAAATATTTGCAAGGCATAAAGGCAGACATTATAATTCAGCCTATTGAGGCTTAGTCACTACAGCTCCCTTGATCAAATTTCTGCTTTTTAATTTCAGACCCTCATTGACTCTTTGTCCTAAGATGTTAAAGGGTATTATCTTATATTTTTCATCAAAATGGATAGTATAATCTTGATGCTTGTTTGATCTGTTGCTCTTGATATATACGTATATGAAGCCCTCCCAGGCATAAGGATTTGATATAGCTATCCAAAGTCTTTTACTGTTGTTTTCAATTTGAATGGGACTATTAATAGGAGAGCCTGCCACACTCCAAACACAACTATTTAGGGTAATATGTTGAGGAATTTTTGCACAACCTGTTATATAGAAAGGGTAATTATTTGAGCCTACACTTATCAGGATCACATCACTTGAGTAGTTCATTCTAACCTCTTGAGCTGTTGAACAGTCATAACCGTATAATATCCTATAATCTAAGTCCTGCATATTTGAAGAAAAAGGCACGCCTATGACTATCTCTATCTCTCCTGGTTCAATAGGTCTGTGAGTTATGACAATGTTGTTGAGTGTAAAAGGTATGCAGTGCAGAAGGGAGTCATCAAATAGACTTTGAGAATAGGTGTGTATGATATTAATGCCCTCAGAGACTGGAGCTGCTGGTTGATCACAAACTGTCTGACATTGTGCTGAACTAACTGCCACAGCCATCAGACACAATATGTAGATCAGCCTCTTCAATGAATTTGTCCGTCTATGATCTTATAATTATTGACAGTAAAAGAGCCATCAGCAACAGTGTCTACTATTGCAAAGCCATTGACCCAGTTGTTATTAGGGCAATAATCAGGAGATAAATCAGACAGACAGCCCACAGCCCAAGCCCCTACAACTTTACCCTCAAAAGTCTTCTCTATGTAATTCTGGGAGGTATGATGATGCCCAAAGATTATGTTAGACTTAGCCTTTCTAAATTTATTCTGAGCTACATTGATCCCTGATCCTTGCAGCTGATGTCCATGCACCACATTAAGCTGGCCTAGCTCAATCCTTGTGAATTGATCAACCCACTTAATATTAAAATCAGATAACTTCAAGATGTTTGCTGTTGTTATCATGCCTAAACTAAACAGCTCAGGAGCTTTAGTCACAACATACCTAGTCAGTCTATCTTCATGATTGCCTTCAGTATAATAGATAACAACATCAGGGAAAAGCCTTCTTAAAGCTGTAAAAAAATGTACAGCCATCTCACACTCTATCTGTATAGTTGCCTTGTTTGGTGTTTTATTCCAACTACTGACTTGATAAAAGTCTATAATATCTCCATTAAGTATGATTGTATCAACTCCCTCCTTCTTAGCTTCTCTTAAAGCTATGCTCAGAGCTGTCTTGTCATGATAAGGGATATGTATATCACTGATTATAAGTGTCTTCTTTGCTGTTATTATTTCTGGTTTCCGGACATTTATCTCACCTTCAGCAAGCTCAAACAGGTCTATATCATCTCCTTCAATGATATGCTTGTCAATAATGTCATCTATTCTTGGCATTGGCCTCTGTATTGACTTCTTTGAGCAAGAGCCTGAGAAAAGCCTCTCTACTGCTTCAGGTCTCATCTGCTTCAGCTGCTCGACATAAGGCTGCAAACTACTTGACAGTCTAGGTCTATAGTCACTCATTTCTTTTCCTTTTTCTATCCCTTATAACCCCTTGACCTATAGCAGCTAACTTCTCAACACTCCTGCCACCAAAATAGAAAGCAAAGGCTAACATTAGCAGCTGTTGATATAAAGAGATATAAGCCTCTTGTATTTTAAAATCTCCTATGTTACCATCAGTAACAGACAGCATAGACACTACAGCCAACAAGAAAACAAGTGTTACGGGTCTCACATTTTTGCTCAACCAACTATCAGACCTCATGTCTGAGGTGTGTCTATTGCTTATCTCTTGTTGATATGAAGTGTTAAACTCAAGCAGAGTCCTTGTCATTTGCTCCCTTAGTGCAGCTCTCTCATCTGGAGAAGTAACAAACTTATCTACACCCTCCATCAGCTTACCTCCCATCTCTCCTACTCCACCTCCTAAGACTTGCCCTATCTGTTTCCAAAAGCTCATCTTATAGCCTCCCTTATTCCTGCTCTCCAATTAATTTTTAAATTCCACTTATTAGGCATGAGCTTATAGAGATAGTTCATAGTAGCTCTGCTGCTTGTCACATCTCTCATGCCATCTCCATCAATATCAGCACATCTCTTTCCAGGCAAAATACAGCCTAAAGTGTCTCTGTTATAATTGCCAAAATGAATTAATATATAATCTCTATCAGGGACATCTAACACATGAAAGTGTTCACCATATTTCTGGGATACTCTTTTAATCACACAATACTCTCCTTCAGGTATACAGCTAACTCTTCTCTGATTGCCCAACCAGGGAAGCTCTAAAGTATAGCAGCTATATCTCTCCTCAAGTCCTTCAAATATGTAGAGCCTCCCAAGTGTCTGACATACCTCTTCAGACAGTCTGATTATGTGACCAGTCATCTTATGGAGTCTTTTTTTAAGGCTTCAATAATAAGCTGCTGCTTTATATATATACTGTCAATCTCCACCCTCAGACAGTCTAAGGTGTTATGATAGCCCATCTCAGGACAAGTTGGAATGCTTTGACCTGTCAGACTAATTGCTAATACTGTTAAGCACAACAATTTGATAAATCTGCTCAGTCTGTTCTTTGATATATTTGACATCATTAATAAGTGTGTTCTGAATAAGATCATGCTCAGAGTCTTTCTGTTCAAGATGTTCAATCTGATTAATGACTTGAATTATCTTCTCCTCATTGTTTGTCACTTGATTTGTCACAAGGAAATAATTCCCAACAATTCCTATCACTATAGTCATCATTGCTATTAAGTCTTTGACTGTAATATTTACCTTTTCCATCATATCAATATGTATGTCAATGCTATAGCAGACATCAACAGCTTTACAATTAAAAATATAAGGCCATGCTTTTTAAATATATCAAACAGCTTCGCTCTCATCATCCCACTCATCAGGCTCATAGTTATTAAGATGATTCTTAGCTTGCTCATAAGTTGAAGCTCCTAACTCATCAGCCATCTGTGGAGAGACATAAGCCTTCAGAGCCTTCAAGATATACTGTGAATTGTCCAGAGAATACCTCACAGAGTCAATAGCATCCTCTTGAGCTATATTAAACCAGGTAGGCTTAGGGACTATTGTAATAGGTAAGATGAAATACCAATATTCACTATGTTTACTTTTTTCACTCATTTTAAGGTATTACAGAGTCTTGTATATCTCCACTTTCACAGTTTACCATAGTTCCATCATTGCCACTATCATGCTCAGTTACAGTGGGAAAGCTGCTAATATCATCAGCATCGGGTTTGACCCAAAACACAAGGTTAGAGGCTGCACTATGAGTAGTAGGGTCTAAGGGTGCTCCACTATTATAGTCTTCAGAAACTTCACCACTACTGAGAGCCTTGTCATATATAGTGCTCCACGCACATTTACCATCCCAATAGAAGCCTATGGATGTCCCTTCTCTTGCTCCTATACATAAATTCCATGAATTTGAATAGCTCCCATTGAGACTGCTGATGTTGCCTGTAGTAGCTTCAGCAGAGCCGTTGATGTAAAGAGTAGCATTTCCATCTATGTCTAAAACAGCCGCGATATGATACCAAGTAGAGGTGTTGATTGTGGTGTTCCCACCTGCTGCAATGTAGCTGTTACTACTATCCCTGACTTGGACATATAACTTCGTGCCGTATCTATATACACCCCACCCAGGCATTGAGCCGCCTACACTACCTTTGCCAAATACATAATCTAAGCCTGAAGTAGTATCAACCCTGATCCAAATAGTAGCAGTCATATCTGCTGTGAAGTCAAGGATGTTGCCGAAAGTGATATGTTCATCTACTCCATCAAAATCAAACGCATGAGTACAGGTAGCCGCTGCACCTGTTGCTGCATAGCGATATGGAGATAATATAAACATTATGATTTATAGCCTATAAGATAGACCTTGAGCCCTGTTTCATTTGCGCCCCCTGAAACAGCATCTATGTCTATTGTTATCTCAGAGTCATCAGCAAGAGCAGTGTCAGATATGACTGCTGCTGTAGCTGCTGTTGTGCTTGTTTTTTCACCCTGATCAATGGTCAACTTTGTTGAGAGTATAGTTGTACCTGATTCATTTATGTCTATTGTGGTAGTACCTGAAGTGCTCCCTGCACCAGTCAAAGAGGCTCTTACCTCTGTTAGCGTAAACCCATAAGGCATTCTGAAAGTAGCTTTAGCTGTTCCAGTTGTCAGAGCTGTTGTCTCATCGCTGCAGGCTATAGCTAATGTCTGTGTATTTGTGACCCAGGAAAGAGCAGCACTCCCATCAGTTTTAAGTACTTGACCAGATGAGCCGTCTGCATTAGGTAGGGTAAACGTTACCGCTGTAGCTATACTGTCTGGAGCTTTGAGATTTATAGAGTTTGTCCCATTAGCAGCAAGCTCCTTAAACATCAATTTGCTTGTGTTGCCTGCTCCTACTCCAAAGGGTTCTAATATAATACAATCATCTTTGTTAGCTTCTATTGATCCAGTTAAGACAATCTTTGAGCCGTCCCAAGTAAAAGAAGAGCTCCCTGCTAAAGCTCCTGATGAGTTAAACTGAATCTGTGTATCACTACCTCCTGCACTTGCACTTGCTGTATATCCTACCCAGTTAGTGCCATCAAAATAATACAGGTTATTGGTATCTTGATCAAAACAGAAAGAGCCCTCTGCAGGTGTTACGGCTATCCAGTTAGTACCATCAAAATAGACCCAATCTTCACTTGAAGCCCCGTCCCAGTCTGCATGAGATGAGCCAGATGAGTCTAACAGGTATATATCTCCTTGAGTCTCTGTTGGAGGTGCGCTTGTGTTTGTAGCTATATCCTTACAAGGCCGAAACATTGCACCTGATATAGTTTCAATGAGAGCAAAAGCCTGATCACTTGAGCCAGATTTATAGGGGATCATCCCTACTATTCCATCACTATGACCTTTAGAGACATGAAGAGTAGAATCTGGAAGCTCACTATGTTTGTTGATGCCACTCATATTTTAAAAGATAATTCCATGATGAGTATTAGTGTGATTGCTGTCATAGTCTCTGCTGTCACAATTATTGAAGGTTGTATAGTTGCTATTATTGCGAGTGTCACAAATATAGTCCACTGCGTCTTTTAAGTGCCACTCTCCCTGATCTTTACACCAACTTCTCAAAGATTTATAATCTCTAAAGTCTGACTGCTCTCCATTATCAAAGCTCATCTGCATGACTCCTAAATTGCCTGCCTGATTTCTTAAAGTAGGCAAAGCCTCATATATTATAAAATAAGCAGCTGCATATTTTAGCTTATCATATATAGTCTCATTTGCTGCTGTGAGTGTAGATGATCCATTTTCAGACACAAGCTCATCATAGTAAGTAGAGCATATCTGCTCCTTTATATACCTTCTCTCAGCTACATCAATGAATGGAGAAAGCCTGTCATCAGCAACATTAACAGAGAGCTGAGTTAAGCTCTTGACTTGTGTGACTGTTATTAAATTTGCCATTTTTATTTATCTTCTTGAGGTATAAAAGTCTCCATAGGCTCAAGCATATCATCAGCTTCCTGCTCAGTTAGTCCAAAAGCAGCTATTAACATCTGCTTTGCTGTCTCTGAAGGCACTTGTCCAGCAGCAACAGATTGAACTACCTGCAGCATAGATGTCACTTGTGCTCCATTGAGACTGCCTGCATCCGCTTTAGGCTTATCAATTATATCTAAGCCGAATAATACACGCTTCTCATTCTCTCGCATTATAGTATTAGGGTCTACATTAGCTCTAAGGCTTAGAGGCTCAAGCTGTTGAAGTGAGATATTAACACTATCATACCCTTTCTTCTCAATCATCTCATTTAGAAACCTAAGTTGTGGAGCTGTGTAATTGGGGATAATTGTATTATTTATAATCTCATAAGCAGCTCTTTTCTCTTGAGTATTGCCCAGTGCACCGGCAGTCTTTAGCCCACTCATAAGGCTCATGTCCCAACCATGAGCAGATACAATGTTTTGATTGGTTATCTCAGTCTGCTCTGTGAAAGTGCCCTCAGTTATATGATCCAGTTTCTCAACAGTAAAAGTGTTCTCTCCTTCTGTGACTATAAGCTGAATTTTACCTGCTTGATTCTCTCCTGTGTTGCTGCTTTCAAGGTCTTTCTTCAGCTGCTTTGCTGAGTCTTCATCAAGTGAAGTATTCAAGTGAATAAGGCTGCTTGCATTATAGCCATTTTTCACACGACTCAAGTTGAAGGTAGTAATAGCCTCAGAGAGTCTTATATCATCAATCCCACCTATATAGTCAGGTAAGCCATTGAATTTATAGCCAGGAAAATAGTTTTTTATATGATGAACATACACACTATATTCTATGCCACCTATCTGCATAGGTTGGGCATTTTTCTTCCCATAAGGATAGAAGCTCACTCCATCCTTATTGCCCTCTTTGAATCTCTTTCCCTTTACTGCAGACCAGTCTGCACAAACATAGCATCCTGTTACTGCTCCTGATTGATCAGGCTTTGCTAGTCTAACATGAGACCAGTCAAGATGCTCAATGTTTAGAGTGTTTGTAGCTTCATGCTTTAAAACTATATAGGTGCTATTGCCATGAGCAATGAAGTCTGTGATTGCTTTTTTAAGGACATCTTCAATGCTTTCATCTTTGGCATTAATAGCAGACATCCACTGCTTTGCCTCTTCAAGCTGTGTCTCATTGTCAGAGTGTGCTTTCACACCTTGTCCACAGGCAAATACTACCTTATTCTTAATGATACTGCCATGAACAGCAGACCCTTTCTGTAAGTCAATCAGTTGCTGTGGAAAGTCATTCTTTAAGCCAAAAGGAAGCCAGTCTTGTCTGCTGAGTTGCCTACTTGTATAGACTCCTGAAGGTACTTCACTTACCAGGTTAAAGATATGTACCTTCTTACTCTGACTCTGACTCTGCTTTCTCTGTTGTTGTGGCTTTCCTTGTCTTTTTGGGTTTTGCATCTTTCGAAACTATTGAAGAGTCAAGCTCATGTATTTTTTGCAGCTCTTTCTGTGTTGCAGATTGAAGATCAATCTGCTCACCTGCTATGCTTATATATGAGCATTTCTTAAAGCGTTTATTAATTATATACATACTTCTTATTATTTAAAAAGGGGAGGTAGTATATACTGCCTCCCCCATTAACCTCAACTAAAGCAATGACCCTATACTAAACAAGTGAACTCATATTCTGAGTTGTAACCTGTGATTTTCGTGTAGCTTCATTTGTGAAGATGACAGTCTCACGACTTCCATCAGCTAACTTCTTACCTGTTGCCATTGTATTGGACTTCAAAAACATTGGTCTTGAGTCTGAGTCATTCTCGTTATATCCTAAGATATACTGAGTAGAGCTGTTGAA
>CEUI01032838.1_pt1 | contig 15062 bp, 17 predicted proteins | sample 531411 | NCBI WGS metagenome assembly CEUI01 (sample SAMEA2622841, study PRJEB7988) | marine metagenome | isolation source: saline water (ENVO:00002010), including
TATTTTTAGCATCTGATTTTCCTCAATATAAAATGGATGATTTGAAAGGCAAATCCTATCCTGTTGAAGGAAAACCTAAAATGCATTTAAATTACTCTGCTTTTTGGAATGGGGTAAGTAGAGAGATGGATGAACCATTATCAGATAGATTTCAAGAAAAAACTTTCGGAGGTGGTTGGGGATATATCAGACCTGGATGGTACTTTGATATACTAAATCTACAATATAATACGGCTGCTCTTAAACAACATGAAATAGCAAATGTAAATAGAGGATGGTTTATATATGTCGAAGACACTATAGAATCTGGAGATGTTTTTTCAAATATTGCAGGTCCAGATGATTATATAGGTGAAAATTATGATGAAGCATGCAAAACCAGAATATTAAAAGGTACAATGATACCTTTGGCTCATAAAGATACAGATAATGAAAATGTTAACTTAGGTTCTAATTATACTATAAGTAGTTCATATAATACAACAATAGATACCGTTACTCTTGTATCAGGAGGAAATCAAGGAGTAGAAGAAAGATTATCTTTACTATTTCCTTTTACAAACATAGATGGAAATAATGCTATTGATTCTAGTACTCATTTTTATGGAGCATTTAAATTACATATACCACAAGAAGAAGGAAGTAATTTAACACATCTAATAAATGAAGGTGATAATTTCTTAGTCCAAGCTATAGCTACTGACGCAATTGATGAAGCTTCTACTAATGCTAACGCATTAATACCACTCCCCGATCACGGGATAAATCTAATATCTGTATCAGGGGAAGATTTAACTAATTATACTACTAATGGTAAAGAATTAACTTGGGATATAAGAGGTGAAACTAATATTGGAGGTGAAAATGTTTTTAGTGTATTAGAACCAGGAGATACCTCTATAGAAATAGAATCGTGGGATAGTCCTGACAAATTTAGTGCATTGAGTTTGAATTTTAGATTAGAAGGAACAAATCAAGAAAGTAGAATGCAAATATCTACAGATATTCATACAGTAGGACTTGTACAATATACTATTTTCGAAAATGCTTTAGATGATAAATTTTATGCTGATGTAATAGGCAGAGAAGATACTCTAGATGGTATTTATACAGGAGAACAAGGATCCGGTGGAGAAGGAACAGTTATAGAAAACCCTTCTGATATAATTTTCCATATTGTTGAAAAAGAATTAGGTCAAATAGATATAACTAATATAGAAAGTTTAACTAGAGCTAGACTTATTTCTAGCGATACCAAATTAGGATTTTCTATAGAAGATTCTATAAATTCAAAACAATTAATAGAAGAAATAAGTAATAATACATCACTATACCCAAGATTTGGAACTGACGGTAAACTATCATTTGCATATATAGATAAAGAATATTCTGGCTCTGATGCTGTTATTAATAATAAAGATATAATAAAAATATCATTTTCAAGAACACCTATAGAAAATATAAAGACATTAATAAATGTTAAATTTAAAAAAGATTATGCTGAATCGTCATACACAAGAAGCACAGGATTCTGTGATGGATATGATTTTTATGGTAATGGAGAAAATAATACTACTGTCAAGCTTTATAGAAATGATACAATATATGAAGTTGCTGGTTATGATTATTCATATTTAGGATTAAAAAGAGATGACAATATACTAGAATATGAAAGTGACTATATCAGAGACTATCAAACTGCTATAGCATTTAGAAATTATTTATATATGCTTAATTGTAACCAGCATAATATAATTGATGTGACACTTCCACTTAAATATTTAAATTTGGAAATAGGAGATACAGTTAAGTTTGATGAATTATATAACGGAATGAAATTATTTGGAGAAGACTATACACAAGAAATAACTAGAAATGGTCAAAAAATATATCCATATTTTATGATTACTTCTATTTCTAAATCTTCTAAGGATGTTAAGTTAAAATGTATTCAACTGCATAAATTGACAAGAGAATTTACTGCAGGATTGGGAAGTTTATCTAGGAAGTCGGAATTAGGAGTTAATTATTTAGAACTTTTTTTTGGAGTAGATTATTTTACAGGTGAATATGGATCTATATCTTCTAGTGACTTGTCAGATTTTCAACCGCCAGATTATAGTCATCAATATTATGCACTTGAAGAAGCCACAGAGCAGTATGGTACACATATATTTTTATCAGATATAACTGTTATGAGTAATATTATAATAGGTGATACAAAATATTTAACTTCAGAACAATTACGAAATGCAGATTTACATAAAACTGGTAATATAGATATTCATGATTTAAATGTATTAGAAACAATAGGATCTTATAATTTGGGAATAACACAATTAACATCATTTTATGATATAGAGGAGTTTTCATTATCATTTTACATAGAACCATCAGGAACTTCTGAATTCTCAGGTTATGATGATCCTGAATATGGAGTCTTTGCATATCAACCTGGTGATGTTAATATGGATGGAGTAGTCAATGTTTCAGATATTGTGATGATCGTGAATCATGTTCTTAATTTTGAACATCTAACAGGAGAAGCATACGATCTAGGAAATATAAACATGGATGCACTAGTTAATGTTGTAGATATTGTAGCAACAGTTAGTATAATATTAGGAGGAGACGGATAGTATGTCTATTAAAAGCACAATGAAGTTTTTAAAATGGGTTAATTTAAATTCTAATTTACCTATTATAAACAAAGCTTCTTTAAGTATATCAGGGCGTGAAATAGAATTTGAAGCAAATGGTGTTCCATCTTCAATAATAATAGAATATGATGGAATAGTTAATTTTCAAAGAACCCTACCATTTGTAATAAAAACTTTAGTTGGGAAAAATACAATTTTAATAAATAATTTTTATAAGCAGTTTATTCCTAAGAAACTAATTAGTTATAATGGGAATTTAATTGTCAAGAAATGTGTAATTATGAATTTTGATGGGTCCACATTAAATTGTGAAATAAACAATATTGGACAATCTTTAAAATTTGAACGAAGTAATACAAAATGGGAAGATGATACTACAATGTTGTTCGAGGAAAAAGAAGTTTCTCAACACAGAATTAGAAGAGGATATAATAATCCTACTATTGGAGTAAACTATTCTGCACAAAAACCTTTATCAGATAAAGAACAAATAAAAGAATCTGTAGTTAAAATAGCAGAACAAATAGCAAAGCCTGTTACTGAAGATGACATATCTCAAGATATCCCAAGACATACTATTGCAGATAAGATTAGAGAATCTATGTATGAAGAAGGAGAAAAAGCTCGTAAAGATAAGGAAGGTTATTAATGGCATATCAAAAAGTAGGGGGGACACCAAGATTTTATATAGACCATTATCAATATCTTAAATCTTTAGGATTTGATATCGGGAAATGGTATAATGACTACTATTTAAATGATCTAGCAAATAATAATTACAATTCAAATCCTAATTATGGTGGTAATGGATATGATTTTACACCCCTTGAACATCCACAGGCATTTTCTTTAGATCCTAGTCGGCAATTCTTTTTCAGCCGAGGAAATGAAACGAATGGAAAGTGGTTTAATTTTGCTATGCCTTTCTTAAACTCTCATGCTAAAGAGGGACAAAAAGTATATGCTATGTATTTAAATCATAGTCTATATGATGAATCTTTAATAGAATATAATGGCGTGGGCTCTGATCGTTTAGGAATGTATATTAATTTTCAAAGGATTGATGATGATGGAGAAGATATGGATCAAATAAGTGCTCCTAATAGAGTAGGTTATTTTAATTGTGATAGTTCAAGTCCTAGTCTTATTTACAATAATGGTTGTTCTATAATGTTAGCGGAAGTAGTTCCTGAGGAAACATATCATTTTATGAGGATGGGAATAAGATACAATTCACAATTTGAGAATAATACTATAGGCCATTGGATTGGTGGAATATCTTACGGATTTTATTATGATATGCCTACTAGTCCTGATCTTGATTTGTCTATGTCAATAGAATATGATGGTTTTACTAATATAAAAACATTAACCGGACACACAATAACACAAGCTAACTATCAAAGATCACCCTGGTGGTATGATAAAGATGGAAATAAAGTCGAGCCTTGGTCTGTGGGGCAGTCTACAGGAACATCTAAAAGGAATGGTAGAAGGGTGTGGAAACTTAAATTTTCCTATATGTCAGATAAAGATTTGTTTGCTTCTAATTATGGAGGAAGTTCATATTCAGAAGATTTATCACATACCGATACTAGTGATAGAGATATTCCTAACTTAGGAGCAAATTTAGTATCTGATCAGGATTTTGATCAAGATGTATCTGCTAATACTTCTCCTACAGGAGGTAGAGAATATGGAACAGGATGGGCAACAGACTCATACTCAGACACTATTACAGGTACTTCAACTGTAGGAGGCGACGATGATTATGCTGATATTAGAATAATGAGTCGAGCAGATATGGATGCTGTAGAAGCAGCAAATCCTAATGTTGGTCGGTATACATCATCTATATCATTTTCATATCATAACTGGAGATTATATCAAAATAATGTTTTTAAAACATATGATAATGATTTAGAGGATGATGAAAACGATATAAATAGGAATCTTAGATATACGGTTTCTTTTAGAGCTAGGTATGTAAGTGTAGAGAATGCTGAAGATAAATTCCAAATAGGTTCTGGTTATTACTATTTCTTTAATAGTCCTTTAACTTCTAGTTGGAAAAATTATGAAGTAGAATTTGCTTTTTCAGATATACCTAGTGAAGAAAATGATTTGCATGCTGCAGCATATGGTACTAGTGACACTGCATTTCAATCAACTGCAGGTCATAGATTAACATTCGGAGGCTATCCATCAGGTAACCCATATAATACTGGGTGGGAAAATCATTTTCAAGTACAATGGGTTAAAGTACAGCAACATAATCCATCTGATTTTAAATATAACATAGATACTGACGACTCATTCTCAGCCCAAGTATTAAATAAAATTTCACATGGGGAGAGATTTGTTTTCCAGCCAGATAATGAAGCTAATAACCCATCTGACTTTGCCATATGTGTTTTAGATCAAAATTCTATTAAAATGAAAAGAACATCTCCTAGAACATATGATATAGAAATGAAAATAAAGGAGGTATGGTAATGGCATATCAGAATGTTGGTACTCCTAGGTTTTATATAGATACTATTCAATGTCTTAAAAGCGAAGGTTTTGATTTTGAAAGTTGGTATCATAATTATGTTTTTAAAGATATGAATGCAAATGGATATGGAATTATAGATAATATAGACCATTATATGGCTCAATCTTATTTAACTCACCCTGAAATATTTGCGTTTGAACCTGAAATTCAAAAAGATTTAAATTTAGATGATGTGGGGAGTTATAAAATCCTTAATGTTCCTGTGAGAGGTTCAGGATTGACAGGAAAACACATGGGAAGATATATTGCTATATTAAACCATAATTATGGAGATATGGGAAGTACAGCATTTTATGAAATAGTACAAGTGGAAGGCTTAGTTGATGGGGAATGGACATATAATACAGGATATACACAAGAAGATTCTATATTAAATTATGCTTCTTACAACATGAAAAATGGTTCAAGTATATATGAAGTAGCTCAATTTGCAGCTTATCAAGAAAATTTTGACTTTCTAAATGATGATTTTTGTGTAGGAAGAATTGGACTATCTGACAATGATGGAGGGCAATTAGTAGGACTAGCTTTTGGAGCTGTTTCTTATGGAATATATTATGATATGCCTCATTCTCCCGAAATGGATATTACTATGACTATTGAAAATGATGGATTTGATGCTATAACAACTAGAGGTGGTTCTCATTTGACTAATGTGAGATATAATGGTCCACCTATGTGGGAAAGAATTGACGGTACAGAAGCACCTCCCTGGACTGTAGGAGATCCTGATACTGTAGGTAGAAGAAGAGGCAGACGAATATGGTCTTTAAATTTCAAACATTTTGAGGGAAAAGATTTATTTGCATCTAATTACATGTCTAATAATTATACGGAAAATTCTGATGGTTACGATAGTACTGATTTAGAAAATAATTCAGAAGGTGATCCTACATTTTATTACAATATAGTTAATGATGATTCTTTTTATGCTCAAGTATTAGCCAATATAGGGAACGGACAAAGATTTATATTTCAACCAGATAAAACTAATTCTAATCCTGATCAATTCGCCATATGCCAATTAGATCAAAATAGTCTTAAAATAAAACAAGTATCCAATGGTATTTATGAAACTTCTTTAAAAATAAGGGAAGTATGGTAATACTTTACACCTGATATATGGTCTAAAGCAAAAAAAAAGCCGCTATTACGCGGCTTTTTTATTATCACAATATTACAATTAGGCTTTTGCAAAGTGTGGGAAGATTACCTCTTTTGTAACATTATGAAGATGCATTCTGGATCTCATAGCAGCTTGGGGCCAGCCATGTGATTTGAGTGCTTCAGTGCATGCATTGTATACTTGCATCATACTTCCATCTTTATGTACTTTATAAGATGGATTGTCAAATTCCTTAAATGCAACACTAGTTTGTTGGCTTGTCAAAACACCTCTGCCTCTCATAAGACCTAATATTTGATATCCGTGGTCTCTTTTTATTGGCATTTGTTTCATTTTTTCACTATCTTCCATCAAAGAATGATATACAGGTACAGCATTAGGCACTGCATTTTTAACTAAAGATGGAAGATTATTCCAGACATTTAATGTATGTTTACTCATAACAAATACATCTCCAGTCATCATAAGATTTTCACAAACAAAAACGTTAGCTCCAAAAGCAATACCTACAGATAATGTACGATCAAGTGAATTCCTATATCCTACACTTAATCCCATATCCTTAGATTCATTTCTGAATGTCATCATTCCGAATAGTAATTGGTCTTTCCTTGCTGTACCAAAACTATTATCTATCATACTAAATTCATCTCCTAACAAACCTGGAACAGAATCTTCTAAATATCCTACAAGCTCATGGTGAGCAATTGGATAATAAGAACGTGTTTGCTCAGGCATAGGTATCTCTTTTAGCTGATCGATATTTTTCCTATTTCTGATACTAAGTCCTTTCATTTTAGTCTCCTTTAATTAAATTAACAACAGTTGTAATTTATACCACTTAAATTAAATATAAAACAAATTCTTTATATTTTTAATATCGAATATAATATCCTTGTCAATAAAAATATATAGAAGTAGTTTTCTGTTAAAAAGTGTTTTTAATATTAAATATATCGTTATATATTATAACCGTTGATTAATTTAAAACGGAGCAAAAATGGCAAAAACAATATATAATAATAAAGCAATACAATATGTAGATGCTATCAATTTAAAGAGAATGAATAGAGATGCTATTATACGAAAAAGAAATAGATCTGTAGATCCTACATATATATTAGCCCTAATAAAATCACATGATAATATAAACACTAAATTTCCAATTCTTTTTTCAATGATTCATAATGATAAAGAATTAAGATTGCAAATAGAGACCGGTGTTGAGGGTATAGAACCTATATGGATAGATTGTGATATAAAATATGGAAAATTTATTAAAACCATGGAAGTTTGATGAAAGATCAGTTTAAGAAAGTAAAGTGGAATGATAAACTAGTAAAGGATTTTGCTAGAGTATATGTTGGAAACAAAAGTTATTGGGAATATATGAATCATTCATCTATTGAAGACAAATTAAAGTTATTTAAACAACTAAATAATATAGAGGATTAATATGTTCAAAGGATTAAAAAGAAAAAGAAAAACTGCTATGTATCAATTGACTGGTATAGATATTGATACTTGGCGTATTTTTTCTGCTAAATGTAAGTTGAAAGGTAAGACCATAAAGGAGACATTAATTGGATTCATCGAAGACTCAATCAAATCAGTACGTTAAAAATACTGATTTTTATTGTAAAAACTTTGATTTACCTAACGGTAGATGGTATGCTAAAGATGAAGGTAAGGATCCTCAAGTTTATTTTCCTAGTGTCACTACTGTTCTAAGTTGCTTAGGCAAAGGAAAAGGATTTGAAATGTGGTTAGGGAATTCACCTTCATATGAACATGCAATGGAATATGGACTTGAAGCTGCTAAGATAGGTAGTATAGTTCATTGGTATATAATGAAACTTCTTCAAGGTGAAAAAATTAATACTAAAGAAGGCTTTCTCGATGAGGAAACAGAGGGTAAGATAAAGATAGGGAAGAAAGTAAACAAGAGGCTAGAAGGCTTCGTTAAATTTTATGACGATTTAAAACCTAGAGTCATGGCCAATGAAATCTCTTTGTTTAACGATCATAAAATAAAAGGAGAATACTTATTTCCCTGGGCAGGTCAGGCAGACCAGATTTATGAAATCGATGGCAAGATCATAATGTGTGACAATAAAACCGGTAAAGATTATGATACACATGGTCTGCAATTGACCGCATACAAATTATTGTGGGACAGCTTATTTCCTGACATGATTATAGATGAATTATGGGGATTGTATCTAAGTGATACTTGGAGGAAAAAAGCATATACAATTAAAAAATATAAATTTGATCCAAACATGTGGTTAAATACTTTAGAGATTTGGTTTTGGAGGAATAAAGGTAACAAGTTAAGATTGCCACAACCAAAATTTCCAAAACCAGATATTACTGAGTTTGAATTAAAAATAGAGGAAGGAGAAGTAAAAGATGTCTGATAATTATAAGGCTTTGAAATTTGAAATGAATAAGCCTGTAACAGTGCAATTAGCTTTTGATGAACCTACTAGTAGTTTTAGCGAAAAATTTAATAAAACTAATTATTGGTATGGTATAAAGGAGTTAATTAATGGTGAAAATGGATTCAATGCAACACAAAAATTGCATGAATCAATTCAAGGACTTAATAAGAAAAAAGGTGATACTATTATTATTCAAAAAGTTAATAATGGTAAATTCACTTATTTTACTGTTGACGAAAACTCCTTGATTAAAGAAAACGAACCTAGAACCAATACTACTGGTGGTGATATATTAATGAAAGACGTAAAACCATCCGTACCTATTGAAGCTAGGGTTAATGATCTTGAAAAACAAGTCAAGGATCTTATTAATTGGAAAAACTCATTAGTTGATAACGCTAAAAAGGATTTAGGAGATGATGATATACCGTTTTAGGTAAGAATTAGGGGTGGGGTTGTTATCAACTATCCACGGTATGGCGCCTCGTTTTCATCGCCATGTCTCCTTTCCTCACCCCTAAATTATAAAAGAGGAGGATAGTATGATTAAAGGAGTAGAAGGAAGAGTTCGTCATATTTTAACTAATTTCCATGAAACTAGAGATGACGACATGAAATTATTTGGAATGATTATATATGACTTTTATAATATGAGTCGTAATTTATTAGAATCCAAAACAGGATTTGAATTAATGGGGAAAATATTTCATTCAAAAGTACCTCATTTCACATCTGTACTTAGGTGCAGACAAAAATTGCAAGAACAATGTCCAGATCTGAGAGGAAAAAAATACAATGATAGAAAAAAACATGCTGAAAAGGTTAAACAAGAGCTAAAGGCTTTTGAAAGTGAAGATGGACAAGGAGACCTATTTAATGGCGCGTAAAAGAATGATAGATCCTAAATTTTGGACTGATGATAAGGTTATGGAATTAAAACCATTGTGCCGATTGTTGTTTATAGGTACATGGAATTTTGCTGATGATAGTGGTGTCCATTTAAATAATAGTAAAGTTTTAAAAGCAGAAATATTTCCTTCAGATGATATAACTATAGCTGAAGTACAGGCAATGAAAGCTGAGTTAATTGAATTAGGTATGATAAGGGTATCTAAAGATGAAAAGCTGTTCAAGATAGTTAACTGGGAGATCTATCAAAAGATAAATAGACCACAACCTAGTAAATATGAATTCAGTGAAGATTCAGTGAATGTTCATACACCATTCATTGGTAAGGTAATAGAAGGTAAGGAAATAAAAGAAAAGGTAATTAATAAGGTGCAGAAGGTTAAAAAACCATCTCCACCAAAACCATACAAAACTAAGGTTGAAGATTACTTTAAATCATTAGATCCTGAATTTAAAAAATTATTAAAAGATTCTTATCCTAATGTTGATATTGACATTGAGTTAACAAAAGCTAAAACTTGGTTATTAGTTAACACACATAAAGCTAAAAAACAATTCGGACGATTTGTAAACAATTGGATGAGTTCTGCTATGGAGAGAGCTGGAAGATATAATTCGGCATCAGCAGAGCAACAAGTATTAAGTATTAGAGAAGAGAAAATCGAACGTGATAGATTAAGACAATTAAATTATATAAAAGAAAATACGCAAAACGCTGCTAGTGATGATGACAGAAAAGCCGCATTACTAGGTAACTTTAAAGGAAATAAAAATGAAAAAACTTCGTCTGATAAAAACAAGGAAAGTTAAAACACCAGAGAGAACTGGTAAGAATGCAGGATTTGATTTCTTTGTACCAACAGATATAGAACATGATGTAGTATTAGGAGGATTTTATTTAAATCCAGGTGACAACATGAATATTGCTTCTGGTATAAAGGTAAGATTACCTGATAACCATTGTTTGATTGCTTTTAATAAAAGTGGAATAGCATCAAAGCTAGGACTTATAGCAGGAGCATGTGTTGTAGATGAAAATTATACTGGTGAAATACATCTAAATGTTATAAACATTAGTCAAGAACCAGTACTAATTAAACCTGATATGAAATTATTGCAATTTGTATTAATAAAACAAACATACTTTGATGTATGTGAATGTAAAAATGAGGAGGAACTTTATGAAGGATTTGACGTTTCAGAACGCGGAGACAGAGGATTTGGATCATCCGGAGTTTGATAAAAGATTTTTATCTTTATATAATGAAGCTATAAATAAAGCTATACATATTCAGAAACTTAAAAACGCCACATATAACGGAAATGTTATTTCATATGAAGACTATACTAAACTTCCTGAAATGTATCCATCTTTACTGTATGGGAAAGCTTTAAGAATGGTTAGTATTATGCAAGGATCTGATAATAACTTTGAATCTTTAGAAGATACTATGTTAGATATGATTAATTATGCAGCATTTTGTTATGCAACTTTTAAAATGATACATGATAAAAAATAAACATATAAATCAAGTTATACAAAGTTTATGTGAAAAACTTATAAACGATGGAGATTTAAGTTCACCTAGAAATATGCAAACATTAGAACTTATGAATGAAATAGTTTGTATAGAAAATCCTATTGAAATAAATACTATATGTACTTTAAAAGAAAGAAAATTATCACGTGAATATTTAAAGGCTGAATTGAGATGGTACAAATTTGGTGATCTTGATGCTGAATATATAAGTAAATATAGTTCAATGTGGAGTAAAATTTCAGATGAATTTGGTAGGGTCAATTCCAATTATGGTTATTGGGCAAAACATTTAACAGGCCACGATGATGTATCACAGTTTCAGTGGTGTATAAATCAGCTAGCAAATGATAAACATTCAAGAAGAGCAGTTATAACTTATAATCAATTAGAACATAAATATGAAGGAGTCAAAGACTTTCCATGTACTATGTATCAGCAATTCTATGTCAGAAAAAATAAATTAGATTCATTCGTATCAATGAGATCTAATGACTTGATATATGGTTTTTGCTACGATGTTCCATGGTTTACTTTGTTACAAAGAGAAATCGCTCAGAAATTAAATATTCCTTTAGGGAATTATTATCATCACGCTACTAGTTTACATGTATATAAAAAACATTTTAAAATGATAACAGAAATAGCAAAGGGTAAATAATGGAAAAAGTACTTAAAAAGTATTATGGTTTTACTAGAAAAGAAGCAAAGGAATTTGCAAAACTAAAAAATAAATACTTTGACAAAAGTGGTAATTGGAAAAAAGAGGGGAAATAATGAAAACATTTATGGAATATAAATTAGAAAAATCTATTAACATTGGCATAGATGGATTTACTAATAATTTATCAAAGAAAACTTTTTCACACAAAGGTGCTTGGTCTAGAATAATTAAATGTCAATTAAATGAAAAAGGTTATGAAAGAGTTAATATTTTAGATAAACATGAATCATGGCATGAATATAAAATAATGATTATTGATATGGGTATGGAATATAAGGGAACATTGAATTTATTTGGTGGAGCTAATGATGCTTTAGCTAAAAGACTTAATTCTATATATAGTTACTGGGATAGTGGTGGAATTATATTTACAATAGAGGGAGATTTCCCTGATATAAATGAATTAATAAAATCTAGATGGAATTCCGCATCAGATGATTTCAAAAAATTAATTGAATTAGATAATTGGGATAATATGAAAGAAAATATTCCTAAGATAGATATAATAGATTATGAAAAGGATGTATTGGTAGGAGATTCACATTCTTTATCTGTATGGAGATCAAATACTGAGATACATAGACATGATGGAAAGACTTTATCTGGTATGTTAAGAAAAGGTTTGCTTCATTATGTACCAGACCGTGAAATAAATAAACTAATTTTATACTTTGGAAATATTGATATAAGACACCATTTACTGAGACGTGATAATCCACTTTACAATATAGATTTATTATTAGAAGATTTAATGCATCAAATTAATGCACTTACAAAATGTCACTTAGTGGAAATTGTTGCATCTTTACCCATAGAAAATGAATCTAGGAAAATACCTAAGACAGGATATTATAAGGGTACTCCTTATTATGGTACATGGAGTGAAAGGAATAGAATATCAGAATATTTCACCAAGAAATTAAATAAATTTTGCTTTGAAAACAAACATAAAGTATTTAATTGGCCTAAATGGTATAAAAATTCACTAGGAGAATTGAGTTTTGCAACAATGGAAAAACCAAAATCTGTTCATCTTAGTCCTGAATATTATTACTGGGATCTGAATAAAAACGAAATAAATAAAAACTATGTGACAGAGAAGAAGGAGTATACATTATTTTAATACGTCTAACAAATCTTATTATATTAATTTTATCAATTTTTATATGGTATTATATTATAAAATGGGCAATTAATATATAAATTAAAATTTAAAAAGAGGAGGAAATATGTCGTATCCGTCAGGTCTTCTTAAGGGGACGAAATATTTAAATGATTTTGTGTGCTATTATAAAAAAGCACAAGAAATGGAAAAGAAAAGTTTAGGTAAACCCTATGAAGAAATAGACGATCCACTCATGGAAAATGTCCACATATACAATATAACAGAAAGAAAAAATGCTGGATTCAGTAATATATTGGAAGATATGTGGAGAGGTAATAATAAAGAACAAACGTTTGCAGGTGCAAAATTACCTGGAATATTACCTATGGAAAAACAATGTTTTGATATATATACTTGGCATTACCTATTTTTATTGCATAGAATAACAGGGTCTGGAGCAAGTTTTGATCCAGATCATGGGTACCGTAATACGGTGATACCTGATCTTTTGCAATATGATAATATGTTCGACATGACACAACACATTAAAAGTGTAAGAAAACCAATATTTACTTCGAAAGGAAATCAAATACCTCCTTTCAATAAACCTAATCCTCCTTATGATAAGGGTGGCATAGAATATTTATGTGAAGTTGCACCTATTTTGGTATGTTCATATGTTGATTGGTTAATGAATGGTGAAGCACCTGGACAAAATGAACCTAGACCAGTTGGAATTAAGGAAGCAGTTGATTGGTGTTTAGATTGGCAAAGCAATTTCGGATGGAAAAGATTTAAGTTTGTACTTACCGCATTTGTTATGGATACTGCTGAGTATTATCCTCAATATGTAGATCCAAAATCGCATTGTTATTATGGTAAAAACGCTTTAGAGGCTATGGATTTATTATTTGGGAAGTATAAATATAAGCCATCTATTATAACAAAGTCAAAAAGATATGACGTAATAATGGAATATTTATGTTTTTTATGTAAGAAAAGTGATAATAAAGATAATTATCCATATAATATTGAAGATGTTTTATGTGACTACATTCGTTATGTTGAAAACTATGTACCTAAATGGTATTTAGATAACATAGAGTATGATAAATTACTAAACAATTCATTGGTACCTGACCACCGTAATTTATTAATGGAACATTACATGAACATACTAAACAAACCACCTGGGTTATTCGATGCATAATAAACACATCATTGATGGTATTAATAAAGATGTTGATCTAGTTAAAACAAGAGATTGGTATTTAGATTTAGTAAAAGACTGGGAAGACCCCTTTGGATTACCTCAAATAAAATTACATGACAATTACTGGGTTGTACGTGATGACCTTTTAGAAGTTGGATCTAAATGTCGCTTTGGTGATTACATGGTTAAAAACTGTGAATATGATACCTTAGTCTACGTACAACCTAGGTTTGGGTTTGCAGGTATAAGCTTAAGTTATCTTGCTAAGAAGTATAATAAGAAACTTGTATTGTTTATGCCCTCATCTAAAGAAATATCAGAACATCAAGCCGTATGTATAGAAAGAGGAGCTATTCCTAAGTTTCATAGAATAGCAGCTATGCCCAATTTAAATAAAATAGCTAAGAAATGGGCTTTAGAAAATAATGCTTTCTTTATTCCATTAGGTTTGGTTCATCCTTTTGTTACAGCAAGTATAGTTAAGACCTGTGAGAGTATAATACAAGAGTGGGGTCATCCAAAAGAAGTTTGGGTTGCTATATCCACTGGAGTTCTATCTAGAGGATTACAGATTGGGTTTCACAAGTCTAGATTCAATTCTGTTGCTGTAGCAAGAAACTTAAAAGAAGGAGAGTTGGGTTGCTCAGAAGTATACTCTCATCCAAAACTCTTTACTCAGAATGTTTCTAAGTTTTGGGTTCCTCCGTTCCCATCAGCTTCTAACTATGATGCTAAAGTCTGGGAATATATGAGTAAATACGCTCGAGAGGGAGCACTCATGTGGAA
>CEUI01063991.1_pt1 | contig 15043 bp, 9 predicted proteins | sample 531411 | NCBI WGS metagenome assembly CEUI01 (sample SAMEA2622841, study PRJEB7988) | marine metagenome | isolation source: saline water (ENVO:00002010), including
CACTATTAACCTTAAGCTCAGGGTCAGTGTAATTAACAAAATACGTACACCATCGAGGCTTACCATTATTATTGTTCGCAGCACCATCGCCGTCAACACCCTTATATATGAAATGGGTATCTCCTTTCATATACACTGACATCACATTTGAATTTATATCAGCCAGATTATCTGCAGGGAACATGAAGGTTGAATTATCATTACTGCTAACTAGGCTGCCACTATACGAAACTATATGACCTGACGATCCACCACTATTAGTGCCTCCCAACATGGCACTAGCAGTATCTTTCGATGTAGCACCTGTTGCCCTATTGTAGGAATTTACTCCACTAACATAAGATGAATACTGACAAACATAAGTGTTATTACTAATGGCGCTATTCACAGCTGTCTGTGTATTAGCCTGTGACAGGGAATTGTTGCTAGTGCCACCACTATGGGTCACACTGAAACCAGTAATAGCCACCCCCCAACAAACCTTTTGCCACTCTTCCATAGAGTATTCTTGCTTATAAACATGGTTGATAACATTCTGCTGGTCGCTCCACACACCAGTATCCACGGTCAGGCCAGGGGTATTATTAGCGTTAACAGCAACAGACTCCCCGTAATTAGTCCTCATAATATTTCTGCTTCCAGAACCATCCTCAGGCGCACCATTGTTTAACCATGGTGCAGCGACAGGCCTTTTCAAGATAGCTGAAACCACACGGTATGAATAACGATTTGCATGTTGAAGGCTACTATTTACACCAGAGCCAGGGGAATTATACTCTTTAAAGTTATGGCTTATCTGCAGCTTATAGCTGAACGTTACAGAATCATTGGCATCAATCTCGTACTTAGGTCGATCACTTTCAGCAGGCAGATTATTAGAATTATCAGGATGGTTTGCATTCCTCCAAGTGTATGTAGACAAAGCAGAAGGAAACCCTGTGGATAATGAAGAGTCATCGTCGATAACCCTACCAATAAAGACAGGCCTTTTGTAACTTCCAGCTAATTGTTTGCCACCACGATCAACAAACCTGTATGGGTCGACCCTGAAAGACTCAAGGTCCTCAGTGTTCTCGTTAGCAACACCAGAAGCATCTATCGCATTGTATGTATCACTATCCAGTTCTGAAACCCCTTTACTGTATCCAGTGATCAGGCCCACAGAATTTATACGGAAACACTTTTGTCCATGGATACCAGAATCACCATAATACGCATTGTTAGCGGATTCAATGGTCTCTCTAGGGTCATCTCCATCAGCGTCTTTTAGCCTGATAACCTGATTAAACCTACCCGCCCTATTACTTGCGCTTGCTGGAGATCCACCAGAACCAGTAGGCACTCTCCTTCCATGCAAAGGAGCACCTGTCCCTGTAGAGTTGGGGCTGCTATCCTTTTCGCTAGGCATAAGTCCGTCAGCAACAAACTCAATCTCGTCCAGCCTTGGGCGGTTGCCGTCACTGTTGGCGCCACCTTGCCAGCCATTACCGCCAGAACCGCCATTGTTAGTGAAATGGACCCTAGTGTTACCAAAGACATAACGGTATATCCTACCGTCAGACTTATCTTTAAAGGAACTGGCAGTAAGGTTCTCAGTCACTCCAGGGACTCGATTGGTCTCGACAAAAACACAAGTTATCTGGCGTGGCACGAATGGTACCATTACACGGTATTTTGAGTTACCACTGTTAACAGCACCTTCTATGACCCTTTCACCTGAGAAGACAAGAGGCATCCCAACATTAGGCCTATAGCCAGCATCATACTGGTCATCATCTAACAGGAAGTACCCTTGACACTTATCTAATGCGTTATAATCGCTTATATTGGGATAATCCATGACAGTGCCTAGATCAAACCTACTGCCAGAAGCCAGCATGTTATGGATCTCTCTAACCCAATCTGAGGATATCGCATTCTCCTGTTGCATCTTGTAGGTGTCACCATTAGGTTTACGGATAGTGACAGTTACAAGGCCTTTTATGTCCAAATTAAGCATATTAAACTCCTATGTCCCTATCTTAAGTCCTAAGAAATTGTTGACTTTAACCTTGTCATTAGCAGTAAAACTAGAGCTTAGGTTTATTGGGAACCTTGCCGCGATCTCCCTGCCAAGATCCAAATTATCTTGATAGTAATTATTGGCAGTCACATCCCAATTATCATCTTTATTGTGAGTGTAATATTCTATCATCTTAGGTTCAACTAATAAAGTCCCAAAGTCCATTTCCCATGGGGTAACACTTGTATCAACGGCACCATTTTCATCGTAATAATTTTTACCGGTGGTGCTACCAGCCCCGTCCCCCCACTTTGTTTGGCCACCAAGAGAGAAAGCTAACCTAGACATAGTCGAGAAATGAACAGTTGTATTTTCACTAACCGCTTGAGGTGTCGTGCAATCAACGCCTCTTATGAAAGAAATGTCAGCTTTACCATCAGATAATGTACTAACATTTGTAACATAAACCTTTTCATAATTAACACTAGAGCTACCGGGGTCTAACCAGAAAGTTTTCTCACCAGCCTGCAACTGGCTCCAAGTCGATGAGCTTAAAGATACATCCTCAATTGTAGCAGTAGCACCACTGCTTGCAGTGGGAAGGCCATCATTAAAGCTGGCGCCAATGGGAGTCATAGCCCCAAAAACAGCAGCAGAAGTAATCTGAACACCCATCGAATTGGTCTCAGCATCATCACTGTCACGGTACCGGCCAGACCCATAACTAGTGTTACTTGTGATAGTAGAACTGCTGGTGTAATCCATGGCAATAAAACGAGCCAGCCTATTCAGGTAAGCATCAGTAAAACCGCCAAACTCTACACTAGGTGTGGTGTCAGCCACAGTAATTGAATAGCTTAACCCTATATCAGAGAAGTTATGGATAGGAACAGTACTAGCCAAGTCAGCAGGTAAGTCGTTACCATCAACACTGGCTAAGTCTTTTTCGTCTGCTGCTAGGCCCAACCCCTTAGAAGTGTAAGTCGTATTGTCATTCACCGGAGTGGCTTCACCATTCAACCTGATCGCCTGCACAACCCTACGCCCTAAAGGGTTGCTAGGCGTATATTTCTCAGGGACTGGTACCATTGTAGTGGTATCGTCATAGCCTGAATTAAACGTCCCATCAGCCCAACTGGTAGTTGTTTTCTCTCTTAAACTGTAAGTGATTGTAGCGCCATTAACTGTAGCTTTTAAGGGATAAGCCAAAGCCCTCAACGAACCATTGGTATCATCTCCCCAGTGCACCTCTCGTCCGGCAAGATAACTATTAGGGGCCACACTACTTGTATTCAGATGTCCCACCAAACTATAAGTATCAGTGGTAGTCTGCAGACTATTATGGTCCGGGCTCATTTCTAATATCAATTTATTAGGCGTAACAGAAATATTGGTACTATCAGAACCTGTCGAGATTACCTTAAATAGGCCGTGCACTGCAGTATTACCAACAAAATTATAATAACTGATCGCGTTCACCTGCTTATGATGATGAGACTCACCAGTACGCCTATCTCTAACAGTGAGTGCTATCTCACCTTTTAAACCTAAAGCCATAACTAACTCCTGTTAATCTAACCAGACATGTTAATTGTCCAAACAAACTTATCCATACTACCACCAGTAACCAAGAAATCACCATCAGCCCAAGCTCTTTTCACCTGACTTGTACCAACTGTAGAACCTAAAACCCAACTGCTAGGATAAATATCTTCATCCAGTTCCACCCTAGCCGTATACGACCCATTAGAACCGCTCCAACTCAGGTAACCTTCTCTTAGTAATGTGCCATTAGAATCTGAGATTGTATACCAATCAGGCTTGGCCATACGCATCCGCTCCAAGCTAATACCAAAACCTCTCAAGACACCTTCAAAGAAATATGACAGATCCATTGAAGAGTCAATACTTGTAGCAGTAGCAGTAATGTCATTCGAGTTTTGAGCCATACCTGAGAATGTCATATCTAGCTGCCCTAAATAATGCAAGCCCCAACCACCTAGACTGTCTCTTTCCAGAGGGTGTAGTGTTTCGTTCCCATAAGTAACACCCAACAAGCTTGACCCGCTACCATCATAAGCCCTTCCACCTTTGAAGTGCTGAATTTCTGGGAAGCCTATTCGCCCACTCCTCAGTCCACCCAACCACCTGAACGGTCCAGCGGCATAACCTTTGCGACGAGGGTGCCTGTCTAGATTAGCCCCAGTCTCAAGCTCTAACCTCATCGCACCATTAACTCTATTGACAGCATCATTTATATTTAACGACTGGTCGCTTGCCGTCGTACTATCGAAAATTCTGCCATAAGCAGGCACATGCCTATTATTATGAGACCCATTAGATATTAACAGATCAATAACTGATTTTGCAATAGCTCTAGCGAAATCACTATCACCAAACGGATCTTTATATTCTATATAATGACCTTGTTCATGGAATTTAATAACACTCCAGTACTTCAAATTGAAATCTGTCTGACAATATCTGGTTATAATAGGAATGATTGGGGTGGGATCTATTATTGGACTTGGGGCTGGTTGAATAGGCACTTCTGGCATGATATCCACTGGAGGTGCGGGCAAGTGTTTCATTATACTGTCTTCAGACATATAATTATTGGCCCATGGTAACAGGTCATCAGTTTCACTATTTACCATAGAGACACTTGAACTACTACGAGTAATCTCCCAATCGAGGTTTTCAGGCATGAAGTAAAACTCTTTAGCAGGGTCAGTATTAACTTCCTTAGAAGACAACTCCAGGCCAACCACAACATCAGCATTCAGCTCTCTAAAAATAATACTAGAATCTTCAGTTAAACTAGCAGATGCGGAGTCAGATGGCCTACCAGCTACCACACCAACTGCAGGGTTTAACTGAGAAACACTAGACTGGCCGGGATTAAAAGAGCTTGTAGATACAAAACCTTTAGACTTAAGTCCTAACACAGAATCAGCAAGCGTTAGACCACGCCTGCCCAATCCGCTAGGCATGGTGTATCCAATCACTGAATGACCAACATCACTACAGCTTTCAATTGAAACACTGCTTTGGCCTAAAACAGTTGAACTTACTGGCGTAGCATCAGAAGCATTGAGTTTAAGGATAGAAGAGAATGTATGGTCGCTAAGGCTTTCATCTTCATTTATAAAACACAACTGTTGATCGCTATCAATATTAAAATCAGTCTTAGTTAAACTGGATTGACCAGCAACTAATCCAGAGTCACTAACCTCTTCATTGACACTTAAATCAACAACAACAACAACATCTAATTCCAAAGGCTCAACGCCTTCAGTAATTACCGCAGATAAATCTGGGACAGTGGCAGTGGCTTGCTCAATAGAGAGTGAGGAGCTAGAAGATACCAAGGACGATGTAGTGATACTGTCACTAAAGCCCAGATCAAACACATTATTGAAATGCCTCTTGACACCTTGACCTTCTAATATCTCAGATTCAATAGGTCGAAATGGATAGCCAGCACGAGAGACTTGATGGGACAGGCTTGAACTACCAAGGTTTAAGGCATGGTCAACATTATAAACATCCTTTCTAAATTCCATGACCAAAGGCGGTGATTCAATATCAAGTGGTAAGTAAACCACTTCAATATGAGTCAGGCTTGAATCCCATAAATCATACGATGTCTTGCTAAGCCCACTATACCCTTTGGCAGATAACATGTAATCTACACGTCCACGCAACGCACTTAAGAAAATATCTTGGAAGATGTAAGGGTAAGGCTTAGACTTCAACCTGATTACATTTTCATGCTGCCTTGATAAGACACTAAGCTCTTCACCTGTTAGGGCAGATCCTGTCCAGTAAACAAAATTAGAACCTTGGATTAATTCATGGACTTCAACATCTAACCTATAGTCAGCAACATCTATAGATAAGATGGAATCAAACTTAACGGGAGAGCTATAGGTTCGCTCATGTATTATGGATGAGTTCCTTTCAGGATCAATCCTTATCGAATTAGTAGAAACAGATGAGCTAGAAAGGTTAAGGCTACCTGATAAGCTAGACTGACTCAAATCAAGACCTAAAACAATATCAAGGGATCTTGATTCTCTAGTGTCCTCTAATATCGCAGCATCACTAAACTCTCTAACATCAGCTTCAGAAATAGAAAGGGATGAACTTGAAAGGGTTGGACTGGAAGTTAAAGATTCAGAAACTTCTAACCCCACGATTGAGGAAGCAGGCTCCTTATCTATCAAGTTGTTAACAGTTATAGTTCCAGTAGCAAGCTCAGATACATCAGTAACAGATAGCAAAGAGTTGCTATGGTTACCATCAGTTAAAGAACCAGAGCTTGAATCACTTAGACTTAAACCTACAGTGGAATCAGCAAATACTCGTTTAGAACCAAACTCGAAGATATCAGCGTCAACAATCTCAAGTAAATCACTATTAACAGATGAGATAGAAGAACTACCCAACTCTTTAGAGCCAGAGGAGGAGTCACTTAATTCGACCCCAACAGCCACATCAACAAAGAAGAAACGCTCTTGGTCTTCATGCAGATTGGCAAAAACGATATGCCTAGCTTCCAGATTGGATAAAGAAAGACTCGAATTACCACGGTCTGCACTAGCTTGAGAAGAATCAGAAGCTAATAAACCTACAACAGAATTATAGGTAACTTCTTCTTCATAGGCATCTTCAGTAATACTAGCAGTAATTGAATGGCTTAAGCTGGCATCAATATCAGACAAAGAAGTACTTCCAGCATCAACCAACCCAGTGACTGAATCAGAAGCTGTTAACCCAAGGATGCTGTTATGGTCGTGAGTCTCTCCAATAACAGACTGGATAGAATTAGAACTATCACTAGGGTCAACAGAACCACTTAACTTACTAACAGAAGAACTGGAAGGAACTCTTGCATGACTAATAGTTTCGAGGAAAGTAACTGACAGGACGATGTCAATTGTGCTCGACTCAAAGATATCACTAACATAAGTGATGTCTTCAGCCTTAGGCGAAGTCCCATGCTGGACAGGAGATTGCTGTGCACTAGGAGGAATAAAATGGCTTTTATTAGCTGGATTACCAGCAGGCTCCTTGGCAGGAGTTTGACTATTGCTAGGTTTACCACGGGCAAGAAGAGCTGGATCTGGTCGCTTAGCCATAGTCCTCTGATATAAAAGAAAAGGGGCATAGGTAAACTACACCCCTTTATTGGAAGGTTATAGGAGAGTTATCTTATCTGAACTTACAATTAAGCAGAACACCAGTAGCTGAAGGGTTACGCAGTATACGCTGACACCACATAAGCTTAGCCATCCCGTCTACTGTACTGTAAGGGATACGTTGCCATGGATAAATCTTAGGACCAAACCCGTCAACACATACCCATTCAATAGCTTCCATGTCATAGAACCACATGCTGTGATCCCATGTGCCAGCCATTGATGGATCTGCATAGAAGATGGCATTGTAACCAGAATGACGGAAATGCTGAGCACCAAAGTTAACACCATAGTCGTTCATGGGGCCATCACCTTGGACTCTTGGCCTACCATCACCAGCAGAAAGGCCTAAGGTAGCTCCAAAGAAATCTCTGGCTATATAGTTGTAACCAGCGGGGGAAACAGCAACCATGATCTCTAGCCCGTTACCAACTTGCATCTGTTCCAGCATGAAGTCGATATCAGATAACTGAGGGCTCTTCAGGTTGCCTACGTCTTTCCCTGTTTGTCCAGTACCAGTAACCCCATAGTCTCGTTTCAAAGCGCCTAGATTTTCTGGGACTGCTACAGCGTCACTAGCTACAGTAATGCAGAAGTCAGAAATTGCAAGGGTGTAATCTGGGTCGTTACTATTATCGCTGTCTGCCTTAAAAACACCACCATCAGCTAATGCCCCTACATCACCATTACGGGTGTTGAGTGCTCCTTTATCAGCCAGCTCCTGAGGCGAACCGTCTCCAGCAACTGCATAAATATGTGGAGCCCAAGCTTGATTCAAATTGGCTTTTGTTGCTGCACCGTCAGTATCAAAAACTGTACTCAGGCCATGGATTTGGGAGAATATATTTGTATCATTTGCGCTACCTTCCCCGGTGTCATTCAGGTCAACGCCAGGAACTTTAATCAAAGATGGCAACGAGAATAGCCTAGACTTAGCAGTGGATGCAGTATCAGCTGCAGCTGTTAAGGTCAAGGCTGTGTCTGTGATAGAAGCACCATAATAACCACTAACATTCACAGTCGCACTAGAGCCTTCAGCTTGTGAAGCCCACGTTTCATAATCCAAAGCATGAGACAGGCCATTGGCCATACGGAAGGTTTTCTCTTCAATTAGATCCATAGTTGAATTTTCATACTTCTTGAGATCGAAGTCTGTAATCCAAGCTTTGGTCATAATCACTACAGGCTCAACTGTTAACCTAGTCAAGCTGTCACGATTGTTCAGGTAAGTCTTATCAGACGAACCAGAAGTAAATCCACCTTGCACGCTACCTCCACCAGAAGCAGCACCTGTCTCGTTACCAAATGTAGTCAGGCCAGTAGTGGTGTAATTTACGTCGTGTGCTCCGTAACTGATATCGAAGTGGAACCTACCGTCAGTTCCTACATTGACATACTTCTTTTGGCTCCAGAGCCATTCTGTTGTTGGCTTGGCATATTTACCTAACTCAACAATACCGTCCATTAATTGCGGAATATTAGCAGTTATGGCCTGATCCCAAGTAGTTGGTGCAGAACCATTAAATTCATAGGTTGGCTGTGTTATCGCCATTGGTTATTACCTCTATTGAATAGAATCTCAGCATCCACAATTATCAGAGATCTATGAAATTAACTAACCAAAAGTTCCACGAAGTTCATTAGCCCGTTGAACACCTTTCCTAAAAGCTTCTCGAGCTTCATCTTGGGAGAAGTATTTCTTGCGAGCGTCAGGTAACCTTGTGCGGAACCTCCGTCCTACGTCAAGAGAATTAGACGACTGCGGTTCAACGCCTGTCGCTACTTCTTCTACTGGTTGATTCTGAGCAGAGTCATAATTATTTATCACCCTGTCAACTTCGTCCAGCGCACCCCGTAAGACGGTGGCTGGATCATTTCCCTCAAGCATGTAAGTTCGATCTCGATGTACACGCTCAAGTGCTGGTTTATAGATACTGTCCAGAACTTCTTTACTTTTATTGGTCTGGGCAACCTTAGTATCTATGAAATTCTCATATGCCTGATTGACCTTACCCGCCTCTTGCTGGTTGGCCTGATCTTCTTGGCCAAGTTCTTGTAACCTATGGTCAATAGCAGTACGCATAATCTCAGGATCTCGCAAGCTACTCTGCATAGCAGAAGTGAAATCTTCTACTAAAGCCTGAGTCACTTGACGTAACTGGTCACCTGAAATGTAACTCTCATTACCTTCTTCACCTACAGACTCAAAGAACTCTACCACCTTAGAAGGTGGAGGCGCTGACTCTTGTGCAGGCGATTGTTGTTGTTGTTGAGGTACAGATTGTTGTCCTTCTTGGAAAGACTGCATCTGTGACAACATCATTTCTAGTTCAGCTTGTTTCTTTTGTAGACCATCAATAACTTCAGCAGACTTATCAGCTTTAGAAAAAGCATCCATTAAGTCTTTTCCACTAATCTCACTATCACCTACTTTGTAGGTGGTATCTTCATCCAACTCTGGAGTTTGATTAACTGCAGGATCATAGAAGTCAGGGCTACCAAAAAGGTCTTCTTGATTATCAATATTCTCCATTCTAAACCTCGTCTACAATTTGTTCTTCTACTGGCATTTCCTCTGCCATTGGTTGTTGTTGCTGCTGTTGCTGCATACCACCTTGGGCCATCTGCAACATATTGTTTACTAAATTCAAATACTCGAAAGCTGCTGGCTCATTGATAGTAGTTAAGAAAGCTTTAGCCAGTTGAAGTGATGGTATGTTCTGAGGGATAGGACCCATCTGGACAATAGGAGCAATCGACTGGTAAAGATTACTAGCCGTCTGCACACGATCCATATCTCTCAATGGAGTGCTCATACCAGAAACAACTTCCAGCCTAAACTCCATCTCAATATGAGAGTCTTGCCACTCACCATACCATTGTTCACCACTCTCTGACAAGTAATTAAATTTGCCGGGGGTGACAAACTCCTGCATCAAGCCTAAGAATCTCTTACCAATCCCTTCGATACATCTATCCAAAGCAGAGACGATAGTCCACATTCTAGTAAAAGAAGCCTCTTGTGCCGTGGTAATTGTACCTACAGGGGTATGAGAAGTTCCGGGAGAACCGCCAGCACCAGTCATCATCTCCCTAATCCCACTCTGCTCCCTCATCATTTGCATACGCCAACCATGTAAATAGGTGGCCATCTGCGTATCGTTAGGTAAAGGTACAGGAGTTGGAGGTTGAGGAGTTACATTAGGATCATACTGGATCACCTTCCCTGCTGTATAAGAGATATGACCTGTTGGGTCTATTAAGGAACCTTCAGGCACAATCATAGGCGGTTGGGCTACCCTTCTGCTCATCTGCATCAAGACCCTCGACAACTCATTAAGCTCCCACTGGGTCGACTCTAAAGGGTTAACCAAACCTTGGACATCATAAAAGCCTGAATAACCAAACGGGTCCACCACACGATTGCATTCATGGACTACATAAGGATGACTTCTGTGACCCAAGAATTTACCACCATAACTCAGGTTGACCATAGCATATGGATTGGCAATATCTTGCAGTTCGTAACGGCCAAGCATCTTAATCATTCGACCAAACGGAGCTTCTTCTCTGGAAGACTTGCTAAACCATTTACTATTGTTAGGCAAGTATTCAGAAGCTGGAACCCAAATGGTGTATAACGGATACATATCGTCTTGGGCAGACCAGAACTCTGGGAACAAAGCTCTATCCACCATCATAGTCTCACCTGACAAAGCCCGTTCTATCGTGGCTGCACCCCACTTCAGTTCCAATGAATGCAGATCATGCCATGTCCTACGGATCACCCACGCATCATCAGCATCAATCTTCCTAGGATTAAACCAGATATCAGTCTGAGGGACCAAGTTGATCTTGATTTCCATCTCATCGAAAGCATTCCACTCAGGATAAACTTCCAAGACTGACATGCCAGAGATTAAAGCTCCTAACTGAGATAACTGGAGATGTCTTTGAGCACCACTATCTTTCCACATCGACAAGACATGCTTATTGATCTCATCAACTAAATCAAAATCAGAAGGCTTAGTTGGCTTCACTCTGAACATAGGGTAGTTCTTTAGTAATAAAGAGACAGCGTCCAGCACTAAGGACTGAATCACATTCTCTACAGAGGCAGGATGCCCATCAGTCTCTAATTGCTCTTGACTGCCAGGAACCCAACGTTCCAATAAGTTGGTAAACAGATAGTGTGCGTGTTCTGCAGCGTCAATAAAATCTTGACGAGGTTTATTTGCGTACTCTATCCATTCTTCAACTTGATCTGCGAAACCTGCTTTAGCCAAAACGATTTACCTTATGATGAAGGGCCAGAGATACTATTCAAAGCAGTCACTTCAGCTTCACCGTCAATCTCTTCAACAGCATTAGCTTCTGCTTTCATCTCAACAATTAGTGCGTTAATCTTATCAAACCAACCTTGAACCTTACCATCAATCACATCGATGTCATACTCTTTCAATTTGCCTATCTCTTGCTGTAACGAATAGACTTGATCCCTTAACTCGTTAGTCTTTTGTGCATTATTAACCGCACCACTCAAAAGAGTTCTCAAATAAGTTTCTCTAAACTCAGTAATCTTCATATCAACGCTCCATTTAATTCATAGATTATAAGGATTGCCAATGAGTAATTGCAACATCCTTTTTATTCCCTAACACTTCCTCAGCCCGCTCAACCTCATTAGGCTCAAGAACACAACGCCAAACGCTGATTGGAGTATAACTGATTACATCATTAGTAACAAGTTCACCATCAGCATTAACCTCTTCAACAGATTCAGTTCTTTTATAACAATTGCTTTTCCTGACAGCTACTGTACCATCAGGACGGCAATCAATAGAATCAATAATCTCGACTTCTTCAATCACTGCAGACATACAAACCCCTTAATCAGCTGTAACATATTGCAAACTTCCTTGGAAAGCATCCATATGCGTGATGCCAGTACTATCAGTTATGCTTTTAATTTGACCTCGATGGACACCTGCGCTGGTCGCATTCCAAACCTTAAAGGTAGCTCGAGTCGTATTCTTCTCTACCCAGACCCCCCATGGCGCTGCGTCATCACTATCATTATCGCCAGCAGGATGGTTGACAGTAAACGAAATAACTCCATGTCCAATTCCAGTACCTCCTCCCTCCGTCCAAGTGTGAGCGGTAAATGGGAGTCCACCAATCTGCCAATTACCAGACCCATAGGATGAGATACTGTTAATCTGAAACGCAAAACTACAATAACACCAACTGCCAATCTTACGGTAGTATCCACTCTGATTGTAATAATCCATAGATGGAGCACTACTAGACCTAGTAACAGAAGGAGTCCACGACCCCTCCTCGTAATCATCTAAGGTATTGGGGATCCCACTGCTAACTTGTGTAGCCGGGAAAGCTACATTACCACTAGTAGTGACACCACTAGAATCGCCCGTAACAGTAATATTAACACAATGTATTGTCATGATACACCATTAAGCTGTGAAGTAATGGATCAGGCCTTGAAAAGAATCGTCATCCGTTATGGTATTTAAATCTTGAACTTGGCCTCGATGTAAACCATTACTGTCTGCATCCCAAGCTTTAAACACTGCAGCAGAAGAACTGTTATCTAACCATAACGCCCAAGGAGCTGCATCGTCACTATCATAGCCAGATGACGAATGGTTAGCAGTCACTGTAATAATCCCATGACCTTTGCCAGTTGAAGAAGAAGCAAATGGCAATCCACCTAACAACCAAGAACCGCTACCACTTCCAGTAGTCATATCGTTGACTTGAACAATAAACCCAGCATGACAAACACTACCAATCTTACGATACCAGCCTGTCTGGTGACTGTAAGTTAAAGTTGGGGAACTACTTGATCTAGTGATAATTGGTGTCCATGAACCCTCTTCATAATCGTCCAAGGTATTGGCATCTGTACTAGCAGATTGGATAGCAGGGAAGGCCACATTGCCACTAGAAGTAATCCCCGTAGCTGTACCCGTAACAGTTAGATCGCCACAATATATTGGCATTACTCAACTTCCTCTAGTTTAAACTTATACTTTTTACCGTTCTTACGGTTAATGATAAACAGTTCCTCTTCACCTTCTTGGATTGTCCACTTGCCTTCAGTACCATCTATCTCATTACCACCAGAACCTTGGTTATTTAACTGGACATCACCAACATGTAGATTAGCCCAACGTTTAGAGGATGACCCCAAATCATGACCACTGTTATCCACAGCAGGTAAAAGATCCCCACCAAAGATCTTAGAAGCGTTAGTTGCGATCGCACCAGAGATTGTACCATTAAACCCGTTTCCTGAAGTATCAGCCCAAGCCGTATCACCTATAGACTGTGGAAGGTACTCAGCCACGCAGCCTATTCTGGTTAGGGATACATCATCAATGACATAGCCCGTCGATTGGTCAACATAAAAGTTAAGACGATCCCTAGAAGTTGCAGTGTCTTGAAGAACTGTAAATTCATAAGTAACCTTAATCCAGCTAAGACTCCCACCAGCGGGAGTAATTGAAGAGGAGCTAACAGTTACATCTCCAAACTCGCCAGCCCCAGTCACATCAACAGTAGCAGTAGTCCCATCTACACGACCAAAGCCCCAATAAGACCTGCCAACTTGCATCTTGCCTGTCCCTGAACTTCTAGCAGTTGAGAAGGTTAATCTAAACCTTTGACCTCTATTACTGTCAGAGAACCTGCTCGTCTGAATCAACCAATCAGTCGCTGAAGAACCAATATTAGTGCCACCACCAGATGAATCTCTAACGAAATTGATAGCACCAGAAGCTGACGCATAATTTGTAGTATCATGTGAAACAGTTATATTTGAACCACCTACCCAGTCAGTGGTACCAGAAGCAAACGCTCCATTAGACACTATCTCTGACTGGCTAGCACCCACATACTCAAAAGGCACAGCCTGTCCATTATATGCAGCCCTAACCTCAGAAGCTGATAAGACTCGATTATAATATCTAACCTTGGCTATTTCGCCAGTGAAGTAATCGCCAGAGGCATACCTACCAATGTAAGCAGCGAAATCTCCTGATGACAATTCCCCAGTAAAACTACTAGAATCTTCCAAAACCCCATTCAAATATAGATGTTGTCCACCTTTAACGACTGTCCAAACAGCATGTTGCCATTCTCCAGTTGTTATAGTAGAGGTTGATATATTACTTCTGTAATTATTATCAGCGTCCTTGTGTTGGGCATGTAACTTATTGTTAGAGTTTCTACCCATCCACCAATAATGACCACTCTTGTAACCAGTAATCATATCAAGACCAGCAACAGGAGATTCAGTACATTTGAATATAACCTCTATCGAATACGATGTAAAACCATCAGACATAATAGTGGAAACATCAATACCATCATTAGTGCTATCGAACCAGTAACTCGCATCAGCTTGAAGGTCTGTGACAGTTTGAGAATCAAGAATCCTGTTGCTGTGATGGATTTGGTTGCCAGACTGATTCAGAGTCATCACAGTATTGGCTGGCTCACCAGAAGTGATAGCACCAAATCCAAGTTTTATCGTGGCATTTTCGCCACCAGCATTATTAAGACTTGAAATGTTGACACGACCTGAGCCTAAAGCACTGTACCCAAATATTCCACCAAGTGTAGAGGATGCCCCTCCAGCCTGAATTGCACCCTCATAGTAGCTATTACTAGAAGTTCCAATTTGCCTGACATGTAAAAGGTTTTGTGGATCAGTCTCTCCAATTCCTATATTGCCATCAGTATCTATAGTCATTCTAGATGTAGTTCCAACATCCAGACCCGTTGCAATCTTAAACTTATCTGAATCAGAATT
>CEUI01013551.1_pt1 | contig 15042 bp, 25 predicted proteins | sample 531411 | NCBI WGS metagenome assembly CEUI01 (sample SAMEA2622841, study PRJEB7988) | marine metagenome | isolation source: saline water (ENVO:00002010), including
TCGTCCTTGGCCTCGACCTCATAGGTGTAGGCCACCCATTCGGCCACAATGTGTGTGATCTTGTACTTGCTCATGCTTGCACCTCCTTGATGCTCTTGGGTTGCCATGCGATGTCTCGCTCGATGCCCAGCCCCCAGCCCACATCGACAGACTCAAGCTCACGCAGGGTGAAGTACCCCCACTCACGCTCAAGCAGATCGACTAGGCCAAAGAACAGCCAGTCACCGTCGTCTTGCTGCTCGCCTTCAGCCACATACCAAGTACCTTGGCCCATAGGGTTGAAGAACTTGCAGACGACCTCCTTCTCGAAGAGGTCCACCCCTTCGGTAGCGCCTAGCTTGGGTAGCTTGCGCTCGATTTCTTTCGTGAGTAGCTTCATGCTTGCACCTCCTGCTTGCGAAGCAGGTGCCCCACCTCTTCCTTGCGGTGAGCCGTAACGATGGCACCGTTACTCGATGCCTCGCCCATCCACATAAAGCCACCGCGTCGGCTCAATGTGCGCCACACCTTGCCGATCTCACGAGTGGCATAGATGCAGAGTTGGTGATTGCGTCCGGCAGCACTGATGTCCTGCCATACATAAGAAGATCTGTTGCGTTGCATAGTGTTGTCCCTCCTAAAGGACAGGTAGGTAAGTAGGTATCTTCTCTTCTCTCTCTCTTCTCTTCTCTGGTAACGGATGAGTCACGCTGATTGCGTCATCCACCATCGCACCCATTCATTGTCGGCGTCTAATTCGCCGTCGTCGCAGCAGAGGCAGGCGTCATGCTCCCGCTCCCACACCTCGTCAAGGTGCAGGTCTCTGCGCCTCATCCACTCGTACACTTGCGCTGCAATGGGCACGAGGTAGAGGACTTCGGCTGCCCTCTGTCTGCGCTTCTTGTTGGCCTCCCGCTTGTTGCGGTGCCTGTGGATGCGTCGTCTACTCATAGCGAGGCCGCTCCTTCGGCCAAGGTTCAGCGGGGTGTGACTCGATGCTTACACGGTATTCACCCACCCCATTGGTGTTCGTGTAGTGAGGGTTCGCATCGTTCTTGGCGTTACACCATGCGTTCCATCTAGCGCGCACGGTGTCTAGGTCCTCGGGTCCGCTCTCGTGCGTGTAGACCCCTTCATCGTGGTCACGCGCATCGCCAAACTTCTCCTCCCAACGCACAGGGATTGAGGCATGGGGTACACCGTAGTCGTACCACCAGCCCCCCTCCTCGGCTCCGCCGTAGCCCTGATCCACCTTGTACACATTGAGGTACTTGCTCATGCGCTCACCTCCTCGTCGGGGTGCATTGGCAGGGATGCCGTCGCGTGAATCTGCTTGTTGAGGTAGTCATCAGCCGCCGTTGTGTGCTTGAAGTCTACTGCGAGTTTGTAGCAGTCGTACCCAAGGCGAGCGAACTGTGCATAAGACATCCAGCCCTGCTTCAGAGGCAGTTGCACGCAGATCTCCTGCGTCTCTTCGTCGTACCAGAAGGCGAGAAACGCCGCGTTCTCAGGGAGAAGTTTCTCGCCACTCATGCGCTCACCTCCTCGCAGACAGCTACGCTCTTGAGGTCAGTCACAGGCACACGCTCAACATCACCACGCACAGGGACATCCTCCGCAGGCATATCGGTATCGTGCCAGACCTCCGTGATGATGCCGACCAGCGTGGGCGTGGGCTCCTCAGCCTCCCAGTCGTCCGGCGTGCTAGTCACACGCATACGCACAGGGAAGGGGCTGGACCAGCGCCAGACATCGACGATCTCGTTCACGGTCAGGTCATAGGGGGTAAAGGTACTCATATCTAGTTGCCCTCCTTGGGCGGGGTCAGGTTGGGGTTGGTGTAGCCATGAAGAATCCCCATGGCTTGGCTAATGAGGTGCAGGGCGTACTCATCATTCTTGGTGATTGCGTCATCGAGAAGGCGCTCACGGGCCTCATTCAGCTTCTCGTACACGCGGGAGTTCTCGTCGTGCATCTCTTCGATGCGTGCTTGCAGGGTCTGAACCTTGCGGTAGTGCTCGCGGTAGTCCATCAGTCATCCTCCCCGAAGATCTTGCACAGGATGTCACCCGCAAGGATGAGCCCCGTGAACACAGCGAGGATGAGCAGGAAGCCGCCGATGATGTGGGCAATCACACGGTCCTCCTTGCGATCATGCGCAGCCTCTCGACTGCACGGGGTTCCCATCCAGCGACCACGCCACGGTCCTCGGGCAACAACTCTCGCCTAGTCAGGCGATGGATGTCCCGAAGCGCAGCTTGGTACGCACGGATGGTGGGTTTCCAATGGGCGTAGTAGCAGTACAACAGCCCAGCACTCAGGCCAAGGCCCAGAGCAGCGAGGCAGGAGACTACGAACAGCGTGTGGTGTAGGTCGCTCATCGGGCCACCGCCTGCACATCGAAGAGGTTGCCCTTCGGGAAGGTGCGCTTGAACGCATCAAGGATGCGACCCTTCAGCGAGCGCACGGGATACACCTTCGCGCCAGTCTCAAGCTCCTCCACCTCACGGGCGATGAAGTCCAGCGAGTCGGCGTGTGCCAGCCTGAAGGCGGACATCACGGTTCGGGCTGCGTCCCCACACAGGAACGCATCGCCGCTCTTCTCGGCATCCACAAGCGCTCTCACGAGACGCCTGTGCTTCTCACCCCCACGAGGGGCGTACTCACCGAAGGCACAGGCGAGGACGCCGCCAATATCTCGGGCGTCATCCCTCGACAGGGTGCCCTGCCATCCATCGGGTCCGTAGGTGTGGTCTGAACGGTTCAACAGTTTGCTAGCACGCATTGGTATACCTCCTAGGTATGGGTTTGGCGTGACTCATGGGTAACTCAGCCATCACGCAGGGAGCGTGACGGTTTCAACTCAGGGGCGTGGGCTAGGCCCTCGCCTGCGGGTAGCGCCAGATGATCCTGTCGGCAGGGAAGCTGAACGCGTAGTCGTCCCACTCATCTTGTAGCGCGTCAGAGGGCTGGCCTACCATCGTGAACACGGGAGTCCCGTCCTCGAAGTGCAGCGTGATCTTGCACTCGGGCGAGTCGTGGTACACCCATCCATTCAGGCGGTTCACGCGTCACCTCCTTCGGCCTTCTGGAAGCACGCAAGGCAGTTGCCGTCACCGTGGGCGTGCTCCTCCTCCGTTAGCTGGGCGTTACAGGTGTAGCAGGATGCTTCTGCGTATGTAGTCATGGGTCTAGCCTCCTATGGGCAGGTAGCACTCGGGGCAGTCGATGGCGTGTGAGTCGTGCTCACAGTCGCAGGTGCAGGTCTCAGGCATGGTTGATGCGCCTCCTAGCGCATGGGGGTTGCTCCACTCCGCATTTACACGGGCTTGTGACCGTCTGTACACGCGTACAGGCTGCGTTCGAGCCACGAGACAGGCACGGGCCTGCCTCGCAGGAAAGACTTGCTACGGGCGCGCAGAGGGCTCATGATGCACACCATGAGACACCTCTACGCGCGCGGGGCCTACTTGGACGCCTTGGCGGCGTCACGCAGCTTGCGAAGGCGAGTCACGAGCGCGGCGAGCGGCTTGCCCACGGGCACATCAAGCTCCCGGCGCTGGCACTCCTCGACCGCGCGAACCCACATGTTCGCGTTGGCGACGGTCACGGGCTTGCGCTTGCCGTCGTCGTCCACGATCTTGCCTGCGTGGCGGTCCAGCAGGCGCTTAGAGCCCCCGTTGTTGTGGATCCTGTCCCCCAGGCCTGTGCGGGAACCGTTCCGCTTGACGCACAGAGGCGCGAGGGTGTCGATGGCGTGGGCAAGCTCCTTGATGGCGGGCTTGGACGCCTTGGTGATGTCGTAGCTGATGGTTTTCATGTGTAACTCCTGTACACGCAATGGGTCACGCACGGGGCGTGACGGGAACGAGCAGCGCCACACGACGCCGCTTCATCCCAACCAACGCGCGGCGGCGCGCAGCACGCGCACCCCGAGCGCGCGCGCATACCCCCATAGTGTCCAACATTCACCCGAGAGAACTCTACATATAAGCAACTTCCTATGACTAAGCAATATAACACCCTAGACCGCAGACTTCCCGACGATCTGATCGAGCGTGACTGGCCCGAGACGCTGACACCGTTACAGGTGCAGTTCTTAAATGCGTTTGCCGTGGGGGGCTCAGTGGCCCGTGCCTGCCGATATGTGGGTATGGCCCGTGCTAACCCCTACCGATGGCTTGAGAGCAGCGAGGTCTTCGCGGAGCAGTTCGCTGTGGCGAAGGAGTACGGCGTACAGCGGCTTGAAGACTGGGCCTTGAGTCGGGCTATGGACGCGGATAACCCCTCTGACAGGCTGACTGAGTTCCTCCTGAAGGCTGCTAGACCCGAGGTGTATAGAGATCGGGTGGATCACCACCTACATGGGAAGGTTGAGCACCGGAAACGGGTGATTCTGGAGGGTCTTGAGGAGGCTGAGGTGGTTGAGCCCCTGATGCTGGAGTCCCCTAAACCGGAGGAAGAAGAGTAACGCAGTGAGCGTGACACCTAGTGGAGAGTTTGGGTACTGGATTAACTACTACCCGATGCCGGACGGGGTTCAGTTGGCTCATTTCATCCCGTATGACGAGTGGCACCCTGTAGAGCCGGGGCTGTGCGAGTGTGGATGTGAGATCAAAAAGTGCGATGGCGGCTTCTATATGCTGCATAAGAGGGACATTCGGTACCTGCAGGTGCCTGACTACCTACCAGAAGAAGTGTAACGCTGTTGCCGTTACCGGAGAGTGACCAGAGAAGAGAAGAGAAGAGTAGTAGTTTTAGGGGGCTTGGGTCGGTAGCCTTGGGCCAGACGCACTGATGTGTGAGAAGAAGCCTCCGGGAGGCAAGTCGTGCGTCGAGGGTGTGGATCCAGACTTGCCTCCCACTTTTAGGTGACGGTATTGTCGTGACGGGCCGATTGTGTTATCAAGCAAGCGATGGCGAACTTCATTTTCAACGAGGCAAAGAAGCTGATTATGAACCGCGCCGCTGGAACGACTGCGCGCGCTCCGTATATCGAGCTTGAAACCAACTCTGCGGGGCAAGCTGCGAACACGACGGCGGATGCGCTCAGAGTGCTTCTGGTGACGGTGCAGTTGACCGAAGCTACACACGGCGACGCCGGAGACATGGACGCTCTGGAGGCCATCAGTGGCTACGCAGAGCTTTCTGGCAGCCTCTCTAACTACACGACTGGTGGTGGCGCTTCGAGCGGAGGCACCAGTACTGTCGGCAGGATGAACAACGCGGTCTGGAAATCTTCCACGACGACGGGCGCATCGGGCTTTTCGTACCTTGAGGCCGACGACATCGCGTGGGGAGCGATTGCCGCTAGCACAACCGAAGACATCAAGGGTGCAGTGCTGTGGTACGCAGATGGAAACCTGACTGGCGCTACAGCGAACACCGATATCCCCATTGCCTACTTCGACTGGCCGGTTGGCAAGCCAGACGGCAGCAACCTAACCATGCAATGGGGAACGGTTACCGGCGCTGCAACCTCTTCCGGTAAAGGTGTCGTGCTGAAGCTCGACGGATGAATGACCATTACCAACAGACGGGCGCGGGTAAGGCCCTGCGGCATCAAACTCACGGCGGTCTCGCCGGTTGGCATGGCGGGGGTACCGTCAATGACGCTTACATCCCCGGACCCCTTGATCGTAAAATCCGCTCCGCCAGAGTCGATGGTGCTTGTGACCGCACCGGGGCCAGTAGCTACGCAGCTTTCCATTGGAACAGCGGGACTTCCGGGGTCCAACATGGGATTTAAAGCTGTTGGTCGGGCCTACGAAGGGCAGAACATTACGACGCTAGCGCGCGTGATGCTCCCCACTGGCGGACAGTTGACTCAGGGGCTTGTCACGGGAGACGGCGGTGGGAGCAACATTAAGCTCAATGTGTACAACATCAGCGAAACAGAAGCGCAAGTGGGTTCTGAGGCGAGCTTGACTTGTAGCGCCGTGGTGTACGACACGCTCCAACTGGATAGCGGTTGGACGGTGGACGATGTGGGGTACAACTTTAAGCACACATACAGCGGGTCGTCGCTCGACAAGTCTGGCGCAAAGATCCGGCTGGAGTACTACATCCCCACTGACGAGGGCGTGCTGTATGTCGTATCAGAAGTAAACCTAGACCGGGCCTTTAAGTGATTAAGCCGCAACCGGTCACACACGAATACCGCCCGCGTGGTGCAGCGTCAGCGCTGTTCACTACGAAAGAACCGGAGGTCTTGCTGGAAGGGCCTGCTGGAACGGGGAAAACGCGGGCGGCTTTAGAGTATGTGAACTACCTCTGCGAGGAGCATGCAGGCATTCGTGTGCTGCTCTTCCGCAAGACACGGACCTCTATGAGCGAGTCCGTGCTAGTCACATGGGAGGAGAAGGTTCTCTGGGACGGGCATCCTGCGCGTACCGGCGAAGCTCAACGCAACACGCGACAACACTACAAGTATCCCAACGGCAGTCATGTCGTCATTGGCGGTATGGACAACTCCGACCGGATCATGTCCACCGAGTACGACATTGCCGTGTGTTTTGAGGCTACTGAAGTGAGCCTTGAAGACTGGGAGAAAGTACTCAGTCGTCTAAGGAACAATGTCCTCCCTTGGCAGCAGGCAATCGCCGACTGCAACCCTTCGTCGCAATATCACTGGTTAAACCAGAGGGCAAACCAAGGGCTGATGTGCCGACTCCTCTCCCGGCATGTGGACAATCCCTCCTTGACGGCTGAGTACCTTGCTAACCTTGAGCGCCTGACCGGCGCGCGGTACGAGAGGCTGTTTAAGGGCCGCTGGGTTAGTGAGGAAGGTCTTGTGTACGACGACTGGGATCCCGCGATTCACCTCATGAAGGAAGAGGACCTTCCTGCAGAGATGAAGTGGCACTTTGGAAGCATCGACTGGGGCTACCGCGCACCCGGCGTGTTCCAAATCTGGGGCGTAGATGGAGAGCAAAACCTCTACCGCCTTGGAGAGATCTACCGCACAGGACAGAAGTATGAGTGGTGGGCGGATCAAATCGTGGATCTGCACCACGAGTACGATCTGGCAACAATCGTTTGCGATCCCGCTGAGCCACGCTCAATCGACATGCTTAACGACCGGCTTGGAGGCGAGCGCAATGGCGTAGAGCGCCTTGCAAGGAAAGCTGACAACGACATCATGGCCGGTTTGGACATGATGCGATGGGCGCTAAGACCGGGGGAGAACACGCCTCCGCGCATGCGCTTTGTAGAGAACTCCCTAATCGTGGGCCGGGACGAGGCGCTGGTAGAAAAGCACGCCCCCTGTTGCACAGAAGAAGAGTTCCCCGGCTTTGTCTGGATGAAGCAGGCAGACGGACAAGCCGTAAAAGAAAAGCCTGATCCGGGTTGCCCCGATCACGGCCTCGACGCTGCGCGCTACGCAGCGATGTTCGCGTGGAGAAAGGACCTCGCCTTTACAGAGCCAGAAGACCTTTACGAGGCTGGTTCCGCTGGCGATGTGCTTGACCATGAAGGAGTACTAATGGAGAGCTTCTGATGCCCGCCAAATCAAGATACAAGACAGGACCGAAAAAAGAGACCGCCGCCGAGTTTAAGAAGCGGATGGCAAAGAAGAAAAAGAAGAAAAAGAAGGGGAAGAAGAAATGACTCTGACAGACGCGCAACGCAAAGAGATCCAAGACCGACTTGGGCCTGCATATGATGCAGACAAGTACGCGATGCAGTGGGGCGGCTACGAGGAGGCTATCGCCTCAATGGGTGTGCTGCCTCCCGGCCAAAAGAAGGTCGCTAAAAAGAAGACCGCCAAGAAGAAGGCTAAGAAGAAGTAGCTAAATGCTCGGTGACAAGCCCAGAGAACTGTACGAAGAGATCAAGGCCGCAGAGCGGTTGCGGGAGAAGTACACCGCCTCTATGGCGGAGCAGATCGAGAAGTACACCGGGCCTCACTACAAGGAGGGCGGGGCACACGCAGACTTTGCTGCGGAGAACCACTACTACGAGTTCATTTCGCTTGTGGTGCCCCGGCTTGTCTTTGACAACCCTCGCGTTCGCGTAGAAACGCGCCGACCCGGAACGCAAGGTGTAGTTGCGCAGGCAATGAAGCACGGTCTCAATCGCTGGATCAGAGACGCGCGCCTCAGAAAAACGCTTACGGATGTTGCGGTAGACATGTGCTTCAACTTCGGCGTCGCCATCGTCACCGAAGAGCAAAACAAGGGACTTCGCCCTAACGCTGACACGCAAACACCAGCTACGCCTATGTGGCCGGTTGTCACGCGCATTCCTCAGCACCGATTCTTCGTTGATCCGGTTGCTGAGTCATTGGAGACGGCAAGATTTGTTGGGCACAAATGGGTGCGCGACAAAGACGACCTTCTGCAAATGGCTAAGGACAAGAAGGACGAGGGCTGGAACGCAGACGCCATCGAGGGAATGACCGTTACGACAGACAACCGAGAGCTTGGGCGCGATGACGAGGAGTTGCCCGACCGCCAAGAGGTTGTTTGCTATGAAGTCTATGTGCCTGAGATCGAGTTAGACGACAGCTTGGGCGACAAGCACGGGTTCCACGGGACAATCTTTACGATTGCGGTTGCCGTTGATGACGAAGACGAGAAGGCTGCGTTCATCCGCGATCCGCGCCCTTATTACGGGCCAAGATGGGGGCCATATGTGATGTTCGGTATCTATAAGGTGCCGAATCAGATCTACCCCCTGTCTCCCTTAGTGGCTATCGAGGGGCAGGTTGAAGAACTAAACCGCCACGCAGAAGCAGCGGCTAACTCGGCAGAGATGTACAAGAAGCTGATCCTTGTTGACAACACAGACCCCAAGTTTGTGCAGCGGGTTAAGGACAGCCAAGACAACTATGTCATCCCGGTAAGCGGCCTAGAGAGACAGAGGGTTGTGCAGGCCGAGATTGGCGGCATGACTCAGCAGCAGCTTAGCTACCTGCAGGTCGCGCGCGACCGGCTTGACCGCAACTCGGGGATCACGGACGCGCAGCGCGGCAACATTGAAGGGCGCGGGACCGCGACAGAGGTTACGGTTGCTGCTGAAGCGAGCACAATCCGCATGGCGTTTATGAAGCGAGAGTTTTCTGACGCTGTGCAGCACCTGCTGCAAACGGTTGCTTGGTTCTTGTACCACGATGACCGCGTAGTAATGCCTCTTGGGGCCGCAGCGGGCGAAGAGATGGGGATTGAAGAGCCTTGGCTTGTTGGGGGAGACCACGACCCGGAAGGGAACTCCACCTTCGACGACCTAGAGCTAGAGATCGACACATACTCTATGGAGCGAACCACCGAAGGGACGCATCAGCGAAGGACGATGGAGATGTACAACCTCATCCTTCAGTCAGCGCCGATGATCCCGCAGATGCCGTATCTTAACTGGAAAGAGATCTATACACGGCTTGGAGATGCACTGAACCAGCCCGATCTTGCCGCTCTAGTTGATGTAGACATGGCGATGGCGATGATGCAGTTGCAGGGCGTAGAGCCTGATGCCACAAGACAAGGGCAGCCCAGATTCGGCAAAGATGTTGGAGAAGGGACCGCCGGTAAAGCGCGCCCAAAGATTACCGAGGCGGGCAAAGGCGGAATCACTGACCGCATTAACCCCAACGCGCTTGCAGGCATCGCGACGGGCACTGAGGCGCAACGACAGTTTCAAGGAGGACCGCAGTAATGCCGGTATACACCTTTAAGACAGAGAGCGGGCAGACAAGGGAACTCTTCTTCAACATGTCAGAGGCCCCCACGATTGGTTCAACCATCGAGTTTGGCGGGGTAGCACTCACAAGGCAGGTTGATCCGGTGCAGGTCGATTGTAGGCAAGAGGTGCGATTTACATCGCACGGGCTGCCGCGAAACCACCCGGACGCTCCGGCATGTAACGCGCAAGGCAAGCCCGTGTTTGCCTCCAAAAAGCAAGTAGACGAATTCGTCGCCAAACAAGATGGCGCATGGCTCTGGGACTGAGAGGAACCCATGACTGAAGAAGAAAAAACCCTGCAAGAAGCCGTTGGCTCTGATGTTCCGTTTTCTAGCGCTAATCCCGCTGCGGAAGCTGAGTTTGACGAATATCTGATGTCTGTAGACTCCGACGAAGAAGAGGTCGGGGTTAGCTCAGATGAGCCTGTGGAAAGCCCGGTAGAGCCGGTAGCAAACGAAACGCCCGAGGCCGACACAGCCGAGGGAGACGAAACGGAGGAACCCGCTCCGGGTGAAGAAGCAGATGGCGACCTAGAGTCGGCGCTTGCAGCACTTCGACGGGACGGACTCCCGCAGTCAGTCATCGACAAGATGACAAACGAGGAAGTCATGGCACTCGGCGCAAAGCGCGCAAAAGTCCAAGGCGATACAGATAACGCGTACCGCGAGCTTCAAGAAATGAAGTCTGGCAAGGAGATGGCTCCCGAGAGCGGAGAGGATTCGACGGTTCAAGCAGAGCCTGCCGAACAACCCTCACCCGTTGACCTCAAAACAGCCATTGAACCCTTTGTCGATGTCTTCGGGGAAGACGCTGGCGAGTCGCTAGAGAAGGCGTTGCATGCAACCGTTCAACCTGTTCTTGCTCAGTTTAAGGCTCAACAAGACATGCTTGAAGGGATGCTGCTTCAGTCGTCTCGGCAGTCACTCTCGGAACAGTATCCGGGCATGGCTGATGACGAGGGATACGGGCGCGTAAGCGAGCGTATGCAAACCCTTGTCAAATCCGGGGAGTATCACGACATCAACACTTTGATGGCTGATGCTGCCCGGTTGGAGTTCGCAGACGAGTCTGCGGCAATGAGCAATGAACTTAAATCGAAGCTGGCCCGCGACAAGGCAGGCGGCAAGATGATGCCCACCGGCAAGGCGGCGACGCCTGAAACCTCTATGGATGAAGATGAGCGCCAAGACGCGCTGCTTGACGCCTTGGAGAGTGGTATGGACATCAACGAAGCCAAGCGCCTGTACGGAACAGCACAACCCTCTCTTTAGGAGTAACTGAAAATGGCTGGCGGCTCTGCACTCAGCACCTTCAATGACTTCATGACGGCAACGGACTCTGCGATCCTTACGAGCGCAGACACCATCGTCAATGAAGCCGTAAGGCAAAACTATCTTCTCCGACGATTCCTCAAGGGTCGTGGTCCGCAGGAAATCCTGCAGGGTGGTAAAACCATCAAGGACCAGATCTTCTTCGAGGAAGACTCGACTTTCGAATACTACCAACCGAACGAGACGTTCACTTGGTCAAACCCTCAAGTTCTCTCCGAGTGGGAGATCAACTGGAGGTTCTGCGTTGACCATATGAGTTGGACGGACCACGAGATCGAGCTTAACGCGGGAGGCGGTCTTGGCCGCAACGCGCGTCACGCCGTCTACAAGCGTCTTCGTCGCGTAAAGGAAATGCGCCTGTGGACTTCGCTGCTTAACGGTATCGAAGATTCGCTCTTCGCGGTTCCCGACACATCGTTGATGGAACAAGAAACGGGCACGAAGCCGTACTCAATTCCTTGCTTTGTCAACGAGCGCCTTGACGGCAAGTTCGACGAATCTGATGGAACGACATGGACTACGGTTCAGAACATCAACTCTACGGACGCTGGCAAGACCAAGTGGAAGCCGCAAGTGACGCTGTATGACACCAGCGCGCACACGGACACCACCACGGGTATCTTGGCTGCGTTCGACGACATGTACTTGTCGGTGAAGTTCTCTGCTCCGCCCACCCGGCAGGAGTATTTCGAGAGCGACACCCTGTACAGGCAGTTCATCGCTTGCAGTAAGCTCGGCCTGACGACTTACACGCAGCTTATGCGAGCAGAGAACGACAGGCTTGTTACCCCCGGCATGCAGGACCCGGCTTACCTCAAGCCGACCTACGGTGGCATTGAGCTTGAGTATGTCTCCGCGCTTGATACCGCCGCTCTTTATGAGCAGCACACGGGCAACGCGCTGATGAAGGAAGCTGAGTCAGATGGCACCCCCGCTGGTCCTTATGCCGACGGTGGCGATGCTGGCGATGCGAAATTCCTTGGCCCGCGCTACTACTGGCTGAACGCCAACTACCTGAAGCCGGTGTTCCACAACAAGCGTTACATGCACCGTCACCCGGTGCTTACGCACCCCAACCAGCCGTTCACCCATGTGCAGCCGATTGACTGCTGGATGAACATGGTTTGTACCTCTCGTCACCGTCAGGGGATGGTCTCTCCGGGCGCAACCTATGCTGGCGCTGGAACCGGCACCCTTACCTGAGCTAGCGCTCTAGGAGAAAAATTATGCCTAGACAAGCATTCGCCGGGACTGTCCCCGGCACTCGCGGGCTTGCTAACGGACTTGTTCCGTCTACTGGCCCGACCCTGCGGAAAGCGTTTTCTGCGCCGGACCCCGACTTCTATGTGTTTGAGGACTTCCGCTACGGATTCTCGTTCCAAGAAATCGCGGGTGCCTCGGGGCAAACGACCGATCCGATTAACGCGGCCCCGTGGCGCATGTTCTCAGTAGACGGTGGTGGCGATAACGCCCACACCTGCTTGCTGTTGGACAACCAAACGACGGCACAGCTTTATACGGCCACAAACGACGCCGACAACGACGAAAACGCGTTCCAATACGCGTATGAGCCGTTGACTGGCGACGGGCGTTGGGCCGCTGAAGCTAAGCTGAAGGTGAACGACGCTGACACATGCGCACTGTTCTTTGGTTTCCACAACTACAAAGCTGCTGGAACTATTGCTCAGACCGCTGCGCTTGGTGGGGCCGTCTCTGGCTTCCATGTTGCTGACGGCGCGTCCTCGACTGCCATTGTTGCCGTAAGCGACAACGGCACCTCTACGACGACATCGCTGGCTAGCACCACTGGCGGATCGCTGGCTGACGACACATTCGTCACGCTCTCGCTTTGGCACGACGGCGACGGAACCAAGTTCTATGTGAATGGCGCTCTTGCTGCCACGCACACGGCTGGTCAGTCTACGCTGGGCGGTCTTTACGCGGCTCCGACCTTTTGCCTTGCCAACGCCTCGGCGGCGGCAAGCAACGCGACTGTTGAGCACATGGGCTTCTGGATCGAGGGCTAATCCCTACTAGCGCGTTCTGCCCCCTCGGCAAGTCCGGGGGGGCAGGGCCGCTATCTTTTCAATCATGGCACTCACCGGCACAAAATGTATTCAGCATGTCGAGCACACGCTTGGCGGCGAACTGTCTCCCGCAATCGACGGGCTAAGCCTTGTCAATGACGCCGGTGAATTCTTTTCCTCTATACGCCCGTGGAAGTGGCTAGAGACGGCAGAGGCTAAGCTCGACTTGCGAGCAAAGATTACGATCACTGGAGCTACAACTAGCTCTGGAGCGGGAACGACGCTTACAAAGAGCAACGCGTTCACCAACTACACCTTCTTAGAGGGTGACCAGATTGAGGTTACCAGCGGCACCAATGTCACTGCAGGGTGGCACCGCGTTCAATCTAAGACAGATGCAAGCAACCTTGTGCTTGCAACCTCTCCCGGCGCAAGCGGAAGTGCCGTTGCCGCGACGCTGCATACAAGTGCGGTTGCGCTGCCTAGCGACTTCCGGGAGATGATCTCCATCAACACAACCTCGGGTCTACTCAAGGGCGTGCAGCTAACCGGCTTCCAAGACCTGCTGAATAAGCGGGCGTCGAACTTCGTGTCTACGGGGTTCCACTATGGAGCCATCGTTCAGCCGACTGATACCGATGTGGCCTACGACGGCGCTCCTGTTGCGCGGCTAGAGATCTGGCCCCAACCAGACGCAAACGAGACCGCATCGCTAACGCTCTTGTATCGCGCTGGGTGGAAGCGCCTTACTGAAGTTAAGGACTACCTTCGCTTGCCGGTTTACTGCGAGCCCTTGTTCCTTCAAGTGATTCGCGCGTTTGCGCGCGGGTACGAGGAAGAGGATGGTGGCTCTTTGTCTGCCCGCCTTGGCGAGGTGATGTCTGGCCCGTTGTTTGTAGCTGCGGTTGATCGAGACGCCTCTATTCAGCCTCACTACGGCCCGGTACACGGCGGAGCGGCAGAGATGGCCGACCACAGAAGTGCGTTCCGAAACTTCAACACGGTGACGGGTCCTAGCTAATGGAACAAGGCAGGTTCGAGCTAGTCTTCCCCTTCGGCGGGTTGAACGATAACGAGGCTTACTCAGACCAGCCCGAGGGCACCACCATAGAGGCCGTGAATGTCCGCCCGTTTGATCCCAAGACCGGCAGAAGGAGAGGGGCTCAAAGGGCGGGCACTGCAGAGTGGTCTACGCAGGCTGCTACAACATCCAAGATCCAAAGCATCTTGTCTGTACCGTTTTCTCAGGAGCGGATTAAGTACACGCTGCAGACAACCCCTACTGCAGAGTGGACAAAGGTTACGCCTGCAGAAGGAACGGCACATGCGATAACGACAGACAAGAACGGCTACTTGTATGTGTACGAGGGCTCATCAACGCTGATGAAGTTCAACCCTGACGGCACATTGCTTACTACTCTGCCGCACCCTACGGCTGGCGCAGGCACCGTTGTGCGCATTGCCGTGGATGAGTTCGGCAATGTTTATGCAGGGCTGAGGCGTCTGTCTACGGGGCTGGTGCAAAAGTGGACGCGGGAAGAGGACGACACATACAGGCTCAGTTGGTCTCTTGACACCGGGCGGCTGCGAGACATCGCAGTGCAAAACGACATTCTTTACTGCGCGATAGACTACGCCGACTACTTAACGCCCGGAGGGACCTCTAAGGTCGAAGCCTTTGGTGGACTTCTTAGCGGGGATACCCCCGCAATGATATGGGAGAAGTCGGTCCCGCATCCGTTGCATGCGATAGATGTGCGCAGTTCGGGCACACTGTACTTTGCGTCTCCCCCAAACCCAACCCGTGGGGAAGAGGCGGGGACCGGCGGCTTTGCCGAGAGCCTTGTTGACTGGAACCCTACAGACATCACCAACATAAATGGCCGATTGCATTACTGGCTTGACGCGGCTTACCTCGAAGAGCAGACGATTGGTGTAAACCACGAGGAGCATTTGCCGCAAGACATCCCCTCAATATTGACGCGGGCCGACTACTCGGCAATTACCCCCGGTACGGATGCGCT
>CEUI01010005.1_pt1 | contig 14978 bp, 18 predicted proteins | sample 531411 | NCBI WGS metagenome assembly CEUI01 (sample SAMEA2622841, study PRJEB7988) | marine metagenome | isolation source: saline water (ENVO:00002010), including
ACTGCAGAAACAGTTATTGAATAAACAGCTTTATACAAACCAGTTGTGAAAGAAGTTCCTGCATTAGGACCTCCTGCTGCTGCAGTTGTTTCACTTAAAGATTGTCCTGCTGCATCAATTCCAGTAACAGTAAATCTTAACGCTGAATCATTTGCTGTGCTTGTAAATTGAATTTTACGAGCCCAAGATGCTCCACCGTTTGTATCACTACTTGCAGGGTTCCAAGTTCCATTAGAAATTCCAGAACCATTTAAAGTAATGTTGTATTCACCTGTATTAGTTACCATACCAGAAGTAATAGCACCTACAGTTTTTAATTCTGTAGCATTACCTGCTGTTGGTGATTGTGTATACATACTAGCCACATTATTGACCCAGTTTGTATTTGCTATATTAGTTCCTAGCGTTGCTCCGCCAGTAGATAATATATCGCCCGATTTAACCGGACCCGAAAAAGTCGTAGTACCCATGTTTACCTCCGTGGTGTATAGACCTAATCATGCAGTCTCTATACCGTCTGCCTAGCCAGTCTGCACAATTATATTAATCTAGGAAACTATGAGTATAAAATAAAAAAGGCGCTCTTACAAGCGCCTTCTTCACCTAAGAAAGATTAGTTAAATTTTACGAACCTTGAGAAGCATAAACTGCTCTTGGATCAGAGAAACCAAAGCTATATCTTTCACGAGCTTTGTATCTCATATTTCCTGTATCGAAATCGCCTTCCATAGCAGTTGTAATTGGTGTTCTTACAAAATGCTTTAGACCATTTGGACAATCGGTTTTTAAGAACCAAGCGTCAGTATCAGTTAAATAATGATTAACAGTGTATCCTTGAGGAATATATCCATTAGATCTACTCGCTTTAAATACGTTGATGTCATTATCAGCTGTACCAACTCTACCGTCTGAATTCATTAATCTATCTGCTACAAATTGTAGAGCAGAAGGAATAATCATTTTCATTGGTTTTAATGCAATTTTCAATCCTCTTTCATCAATGAAGTTTGAAATATCAATAACTCCTTGTTCAAGAGAAGTCTCATTCAAGTCAGCATCTGTTGCAGATCTGTTTGAGAAATTTCCACCTGTTAAAGTTGGGTGAGCAGTGGATGCTAATGCAACCCCGTCTCCACCAAAATTAGCAGCGTTTGTTGAAAATGCATTGTTAAGGATATTAGCACCCTTAACTTGCTTAGTATTAGCCATAGAACGAGCTAATGCTTTTGTGTATCTAGCACTGACTCTGTCGTAAAGGTTGTCCTCTACAGCTTCTTCAGTGATAGCGAAAGCAAGAGCAATAGTTTCGTTAGTGTATCTCGCAGTGAAAGATTCTTGCGCAGTATCATAATTGATTGCTGCACCTTCATTTTTCACAGGAGCTCCAGCGAACCCGCCTAACATTACTTCTTCTTCAAAAGCTCTGTCTGAACTTTCTTGGTCGAAGATTTCTGCTGCTTCGTTCTCATAGCGTTTGTATTCTAAGCCAAAGAGAGCATTTAAACCCGGCTCTAATTCTTTGGCTAACTGGGATCTTGAAATAGCCATATATTATATCCCCGCTAAGTTAGTGTAGGCATGATCGTTAATTCTAACAATCAAATCTACGTTTGTTAAACCAGCAGTATTGTCAGGATCTTGGACTATTCCAACAACTCTTAACTGCTCATCTGAAGCTGTTAATGCTGAAAAGTCGAGTTCCATTGTACTCATACCATTAGTTGTATTACCATTTGCATTACCTACCATAGGTGCATTGGCTCCTACTGATGTTTGATCAGCAGCACCGTCCGCTTGGACGATAAATAGTTGATCTGGATCATCATAAACTTTAATTTCCGCATCTACTGAACCTTGGGTTGCAGTTGAAGCTGGCCAATAGTTTTTCCAAACCGGTTTTCCTGTTGAATCAGTGTAACTTACACCTCCGCAAACTCCTACAATTTTTGCAGAACTTGCTTTAGTGTCTACTGCTAGTTCAATAGTTCCGTCAGCTTTTAGCTGAACAGCTGTACCATTAAAGATGTTTGATGCGTAACCAGAAGCAACTTTATAAGTAGAGAAACCAGCTGTTTCATACTTGTTTCCAAGCATTTTAACAGGAACTAGTCCTCTAGGCGCATCTACATTTGCCATAATTTACTCCTTTTATAGAGGCATCAATATTCCGACCAATTCAGAATTATCGAGAACCTCCAAATGTTACTTTTGAGCTCCTATTTTTAGTAATAGGCATGCTCGGGTGCTCGTCTTTTAAAACCTCATTGTCTATAGCTTCTTGTGTTTCTTGAGACTTCCTTTCAAAGTATTCATTCCTTTGTTTAGCAAGTTCAAGAGGAATTTTAGCTAATAACAAACCTCCAACTCCTATTACACCTTTATATTTACCTTCAGCCAACGAAGGATATTTTAATTTATCCTCTGCTGATAATTCATCTTCCCTGACTAGTTCATAACCCTCTCTCAACCTTGATGTAATATTTTTATCATCAGGCTGACCTTGGATTGACTCCCTAAGCCAACGAAACTTGAACCCTTCAGGTGGTTCAGGCGCATCTAGTTGTCTCGGCGGGGACCATACCGTTTTACGAGCTTCAATGTCCCTAGTTTCAGCGTGTCGAGTAGTTTTTTTCAATTTTACGTTTTCCATGTTTTACTCCTTCACGAATTTTGCGTATTCATCTAATGGCACACCAAGTTTTTTTGCTATTGTAACCTGTGATGGTGTGAGCTTCACAGTGCGGCGCCCAGGTTTACCTCCAGATCGAGCAGTATTAGCACCAGCAACAGTCTGAGCGATTCTGTTGTTAGTTTGACTCGAGTTGGAATTCGTTTTCCCCATCTTATCAGGAAAATGGGATGAAAGTCTATTATTAATTTCATTATAATATTCATCTGACTCAGGATTAACTCCTTCATTTACTAATTGAGTATGAATACCCCAAGTAGCAAATGTCATTACCTCATCTTTTCCTTCTCCTTGACCGAACCAAGGATTAGCTTTAGCCCATGCTTGAGCTTTTTCGCTAGGTTGAGGTCTTTGTTGAGTAGGTTGAGCTTGTTGTTTAAATTCAGTAGGTGTTTCAGCTGGAACTTCTTTAGCTGGAGCTTCTGCTTTCTTTTTTAAAGCTAAAACTCTTTGTTTTTGAACTGAATTATCCGATAAAGCTGCTTGTATTTCTGCAACTTTTTCAAAATCTTGTTTTTGATGAGCAGCGGCTAAATCTCTTTTTAAATTTAGTTCTGTCATATCCACTTTTTGTGCAACTTCTTCAATATAACTATCATCTAAAGAAGTTACTTTTTTCTCTAATTCATCATTCTTTTTCTTTGCACTTTCTGCAAATTGTAAAGCTGCTTCTTTTTGACGTTCTTCTTCTCGCCATTTTTTTGTTAAATCATTTATTCTTTTTTTAACACTAGAAGAATATTCTTCATGTTCTGAAGATTCTTGTTTTTCTTCTTTTGTTTCAACTGGAGTTTCTTTTGTTGCTTCTTCAACAACATCTTTTAATTCTACATCTACTGCATCTCCTGTATCTTCAATAGGTATTGTTTTTTCTTCGCTTAATGCTGGTTGTGCTTCTGGCATGACTATCTCCTCATGTTAGTTTGTTAGCGGTGATAAAACATCTTCAGGTTTCTTTACAATGCCCATAACTTCATCATCATTAAGTATCCTTAGTTCTCCACCGTCGATTTTAATTCTTGCTCCGGCATATCTACCGAAAAGTATCCAGTCTTTCTCTTTACACCAGGGCCCTGTAGGAAATTTTTCTTTATCTATATAACATAAATCTCCCATTTTCATTACTAGACCAACATTAGTAGTCCATTGACTTTCTTCAACTACTTTGTCTGTAAGTAAAACTCCGCCTTTAGTTTTTTCTTTAATTTTTAAAGGCATTACAACTAATCTCCACCCTGCAGGTGTAGGTAGTTTTTCTAATTCTGTTCTAGTATCTTTTTTCTCTTTATTTTTTTCTTCTAAGGCAAAAACTTGTTTTGGTAAAACATTAGTTTTGGTCATCGTCATCTAGCTCCTGTTTCTTTAGCAGGTTCGTGAGTTCCTGATCTATTTTATTCCAAGCATGAAGTTGTCCTAACACATACTTATATGTGGTGATTTCCTTCACATCTCCTGTTATAACTTGAGTTAGCTGCTCTTGTCTAGTCTTTATTTCTTTTCTTAATCTTTCAATAAATGAAAGAAAATAATCAGGCATAATTTTTCCTTATTTTTTTAATTAATTTATCATTAGATAATCCTCCATTTTTAAAACTAGGAAAATCATCTGATATGTTTATTTTAGTTACTTTTAAAGGTTTATATTTTAAACCTTGTGGTAATGGACCTCTCAATGGAGGAGGTCCAAATCTTTTTCCAGGTAATTTCATACTTCAACAGAAGCCATCAAATCACTTAAATGTTTTGCTCTGTTGGGGGTCTGTTTATACCATCTGGAGTCGAGCATCTCAATACTTGCCTCTTTAAATTTCTTCATTTTAACATAATCAAAAGTTTTTTTAAACTTGGAGACTCCACCAGGGCCAAGTTGAAAAATCATTTCTGTATAAATTTCCTTCAAAAGTTCAGGAGCATCATAACTTAAATCACACATAAACATATTTTGACATAATAATTGTGCATGTTCTAAATCAGTTTTAAAAACTTCTTCTAATTGTTCTTTAGGATATTCTACTCCTTCTTCAAAAGGATCTCCTTCTACTACTTTATGGCCGTAGCCAATCGTAGCGAATCCTAGGGTATCCTTATAAATTTTATTTCTAAAGCCTTCGTTTTGTTTTACTCGATCTGCTAAACTATCAGACATATTTTGTTACCTTTCTTCTATCATCCATTACAAGACCGCAACCTTTTGCAACCCCTTTTGGATTTTTAGAATTTTTTCTAAGTTGTGAAAGGTTTACACCATCTTTCGCTTTAATGGAACTACCATATTCTTTAGACCATTTTTTTGCAATTTCTGGTTCATTAGCCCAAAGATATTTTCTTTGCTTTTCTGATCTAAATGGCATTATTTCTTTTTAATTAATCCCATTGCACCTTTTCCTGCCTTGATGCCGAAGCTTGCTGAGCAGGCAATATATAAGAGGTGTTTATAATAATCCGGAAGTGATTGCAGGGCAATAAACCCAGCATGAATATGTTCTGTCATTCCGGGAAAAAATACGAGCGTCGCTGGAGCCAAAAGACAAATTAAAATTAGCTCATCTTTCCACGAGCCTTTCATTTGATCAACAGCAGATGCTTCCCATTTTACTTTTCCCTTGATTTGATCTTCTTTTAACTTAGTAGCAGCTTTAATTTCTGTAACTTTGAGTTCGGCCTTCGCCTTTTTGGTCTCGACGAAGCCACGGACCGTGTCTGCGGCAACGCCGAGTAAGGGTTTTGCTAAGAGTTGCCAGACCATAGTCTAGGCTCCTCCTCCAGTTATCTGACCAATAACAACTAGAACTATAATAGCAACAATAGCCGCTTTAATCCAATCCTTGATTGACCAGTCTGACCACTCTTTCAAGTGAGCCCATAAGTCTTTTAGTAAATTCATATAACCTCCTCGTTAATGAATAGTTAATTCGAACTCAGGTTCGAATTCAACAGTGTTTTCTAGCTCATGTTCACAATTATTGCAATCACAACTAGTACAGCTGCCACCATTGGTATGATGACATGCATGTCCGCAGTGTTGACAAAGATTATCCGAAAAATTTAATGCCTTTGGTAGCTGCACCTACTCCTCGCATAGTTTTATTAGGTTTTGCAACATTTGTTGCAACATCAATACCATCTACTGATGGTCCGGGATGAATTTTACCCCCGTGTTTATATGATTTATTATTTTTTGGTGGTCTACCCACCTTACTTCCATATGTTCCTGGTCCTTTTGGCATATATACTCCTAGTGTAACGTTGGTTTCACCAAATTAAACTGAAAAACATCCTCAAGTTGCTTTTCAAAAACAGTTTCTGCTATTTGTCCATTCATAGCATGATCTATGTAGATCGCTTTAACAACAGCTAGCATAGCTGAGGCCATAATCAATTTATCTTCGCTCGTTTTAGCATATTGCTCAACATGCGCAGCGAAATCATTTATACCCTGACTTAATTTAGCATCATTTTCAGAATATGACATCACTTTTTTCTCATTCTTGCAATATCTTGCTGATTTTCTATTCTCATTTCAGCGATATTTAAATTTTGATCTAGTTTAGCTTGATCAATTTGTGCTTTTTGTGCAAGTTTAGCTGTATCTAATATATTTCTACCTTCATCATACTGAGCTTTTCTCATTGCATCTTGCTCTTTTATATCTAATTCACGATTTTTAAGAGCTACTAACGGATCTTCTCCTGCACCTTCTAAATATTCTTGTTCTTCAGCAACAATTTCTTCAGTTATTTGTGCTTCCATCTCTGCAATTTGAGATTCTAACGCTTTTTTGAGTTCTTCTTGAACTTCTGGAGGAATTTGACCATTATATCTTTGAGCAACTTCTTCTAACATTTGTTTATTTTGTTCCATAACCATTTGTCTTGCTAAAAATCCAATATGTTGAGAAATATGTGCTTGTAAAGCAGCCATTGCAAGAACACTTGAACGAACCAAACTAGATGACATAAAAGCTCTATGTGCTTTTATGTGAGCAGAATGATTTTGTTCTGGCCATGCTTGTAATTCTTTACCTTTTAAAGCCTCAGCATTTTCCATAGCAGGATCTACTGGTTCAGGTTTAGGAGGTGGTTTTAAGATTGCTTGAATATTTTGTACTCCTAATGCTTGATACATTCTTCTATATGCTTCATATATATTATGAATTTGTGGATTAGTTTGTGATAATTGTAATTGTGCTTGAGCTAATTCTATACGCTGAGCCATAGAAAATATACTAGGATCAGAAACAGGAATTATATCTACTCTGTCATCAAAATCAGTTTGTTTAATCATTTTATTTCCACCAACTACGTTGTAAGGATATTCTGGTGGTAAATAAGTTTGAAATACTTTTGCTAATAATTTAAATTCTATTCTTTGAGCATAGTGTAATCTTTTATGAATTGCACTCATAACTTTAGTTCCTTGCTCAATCATAGCCATTGTAGTTCCTACAGGATTAGCTTGATTAGAATCTGCTACTTTTGCATCAGCAACAGCTGCAAATCTTTTTCCTGCATCTACACAAAAACCTAAAAGTAAGAATAAAGTTTGTGAAGGTTCTTTATAAGGTAAAGGTAATAATCCTGCTCTTAAATCACCAGATGGTGCATCTACATCCCTGAATTCTCCTGGTTGGATTGGGTTATCGTCGTCTGCAACTCGCAACCCTCTCGCTTTAAATCCTGCAGGGAGATTGGACAACGTACCAGCATCAATGAGTTGACGGAGGGCTGACGTAGCTGTCCTGGAGAGACCCCCGAGCATGTGGATAAGACCAAAGCCATAAAAACCAAGACCAGGCAAAAACTTATAATGTACAAAATATTGTATTTTTTTACGAAGTGGATCGGTTTCAATGTAGTTTCTATAAACAGATAATATTTTTCCAGATCCTTCATCAATTGTAACAATGTAAGGTAATCTTATACCTGTAGCTGCCCCTGTTGTAACGTCTCTATCTTCAAAACCCGGTATGTTTAAATCACAATGAATTTCAAATAATGTATATTCATTGTCATCTTCTTCTCCATAGGTAGTGGAACTAATTCCAGATACATTTTGATATTCTTCTTGAACTTCATTAGTATTAGTTAAAGATGGTCTAATTTCTATATCTCTATAAAAACCAGCTACCTGATTTTTTCTTACATCATTATATGTTTGTTTTACAATGTGAGTAACTCTAGGAGATGAAGCTAAATCTGTTGCATAAAAAGGAACAATTAAATCTTCACAAGGAATAAAAGAAGCTTTAGCTCTTTGTTCTTGTGCATCAAAATAAATCTTTTTAAAAGCAGAACCTGCAAGTCCTAAATTAAATAACAATTGATCCATATCAGGATCATATTCTTCCATTACATTAGTAATTTGATAATTCATAAAATCTTTAACTCGTTGAGCTTGATCCTCTGAATCTATTGAATGAGCTCCTACAATATTACATTTTACAGGACCTCCTGGTGGAAGTAATTCTTTATAAGCTTGTGCTTGAAACTGTGTAGCTGATTCAGCAAGTAATGGATGAGTAACTCCACTAGCCCCTTGAAAAGGTCTAGCTCGTTCTTCATATTTAAATCCTAATAACTTAATACCATCAACATAAGATCTTTCCCAATCTTGTCTTGATGATTTATCCATCTCATAATCTGCTCTTAGATTATCAGACATTTTTTCTAATTCATCTTCTGGAATAAACTCTGCTAAATTAGCTCCAAATGGAATTTGTGCCGATTCCGGTTCAGGTTCTATAAATCCTTCTTCTTCAACTTCTATTTCTACTTGAGGAGAACCTTCTTGATTTGTAGGTAATATACCTGCTAATTTATCAACTTCTACTTCTTCAGGTATTGTGTTGGGTAATGCTTTATCTATGGCCACTAAACTGCTACTCCTAATATATCTATTCCAGCTAATGCTGAATATTTGTTAATCTCGGTTTTACCACCTTCTTTATACTCTTGAAAACCAATTTTTGCTAGAAGTTTTCTATCAAACCCTTTTATGTTTCTTAAATCAATAACTATTCCTGGTTGAACCGCATTTTTACCTCCAGGCACACTTCCATAATTTATAGGTCTAAATGGTTCTTTATAAGTCCCGGCCTCAATCATTTCTAAAATTGCAGGATCATTTAAATTAAAATTATTATAAATTGATTTCATCTTAGCCATAAACGTATCATTAGTAGGTGCTTTTTTATCCCAAGCAATAAACATTTCTACATCGTCCCCTGCTCTTATGCTAAATGGTTTAGAATCAATTCCCAGTTTTTCTAATTTTTTTATATACTCGTCTTGTATACTTCTAATTGCTTCTAAAGATCTTTTTCTATAAATATTATTAAAAGCTACAGCTAAATTAGAACCAGCTCCTTGTTCATAACCCATAACAACTTCTGGTGAAGGTATAGCAATAAAATCTTTATTTCCTTTAATAGCAAGTTCAATTTCTCTTTTTAATATTTCTTTTATCATTTCCGTTTGTTGTCTAAACGGAATATCAGGCATACTATTAGCTTGAGTAGGAGTATCTTTAAATTCTGTATTTATTCTTTTGATTTCGTCATCAACTTTTGAATAAGCCTTATTGTTTTGTTGTGCCATAAACTCATCAGCTGATCCAAAATCAGCTAATATCTTTTCTTTTACTTTAGCTAAATTAGGATCATTATCAGGAATTTCTTTAACTCTTTCCATCAATGCTCTTTGGTTTTGAGGTAAATTATAATCTGTTGCATCATCAACATCAGATTTAATTAATAACTTTTTTAATTCACTATTAAATATTCTATTCTTTTGATTTTCTAATTGGTTTAATTGGTTGGTTAAAGCTTCTGCTTGGTTGGCATGAATCTCTGGTTTAAAAACAGGTTTCTCACTTTTTGCAACATTCCTCATTGTATCAAATTGCATTTCATCTAATAAAATTCCATTTTGACCATCTGTACTTGTTCTTTCTGTTTTTCTTACATGGGCTAATTCATTGTTTTGTCCCATGTGAGTGTTTCCTATATCTTTAGTATTTTTTTGTCCTTTTATTGGATTGTAAGTGTACACTTCTGTCTTATGTGTATTTTGAGCTTTTCCAGGAAGAGTATATTCTTTATGACTTGCCGTGGTCCCAAAATTTTCTCTTATATTTTTTAAACCATTTAAAAATCTACGAGCAGCAGATCCAGCTTGTGTTCTGGTTAATATATCACTAGATGCTTGATAAACATTAAGAGAAAAATTAGCAGCATTAGTATCTCTTAACATAGGAGTCCAAGCATTTCCACCTTGAGCTTTTTCTGCAGCTATAGTAATTTCTGCTAATATTTTATCAATCTTATCATTAAGAACAGCTTCTTGTCTGGCATTTATTCTACCATCGGTATTATCTAAAACTCTTTGATAATATTTTTGAAAATTATTTACTTTTGTTTGAATAAAATTTTGAACATTGGTAGGTAAAGATCCTCTAAAATTACCACTTACATTTAAAAAATCATTATACTCATTTGTAAGAGTATCAAACTCTCCTCTTAAATCGAGTTGTTCTTTTTTATTCATTCGAATAGGTTCCGTTTTAATTTGTGTTCCCTTATTTTTTCGTAATGTAAATAAATCTGCCGCTGAAATTTTTTGATCTTTTAATTCCCATAAAGAATACCCAAAACCAGTTTTATCAAGTTCTTGTGTATGTCCTCTATTCTTTAATTCTCCGATCCATTGTGAAGCTGTTTTAGTTTCTGTAGGAGAATAACTTTCAGCTATATCATCAAACATTACAGAGTAACGAGAAAAGTCTCCTGTTTTTTCTCCAGCCTTTGGTGGCATTTTTTTTATTGTAGGTAAATTAATTGGATCGGTACCTGCATAATTTTTATCTATATAAAGTTGTGCATCTTTCCTTGTCTTAAACTCCATTGTATTTGTTTGACCCGGAAATTCTATAATCCAAGGTTTAGTAGATGTTTTCTTTTCACTTTTATAATTTGTTTTACCTTCCCACTTGCCAGCATTAATTTTCTTTATTGTAGCTTGAGCATCTGCAAGAGAATTAAATTCTCCTATTACTTCTCCTTCGTAAGACAATTGTAATTTTTTTGTGTTGGGATTAATTCTTGAAGTAAAACCTAATCCAACATTCTTTGGTTTAGTTAATTGAAAAGGACCTGTTTTTTCTCCTAAAGGCATTGGTCCTTGTTTTTCAATTGTTTTAGAAGAATCTATTATTTCTTTTTTTACTTTTTTAACATTGTTCACAGCGTTCTGTGCATTTTTTATTCTACCTGCGTTAGAAACCGGTCCGCCTGCAACAGGCATAAATAACATTGTATTTAATTCTGCTTGTAATTTATTTGCTTCATCTTCACTTACACCTAATCCTTCAGCTGTATCTCCTGCAAAGGCGCCAGGGAGCCTGAATAGGGTGTCAAGAATATCGAATGCTTTCTCACCGTAAGGTGCGACTGTATTCCAGATTCCTCTGGATAAAGGGTCCATATCTTTTAAGATAGGTAAATTTTCCGCTGCGTATTCTCCACCGAACCCTGAACTAGGGGCCGTTAATAGTTTTCCGTTCCATAAAGTACCAAGAGTCCTGAGATCGTATTCCTTATCCCCGACCCCCTCTTCAAAGAAAGTTTGAAAAGATTCTACAGAATTTGTAGGTTGAGCACCTTCTTTATATCCTCCGTCTTTGAAAGGAGATATTAAAGTATCTTTAGTTACTGATGGATCTAATAAATAATTTAATAATTCTTTCATGTCTGCTTTAGTTTCTAAATTTTTACCTAATGTTAAATTAAATGTATCTTTGTTAGTTCCAGCTAAAGCTTTAGCTCTTGGATTATATATTGAATAAGAACTTTGTGCTTTTACATTTTTTAAACCTAAATCAATTTTATTTAATATACTTTTTATTGAATCTGCACTTTTAGATTTGTTTCCTATTTCTATAAACTCATCAAATTGTTTAGGACTTGTATAAACTCCTTCAGCCATATTCATTGTCATATTATCAAAAGGATCAACTCGTCTTGTAGCTGTTTTATATCCTTGAGTAGCAAGAGGTCTGTTTACATATGACAAAGGTTTTCCAGTCATAACATTTTCTGCTAAGTCATCAAAAAATACTTGGACTTTTCTATTAACAAAACTTGGTGATAAATATAAATATTCAGGATTACCTGCTTTATCCAATAACTCGCTCGCTTGATTCATTCTTCCTGTTTGACTAACAGGAAACTTGTGAGCAAAATCTATAACACCTTGTCCTGCATCATCTCCATATTTAGTATATACTTCTATTAAATCATCAGCATAGCTTTCCAACATATCATCTCTGTATTGAAACAGTTCATCCATTTGTTTAGAATATTTTTTTATAGAATCATTAAATGTATCCATTACTTCTTGATGCTTAGGATGTTTTTTATTTCTAATTATCTCGTCTAATTTTTTATTACCTCCATGTTTAGCTGCCAAACCTTTATAAGTAAATTGATAAACCTTAGCCGATCCAGAAGGTGTTGAAGCTGCAATACCAGGAAGTTGTGAAACTTTTTTAGAAGTTTGTCTTGATGTTTTTATTCCTGGAAACACATTACTAAAAGTAGTTTTCCAATTTTCTGCTTGGTCTATCTCTTTTGATAATTTTTTTACCATAGGAGTTTTGTCTTTTTTAATAGCATTAGCTAATACAGTCGTATCAGCTTTGTAAGTAGATCTTAATCCAATTTCAAAATCCGCTAAGTCATCTATTTCATTAACTAACTTTAATTGGGCAGGAGTCAGTTTTGACTTATCCATACCTCTGGTATGTGTTATTCCAAAATTTTTTTTTAAAAGATTTCTTAATTTACCCATTTGAGAAAGAACTTGTTTAGAAGCATCCTCTCCTATAGCCCTTAATTGACTTACTCCTAATTCTACATTTTTGCTGACACCTCCTCCGGTTAAAAGATCAGCACCTTTAATAACTAAATTAATTTTCTTTTTTGGATTAAATATAAAATTACCAAGTTTATTGGTTATGTTATTAACACTTTTATTAAATTTAGAATTGAGATACCTGTCAATTTTAGCATTACCAGTTTTATAAGTTTCTTTGGTTTTAGCATCCATTCTATCTACAGGAACATCTAAAACTCCTGAATCGTATTGTGGTATACCTGATAAATCAACCATTAATAATATCTCTCCTCACCCATGTAATCAGGTACTCGTGGTTCTTCCCAATAATCATCTGGTAGTGTAACAAAATTTCCTTGGCGAAAACGTAGCACGGCTTGTGTAGTTGAGTCAACATAATCGTCGTTATCACCAAAAGGAAAGGCAGCACATTCCTCAATGACTTCTTGCGCCCACCGCTCATCAGGAACCCATACCTGACCTGCTTCGAATACCGGTGCTACAGCGTTTACTCTTACATGCTTATCATTTCCTTTGCTTGGTGTAAAGTTCGTAACAGGTATACCTACTTGTCGGAGTTCATGGGTCAGGGGCAATCCGCTCGCTTTAGCTTCAATAATGATTGTTTCGGGCTCGTACTGTTTATATTTAGCAAGGGCCTTTCTTTTTAATTCAGGAAAATCCCATCTACCTTTAATTGCATCTAATAATATTAAATAAACTTTCCCGTCAGCTTCAGATGTAAATACACCCCAGGTAGTAATAGCACTGTAGTCTGCTGTTTCTTTTTTAGAATACGCTGTATCATAGCTTTGTATAATATGTTGTATGTTATTAGGAGGTGTTTTAGATTCCCACTTCATCCACCATTCTCTTTTAATAATAGATCCTTCTTCGGAGGTTGGTGCTTGTTGCCATTGTGCTTGCCACTTCTGTTCATTCAATGACGCTTTAACTGATAACAGCTCATCTTTCTTCCAATACTCAGGCCATATAGGATTACCCGACTTTGGAAAGATTGCTGGAAATTCTATAATATCCCATTGATCTGCTTTAATTTCTTTTTGAGCTCCTACTAATCTTCCTGTCAAATCTTTTGTAGACCATCTTGTCATAACAATAACAATGACACCTCCTGGTTGTAAACGTTGTCTTGGTCCTGATGTGTACCACTCATAAGCATTATCAAATGCTGTCTCCGATAATGCATCTTGCTCGGAATGAGGATCGTCAATTATTAATAGATCTGCACCACGACCTGTAATAGCACCACCTACACCTGTTGCGAAATATTCTCCTCCGTGATTTGTTTCCCATCTACCTGCAGCTTTAGAATCTTGTGATAATTCAACGTCCTTGAATACTCGTTTGTAATCTTCGTGATCCATCAGGTTTCTTACTTTCCTTCCGAAGCGGAAGGCCAGTTCGCCGGTGTGCGTTGCTTGTATGATCTTGGTTTTGGGTGCATGGCCCATGATCCATGCTGGAAGTAAATAGGATGCAAACTCAGACTTCGTGTGCCTTGGTGGCATATTCACGATCAAACGTTTCAATTTTTTATCTTTCAGTTGCTGAAATTTTTCTGCAATTTTTTTATGATGGTATCCTGATATAAACTCAGGCCATACGGCCCTAACAAAATCCAAAAAATTTTCTTTTGCTTTTGCAGCAGTATCTAATTCTTTTTGTCGAAGTTCTAACTTCAACATTAAGGCTTTTGCTTCTTCAGGATTTGTTGTGTCGAAATCCAAAGACATTCCCTAGTTTTACAATTTTTTTTAAAATTTTTCAACCGACTTGTTTTTCTGAAGTTGTGGGGGGAGTCTCTGACAGGCCAAAACAGTGATGCAAGGGGAGGATAAGATAAGATAGGGGGAAGGGGGGAAAACCGAGCCAGCTTTTTTTCTGGTGATGGTAAAAAGATTTAACTAACTTTAATAATGAGAAAAGCCCAGCGATTGCTGGGCTTGGGGTAAAATGTAATAAGTATTTAGTTTTATATTGCTTGGATCGGAGTTGTTGCAACAAACCAAAACCATAGCAAGAAGAATAACAAGGCACTTGTTATAAGTGCCTTGAATAAATAAATGATATACTTCATTGATCTTTAGACAATCCGAAGTTAGTCGCTAACTTCGTAGCTAGGTCAATACCAAATTGCTTGATAACTTCGTTATCTTTATTCTTTAGTATGAATTGGAATATCTCTTGATCAAGAAATCCTGCTAACAGTTGCCAATTAATCTGCTTATCTAAATTGTTAACGATAGGCATATCAGTTGATGAAGTGCTAACGGGGTTATCCCCGTTAGTCGTAATTAAACTATTTAACATTGTTAGATCAAAACTAGGCATTAGTACCTACTTTCAACATTTTGATAAGTTCATTATCAACATTA
>CEUI01059004.1_pt1 | contig 14967 bp, 9 predicted proteins | sample 531411 | NCBI WGS metagenome assembly CEUI01 (sample SAMEA2622841, study PRJEB7988) | marine metagenome | isolation source: saline water (ENVO:00002010), including
CCGCCTGGGCATCGCCCACACGCGCTGGGCCACCCACGGCGCACCCAGCGAGCGCAACGCGCACCCGCACTTCTCCGGGCACGAGCTGGCGGTGGTGCACAACGGCATCATCGAGAACCACGAGGCGCTGCGTGAGCGCCTCAAGGGCCTGGGCTACGTCTTCACCTCCGATACCGACACCGAGACCATCGTCCACCTGCTCGACCACAAGCTGCAGCAGCTCGGCGACCTCAGCGCCGCGCTCAAGGCGGCGATTCCCGAGCTGCATGGTGCCTATGGCCTGGCCGTGATCAGCGCCAGGCAGCCGGATCGCCTGCTCGCCGCCCGTAGTGGCAGCCCGCTGGTGATCGGCCTGGGCCTGGGCGAGAACTTCCTCGCCTCCGACCAGCTCGCCCTGCGCCAGGTCACTGACCGTTTCATGTACCTGGAAGAGGGTGATATCGCCGAAATCCGTCGTGATGGCGTGCAGATCTGGGATGCCAGCGGCAACCCGGTACAGCGTGAAGCCGTGCAGTACCACGAGGGTGCCGAGGCTGCGGACAAGGGCGAATACCGCCACTTCATGCTCAAGGAAATCCACGAGCAGCCCAAGGTGGTGCAGCGCACCCTGGAAGGCCGTCTGGGCAGCGATCATGTGCTGGTGCAGGCCTTCGGCCCACAGGCCGCCGAGCTGTTCGCCAAGGTGAAGAACGTGCAGATCGTCGCCTGCGGCACCAGCTTCCACGCCGGCATGGTCGCCCGCTACTGGCTGGAAGAACTGGCCGGCATTCCCTGCCAGGTCGAAGTGGCCAGCGAGTTCCGCTACCGCAAGGTCGCGGTGCAGCCGGATACCCTGTTCGTCAGCGTCTCGCAGTCCGGTGAAACCGCCGACACCCTGGCGGCGCTGCGCAACGCCAAGGAGAAGGCGCCGGGGCAGGGCGGCTACCTGGCCAGCCTGGTGATCTGCAACGTCGGCACCAGTTCGCTGGTGCGCGAGTCCGACCTGTGCCTGCTGACCCAGGCGGGCCCGGAAATCGGCGTGGCCTCGACCAAGGCCTTCACCACCCAGCTGGTCGGCCTGATGCTGCTGACCCTGTCGCTCGGGCAGGTACACGGCACCCTGGACAAGGCGCTGAGCGCCGAGCTGGTGGAAGAGCTGCGGCGCCTGCCGACTCGCCTGGGCGAGGCGCTGGCCATGGACAAGACCGTGGAGAAGATCGCCGAGCTGTTCGCCGAGAAGCACCACAGCCTGTTCCTTGGCCGTGGCGCGCAGTACCCGGTGGCGATGGAAGGTGCGCTCAAGCTCAAGGAGATTTCCTACATCCATGCCGAGGCCTACCCGGCCGGCGAGCTCAAGCATGGTCCGCTGGCCCTGGTCGACGCCGACATGCCGGTGGTCACTGTGGCGCCGAACAACGAGCTGCTGGAGAAGCTCAAGTCCAACCTGCAGGAAGTGCGTGCGCGTGGCGGCGAGCTGATCGTCTTCGCCGACCAGCAGGCAGGCATGAGCAACGGCGAGGGCACCCACGTGGTGGCCATGCCGCATATCCACGACCTGCTGGCACCGATCCTCTACACCGTGCCGTTGCAGCTGCTGTCCTACTACGTCGCCGTGCTCAAGGGCACCGATGTCGACCAGCCGCGCAACCTGGCCAAGAGCGTGACGGTCGAATAACGGCTTTCGCCGGGCCGGCAGCTCATGGCTTCACGGAATAAAGATTGACACAAAATAATAAAGTCTGACACAAGCTATTATAGTTTGACACTAACCGTAAGCCCCTGTATCTACAGGGGTTTTCTGTTTTTATGCTAGGCCGTTTGTCAGGAGCCGCTGCCTCAATTTTCAGCAGGAGTATTCTGGAAAGCCCTACGACATGGCAGCTTGTTAGCTCATGTTTTCCTATAACTACTCTCTTGCCGAACGAGGGGAGCGGTCCGGACGGACTTAGGAGGGCGGGTGCGAGGTCGTAGGTTTGCTTCAAATCAGGATATCGAACGGCACATCGCCAATGGGTTTGGAGCTGGCGCCGGAGCTGAGTATGTGCCTTGGTTACGTGTTCAGGATGTCCCTTCGATGGGGCGTTCCTGGAAAATCCAAGGTGTTAAGATTGATCGAATTCATCACCTCTTATCCGACCTTGAACGGGCGTACTTTTTACTCTGTGAGTTTTCAGAGGACGTCGTAGATATCCGCGAGCAGTATCCCCTACTGCCGGTGGAGAGCACCCAGGCGATCGCCAGGGCTATCGGTGTACGGTATCCAAAATACAAAACGACCTCTGTTCCTATGGTAATGACCACTGACTTTTTGCTGTCTGTAAAGCAGCCAAATGGAGACGTAAAGTCCGTTGCCAGGACGATCAAATACGCGAAAGACCTTCAAGGAAAAGGTTGTGCTCGTACGTTAGAAAAACTCGAAGTCGAGAGACGGTTCTGGGTGAACCAAGGTGTAGACTGGAGCATCGTAACGGAGGAGTTGTTTACGCCCGATTTGATCCTGAATCTCGTATTTCTTCGCAAATTTGCCAAATTGCCTCGTGCCTTGATGGATGTCCCGCTGCATTTGCAATTCATCGAGATACTTGAATCAATAAAGGGTTGCCCTTGGTCAACGTCGGAGAGCTTGCGGAAGATTGGACACCGATTATCCATACCGTATACCGATGCTCGCGACATTTTCTTTAATTTGATCTGGCGGAAAACTATTAGGATTGAATTAAGTGGTGCGCCGTTACAGCTCAAGTCACCTTTGCCAGACTTCAGTGTTTTTTATCCCACTGAAATATCCACACTGAGCGAGAGGTCGTCATGAAAATTTCAGTTAATGACGTCTTTGAGCCTGTCACGGAACTCTCCTTGCTCTCTACTATGGCGAGAGCAATTCACCTCGACGAGAAGCACGACGCACTGATTGTTATGGATCTAACGGATCCTCCCAGGAAGCCGTATTCGATTGGTCTTGAGGAATTCAGGGTGTCATTGGTATCAGGCGATACAAAGCCTGTGGTGATGGCAGTGCCAGAATTTCTACTGGTTTTGGAAGAAGATCTCGACGAGCGCGCGAGGCGTGATAGAGACCAAAAATGGGCTCTGATTGCGCCACTTTTGGACCCGGCCTATCCAGGGCAAATATTTGTTCATGGCGAGATGGGCCGATTGGTAAGTGATCGCGCCGCTGAGGCGGGTGTGCAGCGTAAAACGCTATATCGTTTGTTGTATCGATACTGGTTTTACGGGCAAGTAAGAAATGCGCTTCTTAACAACTATTCTGCTGTAGGTGTTGGGAGTCGTAATTACTCCGCTGATAAGCCGCCGGGACGAAAGCCAAGGTTTCAAGGGGTGTTAGTGTCGCCTGCCAAATTACTAAGCGATATCGACAAGAAGTGTATCCGAGTTTGTTACGCGCTTTACGTAAAGAACAAGAAGTCGACGATTGATAGCGCGTACAACAAAATGCTCAATAAATATTATTCGGAGAAGCGGCTTTCTAAAAATCCCGAAAACGAGGTCGTATTGCTTCCTCAATCTGAAATTCCGACGTTTAACCAGTTTAATTATTGGGGAAAGCAGTTCTTTGATGATACCGAGACTGATCGTGGACGCATGGGGTTGACGAAGTGGCTGAAGGATTGCCGTCCATTATCCGGTACCGTCCGCGACTGGCTTAGAGGTCCTTGTCATCAATTCGAGATCGACGCGACCATCGCTGACATTTACTTGGTCAACAGCTACTCCCGACGAATGCTTATCGGCCGCCCCGTGGTGTACATCGTAGTCGACAGTTTCTCAGGGATGATCGTTGGCCTTTATGTAGGCCTTGAGGGGCCTAGCTGGAACGGAGCTCGACAGGCGCTGTTCAACGCGTTCACCTCCAAGGTGGAGTTCTGCGCGCAAAACGGTGTTGATATCACTCCTGAGGATTGGGACTGTCGTCATCTGCCACATCAAATCTACGCCGATAGAGGTGAAATGTTGGGGGCTGCTGCTGAGGGGCTCGCGTCTGGCCTGGGTATCGATATGGGGACGGCCCCGCCATACCGACCGGATTGGAAACCGATGGTCGAGAGCCGCTTCGGCATCCTGAACGACTTAACCGGTATTAGGTGGCTCCCCGGCGGAGTAGCAGCCCGAGAGAAGGAACGCGGTGAGCGTGATTATCGGCTCGACGCGACGCTGAATTTGAAGGAGTTCACCCAAGTCCTCATCGAGTGCATTCTTCACTACAACCGTTTCCACCGACAGCCGGATCGTCTTACCCAGGCGATGATGAACGATGGCGTGGAGCCCACTCCGATGGGGATCTGGAGGTGGGCGTTAGAGAACGACCTTATCCAGCCTAACAAGCGACCTGACGAGCTGATTTATCTCAATCTGCTGCCTCGGGAAAGGGCCACCGTCCAAAAAGGTGGCGTGTTGTTTCGCGGCATGCATTATCTCTGCGAGATGGCTATCGAAAAAAACTGGTTCGCAAAAGCGCGTCGCAATGGCGTCTGGGCGATTGATTGCTGGTTTGATCCGAACTCTGCGGCGCACATCTGGATCCAGGACGAGAACAAGGAGTTCCTGCGTTGCGACCTGCGGAGGTCGGATGCGAAGTATGCGGATTATCGCTCGGACGAGATCTACGACCTCCTGGAGGCCTACAGGCAAGTGCCACCAGCTCACAGACGAGCTGAACGGGAAAGCCAAGTTGGCCTGGTCGATAAAGTTGAGCAAATTGTCGGCAATGCAATGGCCGAGAAAAAGCTTGAACCCGCAGCCGCCTCTAAGGCTGAAGCAGTGGCGAATATCCGCGAGAATCGTACGGAAGAGCGGTTATTGGAGAGAGAGCAGGCGACTGTACCTGACGGTATACGTGCGGATCCCGTTCAACCTGATGCTCAGAGCCCTTCCATTGTCAGAGAGTCGTACGCTGGGCCGCGCACCGCGCAGGTTATCGATTTACTCAAAAGAGTTCGCCCGGGGCAGCCCAAATGAGAGGTGCTAAAGCTCTTGCGAGCTATACGAAGCAGGCCATCACTGAGTACGCGGGAAACCCTCTGATCGAAGCGCTGCCACCAATTCTTGACGAAGCGGCGGCTGCCGAGCTGATATCAAATTTTCCCCAGCCGGTAGCACCTGAGGAGCTAGAGCTCGACGGGGCAATGCGGATTCACTGTATTGATCGCTTGAGGACGGTTGTGCAGCCGTTTCTGCTGCACCTAGAGCTAGAGTCCCTGTTATCTCTGCTGATCCGTCGTGGATATGTTGGCCGTAATCCAACTAGCGCCTCCACAGTCAGGCACCTGCATTCTTTGTCAGGGGCTCAGCGCTATCACGATGCTTTCAAATCAACAGCTGACACTTTCAGCGTTGTGGGACTGAGTGGTATTGGGAAGTCCACCGCACTGCATGCCATTTTAAGCTTGTACCCTCAGACGATCCGACATGAGCGTTATGAGGGTCAGCAATTCGTCCACACCCAGATCACCTGGCTCAAGCTTGATTGTCCACGAGATGGCTCGTTGGCTGGATTTTGTCAGCAGTTCTTCCACGCGGTTGGCCAGGCACTCGGCGATCAGGACTACCACAAGCGCCACCGGCATCGAAATATCAACGATGCGCTTCAGCAGATGGAACAGGTAGCCAGCACGTTTTTTATCGGCGCCTTGCTCATTGATGAGCTGCAGAACCTTCACCTGGCCAAGACCGGGGGTAAGGAAAGCATGCTGAATTTCTTCCTTCACCTGGTGAACAATATCGGTATCCCGGTCGTGTTCATCGGGACGAATTCGATGGTCAGTCTGTTCTCGGACGTAATGCGTGTCGCCAGGCGCAGTTGCGGTGGGGGGATGATCGAGTTCAAGCGCTTCGAGAAGGAGGATGACGAGTGGCGTTTTCTGGTCGAGAACCTTTGGAGCTATCAGTGGTGCAAGCAGGCGGCTGAACTGACTCCTGAGATTTTTGACGCGCTGTACGAGCACACCCAGGGTGTGACTGACTTCCTGGTTAAGTTATTGGTGCTGAGCCAGCGCTATGCAATTCAGAGTGGCTCCGAGTGTCTGACTGCCGAGACGATCGTCAAAGTAAGCAATTCCAAGATGCAAATACTCAGGCCAGCGCTATCGGCTCTGCGTAGTCGCGACCCTAGTCGCATGCGCAAGTTCGACGACCTGCTTCCCATAGAGGAGCAGTTGATGGAAATGATGGCGTTCAACGGACTTGGGCGAGCAGACCGTCTCGCTTTGCTTCGAGGCGTAACTCCAGCTGCACGGGCAAATACTGCGTTACCGGAAGCTACTGTGAGCAAACCTAATGCGCCTTCAGCAGTTGCCGTGGAGGCTTCTGAAGCGAAGGTGTTCAGCGAGCATCCCGACACCCTTGCAGAACTGAAGTCAGCTGGCTGGATAACCAGGGATCTCTTCGAGTTCTCGCCGGCCTACCGCCGATTATGATTCGAGGGTCGTGTAATGGAGCTGAAATTCCATTTCTTCCCTGCTGCGTTCCCCGACGAGACGCTTCACAGTGTCCTATCCCGCTATGCCCGGCTTTGTGGCGGGCATAGCCGAAAAGCCGCTTTCGCTGGCGATAGGGCTGCAATCTCATACACACAGAACGTAGCGTTTCCCTGTCGATTGGGTGACTTAGCCGAGTCACTTCCACCTGCCACGGATCTCTCGGTATCCAAAATAATTACATGCCATACCGTTCTGCCCTATTACGCGCCCTTTCTCACCGACGATCAGGTGCAGCATGCTCGTACCTCAATGGCCGGGGCCGGCAAGTGGCTGATGCTGAAATTAGGAGTCAACGCCAGTCGGATCGAGGTCGCTTCGAGAGTACGATTCTGTCCTGCTTGCCTCAATGAGGATATCGTTCGGGTTGGCGCAGCGTACTGGCACCGTGTTCACCAGCTTCCCGGTGTATTGGTATGTCCCCACCACGGCCATTCGCTCAAGGTGGTGGATCCCAGTTGGTATAGCCGCAACTCATGGCAGCTCCACCTGCCTGACGAAGACGATGTACAAGCTCATTCATATCAGGTCGATGCTGACCTGGAGGCTTATCCAGCGCTGCGTCAAATAGCGCTCCGATCAATGCAATTGCTTGCGCTAGACCTCAAACCTCTTTCACCCACTGCAGTGCGCTCTTGCCTTGTTCAAAGAGCTGTAGAGTTAGGCCTGACCCATGGCGCATCGCACCGGCTGGATCTATGCCGTTTGGCCGCACATATGGCCGGCGTTTTCAACGCTCTGCCTGCAGCTTGGGAATACTCGATTCTAGGAGAGTCACCCGCAGATCTACCCGCGACTTGGGTCACCAAGCTGCTACGGAGGCCAAGGCATACGCACCACCCACTCAAATACATTGTGCTGGCCACCGCCCTTGGGGTTGATCTGGCTCATCTCCAGTGCAGCGACAAACCATCAACGCCAGCTGTTAAGCGATCATCGCCAACTGGTGTCGGCTACCCAAAAGCGAAACTTTCTAAGGCCCTGCTAGGGGGGCTAGAAGGCTTACCTGCTGCTGTTTGGGAACTAGCACTTGCAGGGTGCGAGGCTCGGCAGATCGCCTCTGTGCTTGGAATCTCCCAAGTGTATGTGTATCGAACCATTCGTACCGTCGATGGCGGCTCACAGGTCTGGAAAGAAGCAAAATTTCAAAGCGAGCGCCTCAGGCGCCGAGTAACTTTCGAGGTTGAATATCGGGGCCTGCAAGCTCACCAATGCAAAGATTACATGTGGCTGTATCGCCATGATCGAAACTGGCTCTCAGGCTGCATCGCCAAACATGCAGGTGCTCATACAAGCCGCGCTGATAACACCGATACATTCGCTACTCTCGACGCGAATCTTGCTGAACAGATCAGGTGCTGTGCGCAGCGCCTTCGAGCAGGGTCGGGAAAGCCTATTTTGATCTCGCGCGCTAGGATAGGGCGAGAGCTGCATGTCCTTTCACGCCTTGAGAAGCAACTCTCCAAGCTACCCCTTTGCGCCAGAGCACTGGAGCAGACTTGCGAGTCTATTGAGGAGTTTCACGTTCGTCGCCTGCAGTGGGCCAAGCAGAAGCTGGCAGACGAGCAGCGAAGCGTAACCCGGTCAGCGTTGTATCGGACTGCTTGCATCAGACCGTAGTCACGTGCACCACAGCGCGCCACTGTTCCACTTTTCTTCGTACATATTTTTAAGAAAGTGTGAGCCTTCGTAAGACCCTCATTATGGTGTGGCCCGTGATATGGCTGGTGCAAACCTGATTTATATTAGTTAACTGCTTTTCGCAAAAAAGTGTGAGAGTACAAAATCGGTGTGGCTCCCGTTCGCCATATTATCGTGTGCTTTTAATATCCCTCCTCTGTAAAACTATATTTTATGTGTTAAAAATACGCCGCATCGTAGGATGCGTGTACTTCCAAGCCTTATCTCGCTAGTTAATTATCGATGTCTGATCTGCTATTTTTCCCCATGTCCATGCCGGACGAGATGTTGCATTCTCGTATCACGCGCTACCACTTCCTGTCAGGTAACAGGACTGCAGCTGAAACCTTCCAAGACCTGTTCGGCTCGGCACCCTTCAGCGTAGGGCTTCTGCCAAAGCAGATTGAAGTGCTTGCTGCCAGACTACCTGGAGATCCAGAAAGCAATCTCGACGAGCTGGTCTGTACTAATACGCTGTTTCCAGCGTACAGGCCCTTTCTAGGGGTCAGCCAAGGGGTGGCGAATGCCCCAGCAGGCTCCAGTTTATTTGGGGTGGCTCGTATTCCACGCCGAGAGGGTGCGGTCCACGGGAAGGCTAAGCTCTGCTCCACCTGTGTGCAGCAGGATCTGCTTGAAACGGGATACGCATACTGGCATCGCTCACACCATTTGCCTGGTGTGTCCGTCTGCTGGCGCCATGGTGAGCCGCTGATGCACGCGTGCCCCAAATGCTCTCACCCGTTCTTCCGTAAGCTTAGGCTGCTTCCAAATCCGACTGATCCGTGTGTATGCGGCTGGAGTGCTCTCGATCCTGCGACAGTTAGGCAGGGCACTGTGCTGGAAAAGAATTTTGCGCAGTTCGCCTACGAAGTACTGCAGCGTAAGTTTCCGCTAATGAGTTGTGAAACGTTAGGTGCAAGTTATGTACGACAATGCAGAAAGCGAGGTTTCGTACACGGAAACCTTGTTGGTACTGCGAAACTATTTGACAGTATCCGCACGAAATATGGAGATGAAGCTCTGTCTCGAATGGACAAAGCTTATGAAGCAGGTAAACACGATCAATGGATACGGTTTAGATTTTACAATGGCCAGATGGATATGCCCCTCGCCCGGCATATGATCATTGCGCAGCATTTATTTGGGAGCGCGGATGACTTTGAGTCCGCCTTGCAGAAAGAACTCATTCTTCAGCACGCGGCAGGTGCAAAATTACGTTTAAAGTTGGAAAAGCCTCAGCTTGGTAGGAAGGCGCAGCATCGTCAGAAAATAGACACGATCTTGGCTGTACGAGCGAATGTCGATTTGGGGTATCTCTGGGATAACGCTTACCAAGCCACCCGCTGGCTTACGGAGCACGACAACGCATGGTTGATGGAAAAGCTCAGTATGCCAAAGCACGTACCTGAAGTAGTCGAGGAGGTTAGCGATCCCCGAGACAGCGCATTTGCTGCCGTTCTTCTAGCAGGTGCTGAGGATCTTTATCGAATTTCCAAAGGACAGAAGCGGGTTAATCTCAGTAATCTGCAGAAACTCCTACCCGTGCGTTTACCTCCCTGCCCAAAATTACGTAAACGTAGATTCCCCTTGGCTTCTCAGCAGGCTGAACTCCTCATGGAGTCTGTTTGGCACTTTCGATTGAGAAGGCTAATTTTTGCCCTTGCCGATATGAAGAGGCTAAACCTTCCGATGAACACTGGGAGCCTGGGTCTGGTTTCCAGCGTGTCGAACACTATTTTTCAAACCCTCGTCAGTTTTTTTGAGTGGGACTTGGAGGCGTTTTTAAGAAACGGCGTGGACTCAGAAAACCTGCTTAAGTCCACTGGTGTACCAAGGGATTGGCAGGGACCTCCTGGCTTCAACCGGGTTCTGGGAGGTACTGCATACTATCGGAATAAGGCTGTAGCTGGGCAACTGGAAAAAAGCAGCGGTGAGTGAGGGGCCTGTGGCGCTGCCCCTGTTTCGGTTCAAAGTGACCTGCTCTATTACCCACCCGCTCGGCACACTATCGAATGGCTGGTATTCGGCCGCCGCACACCGGTGAGGTTGAATAGGCCTGCCAGCCCCCGTAGGTGCACCATTAGAGCAAGGAATTTTCCAGCTTCGCAATGAAGGGGCTAGAACGCTCTAGAGTGGGCATTATAGGCTTTTATAGTCAATTATAGAGTGATTATAGAATCCGTTCTGGGCGCCTGATTTACGCTGCCCGCTTCCGGCCAAAAACGGACAGTAGACCAGTAAATAAATCTGTCCCCTTTACCTAAGTGGCAGCGCGCCCAGGAGCGCGCCGGGGATGCTGCCGCCGCCTCCGCCCAGCTCGACTTCTTCAACGACTCAGGAACGGCTACCTGATCAGTCGCGCGAGAAGAAGTAGAATCGGCCGTTAAGCCAGATTGGGAAGAAGATGTGACGAATGAGGAAAAGCGTGCCCTACTCATGGAGGTAGGGACTGAACTCTACAAGGCCAATCAATTCTGCACCCCTGACAAGGTACTCAAAGCAATTGCGGCTAGAGATGCGATTCGGGACGTACTGGCCGGAACAGTTGGGTCTAGCTGCATAGATTGGTTTCTTGAAGACATAGCCCCTTGGTGTCAGCCGTTCGATGATGAGCGCATGCTCAAGATGGCGGCGTTTGCCGGATCAATAGCAGAGGGGAAGCGCGGACTTGTTAAAGGGTACCCAGTGATTTTTGCGACTGCACTTGGCCTTTGACTTCGAGGCAGCACCGGCATTAGCCAATTAGCCGCCCTAGTCAGCCCACCAGTTCGGTATGACAGATGCTAGGCCGGTCAGGGCACCGACCACCCCAATGATGATGCTGCTCCAGAAGGTTACCGGCTCGCGGCGCTGCCTACGCTCCTCGCGGATGTCTGCCCTGACAATACGAATGCCAGCATCTGTGAGATACCTGGGCTCCCGCGGGTCGCTATCAAATTCAACTCGCCCCCACAAAGTCCTGTCATCGCGATCAGGCAGTGGGACACCGAGGCGGTCTGCCTCGATCATCCAGTACTCGGTCAAGATCAGCAGCCGCCATTCGTACAGACTGTCCGACTCCTGAATATAGTCCTGAAGCTGCCCATCCTGTTCCGCTTGGACGGTGTGTGGCGGGTGCTTCTTCTCCAGTTCGGACCTAGCTTTTTCGCACTTGGCCAACTCAGATCGCATCACTCGGTAATGCTTTGTCCACATCGCTCACCCCTCCCTTGGAAGAGCGCGACGCTACCTGACTGCAAATCTGAATACCACCCTGCCCGGCCGTCATCCTTGCCCGGAGCGCGGCCGGCGTGCGTGCCACGGAGTATAGGGCTAGCCCAGAATAATAGGGGATGGAAGAATCGATTGAGCATTCGGCTGAACGTATCGTCGGGAAAATTGGCATTTAGTAAAATTCAATGCCAATGCTTCGGAATCAGTGGTAATTCCCGGATGTAACATGCTACCGCGCCCTTCGACAAGAATGGCTGCAAACGACAATAAGCTAATTAAATTAAAAAGCCGCAAGAAATTACTCGGTGTTGCGTAGCCTTTAAAAAATCCATGCGCAATGCCATGCCGATTTAAAACAACGTGCGATGGTAACGACTCTGTATGACCGTAAAAATATCCACGAAAGTACATTTCCATGCTCTCCAGCATCTGCACTCGCTCATGATATCGACTTAAATAGTTTATCGTTAATTCCTTATCTGGATACCAATCATAATCTGCGACCAGTCGTTTCAACTCACCTTGCTTTATTCGATGAAAAACCTTTAGAAGAGTCTCTATATTCACGGCATCATCAACTGGTAGAGAGACGTGCTTTCCAAGTTCTCTTAGGAACCCTTCTACGCAAGGAAGAATCCCAACAATTGCCACGCCGTACAGACCCAGACAGTATGCCTTTACAGCTTCAATCAGCTGTTCTTGATACTGAGCAAAAGTGACGCGCTGAGACCATGCCCCGCAAATTAGGTCGGCCATTCGTGGGGGCGTGTACATTTCCAACAGCATATTATTTGCGTGAGCGTACCTTTCCACTTCACTTTTGCTTTTCGAGATTTTCCCGCCGTATTCAGATAGAAATCCAAAGCTATGATACGGGGGGAGTACTATCTCAGCAGTCGCAAACGTATCCCTGTACCAAGCTAGCCCAGAGCCCGCTTTAATTTCCGAAAGGTCCCTTGGAAAAAATGCACACTCACCAGATGAAACAATTTTATATCCGTGAATATCCCGGAAACAGCTCAGCTTCGCTTCCTGCAAACTATCAAACTCATGCTTCCCTCGATGTAAGCAAGCTTCTACTGCTTTTATTCCTCTCCCCAGCGCCATCGATTTTCTGCACTGCTTGTAAGCCTTAGCGAAGTCCATCGCTGCCCCTTGGTTATTCGATTCACTGATTCGGTCGAACCTACCTGACAACACCTAGCCACGCAAACCATCTGCCGGCGCAGCCCGGCGGTAATGACTGACACGCAATTATTAGACGCATTTGAACGTCAGCTTCTGGCCCAGAGTGTGTAAAAACGCACCGGTAAACCCTTGCTATGATTTCCGAGAATCTCAGCGTATGGGACGCCCATGAAACGGTTTATCCAGGGTGAACACCGAGGTCAAAGCACCTTACTTCCCGAAAGCCTCGACGACTACGTCAGCGATACCAATCCGGTTCGGGTGGTTGACGTTTTCGTCGATGAACTCGACCTAGCCACGCTAGGTTTTGATGGCGTCATTCCAGCCGAAACCGGAAGACCGGCTTACCACCCTTCGATCCTGCTGAAGATCTATATCTACGGCTATCTAAACCGCATTCAATCGAGCCGGCGTCTTGAGCGAGAAGCTCAGCGCAACGTCGAACTCATGTGGTTAACCGGGCGATTGATGCCCGATTTCAAGACCATCGCCAACTTCCGAAAAGATAACAGCAAGGCCATTCGCGGCGTCTGCCGCCAGTTCGTTTTGCTCTGCCAGCAGTTGGGGTTGTTTGGCGAAAACTTGGTTGCCATCGACGGCAGCAAATTCAAGGCAGTGAACAACCGTGACCGCAATTTCACCAGCGCCAAACTGAAGCGGCGTATGGAAGAAATCGAGGCGAGCATCAGCCGTTATTTGGCTGTGCTCGATGCGGCTGATCGACAGATTCCTAGCGCCTCCGCGCCAGACACTGCCAGCCTGGAAGATAAGATTGCCAAGCTAAAAGCGCATATGAAAGAGCTTCAAGGGATCGAAACTCAGCTCAACGATTCCCCTGATAAACAGGTTTCGCTGACCGACCCGGATGCCCGTTCGATGATGACGCGCGGCAGTGGTATCGTCGGCTACAACGTGCAGACGGCTGTCGATACGCAGCACCACCTGATCGTTGCTCACGAGGTCACCAACAGCGGTTCAGACCGCGACCAACTCAGTTCAATGGCGAAGCAGGCTCGTGAAGCCATCGGCGCAGAAACGCTGTCCGTGGTGGCTGACCGAGGCTACTTCAAGGGTGAAGAGATCCTTGCCTGTCACGACGCAAACATCACGGCCTACGTGCCTAAGCCAATGACTTCAAGCGCCAAGGCTGATGGCCGATTCAATAAAGATGCCTTCGTGTATGACCCGACGAAAAACGAATACACCTGCCCGGCGGGAGAGGCACTGATCTGGCGATTCTCCAGCGTTGAGAAAGGCATGAATATGCACTGTTACTGGAGTTCTAAGTGCCAGAGTTGTGCGCTGAAAACCCAGTGCACACCAAGCACAAATCGTCGAGTAAGGCGCTGGGAGCATGAAGCAGTGCTGGAGGAAATGCAGCGCCGGTTGAACCAAGCACCAGAGATGATGCGGGTTCGAAAACGGACTGTTGAGCATCCCTTCGGTACGCTCAAGCAATGGATGGGCGCAACGCACTTCCTGACCCGAAAGCTGAACGGGGTGAGTGCGGAGATGAGCTTGAATGTGCTCGCCTACAACTTGAAACGGGTGATGAAAATCATCGGCACCGAAGGCCTGTTGAAGGCGATGACGGCGTAAAAGCCCCAGCTTTTGCTGCTCCAAGAGGCGCCAAAGCGCTTCATAAACGCTCTGACGCGCTATTGGCGCTGATCGCGGCTATTTGCTTGGGAAACCGCCTCGCCCAGGAACACTGGGCTGAGGCACCCAAGATGCGAAAGTGTTTTTACACACTCTGGGCCGGTTTCTGCCTGTTACTACCCTCTGCTTTACGGTATTTGGCACAAATCAGCGTATCGAAACTACCTTTCTGTCCCGATTTTCTTTGATAGCTGACATCGAAAGGTTGCCCGTCGCCGCTTCCTGAATGTGCTCGCTCCACCAGGCCATCATCGGGCGTCTGCGCTCAACTCAGTAGTGCCTGTTAAGCGGCTCGTTTATAGTCCTCTGCTTCGACATGGGAGGAAATATGCAAGTTAAGCCAGTAGGTCAGCTCGTTTTTGAGGTAACGGCATTATCTGGGATGGGGCAATTCGATGTGAAAGCCCGTGAGGCTAGCCGCTGAGGTGCACCAGATGCGGCCTTTGTGAGCCTCAATGATGGATCGGGTGATTGCAAGCCCGAGCCCGGCGTTGCTCGGGCTGCCCTCCCGCCGAGCGGGGTCAACCCGGTAAAAACGGTCGAAGAGCTTCTCTAGATGCTCTGAGCTGATTGTGTCCCCTGGGTTCTCGATACTGAAGGTAGTGGAGTCCTCTGTCTCGCGGATCAGAACCGAAATTGTCTGTCCCGCCGGCGTGTAGCGCAGCGCATTGGACAGCAAGTTGGATAGCGCGCGATCAAGCATCAGCCGATCTCCCAGCACTTGGCCTTTGCCTGTGAGCGATAGCTCAATGCC
>CEUI01025240.1_pt1 | contig 14954 bp, 4 predicted proteins | sample 531411 | NCBI WGS metagenome assembly CEUI01 (sample SAMEA2622841, study PRJEB7988) | marine metagenome | isolation source: saline water (ENVO:00002010), including
AACTCCTATAACAACACAATACATTACAACGGGATCATTGGGGAGATTAATTGGAACGCGTTTCGTCGCAGTTCATCCGGGGAGGGTGATGGCGGTGATGCAATGAAATGGGACATTGGCTTCGATATCGGCCTTGTTGGCGGCGTCGCGGCCGGAGTCACTTGGGGCCGCGAGCGCTTTAACCGCTATTGGTATGAGGATTTAATCCAGCCCTACCTTTCTAATAAAAAGTATGTAGGGAAAAATTATTATGGCCTTATGATCGGAGAAGACAAGGTGCCCACAGAAGATGGAGACAAAGGCACCTATTGCTTCCCCACCGGCGACGAAGCCGTAGCCGCTATGAAAAAAAGTTATCTCCAAACGTTGAATGAAACGATTTATAGTCCAGATTTGGCACAAGACCTGCTATATCCCATTGCGCGCAAGGTGGTGGCTTACCTGAAAAGCCGCGGCAGTGATGCGTTAACGGAGTGGTTTGATGAGAGAGAGGAAATTATTCATGAACGCACTTGGCAAGTGGCACCATGGAACCCAAGCTATGATTTTACGGACCCCAACTGGGTTAGTACACGGCTCCTACAAGAGTTTCTTTATTCGCTCCAGTTAACACACTTTGGAATAGAGATCATCACCGAATATGTTAATAATCCTTACCATACAAAAGAATACGTCAATCCAGCTTTCGTCGGCCCCAACGCACCCCCCATAACATGGGACATGCCAGTTCGCCAATATCTTCCGAACCAGCCCATGGCCGGCGGGGAGGTCGAGACACTAGCACAACTACTAGGATTTCAAGCGCTCAGCGTGTGGGTCAAAACCGGAAAGCACGAGACAATAGGCGCTCTTGGCAACCAACCGGTAGATGACATGGGCACGGTAATCGACATCCTGGGGAATGTGCGCGGCTATCCGTATGAATATAACAACACTACATTTGAAGATTTAGCAACTATGGGCGATGTTCTTTTTGATCCTAAAGATCCTAAAAAGGATATTTATACCATGGTGTCAAAGTTTGTCGAACCGAATGTGACACCCGCAGAAGCAATGGGGAAAATACTTGCAGGTGCACCACCGGCGAAAAAAGAAGAGTTTAGAAGCTTGATGCAGACATTCTTCTTAAAAGAGCAAAGCACCATTCTTATATTGGTGCACCGGCTGCTCGTAGAGAAATTTTATCCGGAGATGGAGGACAATTTCAACACCACTCTAGCAACCTCAACTCAAACACTGCTGACTGCGATCTCAATTGCAAACGGAAACTATCAGCATAACCCAAGCCCAAACGGCGACCGTTGGCCCGATTTTGACTTTGGCGCACTAGGCATGACTGTGCTCAAAGCTTTTTTGGGTGCCATGGCCAACACCGTTGATCCTTTTTGGAAAACTCCCTGGATCTGGCAAGGAGGCCCCGGGCCTTTTACCCCCTTCGGTATTGCGGCCAAACTATTAAATGCGAAAGGAAGCATGAAAGATGTGGAAGCGATAAAACGGGAGCGCCCAAGCGGATGTGATCATTTGATCGAGGACCAAGCCAAGAAAATTAAATATGGGCCGCTGCTGGATAAACCGTCCGATGAATCATAGAGAGAGGCTAAAAATAACAATTACTTAAAATCAAGTGATTTCTACGCAAGAAACCTAATTATATCTTGAGAGGAAAGAACATTGGCTTTTGGATTTTCACCGATTATACCGCTACAGAGAAGCGACGAGGATGGGTACTATGCCCTAACACAAACGATTGCCGCGAATACAAAGCAAAATTTAAAAAATCTCCTGTTAACATCCCCCGGTGAAAGGGTAATGATTCCCGAGTTCGGAGTTGGGCTACGCAATCATCTTTTTACAAATCAATACGACACCCTCGAAGCAGAGATTACTTCTCAAGTGGAGGCCCAGGTGGGCCGGTTTTTACCGTATGTAGAAATTAATGACATCGAATTTATACGCGCAGAACCGCTATACGATTCCGGCGCAGACTTACAACAACTGAGTCTTAAGTTATCTTATTCAGTGCCAAGTTTTAATTTTTCTGACATGCTTGAAGTGACGAAAATACAATTCATATAGGAATTTTAAAAAATGGATATCAAAAAACCTTTAATCAATTACACTTCTAGAGACTTTGCGTCGATTAAGGGTGATTTATTAAACTACGCTCAAAAATATTACCCTGAAGCATTTCGGGATTTTAACGAATCCTCTTTTGGTTCTTTGATGGTAGACATGGTTTCATATGTGGGTGACATGCTCTCCTTCTATGTCGACTATCAAGCCAACGAGTCTTTTTTGAGCACTGCGGTGGAATCAGAGAACGTAATCAAACTTTCCAAGGCCCTGGGGTATAAATTCCGACCAAACGCCGCTTCGCACGGAGAAGCTAGCTTCTTTATTTCAGTTCCCGCGCAGACAAACATCACATCACCTGACTTAGACTACGCCCCGATTCTCAAAAGAGGAACGTCATTAAAAACTGCTGATGGCAAAACCTTTACCCTTATTCAGGATATCGACTTTGCAGAATCCGAAGACATTGTGGTTGCAGAAGCCTCTGCAGATGGGACCTCGCCTACTCGCTATGCCATCAAGGCCCAGGGTCTTGTTATGTCGGGAGAGCTGATGACTGAAACATTCAATATTGGCGCATACGAGAGGTTTCGCCAGGTGGAAATAGAAGATCCTAATCTTACCGAGGTCATCTCAGTGTTCGATGCAGACGGCAATAATTACTATGAGGTTGATTACCTCACACAAGATTCTGTTTACATTCCGGTCCCCAATACTCAAGCAAATAAGTCCACGGTTGAGAATATTCTCAAGCCTGTTGCGGTACCTCGTCGATTTGTTGTGGAGCAAACGTTTGATCGTACATTGGTTCAGTTCGGCTTTGGCACAGATAACAACGAAGAGCGTCGCCTTGACCCCGCCACAGTAATTTTAGATGTCTTTGGAAAAGATTATATCACAGAGAAGTCTTTTGATCCTACTGTGTTGATTAGCACTAACAAACTAGGCGTGGCCCCCACAAATACAACCTTGACGGTGATTTATAGACGCAACAGCGTCAGAGACGTGAACGCAGCACCTGGCACGCTAACTGGTGTATCTGCCCCCATTTTTAAATTTTTAAATATCGATACTCTTGCCGCAGGAGAGATGAATACGGTTAAGAGCAGTTTAGAAGTGACCAATGAGACGGCCATTACCGGCGACGCGTCTAATATGACCACTGATGAATTGAAGATCCGGTCTTATGGCACATACGCCGCTCAAAACCGAGCAGTGACACGGGAGGACTATGTTAATTTGGTTTATAATATGCCTTCAAATTTTGGCCAAGTGAAAAAAGCCGCCATCGAAAGGGACGTGGATTCCTTTAATGGTAAAAATCTTAATTTATATGTGATCTCTACGGACAGCCTAGGACTCTTACAGCAAACCAATACCACCATTAAGCAAAATTTAAAAACCTGGGTAAGTAAATATAAGATGCTGGGAGATACGCTGGATATCCTAGACGCTCGGATTCAAAATGTAAAAATCTTTTTTACGGTAGCGGCATATGCGAGTGTAAACAAACATGATGTTCTAGAAAGCTGCCTCAATGCACTCTCTTCCTTTTACGCCAATCGCGAATTTGATATCGGCGAAGAGTTGAAAATCTCAGACGTCTATAAAGTATTAAACAATCTACCCGGCGTTATTGATACGAAAGACGTAACAGTAGAGCCCGTAAGTGGACAGAACTATTCGGACTTTTCGCTTCCATTCCATCAGCTTATATCGCCCGATGGTCGCAGCTTGCGCGCACCTTCTAATGTTGTTTTTGAGGTAAAATACCCACTTACGGATATTGATGGAGAAGTCGTATAATGGCAATTAAAAGATATACAGCGGACAGAGACAACACTATTACAAATGCTTACAAGTCAAATCTCACTACGCGAGGAGTGTCAGGTAACATGGGTGAATCAGATATATTGGAAGTGTTCCATATATATGGTCAAGCATCCTCTGACTCATCGGAGAATAGTCGCATTTTAGTTCGATTTCCAACGGACACCATTGCTGCGGATAGAACTGCGGGAACAATTCCTGCGAGTGGTAGCGTCTCGTTTTATTTGCGAATGTTTAATGCGAGACACTCCCAACCCACACCAGCAAACTTTATTCTCACGGCTTCTGCAATCACGACAGATTGGCAAGAAGGCGTGGGGTTGGATATGGAGAATTATTCCGATATTGATGCGTCCAACTGGATAACCGCTAGCGACGGCCCCATTGTGAAATGGACTACCGAAGGCGGAGACTATGACTTCACACCGACTTCCTCTTTTCAGCAAACATTTGAGACCGGCTTTGAGAATTTAGAAATTGATATTTCACCGTTGATGGAACAATGGATAAGTTCAAGCGCCAATGGCAAAAATGCTACGAATCTGGGATCAAAAAATAATTACGGCCTAGGCGTGTTTTTAACGAGTAGCCAAGAGGACGCCTCCGTCTCTTATTACACCAAAATGTTTTTCGCAAAAGGCTCTCACCAGTTTTTTAAACGTCCGATCATTGAGGCCCGGTGGGACGACAGTAAATCAGATGACCGGGGGAATTTCTTCTTAAGCTCATCGCTCGTTCCTGCATCAGACAATCTAATGAAGTTGTACCTGTATAATGTAGTCAAAGGGCAATTAACAAACATCCCCGCGGTGGGTACCGGCGATATTCTCGTGAGCGTTTACAGCGGGTCATCACCCACGTCTTCAGTGCCCGTTGGCTCGAAACTATTCCTCCCTGTGGGCGGAGGAGTGGTGGCGACGGGACACACTAACGTTACTGCGTCTTTCTCAGAAACGGGTATATATACCGCCTCCTTTGCATATGTATCATCTAGTATAACTACTATATTCGATGTTTGGCACAGTGGAGGAATAGAGTATCACACGGGATCTGCTATAACAGTTAAAACGTTTAGTGCTCAAAGCTACAATTTTGATACAAGTTATGTTACAAATATAACAAATCTTCGTGACACCTATTCCAACCAGGAAACTGCGCGATTCCGACTTTACACTAGAAAGAAAAATTGGAGTCCCAATATTTATGTAAAAGCTAGCGAAGCCACTCCAAATCACATTATTGAAAATGCTTATTATAGAATTACACGCGCCTCCGATGGATTCAAGGCAGTAGAATACGGAACAGGAAGTTTAAATCAAACCAAGCTCTCTTATGATAGCAGCGGCAGTTATTTTGATTTTGACATGGCGATGCTAGAAACAGACCAGACATACGATCTTAATTTTGTTTACAAGATTAATGGAACCTTTGTTCAACAGCCAGAGACTTTTAAATTTAGAGTAGAGTAGAGATGTCATTAAAAGACTTATTTAAAGAAATGAAGAACCTTCAAGGGTTCGACCCTCTCACAAAAGAGGATATAGCTTCCCAAATTGAATCCTTTGATTTTATGGCGGCCGTAAAGGAGCGAAATCAAAGGTTTTTACCTATTGAGGACTTTGCCAACCCTAAGTCTTTTGCTCGCTTTGGCTCTGCAGAAAAATATTATGAAGATAGTATAAAAAGAGTCTATGACACTTATCCCTATGATGGCTCATTAAAAGAGAAAGTTCTTTGGGAGCTTAGCTCATCCTATCTCGACTTATATCTTTTTGAAAACGGCTACCCTCGCTCAACGGGGTATGTTACCTTCACCACCGCTAGCTTGACGGCTACAGATATGTACCAAGGCTATGGCGCCGCAGGAACTGGATCTTATGAATATATATTTGTTAAAGGAGGCCCTCACCCCGGTACCGGCAATTCTTTATATTACGACCCCAGTCAAAAGAAGATGGTGTATCGCAAAGACGCCAATATATATGATACGGATGACAACCGAGAAAATAATCTTAAAATTGGAGGCACCGACGGCAACACCGTAGAGTTTTGGCTTTCCAAAGAAGCCTTTAGCCCTGCTGCCACTCAAAAGGAAGTAATTCTTGATGTTTTTGTAACCGGCGCACTGAGTAGTTCCGCTGATTACGGTCGCTTACGGGTAGAAATGACAGGCGCAGCCTCCGGAAGTCCTTTTCTTTTGACGTATATGTCGGGAACCACTGGCTTTGCAACTGAGCGGATCGGAGATTCCATTGGCACTGGATCCGTCGCAGATGGAAAATGGCATCACTACGCCTTCAGATTGCAAAATACCGGAAGCAACGTAGTTGCCGATCTCTTCATTGATGGAAAGCACAATCATCGGATTCTGACGGGCTCTACAGTGGCATATGTCAGCGGAGCGCTTTGTGCAACCATTGGTGCACTGGGTCAATCCCCCTCGGGTGTCATTGGACCCGACCGCGGTTATGCAAAACTATCAGGCTCTGTAGATGAATTTCGCTTCTGGAAGACGTTTAGAACCTCTGAAAAAATTCAGCGTTATTGGTTTGATCAAGTCGGAGGCGGCACTAATAGCGACACTTCTAATACCCACTTGGGCGTCTATTATAAATTTAACGAGGGGATAACTCAAACAGCCTCGGTTGATTCCACTGTTTTGGATTATTCCGGTCGTATATCCAATGGCGAATGGACAGGTTATTCGACGCTATTTTCGCGAAACACGGGCTCGGCGATGATTTCTTCTTCCGCTAGTTCTTTTGAATTTGAAGATCCCATTCTATATTCATTTGACCCTTTGGTGAAAAGTTTTAAAGATGAGAAAAAATTAGAAGGGCGAATTCATGACGACACAAATGCCAACACCCTAGAGTCTTTTATGCCAAAGTGGATTCTAGAGGAGAACGAAACTGAATTCGCAGACTTAGATCAAAATCAATTATTGAACGCGTTGCAGATTGTCGCCAGTTATTTTGATAGTGCCGCGATTTTAATGAAGCAGCTTCCCGCTTTAAAACACGAAAAGTATTATTCCTCCGGATCATTCGCACCCCCGTTTAATATGCACTTTTTAGAATCCCGTGGTTTTGTGGTACCAGACATCTTCTTAAATGCAAATCTTCTAGAACAATACGAGAATAGAGATAACACCCTTTTATTCGAAAAATCCCTACAAGAAGTTAAAAACACCATCTATCAGAACATTTACAACAACCTGGTCCATATAAACAAGTCAAAGGGAACTGAAAAAGCATTTCGAAATCTTTTAAGATGTTTTGGAATTGGAGAAGATACTCTTAAATTTAACATCTATGCAAACAACGGCACCTATCGCTTACAAGACAATACTCGTAATATAACAAAGGTCCAAAATTATGTAAATTTCAACGAAACCGGAAGCTCCGACGCGAGCGTTTATCAATATCGAATAGATAGCAATGCCACCTCTTTTATCTCGGGAACCTCAAAGACCGATGGCACGTATGAGGGAAGCGGTCTTGCGTTTACAGTGGAGGGAGGCTTCATTCTTCCTAACCGTGTTTCCATTATGGAATATGCGACACTTAAGAGGGGCGAAAACAGCGGCTACTCCAATCTTTACCCACTGATGGTTTCTTCGTCTCTCTTCGGTTTGCACACTGCTAACGGCACAGAAAACGACCTAACATGGGCCACAAATGATTACGCGAACTTTCAAGTTTACACGATAAAGGATGATAAATATTCAAGCAATGCTCGATTTATGCTTACGGGCACCGCCGGCGGCTTCGTTCCGAAGTTGACGTCTTCTTTATTTGAGGACGTTTACGACGATGACCTATGGTCTATATCTGTTACGGTTAAGCCTACCAATTATCCGCAAAATAATCAACCTTCCGACTCAGACGAGTCTGCTTACACTGTGCAGTTTTACGGTTCTCAACACATAGGGGATATAAAACGTAACCATTTTCTAGTAACAGGCTCCATGACTAAACTACAAGGGCGCCAATTTTTATCGCGCCACAAGAGGGTATTTGCCGGCGCGCACCGAACTAACTTCACCGGAGCACTTCTGCAGCGCGCTGATACGAAAGTAACGGAAGTAAAGGCATGGTACTCCGATATCACGACGGATACGATTGATCAACACAACATGAAAATAGGGAGTTACGGTCCGGAGTCTCCAACAAAAAGAGAGTTTCTGTATCAATCGGCCACCAAGAACCTGGACGCCGCCGAGATTGATACTTTAGCTTTGCGATGGAATTTCGCGACTCTTTCATCTTCAAATAATGTAGGTCAGATTTCTGTAGAGGATGTGTCCTCGGGAAGCGCTTCACAAACGCGCTTTGGCTGGTTTAGTGATATAGTAAATCGTCGACATACCGCTAGCGGAAGCTTTTTTGCAGCCAACCAGTCGAACGCTGTACAAAAAATATCCCGAAGAACTCTTCAGCAACAGGTACCAGAAGTCATTTTAGATTCCAACCTGGTCAATATTATTGAAAACCAATCGGATGATTTTTACACACGGGATGCAAGGCCTATAAGCTATAATTTATCCATTGAGAAGAACTTGTTTCAAGATATCTCCGAAGAAATGCTGGGGATGTTCGCGACCGTTGGTTACTTGAATACGGTCATTGGAGCCGGCGTAAACCGATATCGCGGGCGGTATAAAGAGTTGATCAAGACTGCCGACAAGTTTTTCGAAAAGGTTGATAACGATTATGATTTTGACAAGTATGTGGATTACTTTAAATATATTGACTATGCTGTCAATCAATATATTCACAAATTAATTCCCGCATCCCTAGAAATGCTCAAAGAGGGTATCTCCACTGTTATAGAAAACTTTGCCCTAGGGGATCGAAACAAATATCGCAATAAAGCTCCCGTCATTAAAAGTAAAAAGCCCGATTTCAGTGCCCAAACAATGGGCATCAATGAACTGGTTTACAATTGGAAATTTGGCCACGCGCCATTATCGGACTCGGAAAAAGAAAACTGCCGCTGGTGGAAGGAAAGAGCATCCCGCCTCACGTCGATATTGGCCACAGGCGACACAGCCTTGGATACTGACAAGCAAGATATACTAGACTCAAACAACAACGAGACGAATGCCCCGGATTACACTTTATATGACCAAGTAACAAGCGCGCAATATTCGGGTTCCACTTACGCGATTCGGCGCTTGGCGAAGCCTTATAAAGTTTTGGGCAAGCAGGAAAAGATAATTCATGGCGGCTCAAATTACCCCCCCAGTAAAATTTATACTTTCCTTCTGGACCAATCACGCCAGGGTGACTACGACGGCGATGGCCTCATCGCTTACGTTAAAGGATACCTTAACGGTGTGGCTTATACTGGCCAACCTGCTGGCCTTCACCCCTTTAAAGATTGTGATGATAACTCTGCACTAGCCAAATTGGGAGGACCACGGCGCCGGTGGGGCGGAATGATCGAGAAGGATAACCAGACCGGTCATGACCCCAGCATCTGGGGGTATGAGGACAAGGTGAAAATGAGCCTCTGGACTCCTTTTAGTGTATACAGCGGCTCGGTGAGCCCGGGCGGCGCCGACGCCGTACTATATAACAATTTCCAAACAGGCACTATTTTTACAAACCTTCACGATGACACATATGGCCACGACAAAGAAGTACCAATGCAAGGCCCATTTACAGAGAAATATGTGGGAGGGCTGCAATATCGTCACGCCCTTTTAAATACAGGCTCCAACTTAGACACCGCGGCAAATCGACCAGAGGGTTGGTCTATCGGATATCTTCACACAGGAGGGGGCAGTACTTTTCTTTATCTTAAGACCCCTTATGGCGGCACATTAGGATCCAAACCCGCAGCGCTTTATTATCGAGATGAAACCGCCAAACGCCCCGTAAATATTAGAAACATCCAGCAAACGACCGCCTCTAATATCACTAATATTGGCAATTACACCAAAGACTATGAAGTTGTCTTAACCAATGGGCGCTCTATTAATAATGCGTATCTTATTGAGACTGGAAGTATCACCGCAACTTCGGCCGAAACAGTGATATCCGGAGTACTGGACTTTCCTCTTCCTAATCGAGGAGTTCATGATTGGGTGATCGTAAATCGTTTTTCGGCACCAGGAGGTCCCGAAGTAAGTAGCGAAGGGTTTTTGGATGTCGAAGCCGCTGAATACGCAGTTTACAATGCCCTTCCTTGGAGAAATCTAGCAGTTCGAGCGCCTTTGAAAATTCTTCTCTCTGATCATGCGAAGCAATTTGGGTATTTTAGCGACGCCTTTAATTCAGCAAGTTATGTCTTGGCTGGAAAGGCCTACCCCGGGACTAGCGGATCCGTAAACACAGGATCTTATTACGCAAAAGGCGCCTATCAGGACGCAACTGCTTCTTTCCACAAAGTCAATAGAAACACTTTACGGCGCGTTTCATCCAGTTGGGGAAATGACAAGCGCGCCTACGATAATGCTTTTGTCCAACACCCGATCCCTCGAACGGACCTTCAATATGCCTGGATTACTGCTAGTATAGTGAGTGATTATACTGGCTCCGCGCTGTTTCAATATGAGCAAAAGAATTTTGCTAGAGCGGATTACGCATCCACTGATATTACCTTTTGTAGTTCTAGTGACCTGGGGTCTTATTGGGCCAGTGGCGTTAATTGGTTTGGGATAGATAGAAAGTTGGCCACCGGCGGCTGGTCAGATTTTCTTCCTGTAGATTTTGCAGGGATGAACAATCACATTTACGAGCCGATCTCATCCAGCACAAATACCCTAGGTTATCCATCCATGACCTGGACCGGCGGCAGCACGCCCACAAATTATAATAACAACATAGTGGGGAACTGGTTCACCAGTCCCTTTACGGATGACGTCGCCAAAACATTTGCAGCTTTAATACAACACCGCCTAGGCCCTTACGGGTGGCCCATCTGGAAACAGATTAGAGGCGGCAACCACCCCATTGTCCGCTACCAGAGGAAGCACAATCAGATTGGCTATGTTAAAACAAACAACACGTGGACCCGCGCCGACGGCCCATTCACTGGGAAGTTTGCAAAAACGATTGTTAATTTCACAGAACCAGTGGTGACGACAAAATACAAGCCCTTGCAGGTGGTGATGCCAAACGATGACCCCAGCACCCCCTTTCGCATGACGACCAACGCGGTAATGACCTACGGCAATCAGAATGTATTATTTACTGACCATAGCCAAGACGAGGCGGTTCTCGACGAGCTTTTAGCACCAAACAAACATCTCCTCACCAAAACTTATTCGCCCCTATTGGCAATGAAGGGTTTGATTGCAGAAAACAACAACCGCCTAGGCACCCAGGCCTCTTACACTGAGGTTATTTATCCCAAAGGACAGTTTGCCTATCTTTCAGGCTCTCGGAAAAGAACATCTTTTACAAATTCATTCTGGAGAAATGCACGCCTTGATAGATTAAAGCCCGATTTAACCAACTCAATGGCGCAAACTATTCAGTCGTCAAGCCTTTGGAAAATGGACGCGCATCCCGAGTTTACCGAAACTGTCACCTATGTCCCGTTTTCGGGGGGAATGCCCGAAAAAGACGGTACGGGAGAACTCCAGAACTCCTATAACCTTTTCCACTATGAAACAGCCTCCAACATCTCACCCGGATGTTCTTATATCCGCAGAATAAATTTAATTGCGGCGAATTCTTATAGCGCCGGAGATGCTACCGGCCTCACGACGGCTTTTGCAGAGTCTTCGGCAAGCCTTTCTCTTAAGAATGCGGCGGGGACTCCGGCATCAGCGCCTACTACTGCGTTCAATATGATTGGCCTAGGGCATTTTACCAACCCGGCTGATCCTTGTCGTTATAGCGCTTCAGTTGGAGATACATTGTGGGAGGTTAACAGCCCGGGCGGACAAAGCACTCCGTTTTATGACACATATGATGACTATTCTCATGATACCACGGTGTTGCTACAGGGGGGAACTATTCTTCCCGAATTTAGAATATCGGAAAAGATGGGTGCCTATATGGATGCATCTTCGGGCGCACCATGGAACACGACTTCTCCCACCTACTTAAATTTTAACAATTTAGTCGACACGGATCAACTAGGCATTAAAAATGGATTACTTTCGCTGACAGGCTCCGGCGTTGACTCTTCGGCTCAAGTACAAGAATTCTTAAAGAGGCATGTTTATTCTGATTTTTATGAACATTTTGAACTGATGAACGAGAGTTTTGGAGACATCAAAACATCTTCTTTGGGTCCCGCCGATAAATATCGAACTCCTCAATTTTCAATTGGGTGCGAGGCTGTAATTAAATTTCTGCCATATGACGGATTTTACCCGTCCGAACGCACAGTGCAACTGGGCACACTATTTTCTTCTTCACTGTATAAGGGAAGTGTCAGCCTTGAAGGCTCCGAGGGCAGTTTTCGCACTTTAATGCAGCCCTATTTCGCCCCGGGAATTCTGTATAATACTATCAAAGCCGGCATCGCCGTTGATTATCCTATTCATAATTCAAACGCTGGGCTCATCCGCCGCGCAAACTCGTCTGTGTGGGGGACCGCAATTAGCAGCAGCTTCAACCAAAGAATTAATTTTGAGCAAATTTATGATCCCCCCATGGCCCTTTCGGTCCAAGATTCCGAACCTTTGAAAGCCACGGCGCTCAATAGCACCGCGAGCTATAGAGATATCTCACCAGAGTATAAATTTGCCATGCATAATTTTTTAGCTGCAGCAACGGACCTCTTTTTGGAGGACGGAGAAGTTTCTGGTATCGCAACAAAAGCGCTTCCCACGGAGGGTACCATCAATGTGCAGAAGGCCGGAACCTATTACATGGATGTAGTGTTGCGCAACTCCCGGAATATTGTGGATGCCGAGACGTTCGACACCGCCACAGGATCTATGAGCCGGCCCACATCGAGCCTAAGCGTAAACACCGCAAGCTTTGCGATGTATAACCGGGCCATCACGGGGATGTCAATTGATCCCCATATTTATGGATCCAGTTTTGGCCCCCCTGTGACTGATGGATATTGGGTTCGTGATTTCGCCACCGGCGCGAGCGCGATGGTGACGGTGTACAACGCCAGCTTTGAGCCCTATACACCCCCCTATTATAACGGATATTCATTTTGTCGGCTGAGCGTTGCATTGGAGAAACAAAGCGACCTTCTTGTGACCGATTTGTTGAATCAACTGACGCGCTCCTATGACAGAATGTCCACTTTTGCAGAGTTGGACACACGAGGAAACGCCAAGTCAAACGGCATGCAGATCTCAGCCTCTTTGAATTTCGGCCAAGGTCTGGGATCGCAGGGGTCCACTGCGAATGGCACATGGCTTTTCACAAACGAGAAAGACCCAAGCGCACAAAGATTAATTATTCATCCGAAATTTGAAACTCCGGTTTTGGACTTTTCTACTATCACTCCCACTGAGCCCGCAATCAGCGGAAACATTGCACAGGGAATGTGGCATCAATATGGAACGGTACCTAGCGCCTCTGACGGCCTAATGATGGAGACGCACGATCCAAGTTATTATCTACGCTCAACGGGCCTCGTCTCCGATGCTGAGTCTCTATCCGATTTATTGGGCTTTGGCAAAGGTGGGCGAAGAGACAAGGTGGGCACTTTAGCGGGAGAACGAAAACTCTCTGAGTGTATTGTTGCCATTCCCTTTAAATTTTTTAATGATTCTAAAAAGACGCAACTTTATAAGATGGATCCCGAGGCTGTTAAAGCAGTGAAAAACGCCACCCAGCCCGTTCCAACTGGCGTATTTGAACAAATACCAGGATCCACTGAGATGGTACCAGTTCTAAGTCCCCAGCCGCTGTTTAAAGAGACTGTGGGACAAGCCGCGAAGGCCGGCCTTGTAAGCGACTATCGCAAAGAAATCCCAGTAGAAGCCCCCGCAGGGGTCGACCCGGCCATTTACAATCTTTTGAGGCTTATGCGTAAATACGTCATGCCTCCCCAGTTGGACTTTTTACATTTTGACACTATCGAGCCTTTTGTGGCTTATATGTGGGAGTTTGAAGTTAAAATTGGAACCCAAGATTTACAGAATATGTGGCAAAACATTGAACCTTCAATTGGTAGAAAAGCGATAAAGGCCACAAGCAATGTCATAACACACGTAATGCCCACAAGGGAGTTAGAAAGTCAGAAAGGTGAGTCCATTCCCGACCACCCCTATTTTATGGAGGTTTTCGATTCAGAGAAAACAAGGTGGGCGGTTTTCAAAGTCAAAAAACGTGCACGCAATAATTATTTAAATGTGGTGGGCAGACGCTCCATCACAGACACGGGCGGCCTTCCAGCGGACTATATTCGAGAAGATGTCGTATTTCCACACGACTTCGCTTTTTCTTATAATTGGCCATACGACTTCTTTTCATTGGTCGAGTTGGGAAAAATCACGGCAACAACCACCTTCAATCCGCAACCGGTTGGTGGCCTTTCGACGAAGATGACAGAAAAAATGATGAATGTGGCCAATATTATTAATAATTTCGCGGAAATAGGCTCGGGAGAAGGTGAGGAATAGGCATGGAATTTTTTGATAAAAAACAAGACGTAATAGATTTAAAACTTACAAGACTAGGAAAGATGCTCCTCTCAGTTGGTGAGTTTGATCCCACTTATTATGCCTTTTCTGATGACGGGATTGTATATGATAGTCGATGGGTTTCAGGATCCACACAAAAAGAAGCCCAGTGGCTTGTGGAGCAGCGAATCCAAGAAGAAACGCCACGCCTCCAGACTCTCAATTCAAAAGTGGGCGCAGAGAGGACGATTTTTAACACCGCTAATATTTCGGCTTTTGCTTTGCAGAAAAACATTATTGATCTTTTTAACATAGGCAACACCTTGCAAGATATGGAAGAGCTAAAAGAATATGGATCAGGCAAGCTTAAACTTGATCCGGATTTCGCTGACAACGAGAAACTTCTTATTAACATATTGGGAAACAAGAGGCATTTTACCAACAAAGCGCCCGCCTGGAACGTTCTTTTTTACAACGGCGAACTCGCATCTTC
>CEUI01013978.1_pt1 | contig 14952 bp, 14 predicted proteins | sample 531411 | NCBI WGS metagenome assembly CEUI01 (sample SAMEA2622841, study PRJEB7988) | marine metagenome | isolation source: saline water (ENVO:00002010), including
CTTAAAAAAGAATGATGTTGCACTCATTCTTGTAAAGAAGAAATATTCTATTTCGTACCACTGGATGTGTTATCCTGTGGATTTAAATATTTTTACTTTTTATGGAAGGGGTTCCACGGTGATCACTGATATTTATTTAATAAAACCTCCTCCCAAGACTACTTAAAAAATGTAAATCTTTTTTTTATCTATCTTCTTCCCAAACTGCGTATTTCTTGTGTATTTACTACTGAAAAGGTGTCTTTGTGGATAAAGTAAATAAACTAGAATTTGAAATTTTCGAAGTCTCAGGCTTTCAAAAAAAGCCTGACTCTTCCTCTTCGAAAAAAGAGGCACCACAGGCTCCTCAAGCAGATGAAAATGTGGCTATTGCTTTTTCTGCAAAAATCGTCGGTATGCTTCGGGAAAAAATGAGGAAACACAACAAAGCAAACCCCAATAAAAAAGTAACTCTTTCAGAACTCAAAAAAGTTTATACGTCTGGAGCCACAGCCTTTTCAGCTTCAAGCTATCCAGATAACACACGCGGAGAAGTTGCGCTAGCACGAGTGAACATGTTTTTACGGCTTAAGAATGAAAAAGATGCTTATAAAAATGATTTAACACATTTATCCCAAGCTTCATTTTCTCACATGACAGAACTTCAACTAGAAGAGGAAGAACAAGAAGATAAAACCATTTTTGATGTAACGGACAACCTCACCCCTTCAAAACAAGATTTTGCGTTGGCTACTGAAGATATCCATAATAACAAGCTTGATTATGACTTTCAAGATGTCCATGAGCTCTATTTAGATGATTATAAGCCAGTAGGATTTTTGTGGGAATAACCTTATGAAAGAATTTAAATATAAAACTAGCTTTAGTTCTGTTATTAAACCCATCGTATCAGAAGAAAAAGATAAGTACTTGGCGATGGCAAGTTTAATGGATGTTGGAGATTTTGTCCCTGATATTGATACAGAATCTAATATTGATTTATTGCCTATAGCGTTTAATGCTTTTGTTGCAAATCGTGTTAATAAAAATGGCGACGTAATTGATGCGGCGACGGCGTTAGCGATTCATAAAAATTTTATTAATAAACCTATTAACATTGAGCACAACAGGGAAAAGGTGATGGGAACCATTTTAACTGCTGGCTTCAGTGAGTTTGGAACAGATCGCCCACTGACCGAAAGTCAGGTGAAGGATATAAAGGGGCCTTTTAATATCACGCTTGGAGGGGTTATTTGGAAGGTGGTAAATAGTAAAATCGCAGATTTAATTGAAAGTTCTACCGACCCCGCAAGTGAATACTACCATAGTATTTCTGCTAGTTGGGAGCTCGGTTTTTCAGATTACAAGTTAGCCCTGATTGAAGGAGACAGTAAAAACCTTGAAGATGCAACTATCATTGATGAAGAAAAGTCAATTGAAGAATTAGGGCCTAATTTGAAGAGTTTTGGCGGCTCAGGTGTTCTTGAGGATGGCAGAAATGTTTACCGCCAAGTTATAGACGAGGTCGTTCCCTTGGGGATAGGCTTAACAGAAACGCCTGCAGCTGAGGTGGTTGGTATTCATACCAAGCCCAAGGCTCAGGAAAACCAAACAGAAATTGTTAATTCTAGCGAAAAAAACATTTCACAAACCCAAAATAATAATGTAATAGAAAATACGAGTGTTGTTATGAAAATTACAAAAATTGAAGATATCAATAGCGAAAGCGTCAAGCTTCTTGAAGCTTCTGCCGTTTCTGATTTCATTCAAGACCAGCTTAAACAGGCCTCTGAACAATATAGCATTGAAAAGTCAAAGCTTAACACTGCTCTTACCGAGGCAACTGAAAAGCATGAAGCCTTGGTAGCAGAACATACAGAAGTCAAAGAGCAGCTTGATAGAGTACAGACCTCCCTTCACAAGCTGGAAGCTGAAAAAGCCGCCAAGGAAGCTGAAGAGCGGTTTACTAATCGCATGTCTGTGTTGGATGAAGAATTTGTGCTCGAAGATGAAGAGCGCGAGCTTATTGCATCAGACATTAAGGACATGACCGAAGACAACTTTTCGGAGTACCACGACAAACTTAACGTTTTTATGAAAAATAAAAAGCGTGAGGTGGTCGAGGCTTTTGAGAAGCAAAAGGCCGAGGAAGAGGCCAAGGCGCAAGAAGAGGCTGAAGAAGCCGAAAAGCTCGCTCAAGCCTCTCCGAAGGAAGTAGTTGAAGAGGCAATTGAAAATGCTGATCTTGAGGAAGATGAAGTTCCCAATTCTATTGAGGCTTCTCAACCCACCATTTTTGATCGGTACAAAGCTGCCTTTTCTTTGGACCAATTTGAAATTAATAAATAATATATAATTAGGAGAAATTATGCCAACATTAAGACCATTACAAGATTATAGTCCTCATGATGTCGTTAACCTTTTCTCGTGGAGTGGTACCGTTCCTGCCTATAAGGGCACAATGGTAAAAATGCTTTCGAGTGGTTGGCGTAGTCAGGACGAGCCCGTAGAAATGTTCTCTGCGGCTGGCAATAGTTACAACAATACAGTATCCCAGCGGTATCGTACCACTGCCCAGATCGGCGTATGCGGTTCTGGATCAGCAGGCACCAAAGATATCCCCTTGGGAATGCTGCTTTATGATGTGCGTGAAACCGACGAGAATGGCGAGAAGCTGCTCTATCATCCCCGCAAAGCTGCGGAAAATGATTGGGTTATCAGCGGACAAGCCGCCCCCGTTCTTACACGCGGAGTAGTACTTTACAGTGGCGCTACGCTTGCTAGTGATTCCCCAACTCTCGGTGAGGCCGTGTATACGTCCCCCGATGGTGAGCTCACTTCGGCTTCCACGCTAGGAACCGCTGTTGGTAAAACGCTTGGATTGGCAGATGCGAGGAATCACATCTTACTCAAGCTCGAACTGTAAACCCTTTAAGAAATTAGGAGTTTAATATGAAATTAAAGTTAAAGAATACCCCAGAACAGGTAGAACTTGTAAAAGCCTTGGGTTCCAAGAACCCCACTGAGCAAGCTCAGGCTGCAGAGGCTTTTGCGGCGTTCATCGCACCTGTCGCACAAAAAGTATTAGCTCAAGCTGGCACCGCTGGCTTGATCTTCAACGATAGCGTTTATGATGAGGATGACAGCCCAAGCATCCCACTGGACCTTTGGTACGACCAAGGCGTAGATTACGTCAGCGTGTGGTCCCAAAGTGTTGCAGGGGGTTTGCCGACCAGTCACGTAAGTGGTCTTTCTGAGTTAAAGATCGCCACTTATCGCTTGGACAGCGCGGTGAGTTTCCTCAAACGTTACGCTCGTCGTGGACGTTTAGACGTAGTAAGCAAGGCGGTAGAGAGAATGGCCCAAGAAGTTCTTGTAAAGCAGGAACGTAATGCGTGGGCTGTTATTTTGAAGGCTCTTGCTGAGGCTACCACTAACAGTTTAGCCCACGTTATCGCTTCCGATACGGTGGATGTGTTCTCTGTTAATGACTTGAGTAATTTAATGACTCGCATTAAGAGAATCAACACTTCTTTCGCTAACGGAACCCCCGCGAATTGGGACAATAAGGGTCTTACCGATCTTTTTGTTAGCCCCGAGATCATGGGAATGGTACGTGGATTCGCTTATAACCCCGTGAATAGCATCGGTAGTACTTCTACTGGTCCTGTTTCGCTACCTTATCCGATTCGTGAAGATATCTTCAGGAATGCTGGAATGAGTGAGCTTTTTGGTGTCGTGTTGCACGAGTTGATCGAGTTTGGCGATGGCAAGAAGTACAACACCCTCTTTGGTGAAATGGTTGCTGGTTCTTCCGTAACCATTCCCGGTGGCGGTGGTGGCACATGGGTTACCGGTGATGACCAAATTTTGGTCGGTGTTGATCTGTCACGCGAAGCGTTTATCCGCCCGGTTGCCCGTCAGGACGACGGTGGTGCGACGTTTACCGCCCTTCCCGATGACCAATTCGTTGCCCGTCAAGAAAAGACAGGCTTCTATGGTTACTTGGAAGAGGGTCGCGTATGTATCGACTCCCGTGCCGTTGTGGGCATCGCGGTGTAACATATAATTGTAATCATAGCTCAATCAAACCCAGTCGAAAGACTGGGTTTTTTTGTTATATAACTTCCCAAAGGGTCAAAAATTGTGTAAGCTGAATTAAGGTAAAAGGTATGGCAAATTCTAGAAAAACTACTAAAAAGGTTAAGGAACTGAAGCAAACCCATGGGAAAGATGAAGCTTCTCCCAAGTCTACTACCCTAGATCAAATTTGGGGGGATACGGGCTTGAGCAAATATAAAACCATGGAGATTACTGAATATCGCGGTTCTTTAAAGGGCATGAATAAAACAGACTTGCAACGCCACGCTTCAGAGGTGGGTATAATTCCTGTAGATAATCGGGAGATTCTCATCAAGAGGTTGGAGGGAGAATTTAATAAATATGTTGCTAACTATCGTGTGCCTCAAGTGAAATCTAATCCACGGACTTTATCTCAAGAAGCTAAAGATATTTTATCTGAGGGAAGATAAATTCTACAATCATAATTAGTAGTGTAATATTTAATGTATTATGGCTACTTCTTATGATATAAATTTAACAGCTGGGGATGATTTTTATCACCGTTTCGCTGCTACGGGGTCTGATGGACTACCTATTAGTCTAGCACCTTATTCTATTAGTGGCCGCGCACGATCCACCTATGGAGCTTCGGGGGTGCTTCTTGACCTTTCCCCTACAGCTGTGGCCACGGGTATTGCTAGTGGCTACATAGATGTAACTATTAACGGAGAAAGTACTACAGGATTAGCCTCGACGCAGGGTGTATATAATATTCAACTTCACAGTGGAGAAAGTCGTGTAAGAGTATTTAGGGGCTTCTTGAACATTAATCCTAGTATAAGATAAGGAAAAATTATGGCAAAAATTGTTTCAATTGCAGACGAGATACACCGTGAATTAGCGAGTCCCACTGATTTATCTATTGCTTCTATTGCTTTTTGGTTGAGAACTAATATAGGGCAATTGAACAATTTACTTAATTTAGATAGAGAAATTATTGATACCACCCTAGAACTTAATGCAGAACTAACCAGTCAACAGTCTGTAATTTTTAAAAAGCTTTATTTTGTTCATTACTATGATGTGAAAATTAGAGCTACGCTAGGAGCGGCTTCAACAGATGCTACGGTAGAAGTTTCTTCAGATGGAGCCCGCGTAAGAAAAATAAACAAAAACGAACTAAGCAGAACATGGCTTTCAGCACGCAAAGCGGAAGAAGAAGAGTTACGCAAGCTAGTAACAGCTTATAACATTACAGCGAGTTCCCCGATTCAAGTTGCGGGTGACGATACAATTTCTGAAAAAAATAATTCTCGCTTAGATGATTATCTTAATCGGACTTACTTTAATAATATTTAATAATGGCAGATTTAGTTTCATCAACTGATAGGACGGCCTTAAAGGCAACCTTGAGCGATCATTTTGATACATTCAAAAGAGAAATAGTCGTCTTTAAGGAGCCCATTAGGGTAGTTAAGAATGTTGTTTCTAATAATAGCTATGCGGGTTATGGAGAAAATTCTAACCAAGTAGAATTTGATTATGTTGCTGTGTCAGGCGTGTATTCAGGAATAGTAAATTACTATGGCAACCAAGAGTCTGAATTGGGTGATGAACTTGGAAATATTATGATTGGAAAGGGATCGGTTAAAATTAAGATAGAACAAGATGCCCGCGATTTCATGCTAAACGGAGCTACAACACAAGCTATACATATTGATGGAAATACATTTAATAAAATTTCTGACGAAAAAATACAAGATTATCTTGGCTTAAAGTATTATATATTTTATTTGGAAAAGACTGACTAATGATTCATATATCAAAATTTAAGCTGAACAAAAGAGTTTTAAATAGCGAGCTCTATAGGGGTCTTTCGTCCAAAAAAGTTGAAACCTTAGCATACGATGAAGCAGAAAAACGAGCTAATGTTGCTAAAAAAACCATGATAAAAGAATTTAATCAAAGTGCAATAACACAAGAATTAGATGCAGGAGCAGCAAACACCAAGAACATTAGTAGAACTTTGACCGGGATACCCTACGGAGCAGCTTCCTTATTCGGATTTATTGGTTTTGATGAGGGGGCTAAACCCACAGAAATTGTACGAGAATATCTCAAAGATATGGGTTATGTTTTTAAAAAAGGAAAATTCACAAAACGTATAACAGGAGGAAGATATATTTTTCAGGTAGAAGTGCCAGTTCTTTCAGAAATCACGCCCCTTACCCCAATGCCGTGGGAGGGGGGCAGAAGTTGGATAAGGGGTATCGAAAGAGGAATTTCGGGACTAAGTTACTTTATGGCTACCAAGTTCAGAGTAAATAGTCGCTCTGGTCAAGGTATCCAAATTACTAATAAATATTTTTCCGGTGCTACCTATAAAGCGTCGAAATATTTCTCAGCTATTGCTAATAATTTTATTCAGCGATTAGAGGGGAGGCAACCTAAGGTTGTTGTATGATAGCACAATTTGACAATCAAGTAATGTCGAGTTTCTTTTTGTGGTTTGACCATACCCTCCTGCGGAAGGGAAGGGCATTTACAAACTACGGCTCTAAGTTTTATCCTGTCAATAATTTGTATCAAGGATATTATACGTATGGGTCTCCATTTAGGCAGTTTGTAGCTGATTCTTCAATTAGTGGCGCAACTGTAATTAGCGGGGTTTATCTTGATGGGTCATTCAAAAACCGTACGGAATCTAATTTTACGGGTATTAATTATAACCAAGGTCAGGCTTATTTTGTTTCTAACGTAGATACCACGAGTGTTACAATGAGTGGAGATTATGCCGTAAAAGACTTCAACATTTTCCTAACAAATCAGACAGAAGAGAAACTTTTATTTGAAACACAGTTTACCTTGAAAAACAAAATTGGACTAACTGCCACGGGATTACCTCCTGACTCCTTAACTTATCCTGCTATTTTCATCAAAAATATGGGGGGTCAAAATAGCCCATTTGAATTTGGGGGCACTCAGGCGACCAATATGAACATAAGGTCCATTATTGTGGCGGATAATCAATTTCACTTAGATGCAGTGTGTTCTATATTTAGAGACGAAAAAGAGAAATATATAAGACTTCTTTCGGAAAGTGAGATGCCTTTTAATAATTTAGGGGATTTTAACAATTATAGTGATTATAATTATACAGGGATCGTAGATGTAAAAAGTACAAATGATGCGTGCTTTATTGAGAATATTAGTGTAAGTAAAGTAGGTGGGGCATCTTTTGCGGGGGTAAATAACGTAAATCCCAACGTTTATAGTGCTTTACTAGATTTTGATATACAAAAAATAAGATAAAAAATATTTCACATTTAACTAAAAAACATGTAATTATTGACGTAACATAAGGACGTACCTATGCCAAGAAATAGAATTATTTATCAAAGTGAAGCTCTCTACGCTGGCCCTTCTCCTGCTACGGGTTACCATTATTTGTCTGGGACCACGCCGGTTGCAAATGTTGGGATTAACACCGTTGGATACACATCAAGAGTAAAACAGCTTCAACGAATACAAACCGCCAATTATAGTTTTAACATCGCTCGTCAGGATGTTAACCAGTTTGGTGAGTTAGCCGCCATTGACCGGGTTATCCTCGAATCTCCCACTGTATCGTTAGATACATCTTATATCCTTGGTTCTTTGGAAAACGAAAGCCTTTTAGGTTTTTCTCTTACGCCTAGCGGTAGCACGGCTGTTTTTGCTGCGCTTTCAGGTATTTTGAATAAGACTGAAGACGAGAGAAACTACTTTATCAAGACCGTGCCTGAAGGTAGTGACGCCTTAGGGGGTAGTGATGTTTTAAACCCAAGTACTACTGTAAATACCAATGTTATTGGTATCGGTAATGGATTTATTAGTTCTTATACTACTGAAGCTTCAGTGGGTGATTTCCCGACTGCCTCTGTTAGTGTTGAGGGTCTGAATATGGCCTTCTCTAAGGGTGTTTCGGGTAATTATATTCCAGCAGTTACGCCAACAGACGGATCAAAAATTACTGATATTTATTATGCGTTGCCTTCTGGCCAAAGTAATAATAATGTTTCTGGTGTAAGTGCGCTACGCCCGGGTGATATCACCCTAAGTTTCTATCCCAATGGTAGTACTACCGAGATGGGTGGATTTACGGGTGTTAGCATTACGGATGCCAAGATTCAAAGTTATAGTCTATCCTTTGACCTTGCGCGTGATCCGCTGCAGAAGCTGGGCTCACGTTTCGCATTTGCTCGTGAAATTACCTTCCCGGTAACTGTAACGTGTACAGTAGATGCCAACCTAGGTGATCTTTACACCGGTAGTTTAGCCGATGTTCTTGATGCGGATTCGGCTTATGACATTAACCTTAAACTTAATGCTCCGGGTACTGCGGGCGCGGCTGCAGCTGCAGCATCCGATAACGTAATGGCGCGTTACGTCCTCAAGAAGTGTAAAATTGATAGCCAAGAATACACCTCGGATATCGGTTCTAACAAGGCCATTTCTATGACCTTCTCGGCGCAGATTGGTGGACCAGCGCAAACTGACGTCGGACTGTTTATTAGCGGTCTTGCACACTAATTAAATTAAATAAACTCACAGCACCCCATTAGGGGTGCTTTTTTTGTTCTCATGCACATGTCACAGTGTAAAGAGATATGAAGGTAAAAGGTTTTTTATGGCGGAAAAGGATAGGGAAAAGGACTTCCTTAAGTTCCAGATTACTCGCAAAGTAACCAATCTTTATAAAAATTTTCTTTTTATTTTAGAAGATTTAAAAAGTGATGGTTATGATATTGATGACGAGACTTATCAAAAGTGTCGCAAAAGAGTGCTTGATCATGGAAATGATACCGTCAGGGAAATAGATGATTATTTAAAGAGTTTTGATATTCATTTAAGGTAAAAGGATTATGAAGAAACTATACCAATTTACACTTAAGCAAAAAGCTACCGAAAAGGTAACCGAAAAAAAGAAAGATAAAGACGGTAAAGACATCGAGGTTACTAAAGATGTCGAAAAGGAAGTGGACCGTCATGTTATTCTTCGTAAACCCACGCGCTCTCTCTTTGATGAAGCAGAGCTCTATTATGGAGTTATTCTTTCAGAGGGGATTAAAGCAGGACTTCTTACGCGAGCATTATTATCTAAAAGGTTCTCCAATGATGGCGGCGTGATGAGTGACCGTGATAAAGAGGACTATGCTGATCTTTATCTTAAGTTGTTCGAAAATCAAAATGAATTGGAAAGAATTTCTTTAATTGAAAGCGGCACACGCACGGAAGAAGAGAAAAAAAGGCTTACCTCCCTAATGAAAGATAACGGAACCCTTAAAAGAGAAATCCAAGATTTTGAATTAGCCCAAGCTTCTTTGTTCGAACAAACCGCTGAAAATAGAGCTCGCAACAAAACTATCCTTTGGTGGGTTTTAAATTTGGCTTATCATAATGATCCCGACACTGATAAAACCACACCAGTTTTTGACGGGAATTCTTTTGATGAGAAACTTAACAGTTATGACACTTTGGAAGAATCTGAAGACCCATTTCATGATGAGCTTTTGAGAAAGTTGGTTTATTATATTAGTTATTGGTATGTAGGAAATGCCCAAACTGAAGAAGAATTTGCTGCCCTTCTCAAAGACCTTGAGGAAAGTGGTTTAGAAGAAGAATCCATGGAAGCTATTGACGAAGCTTCTAAGGATCATGATAAACAGAAGGCCTCTGAGGCTTCAGTAGAGCCACAAAAGGCTTCTGAGGTTAAACCAGAGCCACAAAAGGCTTCTGGGGAAGCTAAACCAGAGCCAAAAAAGGCTCCCGATCCCAAGCCTGAAGAAAAAGCCCCAGCAGAGGAGGGGCAAAAAGCATAGTACGACCCAAACACAAATAAAGCCCCATAACTTATGGGGCTTTTTTTATAATGAAACTTGAAAAACATCTACTTCGAAGAGCTTATATGGATATTATTCAGGGGAGAACTCAAAGCTCTTTGCCTAAATATGGAAAGTTTTATGTTAAGCATTTAGACCTTTATTCTTCAGAAGAGATTGATGAAAAAAATGCAGAATACAAGCACTACGCTTCAAACAAAGGGCTTCCCTCCACCGAGGATAAGCTCAAAGAGTTAGAAAAAGAAGGTCTTTGGTCACCGGAAAAAGAAAGAGCAATCGAAGATGAAAGAAAAATGATTGCCACGCTAAAGGTTACAAAGTCAAAATTTGTTCTTAAAGCTGATATAAACAGTATCCAAAAACAAATTACAGATGCTGAAAAAATACTCGACGAACGAATCACCGAAAGAATGAACCTTGTAGGATTTACGAGTGATTTGTATGCCCTTAAAAAAATAAATGAATTTTATGTTTATGTAACTTCTTTCAAGGATAAGGAATTAACAGAGGCTCTTTTCACACAGGAAGAGTTTGATGAACTTCATGAGCTTGAAATAAGCGTGCTTATAAAAAATTATAATGACTTAAATGAGCGGTATAACGAAGAAAACATAAAAAGGGTGGCACTTTCTGGTTTTTTTCTTAATTCTTTTTATCTGTGTAAAGACAACCCTTTTACCTTTTACGGAAAACCTGTAATAAATTTAACATTTCATCAAAATGAGCTTTTTACATATGGGAGATACTTCAAAAATATACTTTCAGAGTTGAAACACGAACCTACTCCTGATGTAATGGATGATCCTGATAAGCTTATTGAATTGTTTAACGTAAGCAAAAATTCTGAAAAACTAAAAGAAAAGATAGATCAATCTTCGGCTACCACCATTGTCGGAGCCACACAAGAAGACCTTCAAAGAATGGGAATAACCGCTACTTCCCACGATACAGGGGTTAGTCTTGCCAAAGAAGCCGCAAAGAAGGGCGGTTCTCTTGATATGGAAGACCTCATAAAAATACACGGCGAGTAGGGTGTATTTTGGTGTAATTAAAGGTGGTAAAAGGATTATATGGCAAAAGCTGGACATATTGATATTGGAGTTAATATTCCTAAGGCGGAAGTTAGGAAGGCCGAGGCCCAACTTCGAAGTCTTTTCTCGACCACTCAAAATTTTAACAAAAATCCAATTGTTGCCAAAAATTTCACACAGCCCCTTGGGAGAATAACGGGTGCTGCAAATGAGTTTAATAAATCCCTTGAAGCTTCTAATGCTCGTGTAATTGCTTTTGGTGCGTCTGCCGGTGCCATCTTCGCTGTTCAAAAAGCGATGCAGTCTTTGGTAAGAACTGCCATCGAGGTGGAACAGCAATTTCGGGAAATTAATGTCTTATTTAATTTATCGGCAAAAAACTTCAAAAGGTTTGGTGACGGACTCTTTAAGGTGGCGAAGCAAACAGGTACAGCCTTTAATGAAGTAGCTGAGTCAGCAACAGAGTTTGCACGTCAGGGTTTGACAGTAGAGGAGACCTTAAAAAGAACGAATGCCGCTCTAATGCTTACAAGGCTCTCTGGCATGAACGCCGTTAATGCTACGGAATCCCTTACAGCAGCTTTAAATACTTTTAACAAAGCGGGGCTTGATGCTACAACTATTGTTAACAAGATGGCTCAAGCAGATGCTAAGTTTGCCGTGAGCTCTGGAGACTTGGCCGAAGCTATTAAAAGAACTGGCGCATCCGCTGTAAGTGCCAAGGTAAGTTTTGATGAACTTATTGCCATGGTTACTGTGGCACAAGAAAAAACCGCTCGTGGTGGTTCTGTAATTGGTAATAGCTTTAAGACTATTTTTACCCGTATTCAAAGACCCGAAGTATTAAATCAACTTGCTGCCTTGGGAATAGCTGTAAGAAAAAGTAGCGGAGAAGTTTTACCGGCGGTTACAATTTTAAAAAGTTACGCAAAAACCTACGAATCCCTAACCCCTGCGCTTAAATCCACTACTGCGGAAATGTTGGCGGGTGTTTTTCAGGTTAATGTCCTAAAGGCCGTTCTTCCTGATTTGGCTCAACAAACAGGTAAATACGCCCAAGCTTTACAGGTAGCGGGAAGTGCTACTGACGAAGCCACGCGTAGAATGGCTGACTTGACAGATACTACCAAAGGTAGAATGAATGCTGCCATAATCGAGTTGACCAGTTTTGCCGCTGAGGTTGGTAAAATTACCATAATGCCAGCTATAGAAAATATAGTCAAGGCCCTCAATAATTTGGTCAATCTTATTAAACCTGAAAATTTCTTTGGTTTAGGAGAAACGGTAGGGAAAAGCGTTTATGAAGGTATAGGAAAAATTATCTCAGGCCCCGGTCTTTTGCTGTTGGGAACTGTTCTCGCAAAGATCGGTGGAAGATTAGCAGTGTTCGTCAAGGATGCAGCAGGGGGATTTTTGGGACTTAATACAGCTTCAGAAAAACTTGCTCAAACACAAAATGTAATTCAAAATGTTTTAGCCCAACGACCCAAGCTTATTGCACAGGCCACAGCTAGCGAAGAAGGAATGGTGGCCGTGGCACGAGCTTTGTCGAGAGAACTTACTGAAGCCAACCGACAAATGGTTGCGATTACCTCAACTGCCGCCAAGATGGCTCCAGTCGTTGTGGGGGGTGCTGCGAAAGGGGGAGCGGGGAAAAAGGGTGTCAAGGCACCCGTAGGATTTGTACCCGGCGCATCAATGGGGTTCGTACCTAATTTTGCCAGTAATACAGAGGCAGAAAGACAAGGGGCCGCACAAGGGGGCTATTCTCCCGGGAAGATAAGGAAAACCAATATTCCGGGCGTTGGTTCTGTTACTTACAATGGCAATGAACAAATAAAAAAATTTGATGGCCTTCAACAACCGGCCATAATGCCGCCCGCCCTTTCTGAAGCGGGTACAAATTACAGAAAAATCTTTAAAGATACTCACGGCTTTGATCCTTATAATGCTGCAGATGGTTTTGTTCCAAATTTTAATAGAAGGGAGACAAGAAAGGGAAACGTTACACCACCCACTGCGATACCCGAGGATATGATATGGGAGAATGCCGACCGAGTTGGACTGGTGGGAGTTTTTGCTCAGAAAACACAAACGGGGAGGTTCTCGAAATTAAGTGGACAGACTACCATGCCAATAAAGAATATAAAACCTTTGTCGCACGCTATAAACACCAAGTTAGATGACGAAGTCAAGACTGCACCAACTAAAGAAGCTAAGAAGGACGCAGAAGTCAGGAGAAAAAAATTATTAAGTAAATCTATTCAATTTCAGGGTGTTCAAACACAGCCTTTAGAAACTTTAAGGGGTGCGGCCAAGAACCAAGCTCAGGTTTTTAGCAAAAACCTTAGCGGTCATATGATTGAGGGATTATCTAATTTTGCTCAAGAGTTTTTTAAGCCAATTTTAAAAAATCAAGGTCCCACAAATGCCAAGGAAATAAAAAATGCTCTAAAGACAAGTGAAAATAAGCTCCTTTCTCCTGATGCAGAAGGTATTTTTTTTGAAAAGGCTATTAAGTTATATTTAGGGGGAGGAAAAAATCCCGCTGCCTTTATGGCATCTTTGGGTGCTGACACCCGAGCCCCTTGGGATTTTGAGGAAGGTACAGGGGTAAGCAAGGAATTTAGAGAGGGATTTGGCTTTTCCGCGAGACTAATAAAGGCTGATGCCAAAAGAACCATAAATAAAGATACGCTACAAGAGGTAATTCCCAAAACATATGCGGGGGTTCTCGAACAAGGTCTGGGTACTTTTGGGGACCTCCCACTTGTGGACTATGTAAGGGGAGGGGCAGGCAGTATAGCTGGAAAATCGTGGGCGGTGAAACGTGGTATAAAAAGCCCCGTAACAGACACAGAAAATAAATTAAAAAGCTTAGGTTTCGTTCCAAATTTTGCAGGAATCAAAGCCGCTGTTGATAGGGAAAATGCTGCAGGAATAAGCCGCCGCGACATACGCGTTGGCATGGATAAAAGACTGAAGAGCGGCGTGGGGGTTTATAACACTTCGGAGGGTAGTCTTTCGGATGCCATTGATATGCATCTTGCTTCTGGGGCCACTAAAAAATCCATTCAAACGATGGGGGCAGCAAAAGGTTATGTTCCTAATTTTATGGTAGGCCTGCAAAGGCCCACTGTTGGAAAGTCATCTCCCAATGCCAAATTTTCAACAGAGCCCCCCAAGGGTGGAGAAGGTGGAAAAGGTGAAGAGATGGGCTTCGGATTCATGATAGCGATGACAACGGCAGGAGCACAAGTTGAAACGTGGTCTGAAAAGCTTAGGGAGAGTGAAAACTTTCTAGTAAGATTCGGGGGGAGTATGGGAGAACTTATAGGGTCACTGGCCCTGTGGGGACCAACACTTGGTATGATAACACAGTCTTTTGGAGGACTCGCAGCAATAGGAACCAAACTCCAGAAAAGCAACTTCGGATCAATCATGAATACCGAGTTTCTACAGGCAGGGGGTAGGGGTAAGGCCGGTCAACGGTTAGCTTCAAGGTCAGGTTTTAGGAAACCAGTGGAGTTCGGGGGGGGCTGGAAGGGGACAGCGCAGAGAGGGGTAGGGAAGATTTCAGGAGGAATAGGGAAAGTTGCAGGAACAGCAGGTCGCGCGTTAGGAGCCGTTGGTGGGGTTGTTGGGGGCGGCGCAATGTTGGGTGCTGGTCTGGTTGGTGGCGCGGCAGTTTTGGGGGCCAAGATGTACAAAACATGGCGCAATGCAGCATTCGATGACGCTTCCATAAGCATTAATAAAAATTTAGATAAAAATGCAGACCATTTTAAAAGACTATCTGAGTCTCTTTCTGTTACTGCATCAGCCACTAGCAAATACACAGAAGCTATTAGGGCAGGAGACCAAGTTAAGGCTCTTGCGGCCAAAAGAGAAATGAAAGCCTCTCTTGTTAAGGGTGGTGTGGGTAAACTTCTCCAAAGCAAGCCTATTACGGCGGGCGGGAAAACATTTAAAAGCACTGCGGACGTGATGGCAGCATT
>CEUI01060605.1_pt1 | contig 14905 bp, 14 predicted proteins | sample 531411 | NCBI WGS metagenome assembly CEUI01 (sample SAMEA2622841, study PRJEB7988) | marine metagenome | isolation source: saline water (ENVO:00002010), including
TGAACACTAACAAGATCGTTAGCAATCAATCCAGCAAAAACACGGCGAACGATTGGAAATGCAACAGCGGCAAAACCTTCAACGTCCCCAGCGCTCATAGTAGAAGCCTCACGGAGAAGCTCCTTGGCTTGATTCTCTAGGAGTCGAGCCATTGATGACTTAGTTCGGTCATCATGAAGGCCTTCAAGAAGTCCGGTTTGGTTCCATTTATTAAGAAGAGCTTCCCCTTCCTTGGCCAAATCGCGGTTCACGATACCTTCGGTCAATTTTTGTACAATAGACATTATATTAACCTCCTTATTTGTTATTTTTTAATGCCTGCAAGTCTTTGCATCTTCTCCAAGAAAGGATCCGAGGACTTGCTTTCGTTTAAGTTTTGTCTACGATTGATAATACCTGACAAATTCGATCGACGATTAACAGATTCGCTTAGTGATTTCGGACCTTTCTTTTTACGAGATCCCACTGTGGATTTTAATGTTTCATGAAGTTGTTTGGCCTCTTTCGGAGACTCCGCTTTAGCAATGGCTTCGACAATTTTATCTTTTTGTCGCTCATTCAAGGAGGCATCACTTAATGTGCGGTTTTGGTAGATTAACTTTGCGTTTGATAGCAAAGTCTCTTCCAATTTATCGCTTAATTTGTAAACGACTGACTCAAGTTCTTTGTTTTGAGTCTTAAATAATTCGATTGTTTCATAGAGAGCGGCGATTCCTTCATCTTCTTCAAGATCTTTTTCTTTCTCGGATTCATCGTCTTCTAGATTTTCACCAGCTTCACGCTGATCTTGTTTATATTCTTCTTTCCCTGGGCTTGTTCCAAACCAGCCGTCGAGAGTTTCTTCTCCTTCCACTCCTCCGGGGGAAACAATTTCTTCGAGAGTTTCAGGTTCGGATGTATATTCGTTTAATAGATTCATTAGCTCTTGCAATTGTAAATCTTCTTCTCCGGCATCCAATGTTCCTTCCTCTGCGGCATCTTCATCATCGCCACCAAAAAGATCTCCCATTTCATCTTCCATACCTAATTCGTCTCCCATATCTCCAATAGAAGCCATGTCATCCTCGGGCATAGTTTCACCAGCTAATTCGCTTTCCAATTCATCCAAATCAATATCGATTTCATGATCTAATGCATCGACGTCCAGAGTAAGATTAACAACCTCATCAGATTGCATCTGAGGGTTTCCGGCAAATGGAGCCTCTATAGACGAAGCAGGCGCACCACCTTCAGCACCACCCATTGTTCCCATTTCCATTTCTTCTTCTTGCAACAAATCTTCATCAGACATAGGAGAAAGATCAGATTCCTTAACTACAAATGGTTTTCCACCAGCTTCAGAAATAGTAACATTTCCGCTACCATCGGCCTCATGCACTACGCTAACTATGCGCCCTTCATACTTCATTTTAACGGGAGAACTGTCGTTTTCTAGCATTGCATCGACGGCTTCTTTGATTTGGGGGGCATATTTTTCAATTAGTGATTGTTCCGCGTTTTTTAAGGCTGCTTCTCGAAGCGCTGCGGCATCGATTATGGCCTGTTCTAACATGCTCGACATTCATTCATCTCCTAGAAATAATATTATTCTTTATAAATAGTGCTCTTGTCAAGAAAAGGAATAAATAGATGCCTCTGGGTGCATTGGAAGTTTTACCAAGAATTTAGAGCAATTCTTTTCCAAGTGTCAATCCCGACGCAAATATATAGATAGTTAGTGTCCCAACAAATTAATCCAGGCTCTCCAAAGTCACCGGCAGAGGAAGGAGTTTTGGTGTTTCTAATACGAATTGCATCAGATCCGATATCAAGAGCGCAGGTTGGTGCTTCCACCCCGGCGATCCCTACCGATGCAGCCGAAGCATCACACCTCAGTATTGGGTCCTTACTGTTATTATTGCTATTAACAACAAAGTCGATATTGTTATTCCCATTGTTGATAGTAACTTGATGAGGAGCGTCGGCTTTTTTATGCATTCCAATCATGCCCATCCCACCAGCCTTAAGTCTTATCCTATTGTCAGTAAAATTGATTAACGTGTCAGCATCCCCGTTGTGGTAAATATATTGGTTAACTCCAATGTTACCAGCCACATCGAGAGTATAATCCGGATTGTCAGTTCCAATCCCAACCATAGATCCTGAAGCGGCAAGAACTGTTGATCCTCCTGCGACGAGACCAATGTAGTCGTCTTCGAAATCAATTTGTGTATTTGTGTCGTCCTCGAACTCAATATCACCAAATACTCGTTTTCCTTTAGAATATAAATAAGACATGGTTTTTTCTCCTCCAAATAATTAGCAAACCAAAAAAAAACGGCCGACCCGAAGGCCGACCGTCCAAGTAAAAACTTGTAAGAACAAATCTAATCTTAGATTAGAAGATGCTCCAAGAACCAGAAACGTGATAACAGAAAGATAAAGCCGCATAAGGCGATTCTATAATAACCTTAGACAATCCGTCGATGCTATTGTCACCAGAAGCATCTTGCTTAACGGTTGCTGTTTTACCAGCAGCTAAGTTCCCAACTTTAATGCGAATGATGTCACCCACATCAGGATTGTTTGGCAAGAAATATGTTGCGTCAGCAGCAGATGCAGTAGCATAGTTATAACCTTCAGTCAAAGTTTCCCCATCAAGAAGATTATTTGGAGTTCCAGCACCATCAGTTGAAAGAACACCATTGGTAGCAGTAAGACCACTTCCAGCTAAGTTTGCAACGATATCAGACCATTGCTCTTTTTTACCTTGACCAGTAGAACCACCGTCCAAGAACACAATGTAGTCAGCAGCAAGATCCATCGCGGCTTCTGACATCAAAGGTAGAGATCCAGAAACAAAGTCTCCTAACCCAACCTTTCTGAGCCCAGGGATGCTAGAATCATACAACATCATTTCATCAGCAGCATGCAGGTTTTCTTCCTGAATACTCAAGTTGGTAATGTCAACACTTAAGACAGCAGAAGCGTCAGAAAGACCAGTAGATGTTACAGTACCAGCGAAGATTCCAGCAAGATCATTAATAGAATCTGCTTTTAAAACACCTTCATCGATCCACACCATAGACTTTCCAGCACTAAGTGCAGCGTCAGCAACACCTTGAAGTGTAACTGTTCCATTAGCGCTCAAGTTGCTTGAAGCAGAAAGAGTAGTGGCAGAAACTGCAGCTTGCGAAGCAGCACCGATAACAGCCCCATCAATAGAACCACCGTTGATATCAACAGTAGTTATGCTACCTAAGTCAGCAACAGTATTGCCGGCATTGGTCCAGTCATCAGTCATTAAAGCGATAGTCATTGCACCACCATCAGTTAGACCGTAAGCACCAACTGTCAAATTACCAGTATCGATGTCTAAAGCAGTCGTTGCAGAAGTACCAACAATTTTTAGCTGCTTTGCACTAGAATCCCACAAAAAATAGTCACCAGAGGTGTCTGAGTGGAATGTAACATCAGCCCCACTTCCGTCAGAACCGACTTCTAATGAAGAAATGCCATTAATAGTTCCACCGTTGATATCAACAGTAGTTATGCTACCTAAGTCAGCAACAGTGCGAGACGCATTGGTCCAGTCAGCACCCATAGATGCAATGGACAAAACACCATTTTTGGTACATGAATAAGAGTCTCGAATAGACCAACCAGAACCCATTTGGAACTCACCAGAACCAGAGACGTGTCCACCAGTTGCTGCGAGACCAAGAGATGCTGTGACCTGATCAATGTGACCAGCATCAATATGAGCTTCTGCCCATTGCTTGGCAGAACTCCCAAGATCTCTAGCGCTATCAGTAGACGGAATAAGATCTGAATCAAACTGACCAGTACAAGTAATGGTATCAGAAGTAGCATTACCAAGATCTACATCTCCAGTGGCTGACAGAGTTGTAACCGTAGCAGCAGCAGGAGTGTTTCCACCAACAATACCGTCAATCGGGCCAACAAAAGCGGTTGAAGTGATAGAAGTAGCAGCAGAAACTGTACCTAAGTTAGCTATAGTACGACCAGCATTTGTCCAGTTACCGTCCATGGCAGAAATGGTCAATCCACCATCAGCAGCGAATACATATTCGTCACCGACAACTAAGTCACCCTCGACCTCAAAGTTACCAGAACCAGAAACCGTACCGTCTGTTTTTAATTTTACTTTTTTATCGCCGGAATGATTCAGCAATTGTAAGTCACCTGCTTCTTGATCAAGAGCACCTGACAAAATCGCTTTACCGACTTGAAATTTATAAGACATATTTAAATCCTCCGAAATTATGAATTATAAGACGTAAAAACGCCGAAGATCCCGGACGCACCGGGGCCTTCGATAAATAAGTAGTTCGGTTGTATGTGAAAAGGATAAAAAAAATTCTACTCGCGAGAAAAGTTGAGGGTCTATGAGATACAGAGAGGATTTTAGAAAATAAAATATTTCGAAGTGCCATCGGTATATAAGTTCAAGGCGGCATATGGACTCTCAAGATATACTGATTGTTCACCATCGATTGTTTGAGAGCCGCTAGCTTTTATCTCAAGAGTATGAGAATCAGCAGATCCTCTTTCGTCTTTTATAACCAATGTTTGTCCCGCCGATAAATCCGATGCATCTAAAAGCTGCACTATGAGATTAGAAGAAGCTGAGATGCCAATATAATAATCACTCGCTGACGCCGTAATGGTCGAAGAAACAACTCTTCTACTAAAAACTCCGGCACTTGCGGTGCTAGCAAGAGTTATTTCTGTCGATGTCGCAGAAAGCTCAATCCCAGCACCTGCGATTAAAGATTTGAACTGAAGGCTGTCTCCCGATAATTGTGCAAAAACTCCTGTTCCGGATCCAAGATTAGCTGCTCCGTTAACGGAACCGCCACCGCCTCCGCCTCCGCCGGAGGAGGCTGTCAGAACCACAACACCAGCAGCATTCACACCTAAATAACTACCGTTTCCAGCCAGAGAACCGGATTGGAGTCCGCCTAGTTTTATGGGATTGCTGCTAGCAGAAAAATAAACATCACCAGCAACATGCAGGACAGCGGAAGGAGAAGCAGTACCAATTCCCACATTATGTGAGGACGCAGTCAGAATTAAATAACCGTTGGAATCACTGTAAATGTCGGAAAAACGATGAGGATCGTTGTCTGGAAAACCAGTCGCTCTTTGGTGTGTTAATCTTAATTGACCACTGGTTCCCAGGATTTCTAAAGGTTTTTGTGCATCTGTAACTCCTATACCTACTGTTGTAGCAGTGCTTCCCACATAGAGCGTAGATGATGCAGTAAGATCTCCTGTCACCGTCAAGCTGGTCAAGGAACCCAGAGATGTAACGCTAGGCTGTGCAGCCGTTGTAAGCGCTCCTCCTAAATAAGTTGCATTTAGGGTTCCAACTCCGGTAATATTACCCCCTGTCATTGTAGCTGTTCCATCGGTTATGGTAGACCCTCTTAAATAGCTGGCTGTCACTTGGGTAAATTGACCTATTGATGAAGAAAGGCCATAACTGGCAGTTAACTGTCCAGACACTATAGTGTGATCTGATGTTGTTGCTCCTAAATAACTAGAAGCAGAAACAAACAGTCCCGTCGATGAGGTGATCCATTGACCAGAGGCGCTGACATTTAAATCTCCGTTAGAAGCTACTGCGAAAGTTGCCAAATTTGATGCATTATAAGAAAGACGTAGTTGATTTCCTGAAGTAGCTCTGATCTCGAGTTTGTCCGATGGCAATTCAACTCCAATTCCCACTCTGCCTAGGTTACTTGGGTTAAGCGTTAATAGATTTGAATCAAAATTTAGACCTGTTGTTAATGATGCAGTGGCTGCATTGAAAGTTAGAACATCTGTGGAGCTATCTCCAAAGGTTATATTATTCGCACTTACAATAAAATCAGTGACTTTGGCGTTTAATGATCCGGTAACATATAAGTTTCCTCCAACACGAACATTCCCATCAACATCCAACATTTGGGTAGGCGAGCTAGTTCCAATTCCCACTCGGTTTCCACTAGCAGAAAAAATCAGATAACCATCACTATTGGTATAGACATCCGTGTAAATATCTTCAGTCCCAAATAGCTCAAAATCAGTGTAAGAGAGCCTTAGCTGTGGTTCAGTGGTTATGACCTCTAGTTTTCGAACTGGATCCGTTCTGCCTATGCCCACGCGCTGTGTAGAACTGTTATCATAAAGAACTGATGAGGATAAGTTCCCTGCAACATTAAGAGATGTCAGTGTTCCTACTGACGTAATGTTTGTTTGTGCTGCTGTTGTGAGAGTACCGACTAAATTATCACCGTTTATCGTGGTTGCACCACTGATCAGAGTCGGAGTTATATCAATGTTGCCCACATTAACACTTTCAAATTTAGCAAAACTTGCTGTTAAAGAGTTAAAATTGCCTTGAGAACCTGAGAAGCCAGTCGATGAAGTTAGCGCTCCTACAAAAGTCAATTCACCATCAACAAACAGATCAGCAGAAGCTGTTATGGATGTACCAGTGGTACCTATAGTGAGGTCTCCATCGCTTGCAACAGTAAAAGAACTAGCGTTTGATTGATCATAAGATAGTTTTAATTGAGTGGCGGTATCCAAAACTTCTAGTTTGTTATCCGGATATTGAACGCCAACGCCCACTTTATTAGTGGAACTATTAATGGCAAGTAACCCAGATTGAAAATTAAGGTCATTAGGAACCGAAGCTGTCGCGGCCTTGAACGTAAGTGCGTCGGTAGCACTATTCCCAAAAGTAATGCTGTCAGCAGAAACCACAAAATCCGTAACTTTTGCGCTCAAAGTCCCAGTAATATAAACATTTCCACCAACTCTCATGTCTCCATTAACATCGAGCATTTTTGTAGGACTAGTGGTTCCTATTCCAACGCGTTGCCCAGAAGAACTTAGAATTAAATATCCATCACTAGTGGTTGCCAGATCAGTATGAACATTAGATTCCAAAAATGGAATATATTTAGAATAAGTTAGCCGTAACTGATCTGTTTTGTCATAGACCTCCAGTCTTCTTTCCGGACTGTTGGTGCCTATTCCCACTCTTTCATTTGAAGCCGAAACAAACAAAGCAGATGCCGAAACATCTCCCGTAACATTTAGTTGAGACAAGGTTCCAATCAACGTAACATTAGGCTGTTGCGGTGTTATGAGATGACCCCCAAGACTACTACCGCTCACAGTTCCGGCACCTAGCAAGTTACCACCAGCCAGAGTTGCTGTTCCATCTGTTAAAGTTGTTGTTAAGACATGTGTACCAGAAAGCGCTAAATATTGCCCCACAGAAGAGGAGATACCCACTGAGGATGTTATCTTTCCGGTAACATTTAGAAGACTTCCATCAAAAGTCAAATTGGCTTCTGCATTAATGCCGCTTGAATCAATACTGGTGATTATACGGTTATCACCAGGGTTAGTATATTCATCAATAATCCCTCCACCGCCGCCGCCTCCAGCAGAGGAAGTCAAAATAACATTGTTATTACTGTCCAAAGCAAGATAGTGAGCAGAGGCTCCTGTTCCCGCTTGAAGACCCACAATGTTAAGGGGCGTCGAACCCGTAATATACATGGACCCAGTAACAATATGATGATCATCTACGGAATCGCCAAATTTAGTGTCACCGGAAGCACTAATGTTGCTCACGGTTTTATTTATAATGTTAACATTATATTGATTAGCAGTGATGGTTCCAGAAACATTAAAAGAACCTGTAAGATCTAATGTTCCGCTGGCATCGTTGTATATTAATTTGGTGCTACCCGTGAGTTCATGATCTTCTGTAGCAGATTGTACAGAGCCTGAGACACCACCTGCCCTTGCACCAACTACATAGGCCCATCCGAATTCTCCCGGCACATTCTAGCCCCTAACCTACGCCGGCAGAGCCAGACCAATTTATTCCATTAGGATCATTGAGTCGAGCAACAGGTAAATTTGTAAGTCCCGCATAAACTCCGCAAGAACCAATTCCGGAACCGGACAGCCAGATTTGTGTAAGCTTAAGTTCCATCCTTCCTGTTGTTACTACGGGCATTTGTGTTGTGGCAGGAGGGAGTTCAATAAAATAGTTGTTAGCATTGTCTTGATTGATCCCATTAGATGAAAACCCAATAAACAAAGGGTTGCTTACATCATGATTATAAACCTCAACCCAGCGTGTTACATAAGGAAAATCAACAGACATTCCACTTACTGAACCAACGATGGGACATAAAGATCCTGTTGCGTAAGGTATCCCGCTGACCTGATAGGATCCCACATTAGATAACCCCGCGCCATAAACAAAACTACTCATTTCTCAACTCCTTCTGTGTAATTAGTATTAGAATTCATTTTTGTCTCCGCTCTCGCTTGCGAAGCTCTTTTTTGTGTCGACTGATTGCTTTCTTTTTAGCTAATCGACGTTTAACTGATGGTTTTGTGTAACGTTTTCTTTCTTTAACTTCGTCAATGATCCCTAATTTTTTGCATTTTTTTATGAATCTTTTTATAAATCGATTTGGGTCTTCGTTTTTTCGAGCCCTTTCTATATGATTGGTAGCCATTTATTTTCCCGCCAGTTTTTTCCAGACTCCCGTGAGTCCAAATTTAGATATGTCCACTCCAGGATCATGGGGGTCGGTGCCATCTAGGGGTCGACTACCATGTGGGGTTCCGGAAGAGCCATGATTTGTTAGCGGAGTGGTTCCTTCAAACAGATCAACTCCATTGTAAGAATCTTTTCCGATTGCATCTAACATTTTTTTTCTTTGTTCTTTTAATTGCTTTCTTTTCCGATCAGGGTTTTTAATTTGCTGGGTAAAGCTAGGCTGCTGCGTTTCACGGACAATTTTCTGATCCGATGTTCCTCGAACTACTTCTGAAATGATCGTAGATAAGGACCCTTCCTCAAAAATTACTTCTCTAATACACTCTTTAATCAGAGGTCTAAGGATTTTTTTTAATTCTTGTTTATTCATCTGTACCTCTCAGGTAAAGCTCCTGCTAGAACAGCCTTTCTAATTCTTTCGACTTCTTCAGGTGTTGGAGTTCTTCCCAACAGATATTCTAACTCATATACCAGATCCTCAACAGTGGCATCTGTGTCGGCTGATGCTTCCAGTTCTTCCTTAATAATTTCTACTAGCCTCTTTCTGCTAATTTTCATTTTTTAATCTCCCAAGATCTTTCTAAATAGATCATTGATGCTGTTTTCTTTGACCTCTCGAAGTCTTGTGGAAATGTTCCCTTGATCTTTAGGATATACATAAGCATTCGGAGTGGAAGGCTCCGCCACCATGTCGAAACAAATTAGTTGAAAGTCACTTTCTACTGTAACTGTTCCGTTCGCCCCTTCTGTAACAGACCCAAGCCCCCTTGAGGATATTCCAAGCTTAACGCCGGCGTTAACTAAATCCTTTAAGATTCTCCCAGAAGGAGTGTCGAGAACTTTTAGTTTTCCCATAACATCTTTACCTTCCCACCAAACATCCGTAACAATATGTGAAACGTTTTTAAGGTTTACAACAGAATCATCCGGATGGTCAAGTTCTCCGCAAGCTCTGTTGTCTTTTACAACCTTCATGTAGTTGTCAATCTCTCTCTTTAAAACACTATGAGGATAAACACGGCCATTGCCATTTTGTTTATCTGCTGTTTGAAGCCTTCCGGACAAATACAGCGTACCGTTTGACATTTCTCTCTTTTCCCTTTCGGTCAAAAGATCTTGACAAATGCCACCCTCACATAAAGCATAGAATTCTCTTAATAAAGTCTTAGACATTTTTTCCTCAAATAAAATAATCGCCGGCGCTACCGGCGCGCCTCAAGATCCGCTGCAGCAACGGCGAACGGGTTGAAGCATCCATCGTTTAATCGTCAACATTACTCACCTCCTGGTCTTGACGATGCTCTAATTCCAAAATCGTCAACGACCATGGAGAGCAAATATGTTGTGCCTGCACCAAGACAGGAGAGGCAAAACGCATTCCCTAGGGAATATTCAAAAGTAAATAGTTCTGTGGAACCGTTTATGCAAAACAAAAATAGAGAACACCAAAAGCCCATACATAATGGACAATGAAAAAGAGTGTTCCATTTTTTAGAATAATCTTTTGTTGGTCTTATGTCCTCAAAGATTTTACCATAGACAATAATAAATGTCATACCATAGGCAACAAGGATAAAGCTTAATAATTCCACATAAACCTCTAGTAAGTGTATCGACCGTAAAGATAAGGAGCGAAAATGTTATCCCCACTAATCGATCCTTTCTCGGCTGCTTGTGGAACTTGGCCAAGCGGAGTAGAATGTTCGTTATCTGGGTCTAGAATCCTGTCGTCTTCCATTTCCTCATAAGCTGTAACTCCTTCCATATAAGGCTCTTCTGTTTTCATCCACTCGGCAATATTTAAAACAGTTGCTTTAACGGGATCATGAGTTTCTGATTCCATTATTTTTCCTTCGAGGGATCCGTAGATATTCCCGCCTTGGATTGAATCATATTCTATAATTCCTTGCTTTCGTAAGAATTCTAAGAGTCTAGATTCTGCTCCGTAGACTTGATCTGACAGAATTTCTTTTGCAAAAGCCACAACTTTATTGTTTTTAGGCTGAACCACAATGTCTATGTCCTTATGATCCAAAATGATCAGGTCTCCATTCAGAGCAGAACGTAATTTCAATTGGAAATTTAAGGTTTCCTTCTCTTCGCCCTTTAATTCTACACGAAGATCTGGTTGTTTTTCTGGTTGATCGGGAGTTCCGATGGTTACATTAAGTGGCATTCTTAGACACCTCCGCAATTAAGTCTTGAATATAAAAAATCTCCTCCACCATTTGCTGATTTATTGGAGTTTCTGAGTACTTGTCCAGCTTTGCCTTAACTTTTTTAAAATTTTCATTATTGCCACGTAGTGACCCCTCTGAAAGCTGCAGGGTGACGGCCTTCTTGAGGCGCCCAATCTCCTCATTTAAAAAACTCTTTAAGCCCACACCATTATCAGAAAAAGAGACAATGTAGTTGGTTAACAAATCCTTTTGTTCTGTTCTCAGAGTTCTCTCATAAGTCTCATTAAATTTATTAACAAAAGTTTTGTATTCTAAGTTGTCCAAATGCTTCATCTCGGTAAGAACTTTGGTTTTGGTACCTAAAAGTTTTATTAAATTTTCTTCCAACATAATTCTCTTTTTAGGCCCAAGACGATTATTGTTAAAATACATACCAACCGATGCAATGTCCTTGTAATTAGGGATAAAATTAGAGAAAACTTGATGTCCCAATTGTTGGTTCATAACATTGATCAATTTTGTTTGAGAATTGAAAATTCTTTTTCGATTAAGGCCATAAAAATCTTTTTTTGTTTCTTCTAAAAGGCGACGAGAAAAAGATTCGTTGAGGTTTTTACTTTCAAGTAAAGAGTTATAGAGGTTTAATTCTTTTTTTAACTCACTGTTTTTATTGAAGAATTCTTTTATAATTTTCTTCGTAATTAATTGTCTTTTTTTGTCTTCTCTGACGATTGCTTTTGTTAATTCTTTTATTAGGCATTCGTAAAGAAAAGCGGTGTTTCTTTTCTTATTATGTTTCATGCTTATATCCTTTTGTTATCCTCGGTCGTACCGATGAGCCCTTCTTCTTAGTTGCTTGCCATGACCACCTTGTTGAGATCGGTCCACTTTAGGTTTCGTTTTTTCTTTTTCCCTTTGTTCATCACTGTATTTTTGGTTTTGTTGTCTCCATTGTCTTTGTACAATGGTTGCTTCTGACTCTTCTTTGTCTGGGTCATCAGGGTTGTATCCAACGCCTACATCTGTTGAACCTTTGAATCCCTCTTCCAAGTCTTCTTCCTCATCGAGTTGATCAGTTTCTTCCAAAACCGCTTCCAGTTCTTCTTTAATAATTTGTTTAAGCTGTTGTCTAGTCAATTTCATTGTTTTTATCCTTCTTGAGTGATTCGATTAATGTTCTTATCTCGAAGTCAGTATTAAATAGTTTACGTTCTTCTAAAATATCTGTCTTCTGTTCTTCTACTACTCCTCGGGCAAGTCCGTCCAACCCACCAAAGCCGACTTTTCCGGGAAATGTTTTTCGCAATGTCCCTATTTCCCCTGATGCTGCTGTTTTCATCTGCTTGCGCTTTCCGCCTTTGCGATAAGTATATTTGTGTCTTTTATATTTTCCTCGACGTTTGGGACGAGCATTATCATCCCTTTTAGCAGGAGGTTCAGCTAATAAAACCTCATCTTCGTCATCGCCGCCGGCGTCATCTTCTCCTCCTCCAAGGTCCAAATCATCACCCAAGTCGCCTCCAAGATCATCTCCTAGATCACCACCGAGGTCATCTCCCAAGTCTCCTCCAAGGTCTCCTCCCAAATCGTCTCCTCCGGCTGCACCAGCTTCAGCGGCAGCTTCAAGATTAGCCATGAACTTTTTGTCAAAAAACATTTCTCTTTGCATTCTTACATATTCATCTTCGGAAAGCCCCAGCAAATTGCGAGCTACCCATCTATGAGAAAAATACCCTTCTGTTGCAGCACCTGCGATATCGAATTTGGTTTTCCAGTGCTCCAGTTCTTGCATTTCAGCTATTTTGCTCGGATTATTTAACGTCAATTCAAAACCCAAGAGGTCATCACCCCTGAACCCTAACGTATAAAGATGAATGATTCCCATTTTGGTCAATTCGGCTATAACAACTCTCTGTAATCTTTGAATAGTACGAGCAAAACGAATGTCTTTCTGGGCAAGAGTTGTTTTGTCTTCTCCACCACCTTCTTCGCCCATTGCCAGATAAGCTTGTGGAACTTTCAATGCCGAAAATAATTTGTCTCTGAGATATTTTACATCTTCAATGGCGGCGGTGAACTGACCTCCTTCCAAATTAGTGATTTCCGTTGAGGACTGACCTCCTCGAATGGGAATAAAATAATCTTCCTCAATAGACATTGGGTTATACCTAAGATCTACACGACCAGAATCTGGGTTGACAACTTGGTGGCGCTTCATTTGAGTCATTACTTTTTGCATGTATTGTTCTACATCTTGCGGAGCAATTCCGCCAACATCAATCTTAAAAACTCGACGTTCCGTCGCTCTCACAATCCTGTAAGCCATCATTGCATCTTCTAGAAGCGTTAATTGTCTCCAAATTCTTCTTGCTGGTTCTAGGATTGATGTTCCATAGGGAACATATTTATCATTACCTAAGACGCGAAAGTGAGCTATTTGCCAATTCTCAAGAGTCAATCCAGCAGAATTCCATTGGAATTGTACATAATTTGGGTTTGTTGGATCTTCTCCTTCAAGTCTCTCAATTTCCTCAGGCGGCAAACCAATAACGTTTGTGATTCCCATTTCTTCCTCGATATCTAAATAAAGAAAAAAGTCACCATATTTACACATGGTTCGAGCCCAACCAAAAAGATTAGAATCAATGTTAAGAGTGTCGTAATAGAGAGAATTAAGTATAAATTTTATTTCTTCATTAGGGCAATCAATATGTAAAATTGGAGTGAGGCTTGAATGTGTAGTCATTTCGTCGGCATATATATCTATTGAAGAAGCGATCTCGGGAGTGTATTCCATTTGATCAAAATCAATATATCTTTCTGCTCGATTGCGATTTGAAATCATATTCATTGCAATATGATTCATTGGGTTATATTCTGCTTTTTTGAATTGCAAACCTGAGGTTGATTTAAATCGAGAAGCAAACTTGTCCAATTGACGCCTTCTTAATTGTCTACCTGTTTGAGTTTTGTGATTCACAATAGGACCAGAAAACAATCTAGTCAAAGATTTGAATAAACTATTTCGGTTATTATTGGGATTTCTATCATTACGTGCCATTTTTTATCCTTTGTAAATCCATGGATGATGTTTGGATTTATCTATTTCTTCCTTATGTTTTTCTTCGAAGGATTCTTTAAATCCTTTTTGTCCTTTTATTTTGGTATGAAAAAGCTGTGTTGTTTTCATAATTCCTCCCAGCATCGCCTTTTTGTATTCGATGTCCCGTTGGTTTTCTTCCAGCGCTGTATCGCGGACCCAACAAGCAATAGCCAAAGACATGACGAGATCGTCATTGTAAGAACGCATTGCTTGGGGCTTGCCATTATACCAGATAAAAGTTTTAAATTCATGAAACAGCCTTGTGGAGTTTAATTTAATTAGTTTGTTTCGTACGTACTCTTCCAATTTGGCCACAATTAAAGGTCTTGTTTTCGTACTGGTGGTGAATCCCATTATAGCTCTGTCGTTCCCTTCTGCCACCAGAGAATCAACATATTCGTGAGTAGACTTGATAGAGTAATAGATCTTAGGGTACCCTAGATCATTTAACTTTTCAAGAACCGAGATCCCTATTCCATTATTTTCCACGACCAAAAGACAGTTCCCATATTCTTTTCCGGCTTCATTTAAAATGTTGGCATACAGATCCAAATTGGGCTTCCCTTGGTACTCAGCTACAACCTCCATTGTGTCCAGTCGAATAATGTGAAAAACTGAAAAATCCGCACCATCACCACGGGCAACATCTGCCACGAGAACATAAGATGCGCCTTCAATATGTTTTTCCCAAATCCAAAAGTTCCTGTCGTACCCTGTTTTATATAATGGATCTTTTAAATTTTCAAATAACCACTGCATGTCATCAGGGTGGATAACAGTGTCGCCGGAAGTATTAAAGTTGCACTCTAGTTCCTGAGCAATTTGTCTCCGAGACATGTTTTTGGTTTCCTTCACAAACCAATTTTGATCTCTTTCAGGATGTACATCCCAAGGCAAAACAATGGTATGAAAATCATTCTCAGATGCATCTGCATCGACGTATGTCTTATGGAACCAATTTCCTACCCCATTAGGGGTCGATAAGGCTATGCAGCGCCCTCCTGTTGACAAAGTAGGGTAAAGACCCGTCCACAACTC
>CEUI01007958.1_pt1 | contig 14876 bp, 20 predicted proteins | sample 531411 | NCBI WGS metagenome assembly CEUI01 (sample SAMEA2622841, study PRJEB7988) | marine metagenome | isolation source: saline water (ENVO:00002010), including
GTTGTTCCTGGTGTTACCAAAGACCTTTGGTCTCCTGATACTGTTATCGTGTTTACTGTGTTGGAAATAATTGTACAGACATTGTTTGTTCCATTGGTGTCAACCACACAACTGTAATCAGCCCATTCATTCGTAACCCAATTAGCCTTTCTGTCAGTTAGTTTTGTGTTTCCACTAACATCTTCTTCGGCATCCCAAGTTCCCCTATCCCCATAATTCTGGAGTGATTCTTGGAAATGCCCATTGGATATGGCAATCTTTACTACAGGCAGAGCCATTAACTTGCTGCGAATCTGTCTACATCAATAATTATTGAATAAGGCGGCTCAGTCATTTTAGCCTCTGAGTATCCACCAGCATCCAGAGTTCTTATTCTCCCGAAAAAGTATTTTGGAGTAGCATCATAATAGGTTGAGTTAGATGCAAAATCCCTAACCCTTACCTCTGTACCACCAGTCATCCAAGTATTGAGTTGTGTCCAATTTGCCCTTGATATTGATGATAATGGTACATCTATTGTTAATTGTCTTATCTTCCCATAGTCAGAAACATCTCTTGCCCTTAAATAACCATTTAAATCCCTATAAGAGAAATCTTCCCTATGTATAACCTCAAACAGCAATGCTGGGTTTATTTCTACAGATGGACTTCCATCCGTTTCTTCTATCGTAATTTTTCCCTCATCTGCCATAATTAAAACCTCGTATCTCTGCTAAAGTCTGATGACATCATAGAGTTTCCAGGACTTGCTATCATTGGACTTACCGCTCTTCTTGCTGATGCCTTTAGAAGTTCTTGGGTCATATCGCCCCAGTTTACAACCTTTACAGGCACAGGTTTTGTTTCGGTTGGTGTGTCCTTTTTGAATAATTTATTAAAAATAAAACCACCTATAAATCCACCAGCCAAACCCCCGAAAGCACCTGCAATCTTTGAGCCTAACTCATCAGCAGTTGTTTGTGCAGTCTCTAAAATGTCCTCACTAACATTTTTTGTTACAAAATCTGTTATATCTTCTTGTATGGCAGCAGCAGTAATTCCCTCTATTTCCTTGGCAACTATATCACTAAAAGCCTTTCCAAGTTTTTCTGTCTGAGACTCATCATTAGCCAATCCAAGACCTATATCCCTGAAGAATTGATTTAAGTCTCCCACAGCAGCCTCTAACCTGTTGAAGAAACCAGCAATCAAGCCCAATGTCTGGAATCTTGGTCCATCCAATGTGGTTGCTATTTGGTCTAGTTTTTCTTTTTGTTCCTTGTTTAACTCTTCTCCAGCAATCAATACAGCAAGTAATTCTTGTTCGTTTTTAAGCATACTCTCAAGAAAATCATTCTGCTTTTCAAGGTTGGCATCAAAGACTCCGAAGAAATCTGTTAATTTATCCCAAGTTCCTTTTCCTAAACCTGACATTGCATCAGAGACATCTTTGTTCATTGATGCCGCAGCAGCGAAGAAGTTATCTATTCCCGCTTGTCCCTCAGCCCTTTTAGGACTTTTGGCGAAATTAGCCTCAAATTGTACTTTTCCTATTTTTGCACCGAGGATACCCATTGGATTGAACTTGTTGTACATATCAATAAGCCCGTTTATTCCATCAACAAGATTTCCAACCAATGCCTGGAACATATTTCCTATATCCTCAACAATAAAGAAAAATATTTCGTGTACCAATGATGCTGCTGCATTTAAAATACCCGTAATAACACCCCATATTGTTGTTATTACCTTTACAGCACCCTCAATAAGAAACATAAAGCCAGAAACAACAGCACTAATTGTTCCTGTTATTGGTTTCAAAAGGTTCATAAATGACCCCAAAAGACCTAATACACTACCGCCAACACTTCTAAAGACTGCAAATATTGATTGTGATAGTGTTACCAAATCTTTTGTGCTGAAATCGACAATCCTATCTCTTAAATCTTGCATCCCAGTAAGCAGTGCTGGGATTTTACCTATAACCATACCAAAATTACCAGCCAGGTCTCCCAAAGCAGCGATAGATTGCCTGACAGCACCAACAAAAGTCTTAGCCAAAGCCTCTGATGCCTCTCCAAACTCCATTTCAAGTTCTTCAAGGATTACATTTTGTGCAGATGCAACATCGTTCATCAGAACAAAATCCTCAATCATCTTCTTTTGTGTCAAGTTGAATGAGACACCTATTCTCATCAATCTTCCGACACCTCTTATTGGGTCATTTAGTGCTGTACCCAATTGAATCATTGATTGCTGTAATGTCTGACCGAATATGGATGACATATCCAAGGCAGATGCTATTGCTCTTGGAAAAGTGTCTCTTCCTATCTTTGTGAATGTAGCACCTAATGCCTGAGCCTCTGTAATCGCTGTTCTGCTGAATGTGCTGACCCTGGCAAGTTCATTTGCCATTTGACCCATCTCTCCAGAAGTAAGTCCAGCAGCATTGTTTGTTGTTTTCAGTACGGATTCAAGTTTTGTTGTGGCATCAATGGCAGCAACAGTCTGTTCTACAACTTCCCTTACCGCCTTACCGAGTATGAATATACCACCAGCCAAAGCACCGATTCCAGTAAGAGCAGCAAAGAAAGGTCTTATTGTCTTTCCGACTTTTGCAAAACCAGCAGCCATTCCACCCAAAGCCTTGCGGTGGTTCTTTGCTATTGCCTTTAATGGTGCAGATGCCTTATCTACCAAGGCAACTGTAATAAGGTTTTTTAGACCACCCGTAACCATTAGAATTTACTCCTGTTTCTCATACTTTTCTTTTTTGTTCTTTCCATTTCCTCTCTTTCGTATTTTCCTTGGTTTGAGTCAAGGAACTCCACAGTCTCGACAAAGCGGTTTGATTGGTCAAGGAATGGACCTTCATCTGGCAAGAACCCTTTTTTGTATCCCGACCATATTGTCAATACCTGACTTACCTCTGCATCTATGAATGTCAAAGGGCATTTCCATATCTCTTCGCCATCTATGATATAAGGAGTTTTTGCCTTTATCCCAGGCAAACAACCCCTGACTTCGCATAAGCCACTCTTCTTGCACGATTTGCAGTCGTAACCAGCCCTTAAACCAGCCAGGGCTACGACTAACTTCCTTTTGGGACTTCTCCAAGTTTGGAACACTCAGAAACCCATTGGGAAATCTCCGCAATAAGTTGTAACGGAAGTGTATCAACATAAGTCTGGTCCACAACATCGCATTTAAATCCAAGTTTATTTCCTTTTTTAACTTTAAAACCCTCTCCCAGAGAGCCTTTAACATCTTTCAAACCATACTTTACCAACTCAACAGCCAGTAAAGACATCTTTGCACTATCCTGTGCCTCTTTTGCCATATCTGCTCTTCCGAACAAGGCAAACATCTGTCTTGCTGTCAGAGGTCCGATGTACCATTTAGTTTTCTCTTTGTTGTCATCGAGTTTACTAACATACTCAGACCTTGCTGACAAATCTATTAACTTTATACCCATTTTTTAAATCCCCCTTTAAATTATTAAGTTTAAGTATAAACCAAATTAATGGTATTGTTTCCAGCCAAATTATTTGTTATCAATGAGAATGGAACTTCGTATACAAGTATCCCATCAGCATCAGTTGTCTGTGGAGAACCAGTCAAAACCATATCCCAAGCCCAAGTCATTTTGTTGTACTGTGTGCTACCGACAAGTATTGAGCCATCAATTTTTGTCTTGTTGTTCCAAATGTTCTGCCAATGGTAAGCAGATGATGTTGGAATCTCAACAGTCATTGTGCCAGTTCCCAATCTTCTTGTGATTTGTGGAATAGTATATCCAAAAGTCTGAGACATATCTCTTCTACTGGTAACTTCATTACCCATATCAAACTCAAGTTTAGTACAAACACCAAAAGCAGTTCCACTATCCAATGTCATAGTTGTATTTTGACAAACAGGTGGTACAGTCGTGTTGTAACTTGGAGTTGGGTTTGTTCCATCTGCTGGTATACCATCTACCATTCCAGTAAATGTCCAGGCACACTTTCCAATCATTCCAGATTCCATTGTTACCGAAACATTGCCTACAGCACCTTTCATATCCCATTGCATACCATCAGAAAAGTACCTGAATGTTACAGTTTTCATATCAGCAGGAGATGCCTGGTCCACTATCATTGCATTTGCTGGAGAAGTACCACCACTAGAATAGTCTGATTCTCCACACTCAAAACCACAGGCTTTCCATAACGATAAATCTGTAGGGGCTGTTCCCTCTGCACCACCACCTCTCAATTCAGTAGTGAAACTTATTGTTCCTACTAGAGACCCAGTAACTCCAGCCATACTATCCAAAGAGCCTAGGTTTCCAACCCTTTCGTTCTCATCTCCAGTAAATTCTATAGATACATCTTCAACCAAATGGTAGTTTGCATTTGCTATTGCTATAGCAGTACCAGCAGTTGTTTCCAACTTGTAACCAAGAAATTGTTTTCTTCCTAATTTAACCATTACCCTTTACCCCCTTTTGCGAGTTTCTCATCGTGCAATTTCATAATTGCATTAATTCTGTCTGTGAAATATCCTTTCTTTGCGACAGACTTTACCTTTACATCCTTTTTAGTCATATATATACCTCGTTTTTTGTATTACCGATATTCGGTACTTTAATATTACAGATTATTTCTGTTTTTTGTAATATTTAGATAGTTAGAGTTAGCCTAACTGGATAGGGTTTTCATTTTTTTCCCTTTCCACTCCCTTATAACCTCTGGGAGAGAGGGTGCTATCATCTCCCTTTAGGATGTCCAGATGAATAGTGGTGTGTTTTTTCCCACATAAGAACCTTGTACATTAAATTCAAAAAATTCGTGAGCACCAGACAAAGTCATACCATCCCTTACAACAAGTATATCTATGATTTGTTCTGCATCATAAACCGCTACTGTGTTTTCGTGATGAAAGTGATTCCTTGATACACCTATTAAAGCCTCATTAAAACCATCTGCCAATTGTGCATCTGGATTTTCCTCTTCTAATATTTCTATGATTTCGTTAAAAAACTGTTTTTCCATATTTGAATTATATTCACATAATTCTTCTGCAAAGAACATTTACACTAATGTCGCATATTCCAGCAGCATCAACATCTTGCCAAAGGAAAGGCGGTTCTGCGGATACAACCTCTGCCTTTATTATTCCAGATTGACCTAATGTTGGATTGTCATAAATAGCCTTATGTATATCTTCTATCATCTTGTTGGCGGATTCCCTAATGTCATCATCTTCTCCGCCAGTAACATAACACCTTAAACCTACTGACATAATTGTATTCATAGCATCTTGCAGAAGTGGTTGCATTTCTGTTCCACCCATATAAATAGAAACAACTGGATAGTCAGCGAAATCTATGTCTGTTAAATGTGTCGGATAATCCAAAACTGTCGTTATTGTCTGCTGATAGCCATTTCCTGTCGTTACTGTCTTTAATACTGTATCCAGTCCAGATATTACCGATTCTCTTATTCCTGTTGTTGCCATAATTATTTTTTGTAAAGCCTATTAACCCCCTCTCTAAACAATCTTTCCACTATTCTATTCTTTCTGAAACTGACCATAGCATCTTCCATACCATTCCTGGCAAACCTTTTTGCTTTTATTCCTTTTTTTCCTAATTTTTGCCAAACCCTAAAAATAGCACTACCTTTATATGGCAAAGCATCATTCTTTGGGTTTTCCTTAAATCCTCTAGGTCTACCGCCTGTGCTTGAAGATATTCCTTTCATTATACCCCACCTGTATATTTTTGCGAATGGGGGATACCAAGGTGCAAATGAACCAAACTCCTGTACCCTTGTGTATTTGTCCATATTTTTCATAGATACTGCAGCATTCCATTTTAGGGGATTTGTCATCCAGGCTCTAGGTCTCAGGTTGGAGTGCATCTTTCCTGTTTGGACATAATCCATCATAGATACGATTCCTTTCGCATTGTCTGTTCCTCTTTTGGACAGCCATTGTGCTGCCCTAGGCATAACATACAAAGGCATAACCTTGGGGTATCTCTCACCTCTTTTTATTGCTCTTTTCGTTCCCTTTACTGTATAGGTAATCGAACTTCCACCACGAGTAAAAACCATCAGATACCCGCCATTACATAATGGTCAAGTATCTCTTGTGCCTCATCTGGCAATCCCCTCTGGAAAACCTCATTGACAAAAGAGACACTCTCAGCACCTCTACTCTTAGAGGAGATTCCTATTCTTCCATCTCCTTTCTTTGAGTCTAGGTAAGATTTTGTTGCTATTATCACAACAGCCATCTCTAGGTCATTGGGAACATCTCCAAAAGTTGTTGTTATGGCATCTGTATCCCAATCACTTGTGTCATAGCCAGGATGATATGTAACCTTTAGGTTAAGAAAACCTGTTGTTGGATTAGCACCATCAAACCTGACAACACCATCTGCACTAAATACATCATAGTCATCACTTGATATTGTGTCATCCCCACCAGTCTTGGCATAGTTCTCAATAATAGATGTAATGCTGTTTATTGGCTTGTTCCTAAGATATAAACGAGAGTTCAGAATATCTGTAGGACTGTAATACTCAATAATAGCACTACCTGGTTTCTCAAGGTATTTTCTTCTAGTGTACCTAGATGCTATACCTGTAGCAACCTTTAAGTGTAACTTTAGAGTATTGTCGTTAGTGGAACTACTTATGTTCAAGTAGTCCTTTAGGACTGACAATCTTGCTAAAGCCATCTTTAATTCTTTGCTTGGAAAGCGACTACAGTTACTAAAGCATCAAAACCTGTTGCGGTTGCTGATGACTTGGCATTGATAGCCTTGTTTATGGCAGAAGTCTTTATTGGAGTTGTAAGGTTTATTGTGTGGTTTCCAGGAAGAGTTCCTACTGCTATATATTGAGAAATCAATACTGTTGTATCCTCTAGTATGTCTACTTTCAATAGAGCAGATGCCCCAGCCTTTACAGCAATCACTATGTCAGTTATGTAAGTGAATCTTGCTGTATCTGCTGCCAATACTTGTGTTGAACTTGCATCTGTAAGGTTTGCTTGTCCGTGAACAATCTCAAGTCCAGAAAGAGTATGCTGACCAGAATTATTTATTCCTGACATTAGTCATCCCCCTTTTTCGCTTTCTTCTTTGGCTTCGGTGCGGCTTTAGCCTCAACAACCAAACCTTTCTTCAGAAGTCTTACAGAATCTCCAGCAGCAATTTCTGCCACATCTCCTGTTCTGTATTTGTTTCCTTTAAGACTAAAGTCTCTTTTAATTTCGTATTTCATTTAACTTACCTCGTTTTTTTATTTTTGTGGGGGAGTCGAAACCCCCCCACTCGTTGTTATCGTAGTTTATGAATTAGTGATATTATGTAATACCATCTATTTCAACAACAGCACCGCCCTTTCCATCAATAGTAGTATTGACCAAAGAGTTAGAGTCAACTAACTCGTATGCTCTCATACCGAATTGTACAGATTCCCAAGCAGTTCCACCAATCTCGCTGGTGTCAATCCTTAATCCGTTACTGTGTCTGAATACAGCCATCGCTCTATCCCAAGCACCATACCAGATGCTAGTGTCCACAGCCTGTGGGTTTAAGAAAATTGGTGCACCAAAGATAGTTGCTGATTCAGGAGAAAGACCTAAGTCTCTGTTGTAGATTGGTGCAGACCCAGCAGTCAAGGACATAATCCTTTCCAAATTGTTTGGGTGCATCATCCACATTGTAGGCAAAGCCCTGTACTCCACAGCAAGTTCGTGGTAGCATTTCTTTAGGTGTGCATAGGTCAAAGCACCAGAAGTGGTTGGCTTATCCCAAGCAGTACCATCGATAGTTCCAGTAAAGTTAGAACCATCAGTAATTTCGTTTTCAATGAGTCTCCTCAAAGCAACGATTTGATTTGCTGTAGTTTCACCGATTAGGTCTACAGCAGTACCAGCCAAGAGTTCTTGTGACATATAAGTCAAAGCAACTGCTTTGTCAAGAGCAAAAGTCCTCTCAACGAAAGTTGGCTTTGTGTCAGTAGTGTCAGCATTTTCAGCCACGATTGCTGCTGTCAAGTCAGCGGAAATCGCTGGAACAGCACCTGTAGTGGAAGTAACAGTAATGTTTCTCAAAACATCCTGCATCCTTGGTCTATCTATTTGCATTACAAAGAATTCATTAGCCAACAATTCAGTTGGTACAGTAAATCCACCACTAGCATCTGTAGTAGACATTGGGTTGTCTGCTTTAGTGTAAATACCTGAATCTTTGATTTCTGCTCTCTTGTAGAAAGCATCTTTTCTCTCCCAGTCTTTCTGGAAGTGAGCCTGTGTTAAACCACCTAGATATGCACGAATTCCCTCGGCAGTTTTCCAAGTAGCATCAACAACAGGGTCTTTTGTGTAAGTGTTTCCACTTACTTTGATTTCCTTTCTTTCAACTTTAGTTTCAGCCTTTTCCTCTTTTGGTAAAGCATCTTTAACTGCTTTTTCCACGATTGGAGACAAAACTTCCTCTAAGTTAAGGTCAAGGTCATCATTTTTATTAGTGTCTTTTGACATAATATTAAATACCTCGCTTTATTTAGATTTCTCTTCAAGATACTTGCTAACTGCTCTTCGGAGAATTTGCATTTTTCTCTCTCGTAAGTCAGTCTCCACTTTTTCTTCAGAGTTATTTTCCTTTTGTTCTAATAGTTTATCAACCTTTTCATTCAGGTTGTTTATCTTTTCTTCTAATACTGCGATGTCCTTGTTGTATCCAGGACATTCTGGATTATCCATTGGACATTCGCCTTTTTCTTTTTCTTCTTTAACTTCATTGCAGCCACAACCTTTACACTCGCCCTCTGTGCTGTCAGTTACAGTTGATTCCATACACATTTCCCTAGCGATAGCATAGGCTTGGTCCTCTTCCATTGTCGGATTCTCTTCCATTATTATAGGAATCTTCCTTTCGATACACTCATCTACAGTTTCTTTGTTTTCTGGCACTAAAGCCTGTAAAACAGGTTCACTTTTAATGTCAAGTGATTTTATTGTGTGAATAATGGCATCAGGGTTGGCTGGAACATTAACAACCGATATTTCTAATAATTCTTGCTTTGTAAAGGTCCTGCCACCCTCGTTATTCATTTTCATATCCATAGGTCTAAATCCAACAGACAATCCTTTCAGGTCGCCAGAGCGAACAAGTTTTTCAACATCTGTTGATAATTGTGTCTGTCCATTGAATTTAGCCTTTCCAACCAATCTGCCATCATCAACCTTAACCCAAAGAACTCTTCCGATAGGAAGTTTTGACTGGTCGTGACCCCATAGCAAAGGACCACCATCTTTAAATGTGTCCAATACCCAACCATCAGGATTGATAATATCGCTTTCTCTATCTACACTTGCTGTAGATGCTGTGAAAACCATTTCCCCTTTCTCGTTAGGAGTCTTGTCGATAATTGCTTTTGTAAATTGTTTATTTTCCATAGTTATACTTTTTTCCTCTTCTTTTTTGATTTGGTCTCTTTTTTTTCTAGACCAAGAAAAACCAGCATCTCCACCCCATAAAGCCCAAGCAATTCTTCCATTGGATGGGTAGCCTTTTTCGCCTCTTCTGAAACCTTTTCCTGATTTGTCTGATTCGTGTCTTGAGAAGAAACTAAACATTCTCTTGACAGTCCTTACAGACATATCCTTTCCATTGACAATATCTCTTGCTCTAGAGATTCCTACCTGAGTTCCGCCTCTGCCAAACTCCTTTCTCCAGGCAAGTCCTCTTTTTGCCTCTTCTACCATTCCGCTTGTAGGTGTTAGGTTGATGTCGGAAAGTGCTTTTTTGCTTAATTCAAATTCCATATTATTTTTATATTACAGAAAAAAACCTAATTTGAGTCCAATCCCATATCTTTTTCTGTCAAAGGAAGAGCCACACACCTACAATTTACGACTTCATCCGCTGGACCAAGTGGGTCTAAAGGATATTGAAGTCCATTTGAGAAAATCTCTCCTTTAAATATCCTTTCTCCATTCATTATCTGGTGTGCAGGTCTTGTTTTTCCATCCATAACCGCTGACCACTCAAAACCAGCAACCTGCATTGATTCTCCATACATAGCAAAAGATGCTGCATTTAGCCCTCTCATCGTTTCAGTCCTTGCTATTCTTCTTGCCCTAGTTCCACCTAAACCAAAAACCTTTGCTATCTCATCTTTGGTTTGCTTTACAGTCCAACCCAATACAAAAGACTGGTTTATCTTTTCTTTCAATTCCTTATATACTTCTTGACCCATTCCTGTTATCAGGTTTTTTTGCTCTTCAGCAACAGCAAGAAGTGTTGGGTTTGTTTCGCCTTTCCAGTCAACAGGGTCTTTCAATGTTCCTGATGCCATATCCCATCCTCTTCTGTATATTTCCCATATTATTGGAACAAGAAGTATATTGAATTGCTCTAACTCTGCAGCCTCTGGGGGAAAGTAAAGAACAAATATATCTTCATCAACTTCTTTTTTCATTACCCTGTATGCTTTGTGTGCATTATCTATATTTCTGAAAATCTTCTTTTCGAGTTTGTCAAAATGAATCTGAAAAGCATTTTCCATTTTTTTTGCCAATGGGTCTAACTCTTTGTCTCTCGAGTTCAATATAGCCTTACCCTCACATAAGGGCAGGAAAGACTTCAGCCTTTTAAATCTTCAGATGCCTCTGTGTCTTTTGTAAAGACCTCATTTAACCATTTGTCGAGATTCTCTTGTTTTTCCTCATCGACATCAATAATCTCTCTTGATTCTTTTTCTTCGCCCAATGGCATCATATTCATCTGAATCAAAGGAACATCACCCCATTCCACAGGTTCTAGACCATCTCTTTCCCTTTCTTCATTTATTGTTGTCATTCCAAGTTGTAGGTTTGTCTTTTTTTCCAAAAGCCTAAATGAACTGTCTTTTGATGTAGGGTCATCAAACATCATAATCATATTTTCTCCAAACATAGGCATAAGGAATTTGTTAATTGTTGCCTGTATCTTTGCCAATCTTGGCTTTATGGCATCTTTAATGAATATCCTTTCAGCAGCCTCTACTGTAGCCTTGTTTACTTCTGGTCCACCAAGTATTGCATAAGGCACTCTGTATATGGCAAATATCTCTTGCCAAACAGAATCTTTCCCTTTCTGAAATTCCAATTCTTCTGCAGAAAGACCAAGTCTCTTGAATTCAAAAGAACCAGCATCAAGAACAGCGAGTTTGCCTCTTTGTTGCCTACCTTGGTAAAGTTGATTCCATTGTGTCCTTATCCTTTCCGCATCCTCTTGTGTTAAAGGTCGCTGCGAGACCAAAAGCCCCTCTGGTATTGCCCTATTCTGTAACAGCCTCAATCTCTGTACTGACATCTCGGTATCTGTATCCATAGAGTACCTTGCTGCCTCTATAGGGCTAAATCCATAAAATAGAGATTTCGGGTTTGCAGTCTTGAAGTGTATGATTTCATCCCTTGAAAATGCTGTTGTCCTGCCATCATCCATAAAAGTTGGATATGTGCTGTCAGGTGTGTCTAGACTGTACAGATAACCAGCGATAAGTTGTCCATCATCATCTTCCTCTTTTTCTGGAACGACTGTCATATTTTGGGATAGTAATGGGTGCAGTTCAACTGGAACACCTTTTTCATCTCTAACAACATAAAGATAAGCATTACCTGTCAAGTCCAAATCTATTGAAACCCTCTCCATAACCTCTATGTGGTCCATCAAAGGATTCGGATTCATAAACAATCTGTAGAAAGGGTTTGAAAAATCCAAAACCTTTTTCATCTTGTTTTTTTCTGTCCTGTACATCTTGAAAGATGTCAAGGATATGGCATCTGCAATCCTTTTTGTTGCCGAATACACAGCAGACATATATCCATCTACCATCTCTTGTTGAGACAGGTCTGGAACAGTCGTTTTCTTTAATTGCCTGTTCCCAGCCCCTGTAGCAACATTGACATATCTTTCTGAACTGCTAGGTTTCCTGTTCAATCTTCTCCAGAAAGAATCGTTTAATCTGCTAAACCTTTTCTTAAAATTATCTAAAATACCCATAAACCAGTACCCCCTGATTGCCTTTGACCCCAGACTGCCAAAGCAAGAGCGATAACACAGTCATCGTGATGACCAGGTGCTGCCTCATACTTTACCAATCCAGTAGGACTTCTTGTAAATTGATAGTTTTGTAATTCTTCCAATACAATACTACCTATAGGATAGATTACGGATTGTGTCTCAATTTGAAACCCTAAATGCTGTATTATCTCCGCTTTTGTCTTGTAATCCAAGTTAATTCCCTCAATTCTCATACCAGAATTTCTCAAAGCCTCAAAGACCGAAGAACCCATTCCTGTCGCATCAATATATACTGGACACTTGGCATATAGGTTAATTGCATAGTTTATTCTTGACTTTTGCTGTTCAAATGAAACATCCCTACATCTATCCATATAAACAACTCTTCCATCATTGTCTATGATTGTTATAACAGTAAAGTCGTTTTTTCTTGCCAGGTCCACTCCACACATATAAGTTTTCTTTGAATCAAACTCTATGGGAAGTTTATAACTATCCTCACAACCCTCTAATCCAAAAAAAGCCCCACCAGCAGAATCTGTGAATTTTGCCAAGTATTCCTGTTCAAAGATGTTCCTTGGTGTCCTTTTCTCTATTTCTTTAAGTCTTCCCTTTATGAAAGGGCTTTCTGTTGATGGTGTGTGATATGACTGCCAATTTGGATACTCTTTGCTTTGACCCCACATCCAAGCCTCATAAAACCAATTTCTTCCCAATGGTGTCGAAATCATCCATACATTTGCTTTTTTGACTATAAGCATAGGTTCAATGTATTGTTCCCATATTTTCTTGTCAAGCCTGGCTGCCTCATCCAATATTGCGAAATCCAGGGTTGCACCCAAAAGATGGTCAGCATATTGCTGTTCTCCAGACAGGAAAATTATCCTAGAGCCATTTTTAAGGTAAAGAATCATATCTGTAACAGTAACATCATCAAATTCTTTCTGGTTTCTGAACATTCTCAACATCCTGGGCATAATATCCCTACGACATTGCCTCAAAGTGGGAGAAAGCCACCAAATGGTCCTATTAGGGGCTTCTTTAGCCGCCATCCAGGCTCTCATTATGGCTAATTCTGTTTTTCCGACCTGCCTACCAGCACAAATGACAACATTTTTGTCTTTTGATGCCTTTAGGACCTTTTTTTGCCATTTGAAAGGTTTCCATTCCTCTTTTGATGCCTGAACACTTGCAACTGCGGATTTTCTTCCCTGAAGTTTGCTTGTTTCAAGTTTACCAAAGGCTTTACTCATCCATTGCCTCAATTACAGTAGCAAGATTCTTCAATGTCCTTATCTCATTCTCTATTGATTTAGTACAGTTATTCATTGCTGTCGCCAATTTTGCTATATCAGTAGGGCTAAGGTCATCTTCAGTCATCTTGAACTGAATGTCAGCAACCCTCTCCCTGTGTTTCTGAACTGAAATCAATGTTTGACTGTACATCGCATCCAAACTTGCCTTTTCGTTGTTTGTCATCGTATTCTCCCTCTAAAAATGTTATATTTCCGACTTTTTTGACAATAAAGTATTTTGAGCCATCTCCGAATATGTAGTTTTCATTCTGGTCAAGGTATGCCCATACCCATTCTTCACCACTTCCACTCGAACTCGACTCCAACTATTTTCTCACCCTTTTCCTTTTTGTAGATGAGTTTTAGTCTAGGGCTTTTCCCACTAATTCCTCAGCGGTATCCTCTATTGTGTCTTGGTTCAGTATCTTTGCCTGTGCCTCATCGATTGCCTCGTGGATTTTATCTCTCATAAGGTTTCTCCAGGCATTAAGCACGACATCCTCTATAGGTCCATCCTTTATGTGTTCCTTGATGAATTTCTCAACATCGGCATCTAAAGTTGCCTGTTTCTCATCAATCGCCTTGTTTACCTCATCTGAAAGTTTCTCAGCCAATGCTGGGATGTATTTCCCGATAAACCTCTTTACTTTGGCTTTCGCCTTGTTTCTCCACCAATTGCTCAATCTGCTCATTTTATTCTTCCCCTTTCTGCCTTGACCCAAAGTAGAAACCCAAGACTATCAAGGTTGCATCGCTGATATTGTCATTGTCAACGAAGATAAAGGCGGCAACCAGCATCAAAGCCAGTATCGCCCTTACAGAACCCTCAGGCAATGCCAAAGGCTTGTCAGGGTCAAACACCTTTCATCATCAGCGAGATGCCGAATGATATGGCTGCTGTCCAGCCAAGCACCCAGATTCGCCAATCCTCAATAATCCGAAGTCTCCTGTCAAGTCCAGATATTCCAGATTTAACCTCATCAATATCCTCTTTGATGGATTGAGTCCGCTCATCCACCTTTCCTAAAGTTACCGACAGGTCCTCTTTTGACATTATCCTTATATTAAGCGAAAAAACACTAAATGTATTGACAAAGAGGCTGTTTTCAGTTAATATTAGCACAGGGAAGGGCATAATTAGCACTTACATACTAGAGAGTGAGAGAGAATAATTACAAATTATCCTAAGAGAGTTCACAAAACCAGAGTTTTTAGTTAGAGCATCAGCACTATATTTAGGGTCAGGCTAGGAAAAATCAATAGCCCCCATACCCCCCTAGGGTATAGCAATTTACCGCAAAAAGGCTACAGAATCCAAGCCAAGAAAGGGACTTTTGAGCATACCCCCGCTGGGTATCCCCGCCCCGCTTTCCTGCGGGTCTTTCTTTTCCTTGCTTTCTGGATTGCTCCCCCGCTCTCCTGGTCTCTACCTGTCCACCCCTAGAAATGATACTTGATAAACCTAGATTTCTATTAGCCCCGCATAGGGTCTTTCTATTGCCTGTATTTGCATACTTTCGCCTAGTTCCGTATGT
>CEUI01060668.1_pt1 | contig 14865 bp, 27 predicted proteins | sample 531411 | NCBI WGS metagenome assembly CEUI01 (sample SAMEA2622841, study PRJEB7988) | marine metagenome | isolation source: saline water (ENVO:00002010), including
GATAATGAGGATTTGAATATTATTCCAAACCAAGATGACGCAAACCCGAAAAAAAAGAACAAAATAGATGAGTTAGATTTGGACGAGGAAGGTAATTTAGGAGGTAGATTATGAAAGACTTTAAATCATTACAGAATATACACAAAGACAAAGATATATGGATTGTTAGTGGAGGCCCTTCACTTAATCATATAGATAAGAGTTTTTTTGAAAATAAAATAGTACTTGGAGTAAATGATATATTCAGATATTTTGATTGTGATTATGTAGTTGTAAAAGATTGTAACGAGGAACCAAGATTTCCAAGGTTAGTACAAGAACTTAAAGAAAAAGACATACCATTAATCTATAGTCAGTATTATAAAGGTTATGAAGAAAAGGGATTGAACAATTGTGATAATCCTAATTCTTATATGTTTAAACACAATCCAAGAAAAAAAGATTTTGATATGGAGTTGATGGAACTTGATATTGATGAGGAAATTATTGTTAGTCGTTCAACCGTAACCACTGCAGTCCACATTGCATATTATATGGGTGCAAAGAACATCATACTATGTGGACATGATGGTGGTGAGATTGATGGTCAGATGTACTACCACGAATATGTAGAAAAAGATTGGAAGTCTGCAAGTAATTGGGATGGTATAAAAGGATTTTTAAACAACATGGAAAAAGAAACAATTGCACTAAAACAATTATTAAATTTTAATGATGTGAATATTTGTTCTCTTAATCCATTTATAAACTTGAGATTAGAGGGAACTAAATTTGAGACTTACAAAATATAGGAGAAAAAGATGAATGTATTAGTAACAGGTGGAGCAGGTTTTATAGGAACTAATTTGATTGAAAGATTATTGGATGATGGTCATAAGGTTGTTAGTTTGGATAACTATTCTACAGGTAGAGAAGAGAATGAAATAGATAATAAAAATGTTACATATTATAATGTAGATTTAAGAGATGCAGTTGACTTTGATTTCTTCATGGAGAAACCTGATATAATTTATCATCTCGCCGCACTACCAAGAATCCAACCATCATTTGAGTTTCCTGCAATAACATTTGAGGCAAATGTACTTGGAACACTAAACTTATTAGAATGGATTAGAAATAAAGAAGAAAAGATACCAATAATATATGCAGGGTCAAGTAGTTTTCATGGTGGAGTATATAAAAATCCATATACCTTTACAAAGTGGCAGGGTGAAGAGGTGATTCAGATGTATCATAAAACATATGATATACCGATGAGTATATGTAGGTTTTACAATGTATACGGCCCACATCAATTAACTGAAGGTGAATATTGTACCGTAATTGGTATCTTTGAGAAACAATTCAAAGAGGGTAAAGAATTAACCATTACAGGTGATGGTGAACAGAGAAGAGATTTTACACATGTATTTGATATCGTAGATGGAATTGTAAAGTGTGGAGAACAAATAGAAAAGTCAAATGGTCAGATATTTGAATTGGGTAGAGGTGAAAACTTCTCAATCAATGTGGTTGCACAATCATTTGATTGGGGATACACTTACATACCAAAGAGACCAGGTGAAGTTAGAGAAACACTTTGTACAGATACAAAGGCACAAGAATTATTGGGTTGGAAACCTGGTGTTGATTTATTAGATTACATTGAAGGAGTAAGAGTCTTATGGACAGAAAAAATGTAGTATTTATGACATGTATGGATGGGGCACCTGATATATTAGATTATAAAGAATGGTGTTTCAAATCATGGGACTATTGGTGTAAAAAAAATAATGTAGAATTATTTGTACTTGACCAAGAGATAAGAGACAAGTCAATTATGAAACCAACATGGCAGAGATGGTGGGTACATGAAATACTTGAATCCAATGAGATAAAGTATGACCAAGTTGCATTAGTGGATGTAGACACAATGGTTCATTGGAATTGTCCTAACTTCTTTGAACAAACAGATGGTGAGTTCAGTGCAGTCATGGATAAATTTAATATTGAATGGACACATAATAGTATTAAAGGGTATCAAGACTTCTGGCCTAATATTAAGTTTGATTGGACAAGTTATTTTAATTGTGGATTCATAGTGATGAGTAGAAAACACAAAGATTTATGTAAAGAGATTATAGACTTTTATCTTGAGAATGAAGATGAACTTAGGAAGAGACAACATGAAACTCTCAAAAAAGGGTCAGACCAAACACCAATCAACTACATGATTCGTGCGAGTGAACATGAACTAAAATATCTTGATGAAAGGTTTAACTTATCACAATTACATTTAAGAGGTGTTTTGGGTGGATTATGTCCTATGTGGGAAGTTGGTCATGTATGGCACTTTAATGGATTTGAAAAGACACAAAGGAATCAGTTAATGATGCAAGTATGGAATCAAGTCAAGGAGAATTATGAAGAAAATTAGACATAGTAAATTGGCAATAACATTAGAAAGTTCTGATAGATTAACACCTGAAATGTTACATACCATACAATTAAATCTTATGTACGATGAAAAAGATAGTAAAAGAGAGAATCTTCGTGGATGGGAATTGTGGGTAGATGAATATGGTGAATGGTTTAATCCATATCCAAAGGACAGAAATCAATTGGAGTTATTTGATGAAGATAAAAAATAAATATGCGATAGGTTGTCATGTAATGTTTTATGAAATAGAAATATTAGATGAATACTTAAATTCAGTAAAGAAGGCAGTTGAGATAGTAGAGAATCCTGAGAATATTATTGTTGAGTTGTTTTTCAATATATCAGAATTTTTTGAAGAGATAGATACTGAGACTACTACTAAGAAAGAACTAATAAAGAAATTTAATAGTAAGTGTTCAGAAATATCCAAACTTGGAGTGTTAGTTAAAAGTCAAGTCTATGACCAAAACAAACCTTATTGTATTGCAGACTACAGAAGAGACTTTAACTATAAGTGGTGTAATGTAGTTGATTATTTAGTATGGGGTGAAAGTGATTGTTTATTACCAAGGGAATTCTTTCATGTATTAGAGGGTGTAAAAGAATATGCAAACTCTCAACAAATATACAGATATACATTAACATTTGCATTGAGAAAAATGTGGGATGAAAGTTGGAGAATATTGGAACATCCAGAGTTTACTAATAAACCATATTATGACATGGATACAGAAGAAGACACCAAGTTGGCACTAAACTCACCATGGAGTATTAGATATACTATGAGTCAAGATGAGATGGAACAAGTAAATGACAAGACAGAAGAACTTGATGTTCAATTAATTACTTCACCTAAATTTGATGGTAGTTGTTTAGTAATGAGTTCAGATTTAGTAAGAGGTGGAGTTAATTTACCACCTGCAGTATCAATGGTGGGTGATGATACAAGTTTTATGGCAATGTGTCAGAAGTTAATGGGTGATGACTATAGACAATTTGTTATTAAGAATATATTAAAGGTTCATAATAGAAACCATCCAAGAAAAAGACTTTATGTTAAGGATGAAGATAAATCTAAGTCTACTCATTTTAAAAGAAGAGACAATAATTGGTATCAGACAATCACAAAAATGAGTAAAGGAAATTTAAATAAATTATTTGGTGGACAAGTTAAATTTAAAACATATGGAGAGTTTAAAGATGAAATCAAAAAATAGAAGATGGTTACCAACATTAGGTGAGTTAATAGATAGATTAAGTATTCATCAATTAAAAGAAGTATTTATACCTGAGAACAAGGAGAACTATGCACAAGAAATGAATGACATAGTTCATGATATTAATTTAATATTAAAAGAACACAAAGGTGAAATTACAGGTGAAGTAATCAGAGCCATTATAGTGTTATCACAAATGAACGCACATATTTGGTATAATGAATCACAAGTTCGTAAAGGTGAAAAGGGTAGTGATAATCTAATGTTAACTCATGGATTAAATGGAATTAGAAATACTGCAGTAAATAAAATCATGGAAGTGGTTGGTGGTAGAAAAGACTACAAGGTAGATTGTATTGCATCTGAATTTAAAGATTGGGAAGTGAGTTGGGATGTTCCAAGAAACAAGAAGTAGGTCAACACAAAAAACAATCACATGGAGATTGATTGCATTTAGTAATTCATGGATGGTACTGGCATTAGGTATAACTGAAATACCATTTTGGAATGCAGTGATTATGAATATATTAGGAATGATATTTTTTTATTTTCATGAAAGAGTATGGAATAAAATAAGGAGTGGAAGAAATGTTAATTAAAATATTAAGTAAAATAAAAGATTGGGTAGACCCAAACTATTGGGCAAATAAGATAGGTGAAGAGAGTGGTCTATATGATAAGGCAAGAAATTCAAAGTCTCGTAAATGGGTTGATAGTTTAGAAGGTTGGAAATGGTGGACATATCAAATAGTCGGTGGTATTATATTTGTAATTATTATAGAGTGTCTACTTAATTTAGTCGGTATGACTATGTTACCTTGGAGATAAAGTGACAGAAACGAATTTAATAGTTGCAATAGATGATTTACATCCACAGAAAGGTTGGGGTTGTGAAGGTGATATTCAAGTAGAGTATCTAAAAGAACTCAATAAAAAATATGGAGTTAAATTCAATTTATTTTGTCCAAGTTATTATCATAATGAATATCCATTAACAAAAGATTGGGTGTCATATTGGAAACAATTTGATTGGGTGGAGTTGAGTAATCATGGACATTATCATGATGTCAAGAAATATACCAAAGAAGAAATAGGTGAACAAGAATTCTTAGAATTAAATAAGGATGAGGCGATTGATAGAGTTAGAGATAGTTTAAATCTATGGGAACAATGTGGACACAAACCAAAAGGATTCAGAGCACCAGGTTGGGGAATATCACAAGAGGCAGCAGAGGTAGTTAGTGAAAACTTTGAGTGGGTTGCACAACATGAACAAATCAATCAAGGTATACGATTTGACACTAAGTTATTTTGGGGTGCAGATGGTATTCATCAAAGTGATGATGTAAAATTATATGGAAACACATTTATGTTCCAATCACATATACAAGGAGATTGGAATGATAATACATGGAATGAAGAAAATTTTATTTACTTTCAGAGAATCTTAGACTATTTATTATCACAATTCACAATAGAGTTCAAAACGATTTCAGATTTATGAAGATAGTATTTTTTTCAGAGAGTCAAGTTAGAGGTAAAGTTCCAAGAGATTTTGAGAACGCTCGTACAGAGTTTGGTTGGAGTATTGCATTAGATGCAGAGTGGTGTCCAATAGGACAAACACCAAGAGATAAATGTGATTTGGGTATTGTAATAATACCAAAGAACAATCCTAATATAAACATACAGACATTCAGAAGTTATTGTGATAAGGTTGCAGTAATGCAAGAAGGCCCTAATTGGTATTTTCAAGATTATACTATTGATAAACAATTTCAGTATTATAATGCATTGATAGACGCAGATTGGGTTTATTGTCATAATGAAAGTGATGTAAATTATTATCTTGGATTAGGGTGTAAAGATGTACGAGTGATGAGAAGTTTAATGATTACTGATGGTTTACTTCCAAGAAGTGAGTGGGGTGATGGTACAATGATTGGTGGTAACTTTTGTAGTTGGTATGGTGGATTTGATTCCTATATGGTTGCGAGACAGATAGGTAATCCTATTAGTTGTCCATCAATGGGTAGAAAACAAGAACAAGAAGATTTAATAGAGGACATAAATTATCTACCTTATATGAGTTGGAGAGATTGGGTAAATAGTTTATCACAATATAATATAGGTGTTCATTTAATGAGAACACACGCTGCAGGAACCTTTAGTATGAATTGTGGGTTTCATGGAATACCTTGTATCGGATATAAGGGATTAGATACACAAGAATTAATCCATCCATTGACTTCAGTTGAGGTTGGTGATTTAGACAAGGCAGTTGAATTGGGTAAGAAACTAAAGGATGAGAAGTTTTATAAATTATGTAGTGAGACTGCATTGAAAAGATTTAATGATTATTATACAGAGGAGGCATGGTTAAAACATTGGAACCAAACAAACACATAGAATTTTATCCAATTAGAGATATACTAATTGGTGTTCCATCAGAAGATGTTGCAACACATGACGCAGTTAATCCACACTTATCATTAGGTTATGAACCACCAAAAATAGAAGGATTTCCATTATTTGGTCAGATACAAATTCAAACAATAGAATTTTGTAATTTGAAATGTGACTTTTGTCCTAATCACTATATGATATGGGATAGGTTAGAGGGAAAGAAAAAAGGTATTCCTTATAATATAATGTCTATTGAAAACTATACCAAAATAGTAAAGAACTTGGCAGACTTAAATTTTACTGGTAGAGTTTCACCTTATCTTATGAATGAACCATTAATGGATAAAGATAGAATGGTAGAGATAATTGGAATAACAAGAAAATATTTACCAAAAAATCCAATCAAAATTAATACAAATGGAACAGGATTAACTACAGAACTTCTTGGTGATATGATTGATGCAGGACTAACTTCAATACAAATAGATGATTATTTTGATGATAGATATGCCACTAAATTACTAAAACAATTAGAACCATTTCAAGGTGTTAATGGTAAATGTTTTATTACATTGTCATCAAATTACAATGTGACACAAATGAAAAAGGGTATGTCAAAGGATAGTCACTTCGGCCCATTTACATTTTGGAATCGTGGTGGTTTAACAAATGTAAATCCTGATATGCCAGTTCCACAAAAAGATTGTCATTTTCCAAGTTCACAAATGTATATCAAATGGAATGGAGATGCATTGTTATGTTGTTGTGATTGGGAATATAAAGTGATACATGGTAATGTATTGAATGAAAGAATTGAAGAAGTATGGATTAATGATTCATATACTCATTACAGAGAGACACTAAAAGAAGGACATAGAGATAAACTTAGAATGTGTAGAAAATGTAACAAAGGTGCATTTCCAAGTGAAGAGAAACGATTAGAACATTTAAGAGAGTGGTTAAAAGAAAATGAAACCGATTAGTTTTATAATACCAAGTAGAAATAATCTAACTTATCTGAAGTGGTGTTACGAGAGTATTCGTAAGAACTCGTCAGTAGAACATGAAATATGTTTTGCAGATGATGCCTCAACAGATGGAACATTAGAACATATATTAGTTTGGATGAAGAGAGATAAAAATATCAAACTTCATGTAAACAAAGGCCCCGAAAGAGAAGGACTTACAATACTATATGATAAATTAGTGAATGAGTATGCAACCAATGATAGAGTTGTGTTCTTTCATTCCGATATGTATTTGTGTCCAAATGCAGATAAAGAAATAGATAGATTGTTAGAAAAAGGTAAGGTTGTATCACTTACAAGAATAGAACCACCACTACATCCTGATGGGCCAGAAAAAGTATTGAAGGACTTTGGAATAGAACCTGAGGAGTTTGATGAAGAAGGATTATTAGAGTTTCTTGAAGAAGACAAACAAGGTGAAGATAGAGTTACAGAGGGTGTGTTTGCACCTTGGGCAATATACAAGGAAGACTTCCAAAATGTTGGTGGACATGATAAATTATTCAGACCACAAAGTAAAGAAGATTCAGATATATTCAATAGACTACATTTAAATGATGTTAAGTTTATACAGACTTGGCAAGGTTATGTTTATCATATGACTTGTAGAGGTTCAAGATTTAATCCATCTGCAGGTGGTGCACCAGGTAAAGATAGTCCTGAATGGATTGAGACAACAACTAAAAATATGAGAAACTTCATAAGAAAGTGGGGAACTGCAGTTCAACATGATGAATACATGAAACCGATAGTCTCACCTAAATACAATATTGGTATTGTGATTGAGAATTATTGTGATTACAATATCTTATCCAATTGTGAACCATGGTGTAGTAATATTTTTGTACCAGATGGTGGTTACATACAGGAGTATATTAAGAATGAACAACCAAGAACTGATTATCCATTGAGAAGAAGAGTTCATCGTGATAGGGCATATCCTAAAAATGGTGTTGTGGTTAGGGTTGATGGTGAAAGATTAAATAGTGAGAACTTCCAATACATTACAAAGTTACCTGATATAATAAAAGATAGTGGAGACTTTGGTTCATTTGAATTAGGTATATTAAAAATTAGAATTACTAATCTACAAACTTCAGAGGAGTCGTTAATTAAAAATGATAATTAATTTATTTGGAGATAGTTTTATATATGGTTCTTGTGCAGACCACCATGAGGATGGTAGAAGAATGGGTATTGATTATTGGTTAAGTGAAGAAGGTTGGAGTGTTAGTAATTATGGGTATGCAGGTTCAAATAATACTGAAGTATTATCTTCTATCAAAGAAAATCCATTTAATGAAGAGTGTTTTTGTGTGGTGGGTGTAACATCATTTTTGAGAGAAAATTTACCATGGTTAGGTTTTGCATCTTCATGGGGTAGAAATATCCTTCAAGAGGACAAATACGACCATCCTAATCTTATAAAACCACAAGATAATAAACTATGGGAAGATTATTTAATTTATTGTTATAATGATGAATATTTTAATACATTATGTAAAATTTGGTTGTTAGAAGTAAAACATATACTTGATAATACACCAAATGTAAAGGGTTATGTATTTATAAATACGGTAGAAAGTTATAAAAAACCTGATTTTGTAAAAAAAGAAAACTATTTATATACAGATAGTTCTATTACTGATATGTTATTAAACAAAAAAGATTCAGAGTTATTTGAAAGAGGATTGGATAAAACCAATCCATTTGTAAAAGGAAGAGCACATCCATCAACAAAAGGATATAAAATAGTATCAGAGGATATACATGACATATTTCATACTCAATAAAAAAGAGTCAAAAGAAAACTTAATGTTCAGTAGTAATATATTGGGTGAAGAAAGTTTAGGTTCATTTTATCCTGAACAAGGGTGGATGGCACTAAACAATATGATAAACACGAGTCCTGAATCATTAGAGAACTATATGATACTTGATGAAAAGGGACAGAAGTACTCTATGACAGAATTTCTTGATATTGTTGAGAAATTAAAGATAAAAAGAGCTTGACTCGTATCATAATAAATTAGTATATTAGGGAGTTACAAATGCCAAAGTATGATTGGAATGAATGGGAAGAACTTGAAGAAGAGACTTTTCGTGAAAGAATACAACCAAAAATAAAACCAAAAAGGAAGAAAAAAAGTTATGATGAACTCAATAAAAAACAAAGTAATAAATTTAACAAAAAACATCCTAATAGGAATTAGTTTATTAATATTTGTAGGGTGTGAATCTACATGGGAACAACTATATGATACATTTGGTAGTGGTTACTCATCGTCAGATTATCCCACATTTGATTTAGAATTAAGAATTGATTTACCACAAGATGAGAATGGATACTACCATCTTGAGTTAGATAATGAAAACTGGCAAACTATCCAAAGATTAGAGGGTAGAGTCATCAGTAGTAAAACAGACTATGAGTCTTGGGAACGAAATGATATGGAATCATTAAAGATACATTGGCGTTCTAATTTATATTGGGTGTTAGGAGATACACTTGGATATATAGTAAAATATGATTATACTGATGATGTTGAATATGTATCTTATGATACTACATATGTCACAGGATTTAGTGGACAAGAAGTTCCAACAATTAATTCTGCATCTTATCCAACTATCAAAGATGATGGTACAGGTGAAATCAATACAATGTTTGCACCAGTCCAAACAATGGTAAGTGATACTGCATGGGTCAATGTATCATTTACAGACTGGCATAACAATTACAAGGACAAAACCTTTGGTATAATATTAAAATAGGAGAGTAAAGTTGCAGTATGTTTTAGTGAATAAATTAGATGAAATAGTTGATAAAGTAGACATGAGTGATGTGGGATTAAATGGAGCAAAGACTTATTTTGTTGGTAGAAAACAAATAGAAGTACACGAATTTGATAAACTATGGAAAGTGATGAGTAGACAAGAATATGATACTCAGTTTGAGGCAACAAATAGAAAACCATCATCAGTAACACCATATCAATGGTGGAAAGAAGATAAAGTTGAAACAGATGATGCCTTAAGTGGTAAGGATGGATTAGGATGATTGAAACAATAATAACAATAGTTTTTTGTATTGTATTTTACAGATTAAATGTAGAATTAGATAAAGATATTTTTGAACAATACAGAGATGTTGAAAGGGATATAAGATAATGGAAGCAGTATGGATTGCATTTAGTTGTGGAATATTTTTAGGTATAACATTAGGTATATTAATATTAGGATTAGTTAGTATCAATAGAGATAACAAACTAAGAGATGATATTAGTGACTTAAATGGTGAGGTAGAGGATTTAAGAACTCAAAGAGAGTTATTGAAAAAAGAAATCTTTAAATTAACCAAAAAAGGTAAACCACAATCAAGAAAAAGAAGACCTTATAAGAAAAATTATAAAAAATAATGGTTCCCATTCAGGCATCAGTATTTACAATACCTAAAAGTAAAGTAATGATATATACTGGTGCCAAACTTGGTTCAAGTAATATAAGAAACATTTATTTAAAAAATGTCAGTTATGAACACTTTCCGAGTGATGAAATTGATTATGAAAAATATGAAGATTACTTAAAAGTATTTATATATAGAAATCCACTTGAAAGGTTTTTATCTGGTCAAGTCCAAGATTTGAGAGGATATTTTGAGGGTTATATATGGCATGATGAGATAATTGAAAGGAGACCAGATTTAGTTGATAGATTATATCAAGTTTATACAGAGAAAAAAGATAAAGTTATTGGCCATCACCATTCAGTTATAGACTTACACAATAGAATACATGTACTTGGTGGATTTAAAGATTTAAATAAAGTTCATTTTATTAATCTAAAAGAACATTGGAGTTATTATATACAATGGTTTTTGTCTAAACAAATTGAAAATTTTTATTGGAAAAGTAATTATGATGATGTACCAAGTCACAAAAATGAAGTAAGTACATTAAAAACTTTTTTAATACATGATGAAAGATTTAAAAAAATAGATTTTATGGATAATATAGTTACTAAAAAATATATTGAAGATATGAAGAAATCTATGGAAGTTTTTGAATACATTGAACACAATAATAAAAATAGATTTATCACAAAGAGAATTACAAAAATCAGTAGAAAAAATAATTTTTTTAACGAGTTATTTTCCATATAAGTTTTTTAGAAGTTTGATATTTATAGTAGAATACAAACTATGGAGAATTACCTTGAACCAAAAAGACAGAACAGAATTTGACCTAATCCATAATAAGATTGACCACATTACACAATCTATTGAGGATTTAAAAGTAGAGATGGAAACTGCACATCAAAAAACAGATGAATCTCTCAGTTTTATCAAGGAAAACTTATTCAATCCACATGAAGGATTATGGGCGGAAACAAAACTCAATTCACAATTCAGAAAAGACTCACAAAAATGGAGAGGTGTTATTGGAACAGGTTTCGTAGGGTTATTGTTCAAACATATTTGGGACATGTTTAAAGGAGTGTAACATTTTGAACACATATGTGACACTTCATGTATCAAAACAAGACACAAATAATTAACCACCAACTCGGTGGTTTTTTATTGCCTAATATTATCTAAAATTTCTCATCTCTAACTTCACATATATACAGACTTAAAAATAAATTAAATTATTTTTTAAAAATAACGCAGTTTGGTATGCTTTTTGTAACATATATAGTAGAATAACATTAAAGGAGAAGAATAATGTTTAAAAACCTAATGAAAAAAATAAAAAGTAAGAGAGGTAATTCTCTCGCAGAGTTTGCAGTCACTACTGCAATGATGGCAACCTTGGCAACTACCGCAGCTCCAAGATTTAGTGGAGTGGGTGAGGCAGCGAAGGAAAGAAAAACAGAGGCCGATATAGATAAGATAACTCAATCTGCTATGAACTTCTATAATGATATGGTAGTTCGTGAGGGTAGAGGTAGGTTTCCTGGTCAAGTAAAGTATGATGAGGCAGTTGGTGGATACCAAACAGAAGAAGCTTTATTAAGTGCGATACAAGGATTTGGTTCATATGATAATGTTGAGGGTACGAATTGGGTATCAGTATTTAGTACTAATCATCCCACTGCACCTGCACCAAGTGGACACAATATCTCTACATCTGAAGATGATAATTTTGATGACTTCTATAATGTATCAGTAGGGGCAGAAGAATTCTTAGACCAATTCGGTAGAAACGCAATCAAATCACCATTTCAGGATGGACACTATATTTTCATAGTAATACCAGGTGGTGGTGCAGGAACTGCATCATACTCACCAATCTTGTATGTGGCAGATTTAGAAAATCCAACAGACTTACATAAGAAACTTCAACCGTAACACATGAAAGGGAAAATCATGAAGAAAACAAGTAAAGGGTTCACACTAATAGAGTTAGTAATGGTAACAATAATCTTAGGGATACTCGCAGCAGTCGCGATACCAAGATACGCCGATACATTAAATAATGCAGAGAATGCAGCAGAAAAGGCATTCGTTGATATGATATGGGCAGGATTAGAACAAGAGGCATCTGAAAGATTACTCGCAACTGGTATTGAGAGTTGGCCTACACATCCACTAACTATTATTGGTAGGAGTCGTAATGTAAAAGTCAACTTAGAGTATGGTATACCTGATGAGGATGATGAGTGGCAGGTTGATTATGATGATGCAGGTAATGGAAGAATATATCATCATAGAAAGAATGATGACATTTACTTTTATGAATATGATTCTACGACATTTTATTTATCAGAATTACCTACTCTTCTCACTCAGTAGTTTAATGGGTCAAGAGGTAGAGGATACTTTGTCTCTTGACCTTGATAACCTTTGGGATAATTATGAATGGGAAGAAATCCAAGAGGTTACTGATGTCTACTATGAAGTAGAACAAATCACACCAGTCGCAGGAGTTCGTGGTTCCGAGGCAAAGTATGAGATACTCAAATATCTATACTACAGAAAATCAATGAAAAAAAATAAGAAAAAACGAAAATAAAGCTTGACTTACATAGTATTTTATTCGTATCTTTAGGTATGTTAAAAGGAGATATTATGAACAAGAAAACGGTTATATTTGACTTAGATGGTACTCTCGCTAATATTGATGTTAGGAGAGATAATTCCACTAAACCAAATGGTAAACTTAATTGGGATTTATTTGCATCACCAGATTCTATTCTTCATTGGGATGAACCAAATCATCCAGTCATAAAGATGGCACAAATGTTCCACAAAGATGGATTCAGAGTTGTTATCTTTAGTGGTAGGAATGACAGAGGTTTTTTCGCGACTCAGGAATGGTTACAGAAACATGATGTACCATTTGACCTTTTGGTTCTTAGACCAGATAAGTTCAAAGATAAGTCTTGGCCGATTGCCGATGGTAATCCTGCCACTTTTGATATGAGGTTTATGCCTGATGAAATTCTCAAGAAAAAGATGTTAGATACTTTTGTAGATATCAACGATGTTTTTCTTGTGGTTGACGATAGGGATAAAGTTGTCAAGATGTGGAGAGACTTAGGTCTTAATACATTCCAAGTAGCCCCAGGTGATTTCTAAATGAAATGTACCAAGTGTGAAAACAAGGTAGATGATTATAGATATCACTTGGGTTACACCGAGTGTACTGATTGTAGTGAAACAGAAAAGTATTCTGCACATGTAGTGTATCCACATAAAACAGGTGCATTTGTACAACCAGTATCAGAGACTACATCCAATAATATTAAACGAATGGATAGACGAAGTGTTGGTGGTACTCGTATCGCAAAGGGTATTTATTCTGATAACTCTTGGGATAGGTGGTTAGAAGATTATAATAGTGGTAAGTTTAAACCTAAGAAAGTTATCGGCCCTAAAGGTAAACCACTTAAAAATAAATCAAGACCATATGATATGGTTGTTGATACTTGTATTGATTATTATGATAAATGGGGTTATGAACCAGCCTTAGACTTCGTTAAGGAATTATACCAAAAAGATAAAATTACATTAATGACAAAAACTAAAATTGTAAATGATATTACATCACTACAATTACTACCAAAGAAGAAAAGAAAATGGGTATTGAAAAACCAACATATATAGATTTTGACCACAAAAATTATAAGTGGAAACCAAATATAGATTATAGAGAAAATCCAAACCTATATGAAATAGGTAGAGGACAACAAGGTGTATTAACTTGTGAACCTTATAAATCAGAACTACATCCATTATGGAGATTCAAGACACCTGAAGAGGCACAATTATCAGCCTTACAGATTATTAATAAATTTTTTCAGTATTTGGAAGAGGATGATTTTGTAGGTGCCGATATGGCAAAGAAGTATTTACATATGGGATTCACAAGGTCTCGTAGATATTATAATCATAGTAGTGGTACTAAATGGACTAAAGAAAATGGTGAATGGGAAGTATTACCTTTTGACAGAACTGAAACAAGATTTTTAGAATCAAGTGAGATATTTCAATCTTATTGGAAAATGGCTCGTGAAGACACCAAATACCTAAAGATGAAAAAAAAGTTTAAAAAAATGAAAAAAAAGCTTGACATTGGCGATTATATTTACTAAATTGCTGTATAATGATAATGATGATAAGGAGAAATTAAAAAATGGATATTGGAACTTTTGCTATGGGTTGTATGAATTATGAATTAAATAGAGATGCTGGTAGATTACCAGAACATGATATTGAGTTCCAAAATGAAACAGGTATAGGCCCTACCTATAATAATAATGAACCTATGACAGATGAGGATTGGAGATTTGC
>CEUI01062366.1_pt1 | contig 14857 bp, 19 predicted proteins | sample 531411 | NCBI WGS metagenome assembly CEUI01 (sample SAMEA2622841, study PRJEB7988) | marine metagenome | isolation source: saline water (ENVO:00002010), including
TCATCAATGGATGGCTTAATTTTTTCGTTGAAATAATACATGATAGCCGCATCAACTTCCATCAAACCTACACTAACATCATTCACCTTATCTTTTTTTCTTGATAATTGTGTACCTCTATTAACAGTAGGGCCTATACCTCTTTCTTTTTCTTGTACTTTTGGTATTGGTCTATATCTTCCGGCCATTATACTTTCCTAACTCTTTCTATTTGTAAACTAACCGACCTAATTAGATGAGCTGTACAATTAACAGACCAATTTTGGTCATATTGTCCACCTACTAATTGGTTTTCATTAATACCATTAATTTCAAAGTGTGCATAATTCCACTCTATTATATCACCCAAATCTGGAACTATATCCAAATCTGTTAAAGTTTCTCTTAACATAAAAAATGTAGCATCTTGTAAACTATCACTTCCAAATTCATCCATATTAAAATCTATATCTTCACTCTCAATTAAACAAGCGAATTGAACACCAGGTTTATAAATTTTACCACCCGTAGACTCCCCATATAAATTAGTAGACGTATGTTCTGCCGAAACTTTAAAAAGTTTTATTGTTTGATTTATTATACCATCTTTACTTAGACGTAAATCACCCACTAACTCTTTATTAAAAGTTTCAAAAGTCCTTAAATCATTTGATGAAAAAAATCTTCCTGCCATGACCTTATCCTATATAAATTGATAGTGGAACTTTTTTCAAAATCTCTTGTGTAGCTTCAGCTTCAGCCGCTTCCTCTTGCATTAATTCATCACCAGTAGAAACATCTAACATTTCTCTCAATTGTTCAACAAGTGCCGTCTTTTCTTCACTTGCTTCTGAACGTAAAGTTTCTCCATCCAATGTGGCTTCAGCACCAGGGATTGGAACACTACTATACTTACTTCTTATAATACCCAGTAACTCCTTACATAGAGCTAATGTGTATTTTCTAATCCATTGTTGACCTGGATGGTTAATTTGATTGTATGTCATATTATCATATCTAATATTTGAAAAATCAGATTGTACTGCGGTTTGACCACCATCAGTATATGTATCTGTAACTTCATTTGATAATGTTTTCCACCTATCATCTTTTCTGATATATTGAAAATACATCTTAAATGTACTTTGTGGTATAGGAAAGACTCTCAATTTATTATTAATCAATTCAAATGAATAAGCAGACTTTCTTACTTGGTCACTTAATTCGATTTGTTGAACTCTCAACATATCAGCGTAGATTGGCATCATCATAAACTGGACTGCAGGTGAGTTATCTCCCCACCCAAAATTATCAATTAAGTTATTAGTACCTTGTCCAGTTCCTGCATATGGGTCGAAATATCTTGATACGGCTGGTGTAGCTTCGTGGAACACTCTTTTTATCTCAATCGGTGAACTACTTTCAGATACTATAGCCCATTCGTCTAAATCATAAGTTTGTTGACTAGCAGTTACTTCTACATAACCAGTTTTCCAATCAACAGAACCACCAACACCAACTTCAGCTCCGTAAGCTTCTGATATTGTTATGGCTCTTCCTAAATCTGTTACCACAGTATGAGTAAAATTAGAAGATGTTGGAGCACCTTGTAATTTTAACATATTTTCTTTTATATTATACTGATTTACTATAGAAGAATATTCAGTAACTGCTTCTTCAAAACAAGCATACATCTGTTCTCCTTGTAATTCCACATCCATAATAGGATATCCAAGTCTTTTCGCACACCATTCAGCTGTTTGTACCGAGTGAGTTACATATGTCGTGTCACTTGTATAAAAACTAAATGGCGTGTTAGTAGCATCTGAGTAAGAACCACTACCTGGCCAAATTGGTTGGGTTGCCATATTTTTCTCCAACTAATAACATTAAATGTACATTTTATCAATAATAAATATCTTTGGCAAAAAAAAGGGGGTTCGAATGAACCCCCGTTTTTTATTTATCGTACCCTAAACGTTAAACGTAGTTAACATCAGCAACGACAACTTTACCATAGAACTCAGGTCTTACGATTTTCTTCGCATAACGAGTCATAACACCTTTTCTTGGTGTAAAGTTAGTTGGGTCATAGACCAACGGTGTCATAATTAATGGTACATATGGGGCGTATACAGCACCAGTTTCAAGGAAGTTACTTCCTCTGAAACCGACAAGTATCACGTTTTCCTGCATATAAGGATTCTTATAAACAGAGAAACGATTACCCATAACACCAACTTTTTGAACACCCATTGCAAACTGATTTGCAGAGGCTTCACCACTAGCGTCAGAAACGTATCCTGGAATAGACTCGATAATAGTAGCAACTTCAGGACTTATCACGATGAAATTAGCTCCACCTCTCAAAGTTTTCTGATGTATTGCATTAGATACAGATTGTATCTTATTACCAAGAGTCTGGAACCAAGTACCTTTAGTATAAGCATTAGACTCACCACTTGACTGTGCGAACAGTGAAGTTGCGGAATCATACTCATAACCAGGTCTTGCAGACCAGCGTTCTGTCTTAGCGTTAGCATTAGCCTTCAACATATCAAGGATTTCCAAATCAATTTCCATTGAGATGTACTCAGATAACATCGCTGTCAACTCAGCTTCTGCATCAACTGAATGGTATGCATTTAAGTCTTGAGCTAGTTCTGGAGTCCAGACAGCTTTTAACTTACGAGTTTTAGCAACGATAGGAATAGAGTTCATCTTGATGTCTATCTCTGGTATCCCAGCATCTGTTGCAGGTTCTGTAGGTGAATCTTCAAAATCACCACGGGTTGTATCAGTAGGTTGTTTGTGATATTTCAGCCAAACACCTGTGTCTACTTCGTAGTCACCAGCAGTTTTAACGATGAAATTCCAGTTTGAACCATCCCAAGTTGAATAAGCTGGGTAGTAAGCTGAAATTGCATTAGTATCAGAACCAGAGATTTCGAAAGCTCTTACACCTTCTTTATCAGGGTTAGTCATACCATCATTAGCTTCTGCAATTGTAACTTTACGAAGATTGGATAAAGATGAACTTAGGTCAGGCTCAAAATCAACATCTGCCCATGAGACAGAAGCTGAAGATAGGTTAGCTACCAAAATCTTAGTAGAAACATGGTCGTTTACGGAATATCCGAATTTACCAGCACCATATAATCCACCAGAAGCATCGGCGTTAGAACCAGAAGTATTTCCATGTATGTCACTATTCTGGTCATGACCTGCTTGAGCGGTACCATACTTGAAATTCAAGTAGAAAATAAGTCCAGAAGGTAGGTTCATTGGTTGTACAGATACGAAATCTTGTGCCGCCAATTCACCAAACACTCTACGAACCAATGGAAGTGCAACACCAGACCACTCTTCAGAGTTTGCTGTTGTACTTGTCTTGGAAGACTCATCAATTAATTGACGAGCTTGGTTTTCTAGCAGAGTTGCCATTCCAAAAACTTTACTTTCTTCACTTAAGCCTTCAAGTAGTCCAGTTGGCTCCCATTTTGAGACCAACTGACGAGTTTCATCTAAACGTTGTTTGTAAGGGTTATATCCATCCATCATTGATTGGATAGATTTTAAGTTTCCTTGTTCAGACATTTTATTCTCCTATAAAGGTTTTAAATTAAAGTATTTTAGCTAGTTTCTGGAAGCGTTGTTTCAATTCAGCACCTTCAGCGATAACTTCCGTTTTCTCTGTTTTAGGTTTTGTTGAAGCAACAACTTTAGAAGCTGAGCCTTTTTTACTTTCGTTAACACTTTTCTTATGCTTAGAACCCATAGATTCAGCGATAGTTGAAAATACCAACTTCACTTCTCTTAGAGTCTTAGCTCTATCAAACTGCTCAATTACTTTTATCTTTTGGTCATTCGTCATAGAATGATTTCTAAATAATTTGTTGGTAAACAACAATTTAGCATTGAGTAGATTGACCTCATTTAATTTACTACGTAGATACTTAACAACTTCGCGATGTTCTCCAAGTTCAGCTTTAAGTGAAGTGATTTCATCCATTTCTTCTTCCTCTTCTTCTTCCTCATCCTCTTCTTCTTGAAGGGCTTTGAGTACTTCAGCAAGGTCAAAGTTTTCTGGTAAATCATCCATGTCTACATCCAAGTCACCTTCCTCATCGGCAGGTTCTGGTAAGAACTCATCATCTTCTTCGTCAACTTCGGCCTCATCACCAGCTTCTGCATCCATTCCGTCTGCATCCATTGGTTCAAGGTCTTCTTCGACTTCTTCAGACTCTTCGAGTTCTGACTCTAACTCACGTAAAACGGCTTCAAGGTCAAGGTCGTCATCATCAGCTTCCTCTTCCCCATCACCTTCTTCAGCTTCGTCTTCAGCAGCATCATCAACTGCGGCTTCAATGTCTTCTGCATCAGCTTCTTCGTCACCCATTTCATCTTCGATTTCCATAGGTGCTTCTTCTTCTTCTGCTTCAGCTTCGTCACCAGCTTCTTCAGCGTCCATTTCAGCTTCAGCTTCCATTTCTTCTTCAGCTTCTTCTTCAGCTTCTTCCTCGCCATCTTCTTCTTCGTTGTATTCTTCTTCTTCTAATTCGTCTTCAACTTCGTTCTGAATCTTTTGAGAAAGCATTTGAGTTAGTCTTGGAGTAAACGCTTCTTGTAAAGCGATCTTTGCATTTTCCAATGCGGTCTCACGAACTGCTTTTGCATCTGCGATTGCATCTTTCAAAAGGTCGTCCATAATATATCTCCATTTAAGGGATTAATATTGTTATTAGGAACAATAATAGTGAACTATCATATCGGTACACCATAAGAACTACCAAGAACTGGTAATGGTGTATTTTATTTTAAATAAATATAAGCTATATATACAAAACGTTCAATAACCACGAAGCATTTTTTCTCGTTCTCTACGTAACTTATCGTACTTTATTCGAAGTTTTGCTTTAGTGTTTTTCTTTCTTTTAACATCGGATGGTTTCTTATAAAACTCTCGTTCTCTCAATTCAAGTAATAAACCTGAATCTTTTACTTTTCGTTTGAACTTTTTTAGAGCGAACTCTACCTTGTTATCTTTTACAACTACTTTTATTGCCATATAAAACCTATTTGTTTAATTATATAATCTAATTCTTCCACCAATTCTTTCAAATTGTTCTTGAAAAATTGTTTTTTTAATTTCTTCTTTCACCAATGATGGCCAGACTGTTTCAAAATAATCTACAATATCATAAAACGCATTTTCCAATTTCTTATAAAAACTCATATCTTTTTCTCTATGATACGAGTCGTATATATACCAATCACCACCTTTTCCGTCCTCTGATATAAAATCAATAGAATGTCCACTCTTAAAATCAACTGTTAAAGTATCATCGCCGGTTTCTTTTATATTAAACTTTTCTGTAAAATATTTTTTTACCAACTTTGTAACTTTATTTTTGTTTTCCACTATTTATTGGCCCAGTTTTTATCTACCCAATTAAAGAAATCTTTCTTTTCTTCTTCACCAAGTTCATCTGGAGAATCAACTCCAAATTTCTTTAATGCACCATTAAAAAATTTCTGATATGCTTCTTTATCACCACTTTCTGGTTTATCCAAATCTTTTACGTCTTCAGCTTCTTGTATTTGATTAACGTCTTTAATGTCATAATATCTACCTAAAATATTTCCCATATCTTCATAAATAGTTTCCATTCTACGTTGTAATGAATTAGATTCTTTAGCGGCTTTAACAAAATTTGTAGCTAAACCACCAAGTTCTTTCATATTTCTTTTTACTGAAACTTTATCAAACCAATCATCTGTCTCGTTTACTGTGTGTATTTTTGCAGATTCAACAATTTCAGATAACTTAACTGCTATATCTCTCAAATTTGTTTCTCTGTAAATTGGTTTACCTATATGAGCATAATTAGAAACATCTTCTAAGAATCGTTTTACATTAATACTCGTTTCGGCTTCATTCCAAGATTCTGCTTCACCTTCAACCAAGGAAGTAAGTTTTACACCAGAACCACGTACTGGAGTATCCAATTGACTATCAAATGGTCTACGTGAAACAACACCACCTAAAGCATGAAACTCTTTTAATATTTTCTTAGTTTTTTTACTCATCAGTATCCCCTATATTGGTTTGATTGACCAGACGAATCTGTTATTATCAAAAACTTTGACACCCAATGACTGCATCGCTAAAGCTTTAACCTCACCTCGTCTATTACCATAAAATTCACCAATTTTATCGAAGAAAGAATCTACGTCAGCAGATATACCTAATGTACCTGCATCACCTATTAAACTTTTGTTATATACAGCCGCACCATCAAGACTATCAATCGTAACACTACGTACTTGAGTCATACTAGCCCAACCTGTTTTACCTAATGCTTGTGCATACCCATCAGTTCCATTAGCATAATACTGATTTACAAAATCTTGTGCCGTTCTCCAAGTACTACGAAAGAAATCTGACCATTGTCTTGCGTCACTTCTGTCTCTTGGTACTAAATAAGTACCAGAAGTATGATTAGGTGTTGGTGGTGGTGGTGGTGGGTCTGAACCAACTGGTTTAGCTTGTCGTCTTGTCTGTCTAGCTGATATGATTGCGTTTCTAGCAGTTGTTTTAGCAGAACCATTATCATCATATATAGCTTGAGCATAATCCCATTTCTTTTCGTATTCAGTTTTTCTTGCGTTTAAAACATTAATTAAATTGTTTAAGGCTACGTACATGACTCTACCACTCGAATATTGGTCTCTTGCACTTGTTAGAGCTGTAATCTGTGAATTAATAATACTATTAAATTTATTAATAGCAGTAGACTTTTTGGCTATATATCCAGCACTAATTTTACCACTTGTAGCATTTCTACCACCAACTGTTTTAGCCGCTTGAAAGTCTGTTAATCTTGACGCTCCAGCAGTAGATATAGCTGACGCTACACTAGCTCTTCCTTTGGAACTTACTGTTCCCCTACCACCTGAACCACCAGGGGAAGGACTTGGAGCTCTACTTGACCTCGTTCCACCTTCTGTGTCACCTGCAACACCAGTTCTGTTTTGTATACTGAATCCACCTTTAGAAAGACCAGCACTAGCGGCTAAACCAGCGGGTGATGCTAAACCACCACCTTTACCTCTTCCTTTTTCTTGGATTACACCAGAACTAAGTTCATTTACAGCATCTTTAATTTCAGAACGTATAATATCAGTTATTTGTTTTCTGGATATTTTCATGTTACTTTCCTCTATAAATTTCATTACGTTTTCTGGATTAATAAATTTGGGATTACTTTTAATTGTCCCAGTTTCACTATCCTGTTTATGTTTTATCATTTTTTCTGGTACTTTTGACATTCTACCTTCAAGGTGTTTTTCTTCAAAAGTACTTTTAAACTTTTTCATGTTTAATGATTTCATTACATCAATTTTTTGTTTGAGTGATATTTTTTCGGCTTCTCCCAAATTTTTATTTGGAAAGTAACCATTACCATTGAAAGTATCACCCTCTTTACCATTAAAACTATTAGCTTTTTTACTAATTTGTGATAAAGTTTTATTCTTTTTGTTTGCCATAATACTCTTCTTTATATAAATATATGTTACACTAAAAATTCGACATTAATGGGTCTGGTATACCCAAAAAATTGTATAAAATATCTCTAACTAACGTTGGTACTCTTGAATCTTTTCCAAATCCATCCATATTACTTCTAAAAAAAGTTGCACCATCACCAGTTCCAAGATTAATACGATTAACAACTACTTCATCATCTCTTTTATTTACTAACACAGTATATAACGCCGTATATTTGTGTCCAGCTCCATCATCTGGTTTATCAAAAGTTCTACCTATAACAACATATTCTTTATCATAACCAGTAACTTGAGCAGTATTAGGTTGTTCACCTTGAGCTTGACTTTTAATAGATTTCATTTTATCAATAACAGCGGCTGGTAATGCAGATACATCCGATTCTGATAATATGTTTCTAACCATTTTTCGTATTTCTTTACGCATATGTTTAGAAATTTCTATCGCGGCTAATTGTTTTTCAGCTTTTTTCCTTGAATCATGTGTTCCAAGTCGTTTTCCACCATCTTTAGAATACACAACGTATTTATTTCCAATTTTTTTAATCACTATTTTCTCAACTTGTTGTTTTTTGAGTATCGTCTGAAACCTTCACGAACTTTTCTCCACAATAGTTTTAGAAAAGTCTTCTCACCTTCGTTTGTTCTTTCTGCAGGGCCGTATTCAAGTCCTCTTTGTATATCTAAAGCGTCATATCTACCACCTTTAACACCATCCATCATTATTTTAATGGCTTGTTGTGACGCTTTACCTAAATGTTTTGACATTTTTTTAATGTCTATATCTAAATGTGATTTTGCTTCTTGTGAACTAAATGATGCGGGTTTTGCCCAAAAGTCTTCGTTTATATGTGGATTTTTCTGTTGTCCTTTATTCCAACTATCAATCAATCTACCAAATGGAATAACATGCTTCTTAAAGGCCTTCTGAATAATTTTTTGGTCTGTTTTATCACCTGTTATGTTAGTCATACTCTTACCCAACATATGAACTGCTTGTGTAAATTTTTGAAATGACTTTCCAAACTCTATCATTAAATTATTAGAATCTATTTTTTGTTGTTCATCTAATGATTCGTTATATCTTTTATCACTTAACATATCATTCATTAACTTTGATTTGGAAATTATGTAACCCAATTCTGTTTCTATAACATCATCATTTTTTTGTTGGATACCTTTTACTAAATCTTTTACTGAACCTGCAAGATATCTTGCTTGACCTTTTAATTCAGCAAATCCTTGTTTACTCAAATCTTCCTTTACTTGAAATGGTGGTCTATCTTTATCAGTATAAACTTTACCTTGTAATATATCTTTTAATTTCATTACCACTTCCTACACGACCAGTAACGAGCTTTATACTTTGGGCCTGGTGTATCACAATTCATTCTAGCTCTAAATGATTTCCTTCTAGCAGGATTTGACTTCTTAATATTCATACCCTTTTGTCCAAAGTTAACTTTTACTACATTACCCTTATCATTCTTAACATAAACTTTAAATTTTTTAACATCACCTTGCATTGGTTTGTTTAATTTAACATCGCGACCTTGATATTCAGCTTCATTCATTTTTTCATCTTCATCTTTATTTAACACTATGGTATAACCACAAGATTCATCCCAAACATCATAAGCTTCTGGAACACAATTAGGAACTTTTTTTCCTTTTTTCTTCTTCATTCCTATTTGCTTATATCCCTTCCAACAAGGGTCTTCTTCTTTTAATAAATTTTTTAATTTAATCACTTTTTTTCTCTGTAAGGAACTACTTTATTTAAAAATTCTTTTCTCTTAGTACACCCACCACATTCTTGAATTTTACCACGAGTAACTGTATTAATAGCTCGTGCTATTGTGTCGCCAAGACCCTTGTCAATTTTTTTAAGAGTATTATTAGCTAACTTATCCACTTTTTTCACTCTCATCGTCATTAGTAGTGAAACCATACTCTTCTTTAATATATTTGATAATAAATTTATAATTTGAAACCAATAATTTAGCATTTTCTTCTAAATCTTGTAATGAGTTTCTAGCAAATTGTAATCTTAACTCATTTTCTTCTTCTGATTTTTTAGGGTCTTTTGGATTCATCATTATCGCAGTCATTTTACCAAAATTTGTTAATGTTGGAACAAGATTTTGTACTGCCGCTAACATTCCTTCACTAAGACCTTTTAAAGTTTCGTCTTCACCTTCTTTAAGAAGTTCATTTAAACCTGGGTTGAATGTAGGATTGTCTAATCTATAGTCTCTCCATTTCTTCCACATATTTCTATCTTTCATCTTAAACTCCAGTTAAGATATCTGCAATTATAGATTCGGTTTTACACCATTTATCACATATAGTTCCATCTTCTCTTACATCACCTCTATTAACACTTTCGTTCATTGGATGCATGAAAGCACCATGTGTAGATGGATTAGATACGAAATCAAATGCTATCAATTCAAAGTCTTTTTGTACTTCTACAGCTCCATCTGAAGAACCTTCTGATACTGAACCCATTCCACGAGAAGAAATTCCAAGTTTAATACCCGCTCTAAATAATTCTTTTAAAATATTCCCAGCTGGTGTTGAAAGTACCTCTACTTTACCAAGTAAATTTTCACCTTCCCACCACATTTCTTTTACATTGTGAGAAACATTCTTTAAATTAACAACAGCCGAATCTGGATGGTCTAATTCACCCATGGCTCTTTTTTGGTCAATAAATTCTTTAGTGTATTTTTTAGCTTCTCTAAATAAAATCTCTTTTGGATACACTCTACCATTCTGATTTTTAGATTCTGCTCGTTGCAATACACCACTAACCAACAATTTACCATTGTTGTCTGATATTGACTCGTTTATTTGTTGTTTAGATACTTCAAATAACATAGTATCTATTAAAAGTGACTTGGACATCCTAAGCTCCTCTATCTATTTCATGAAATTAAATTCTTTGTTATTAAATTGTTCTTCAAATTCTTCAGCGTATTCTTTAGCTATTTCTAATTTATCTTTTTTAGAAAACATCTTAGAAGTTCCACCATAATCCTTAGCATATTGTTTAGCTCCATCATCAACTAAATACATAAAAGCTTTAATAGCTAGTTTAGAATTATATCTACCCTTCTTTTTGAATTTACTCATATTTTTAAGAATTGGAATATATCTTTGTTTGTATAATTTAGCGTCATTATCAATAAAAAGTCTTAATTCTCTTGACTCAGCTGAGATTTCTTTTAATATACCATCTCTGTTTAATTTTTTTATTTCTACTTCAACAAGTTGTCGTACCGACTTTCTAATTACTTCTTCTATAGACATTACATTTTCATTAGCAAGACGAAGTGCGTTTTGTACTTTCTTATCTTTAGATAAACCTTTTTTAATTTTTTCAATCGCATCAACAGCACCTGTCATATTACCACCCATTACAAGAGCTATACTTATCGCCTCTCTTTGTTTGGGATTTAATTTTTTCCAAAATGGACTAAGACCCAAATCCCTCATAGAGTATCCTTCTTTAATTCCTTTACCACCCATTTGTTTGTAAACCTTTATTAGATTCTTTAGATGGTCTTCATCTCTAGCATTAGTAACTCTACCTTGTTTCTTAATCTTCTTCTGAAACATCTTGATTGCATCTTCTAATTTTTTAAGTTCCATAGAAGCTTCATTTACGGATTCTACTTCTGTACCACCCATACGTTTTTTCTCTTCAATTTTATTTAAAAGGAATCCTTTAGCTAATTTTTTCTCTCTAACAAAATCGGTATCTCCATACTTTCTTCTTAGAGTTACTGGTAATTCTACATTACCACCATGATTAATGAAATGAGCTACTCTTTTAGCGTCTACTTTATAGATTTTCCTCCACTTATTTTCTGGAAGATTATTTAACCAACGATGTACTTCTTTTATTTTAAATCGTTTCACCAGTTAACTCCTACTTTTGAGAATTTCTTCTCTCATTTCATTTAAAATCTTTATCCACTTATCAAGAAATTTTAAAGTTTCCACTTTACTTGGTTCTTGACCCTTTACTTTCGTTCTTTCGACAACCCACCTTATTTTTAAATTAGATAAACTTCTTATTCTATTTAAAAAAGTGGGGCCTATTTTATCCCACGACATAGACATGACAAGTTTAAGATGTTTTTCTTAACTTTGGGTCAATCGCCAACATATATCCCAATACTGTTGGTTTCTTATGACCACCATCATATCCAGCTTTCTTCTTCTTCTTTAACTTAGACCAATTATATTTTCTTTTTTTTAATTTTCCACCACTTCCCCAATGTGGAACTGATGGCGGGCCTTCACCCCCATCAATATTAGAACTTACATTGGCTTCGTTTAATTCCTCTCGTACAATCCTTCTGATAAAATTACGAAGTTCTTCTAAATTATCCTTTTGAAGTGACACTATTTATCTCTTCGGCTAATTCATAATATCTCATTAAATTAACAACATCATTATCTTTCACAACTCTATGATTAGTTAAATTTTTAGTTAACTTCATAGCTTCTTTCAGTTTAATGACTGTAACTTTATCATCAATATTTTTTACATTACTTTTTAATTGTTTATTAATTTTTGAAATCTCATCATTAATAAACTCACGTAAAGAGTTAGTATTAGAAATATTTTGTATGTATTTTTGTAACAATACCTTTTGTTGTTCATTTAAATCTGAATATTTATTATTAAACTTATCAACTAACATTGAATAGGTTAATAATCTTAAATCTTTTTCTGACTTTTTATAAGTCTCAATTATTTTATTTGTTTTTACAGAAGAATCTACTTTCTTATTTATAATATGTTCAACAATAGAATACTTATTACGAATTTCATCCGTTGGATTATTTCTATGTTGATTGGTACTATATTCAAACAACTTGTATACAGACGCAAAAACTTTATAATTTGGTATACGAGATGAAAAGAAATTTCCTATATCATATGAGTCCTTTATATCTCGTATCAATTCATATTTTTCTAACTTTAACTTCTTGTTAGATAGTTTTTGTCTTGATTTAATTACAGCTTCAATTAACTTTTCAGCTTGTTTTTCTGCAGAAAATTTTTCGTTCATCAAAACATTATAAAGCTCTAATTCCTTTCCAAGCTCTGTAGTTTCTGAGAAATACTTTTTCATAGTCTTAATAGCTATAGAATTTTTCTTGTCATTCAGAACATCGGCAGTTATCTGTCTTGTTAATAATTCAAAAAGAATACCAGTATTCTTTATTTTTAAGTGTTTTGTTGAACCCATTTTAAGCTCCGTATTTTATATATAATTCTTCTATTATAAATATTAAAGAATGTTATTTATCGTTATTTAAAGTGTCATTAACTTCACGTTTGTACTCTTCCTCTAAAGAGTTAGTTTCATTGATTAACTTTATATCTTTCTTTCCAATTGATTTTTTAAGTTTATCTAAATGTGCTAAAGCCATAGACTTACCACCTTTTCTCATGTCTGTAACACCGAGTGGGTCTCTACCTCTAGCTGAACCATCTTTTCCAAACTTTGGTGGTCTCTTTGGTCTACCAGCACCTTCCCATCCACCTTCTGGACTTCCACCTTCTGGTCCAAGTTCATCTGTTTTCTTCTTCTTCTTATTCTTATCTCTAACAGTATAGTAATCATCTTTACTTGGTGTGACCATATCGTCTTCACCATACTCATCTTCACCAGAACCACCAGGTGAAGCTGGGTCAGCACCTTCATCTGCAATAGATGTATACCTAAATTCTCTTTTTTGGTCATCAATAATTTGTTTTCTCACTATGTCTTTTTCTTGTGCTGTAAAACCAAAAATTTGGTCATAAACATATTCTGTTGATAGTAACTTATTATCTTTCATAGAACCAGCTAAGTCAATTTTTGTAGACCACAATTCAAGTTTTTCTTGTTCATATATCATTGACGGATTTGTGAGTGCTAATTCAAAATTAACAAGGTCTGCATCTGTGTAACCTTGTGCGTATAAATGAACGATACCAATTTTAGTTAATTCACTTACAACTATTCTTTGTATACGTTCAATTGTACGGGCAAATCTCACATCCTCTGCCGCTAAAGTTGCTTTTGCATTTACTTCATCTTCGTATCCCAAGAAAGCTTTAGGTATCTTTAATGCGGCTAACATCTTGTTTCTTAAATATTCGATATCTTCTACTGCTTCAAATGTCAATCCAGCGGCTGTGTCAATCTCTGTACCACTATCTCCACCACGAACTGGTAAGAAGAAATCTTCTGTTATATTTTGGACATTGTACTTCAAATTATAATCACCAGTTTCTTTATCAATAACTGGTGCTTTCTTCATCTTATTGATTATTCGTTGCATATAGTTATCAACTTCATTTGGTGGTATATTTCCAATGTCAATTTTAAATACTCTCTTTTCTGGTGCTCTCATTATACGATGTATTAACATTGCATCTTCCATAAGAGTTAATTGTTTCCAAGACTTACGAGCTCCTTCAATCATAGACTTTCCATATGGTAACATATTACTATCTGATAGTAATCTAAAGTGACCAACTTCATAATTTTCCAACTCGTTTTCCATTTGTCTACTTGGGCCTGATATATATTTACCCTCTTCATCCTCAACAAGAAATTTAACAAGATGTGGATTTCTTGGGTCATCACCTTCTACCCTTGAAACTATATATGGTGATAATGGTTTAACATTTACAATACCAAACTTTTCTGCTATTTCTAATTGTAAAAAGAAATCACCATATTTACACATATTACGAATCCATGGCCATAAATTAAATTCTATATTAACAATATCATAAAATAAATTGTGTAAAATATCGTGTATGTTATCGTCCTCTGAACGTATTTGTAATATCTCACCATATTCAGACCTCATTGTTGATTCGTCTGCGTATATATCAAGTGCAGATGATAAAATAGAATCATTATCCATTGATTCATAATCAGAAAATAAACCAGCTCTTTGTCCTCTATCGGATGTGGCTTTCTGTCTCGATAAACCATATGGATTCTGTAGGTTGCTATATAATTTAGTATACCTATCGGTCAAGTCTGATACAGCTTGTACCCTATTTGTGTCAGCAACTTTTAAAGTTCTTCCACCAGCGTGTCTTACAATCACATTGGATGAAAATAATCTCTTTAGTCTACTTCTTAAACTCTTATCGGCCATTACTTCCTCACTTATCTAATTACTTACCTATTAACCAGGTTAAATCTTCTTTTTCACTATTGGGTAAATCCATTTTCCATGAATCATTTTCACTATCATCGCCGTCATAAACAGCTTGATGTGA
>CEUI01009908.1_pt1 | contig 14825 bp, 15 predicted proteins | sample 531411 | NCBI WGS metagenome assembly CEUI01 (sample SAMEA2622841, study PRJEB7988) | marine metagenome | isolation source: saline water (ENVO:00002010), including
CATACAGGTGAGCGATTACCGAGACAAAAACCCCAAGATAACAGAGGAGTGGTCGACTCATAACTACGCCTTGAAGCGCCTTGAAGGAGAAGATTACCAAGTAAAAATACCTTCCGGAAGAACGCTTACTTTTTTCAACGTCAGGGCTGAGGTAAACACGTCCAGAAGTTGCAAAAGCCAGAAGGGAGGGCGCCGCCGAATGAACATATATGGAGCCAATGTGTTCCAAAACATGGTTCAAGGTTGCGCCAGAGATGTCATGGCTCAACATATACTAGGTATATACGATGCAGGTTACGACATAGTACTGCACGTACACGACGAGGTCGTGGTGGAAGTCGATGAAAAAGATGCCGAGGAAGCCAAAAAAGACATAACGGATATAATGTCCGAAGCCCCTGTCTGGTTGGAGGGGTGCCCCTTGGGTAGTGACGCTTTAATATCAAAACAATACACAAAATGAATGAACCAACAGAAATAAACGAGACTGACGTGGAGGTGTGCCTAGAGCTAGCCCGTCAATGGGACACGGAGGATATGACTCATCCTCCTTATAGGGAAAAAGGAAAAGAGGAGGAAGAAGATGAGTGAGTTGTTCACACTGCCGAATGCGGTATCCCACTTAGTGGAGAAAAAGAAGCCGTGGAAGGCTAGGATAAAGCTACCTAAGTTCGAATCAAAAGCCAGCTTCAGGGATTGGATACAAGACCCTACCACTAAATATTTGATGTATTCTTGCAGTGAGGGTTTGGACCCCACTCAGAGAGTTACTTCAGACAACCCATCTAGATTCCTGCATGGCGTAATAGCTGATTGGGATGTCAAGCTATCCGACGAAGAGTATGAAAAGCTAGCAACCAAGATAATAGACTCCGAGCACCCAGCGCAGTGGCTTAGTAGAAGTTTTAGCGGAGGAGCTCACGCGCTGTGGTTGTTCGAGAAGCCTGTGCTTATGCACGGGTCCAAACCTACCAGAAGGATACTCACTAGAATTTACAGAGAGCTTAAGCTAGACAAGCTGGCTCCCGGTTTTGACAGGGCTGCGTTTCTCAATCCTCACACTTATTACAATTTAGGCAGGGATTGGAAAAGAGTGAGCGAGAAGCGCATGCCCTGCGCTACTTTACATTACTGGCAGTACGAAGAAAGTCGCACACAAGACTTCGAAAACACAGGTACGGAGATACCACTAGCCACTGTCAGGGAGGAAGTAGACAGACAATACCCCGGTTTGTGGACGGGTTCTTTCGAGGATGGTTCCAGAGGCAGGTATTTTTGGGCCAGCCCTCCCGGTACTAACCCCACTGCAACCATAGTGCGTCCTACGGGGATGATGTGTTTTTCGGGAGATCAACCCTTCTACACATGGGCCGAGATACTAGGGCCTGCCTTCGTGTCTCAGTTTGAAGTAAGCAGGATAGGGAAGTGTATAGAAGCCTACCATTACGATGGTAGAAACTATTTCATAGAGGAGGATAACAGGAGCTATATAGTAGCAGGGAAGGAAGAGGCTCTGCTGGATATACAATGCCGTCACGGGTTATCCAACAGACGAGGTAGAAATGAGAACGTAAGCGAGGCTCAAAGAGCTTTGTTCATGATCCACACCAACAAAAGGGTTGAGGCCGCCGTGCCATTCGCCTTCGTCAAATCCCGTATAGTCACGCACGAGGGGCATAGGTATTTCAACACCGCAACCATGCGACCTGTGGCCTATGCCGATGACCATCAGCCTTGGGGGGAAAACTTCCCGAGATTGGCCGAGTGGCTTGAGAGCATGTTCGGTGAGGAGCAATTACCTCACCAGTTGGACTGGCTTTCCTTTGCGTACAAACACGCCAGTGAAGGCACCCCCAGAAAGGGCCATGCGCACCTCTTGGTGGGCCCGCCGAACTGCGGGAAGACCCTATACAACACAGTGGTCTTAGGAGGCCTTTTCGGGGGTCATATGAAGGCCTCCGAGTACCTCGTGGGAAAGACGGATTTCAACGACCACCTTTTCGAGTCAGGTATGTGGACGGTAGACGACGAAGCTCCTACCGCCAGCACATCCGTTCACACATCGTTTACGGCGAAGATAAAGGAGTTCGTAGCCAACGACACGTTTGTGGTGAACGCCAAGTTCAAGAAGAGCGGTAGGGTGTATTGGAGAGGCAGGCTGTCCATAACGCTCAATGACGATCCAGTTAGTTTGAGGTTATTACCGGATTTGGATATGTCCATAATGGACAAGTTGATGCTTTTCTACTGCAAGCCTTTCTCCAATTTTACGGCTGATTTCAAAGACACCATAGAGAAAGAGCTACCGTATTTCGCCAGATACCTGTACGATTACGAGGTTCCAGAGGATAGGGTTGACATACGCTTTGGCGTAAAGGCGTACGCCAATCCAGACATAGTGGCGATGCACAAGGCCGACAGCCGGTATTCCCACATAATAGAGCTTTTGCACATATTCCGAAACGCGCACCTCAACGAGGGGGACGAGTGGGAGGGGACCTGTTCCGAGCTCATGATGCTTCTCGGACGCATGGAAGGTTGCAAAGTGCTACTCAAGGACATGAGCCCCAAGAATATGGGTTGGGGCTTGTCCCATCTATCCTCCAAGGGGACTAGCTGGTTAAAAAGATCCGACGTGAAAGGTTCATATAAATGGGTTATAAAAGGCCCATAATATGCAACCTAAACAACAAGGTACATTGTATGAGACGCTATTCATAGCCGAGTGCATGAAGAGGGATCTGCACCCTCACGACAGCCCCGGAGATTTCCTACCTCACGACGTGCTTGTGTTGAATAACGCAGGTAAAATATTCAAGGTACAGGTAAAAGGCACGGATACCACGAACGAAAGGCGTGGCCGGTACCCGAGATACCGAATTACGGCTAAGAGCGGGAATACCAGCAACCACATGGACTGCACAAAAGTAGATGTTTTGGCGGCTTATGTAAGGCCCAGGAATGTGTGGTACATCATACCTTGCTTAAGAATAAGGGGTAGAAAAGCTGTGTGGTTGTTTCCCGACAATCTGAAGTCGAAGGCCCAGTTCGAGAAGTACAAGGAAGACTGGGATTATTTCTTTTAGGTGGAGCCATTACGTGTAAGCCTTACCCATTATGTGGCCTATGGCCACTTCTTGTATCTGCCAAGGGTAGTCCTTGTGCGTAGCAATGTAAATCCGTATCCTGAACTCACGACCCCTTAGATTCAGGAACACCTTAACCCTGTGTTTTCCGGCTATCGACCCTTTGTACTGGCCTTGTACTTGTCCGTCTTCGTTTTCAGCGTAACACCACAGATGCCCTACGGAGTTGGTTTTGAACGAGAACAGGACTTCGTGTAGCTGTTTTATTTCATGCTCTGATGATAGATGCATAGGTCCTGTCTCAGCTATGGACAGGTAAGCGTTGTCAAAATACAGCGCGTCGGTTATGGACATGTCCCCGTCCGCAGGCTCAGCGAAAGGTGTGGCTATTTTGCGCCCGTAGTAGTTAAAAGATCCGCTGGCATTCCCGACGACGAAATTCGAAGTAGCAGGAGCCACGGATGTGGTGAATGGGTCCGAAGCGGAATCAAATTTTGAATCCCGAAGCTTTTCCATATCCGTCCACATAAGATTGCGATCGGAATCCAGCCCTACGAGACAGCCATTATCCGGCATACCGGTGGAGGCCACGAAACGCGGGTATTTAAAAGGTCCTGATAAACTATTGTCTATCTCTGAAACAACGAAACCGTGATAAGGGCTAGCCGTTGTAGATCCGCTCCAAGTACCCATTTAAGACTCCGCTTCCTTTGTAGGCAGATAAACGAAATACATCCCGATGCCTGGGTCATAAGATGCAAATGAGGAGCTGATGTCTTCGGCGCTGACATCCGACCAAAGACCTTTGGCCTTCCACGAAATCTGTCGGGGGTCGGAATAAAGGGGTTTGCCGTCAGGCCCTGCCGTGGTGCTTTCGTCCTTGTATATCTGCCCGTCTCTGGCGAGGAAGAAAGGCTGGCTGGCGACACCACCAACGACCCGTTGATTAACGGCTCCCGAGGATACGGGGCTGGCCACCTGCTCTACTCTGAACCCTGTTTCCGCTTGGTCTGGGTCCGATTGATACAAAAGAGAAACCCCGTTGTCGGTATGTACGACTACGTAAGGGCCTAGTGTGGACAAGGCTGTTATTTTGGTGGCATCGGTCATAAGCATGTCTACCTTTGACAAAGTGCCGGATGAATAGAGGCTGTCTCTTTGGCTTTCGTTGGCTCCAGCGGGCTCTGAAACATACACGCTCAAAGGAGAACTAGGGTTTCCCGCCCCGAACAAACATTTCCCCGGTCCTCTGACAAACATAGTGCAATAAGGAAACTCCGTTCGGGACATCTCGTATATATCGGAATCCGTAACATCCACCGTAACCACAGAATCACTGGTCATGTCTACTATAAGAGGGTTGGCGCCCCCGTTCCCTATGGCGACTTGTCGGCTTCCTATGTTGGACGAATATGCTTTGGTACTACCCAACCACCCTGAAAAAGTACTCTCCAGCACGGATAACGAAGGGATACTAGCCCCCATTTTGGGGTAGTCCGTGGTGGCGGGGAATGCATGAAGGGCGTAAAAGTTAGAGTAAGACACGAATAGATATTTGTTACCTGCGTCATCCGTGGTGTAAGACACCTGATCGTTCAGGTTGGCGAATGTACCCAGCGTAGTCCACACAGGGCCGCTTCTCAAACCCCCAACAGGGTAGGGCATACACCCTTCGATAACTCGAAGAGTCCCACGGTCGGGCTTGTTTCTATGCCCTTCTATACCGCTGAAACTAGGTATGCGATAGTATCTCATGCTACTCTTTTTTATCCTTATCTTTGTAAGGAAACAACTTATTTAACTTTTCCTGCCTTTTCTTACACCCACCGCACTGGCGTATACCTACCCGTTCGGTGACGTTCTTTATGGTATCGCCCAAACCTCGGGGCTTTCTTTTTTTGTCCTTGCTCATGTTACTGGAGGGCAACATTCATCTTCAGCATCCCAGCCTTCGTAAAAGAGCATACAACCTATGTAAGGGTTGGTTGCGCCTGTCCCGCTGGTAACATCTCGCGTAATAAACGTATGAGTATTGGCACCTATTTGAACGGACTCTTCGTACATTTTCACCATTTTCAACCCGGTATTTAGTTTTAAAAATATTGATTTGTTCTCAGTGGATACGGCTTGATCCGCCAAAACACCGCAATTAACCTCGTATTTTCTGACAGGTATGTCTGCTACTGCGTTGAGTATAAACTCACAGTTCACATCCCCCACCGACACATAAGCGTCTGCTCCAGGGTTAAGACCACCCAGATACACAGTGTCAGTGTTTTCCACTACGTATATATCTCCGTTATGCGGGCAGCTATCCAGATAAGGTATGTAGCCTTTTTTACCCTCTTGCGTATTGAGTACGTCGGATATATCTAGTTTATTTCCATAAATAGACACAGCCCCAAGGGACACGCCGTTGCACTCTATTCCAGGTATCTGTGTCGTTGTCGAATCTCCTCCGTTTGACGTGGAAGCCACGGACACGCTTGATATAGTTTCGGAACCGGAACCCCCTAAATTGGCAACGCTAGCCGTCAGCTTGTCCAGATTCACTTCGCTCAAGGAGACGTTAGCCCCTAAGCTGATTTCCTGATTACTTCGCCATATAGTACCTACGGAGGTAGAAGCGCCCAGCGATATGCTTAAACCATCCAACACTACATCCGCTATGGGATTTGACGATATGGAAACCGTCATGCTGTGTAAGGACACATCCGGACCTAACGAAGACTGAGAGGTAGCTTGTATAGTGGGGAGACTGTGCGAATAAGAAGACGATCCTGTCTGCTGGAAAGTTGTACCCCCAGCCGTATAAGTAGAATTAGTCGTGGTGTTTACACCAGGATCAGCGCAAGGGTCTTTACTTATAGATACGCTGTTTTCGGTTATATCGAAAGAGTCGGTTACCAAGTTCCCTGTTATTTCATTACCTGAAAGCGTGGTGTTGTAGTTCTGCCATGTACTGCGCGTTCTATTTTTTATGGACAGTTTTTCATTAGTGAAAAGATTAGTCTGTCCGTTTGGAAAAGATACAGTCTGGGTATAAGGTTTTAGAGTAGTGGGGGTTTGCGTAAAAGCCAGATCCCAGAGGTACTGGGATAATCTCAAGAGTCTTTGGTTGGTGCTTTTGAGCTTACCGGGCGTGGTGTTTATCGTAAGTCTCTTTGTTTGCGTGGTGTATACCTGAGAAGTACCGGATAAAGTGCTGTAACCTGTGGTTATGTCCGCCTGCAACTCAGTGTTTACAAAATCAGTGTCTATCTTGTCTATTACGTGCTTTTGCTGTTGTTGGGTTACGTCTTTTACAGGCTCCAATGTCATGCACTGGTATTGAGACACGTCGTCTTCATACGCCATACACGCAAAATCCACTTTCACCAAAGTGGAGTCTATGGAAGCACCCAAAGACACGGAGGAGTAGTTCATCAACTGAGGGTCTGTGACACATGAAGTCTCCACTATTGGGGTAGAGGTAAGAACCTGAGACACGCTATCCACGAAGTCGTGGTTTATGGATGTCGGAGAACCTGAAGCTGTTCTGGTGTCTATGTCTACGTCGGTAGTAGTGGTTCCGCTGGTAGACTCCCACGTAGTCTGCCCTGTATATAGGAGATTATCGCTGTCAAGAACGAGTGCACCTATGGATACATCCGTACAGCAAGAAGTCTCTTCATAAGAGGGGTCGTAGGATTTAGCCCCCACGTTTATATCAAAAGAGTTTAGTGAGAAACTGCCTAGCGGAACCCCTATGGATACTTCGAAGTGGTCTACGTTTAAGGAGGTACCCGTGCTTTGGGACATGGATAGCGTGGACATAGACGCGGAGGAAGACGAAGACGAGGTATTCGTAATGCCCGTGGAGCTAAAATTGACGCTCCAGGCATCCGGTTTATCCGATCTCCATATAATCAGCTCTCTTCTGGCAAAACTAGTGGGAGTAGGCTTGTCTTCTGTTGTAGCGTGTGAAGATGTAGGCGCCTCTAGTTGGAATCCTGAAGAAAAATTAGTTATGTTTTCCCTGTCCACGGAAACCACATAGCAAATCCAAATACAGGGGGAGCATCCTAACACTAGAATATCTCCATGACCTACCTCCCTATCTCCGTCTTGAGGTCTTCCTTGAGTCACGGCATCGGCATCTCTATTTAGCACAGCCTGTCTGAATATGTCCTCTGCATCCGAATAAGAGGTTACGTCGTCGCAAGAACTATAAGTTTGATCCGCGTAATCTTGAGTGGTTATAGGGAACTCCACCCAGTGCACTATGTTTTGCCTTCCAGAGGAAGACGTCTCTATTACAGAGTAACTAAGATCATTTTCGGGAGGTTCTACCTCACCCAACAAAGCCTCTATATCTTCCCTAAGCTCTTGTATCTCGGTGGAAAGCTCGTCATTTGTTTTGTCTGTGCTCATCAGGTAAAGGTGGCTTCCAGCCTCCAGATACGATCTTTATTGTGTGAATATATAGGTGTCGCTTTTATTTGAGAGGCATTAGACCCACCCCACACGAAATTATTGTTCCAAGTAATATGGCCTCCGGTGGATTGAAGAGGTATATTCTGGTACAAAGGACGATCGGCTCTAGGTGTGTTTGTGCTCGGGTCGTCATAGGTGAAAACCAAAGAATTGTGCCCTTTATGAGCGACAGTCTGCGATCCGGTAAATCCGGCGGCCAAAGCTTTTTGCTGGTCGCTTAAAGACAGGAGAGACGTGGGTGTGGGGAAATCCAACGTAGCTGACGTGTTTTGTCTAAAGCAAGCGTTTGCAAAAGTCTGCTTAAACGTGAGGGTTCTATGGTTTCCATCGGCCCCTACGAAATGAAAATCCATGGATACGGAAGGTTCGGAAGTGACTTGAGTACCTATGGTCAGGTCAACCTGCTCTCCCGTGTTGTACCATGTAAAAGTTATATTACCCCCTTCCGCGTTTGCTTGGGGCCTTAACACCATTAAACCTCTGTGATCGAAATCTATTAACGAGGGGCCTTTTTTATTGGATGTGCCTTTAGGCCCTCCCGTTCGCCAAAAAGGAGATATGGGTGCAGCCCATGAAACAGTCCATAAATCGACTCCCGGGCTAGTGGTATCCACTGATGTGGAAGCCCTGATCCATTTTGGAGCGGACGAAGCCAGAACAGATTCAACATAGTCTTCCAACCATTGTACGTTACTTGCGAAAGTGGAGGTTGTTAAATCAAAAGTAGTGGTAGGCCCTATGATGGCTTTTGATGCGGCGAACATGGACTTCACAGGGGTTATGGTCGCCTTTTCAAAAAACCCGTCCAATGACGGACCGCCTGTAGAGGATATATCGTCTATATCCAAGTTGTTTATCTCGACGTTGTCGGCTCTAGGATCCGAAGGATCGCCCGCGACCGGGGTGGTTGTCGGGTCGTCATTCCGCGTGCTGTATAAAGGTAAATCCGTTGTGCTATAGGTGGTGTCATCATCTACGGGTCTGGTAGTAGCTTCGGTGGGGTCCACTATAATCATGAACTCCGCCCCTAGTTTAAGCTCTACCTCCGTGTTTTCTTCAAGGTAAGTCGTTAAACCGGAAGCAGGCTGAGTCCCTAGTCTGTATGGAGTGCTTCCCGTTACCTTTAATTTTACTTTTGTGCCCGACACGTCCCAGACAACTACGTGCCTAGCCCACACTACCCTGGAAGTGGTGTCAGCTGAAGTAGTAGGCGAAGTTACCGGAGAGGACACAGCGTCTTCATAAGACACGGTGGTGGGTTCCGTGTCTTGTATCACTTTAGGGAGAAGGTCCCAAGGATCATTGGAGTCATTGGTTTCCTGCCCAGTCTTAGGCATTAAATTCATTTGAGCGGACGCATAGCCAAGCTCGGGCGTACCCATGGCGGAAAGATCAGAGTTATCCGCCTTCAACACCGCGTAGCTTCGTGAGAGCTTCTTCATCTCTCCGGTTTCAACAATAGACTCCTTGGCCCAAGTATCTCTGAGTTGAGCGTACTCCCTTACCAATATGGCCTTTTCACTGGATGTGGTGGATTCTATATATTGGTGAACTAGGTAGTAATCGGTGTACTCTTCGTCTTTTATGCCCACAGCTAGAAAAAGATTAGTGGACATAGTCACGGATAAAGAAGCCGCGGATCCTCCCGCAGTGGTTATGGTTATCGAGGGCGTTGACACATACCCGGACCCACCGCTGGTTATGGACACGCTGGTTATAGCCCCTGACCCATCAACGGTAGCTACTTTACCTGTAGCTTGCGTGGTAGCGGAAGACCTTAAGGAACCTCCGGAAAAAACTATGGCGTCATCCACCGCATACCCAGTACCTCCCGATGAAATAGTGATTCCCGATACGCTTTTATCCAGACCGGATTTAGTAACCCTTGTACCTTCGACCACGAACCTTCGGGCCATTCTCCTGAAACCAAGGTTATCGTCCTCCGTTATCTTGGGACGACCTACCGGCCTTATAGACGCTTCCCAAGCCATCTCAGTAGCCGCTTCTCTTACGCAGTCTTATGGTTCTTTGCTTCTGGGGTTTGGCCAAAGTAGACAGCCTTTGTCTAGCTTCCTTGGCATTCAGGAGAACCATCTCCCTATTATCCCCGTTATATCTTGGGTCCGACATCACGAGCTTGGCGCAAGCTATAGGATAAAGTATATCCCACACCACGTTCCCCGGTAGTCGAGCCACGTCCGCATCGACGGAAAGCTCCAAAGGCATGACGTTGGCTTTTAGTCTTACTGTTATCTCCTTGTTGGGAACGGGGTATACATGAAATCTAGGGCGCGCGGACATAATGTCTTCCGTGGCCAAATCCGCATCCAAGCTCTTAGGCAAAAGGTTGGAGGTGTCCACGAAGTAAAAAAGAGGGTTGTCGTCAGTCTCTACCTCGGCACCGTTGTAAGTTATGCTGGGTATGTTCCCGTAAATACGAGCGGGCAGAAAGTCCGTGGCATAAGAGCTTCTGAGCCTTGTTTCCGCTTCCGGGGAGTTTAAGGGAGACATAGCCCCTACTCCAACTAACTCGGGAGAAGGGCAAACGTCTATTACTTCCCGGTCCATCACATGAGCGCTGTAATAAAAAGTACCCGTATGAGATCCCGTAGTGCCTTTCCAAGGGGTTTGTAAAACGATATTACCGGAGTTATTGACTCCAGCGAACACATAAAAATCCGTACCAAACTTTATATAGGAACCGGGATAATCAGTTACGGCGGCTCCGGATGTAGAGCTCTCCGCATCACCGTTGGTAAGCGTCAAAGTTATACTAGCTGGCTCGGGGAATCTGAATCCAAAATTGGATGCAGCCCAAGGAGGTCTTGATCCATCTATTGGCGCGTAACATTCCCTGTACGCCTGGTTTACGTAAATACCCACCCTTTCCTGGTCTATAGTTTGAAGATCAGCAACACCTGACGCGCCATACATGGCAGCCAGTTGATTCTTCAGATTGACAAAGGTGGGATCGACTCCCTTTCCTAGATTCTCGCCCATTGCATTAAGTTAGAGGGCTATATTAACAAAGGCCAGCGTTTTAAGCCGCGGCTTTCTTTTTAGGTCGGCCTCGTTTTTTCTTAACCGGTTTCTCCACTACCACGCATTTGGGGCACTCTTCCTTCTTTTCTTCGTCTATCTTGACGGAAAAGCGCATCGTTCTATACAGACGCCCTTGAGTGTCGAATATGTCATCGGCCTCTTTCTGATTCTTTGGCTCGTAGCCATAGGCCTGTATTTCAGGGTCCCATTCGAACTTGTACAGCATTCTGGACATGCCCTTGAGATTGATGACGTCCATCGTCCCCAGTTGGTTTCTTTTACCGATTATTATTATTTTCATGATTAAAAAAAGATAGCCCCTCCCCGTTATGGGAAGGGGCTACCTAGTTGTTAGTACCTAAAGTACAAGGTTATTACGTGGTCTGAGTCATTGCAAGGCCAGGAATCTGACGCACGCACTCGACGAGCTGAACGCCGGGGATACGACCCTTGGTGTCTTGGTAGACAGCCATGCCGTAAACCGACTGAACGCCGATAGCCGACAAGTGAGCGTCGTTACCGCTGTTGGCGAAATCATCGTAGTGGAAGATTTGCTCGTTGGTAACTGCTCCCTTGGCGTAGTACAAGGCGTTTTGGCCCATGGCCAGCGCATAAGAGACGGGCGTACCCACTGCGTTGCACTGATAGACCTTGGTGCCTGCGGCCCATGCATCACTTGTGGATGCGTGTGCGGCTGCTGTTTTGAACACGCCGTTGGTTCCTACTCCACCGGTAAGGGTGGTGACGGTTCCATCGCCAACCGGATCAACTGCGGTGAGAGCGCCCCAGCCAGTGGTTCCGACGGTAGGATTGGTGTTGTACGAATACAAACCAAGCTCTCCCGTGGTTCCGTCCACGAACAATAGATATGCCGTGGTGGTGCTGGCATCGAAGGTTTCGTGAGCAGCTCCGCCGCCACCTGGAAGATTCACTTCCGCGCCAAGGAAATTGGCATTTTCGTCGGAAACGAATGCGGTGGTTGGGAAGGCAGTCGCAGCGTTAGTCACAGCGTTGTCGAGGATATGGATAGGAGCCAAAGGCGAACCTTGGCGGCCGTCAGCCGTATCAACGATGATGTTGTGGTTGGCGATGATGTTGTTGTCCCATTTAGCATAGGAGCCGGAGTACAACTTGTTGTCGGCGCCGCGGGCGTCAGCCTGCGTAATCGCTTCCAAGTAATCCGGATCGGAGCGGAGAGGACGGAGCGCATCATCCGGAGCGAAGAACAAGTAGCCTGGAATCTCTTGCTTGTCGTCGCCGCCAGTGTTCATGGCTTGACCGCCGCGAGAGATAAGTCGCTGCTTTACTTCTTGGATGATGTCGGTCGAAAGACCGTCGCTGTAGTACAACGCGCCGGAAGGACCGGAGCCGTACGCCTGAAGGACGTTGTCGGTGTTCGCTGGGTTCAAGCAAGTATCGCGAAGAACCATCTGAAGATGATCCTGCTCGGTACGAGCGGCCCACTCGGACATGACCTCAGCGCTAAGCTGATCAAGGGTCTTGCCGGTGAAACGCATAAGCTTGAGGACTTGCGTCCAGCTAACTGCGTGACGGATGAGGTCGACTTCTACGTTGAACGTTCCGAAGCTCAGTGAGCCTGTGCTGTTCTTAAGAATGTCTTCCCCACGCACGCCTTGCCCCCTGATAGGAGCCACGGTCGTGAAGGTCACCTTGTCGGACCCGCCTGCGGACAGATTGGTCTTTTCGATGATTGGTTTACCGCTTCCTTCTCCGCCGATGAACTTGGCGAACACGTTTTTTTCGCGAGCATCGCGAGTTACGAGTTCGGACCAAATTCTGGTGCGAAGATCACCGGTGCCTGACGCTACGTCCGGGAACGTACCGGAATGAGAAGTACCGCCGCCTAGCTCGTTGGCTGAGAGGCCGGTACTTGAGGTTGGATAAGTTTTAATAGCCATTGTATTTAATTCCTAATTGAAGGTTCTTGAAGAACACCTTCAACGCAAAGGATCTCTGCGGCCGTCGTCTTGACCTAGAAGAGCGTAAAGCTGGTCGTTGGTCATTTTTGACATATCCACATCCCCCGCAGTCAAAGGTGTGTTTGCTGGTTGAGTTGTGGTTCCCGAAGTCAACACCTGTGCCTGATTACCCATTACGGGAGCTTGCGGTTCTGGAGCCGGAGGCGCTTCTGGCGCGTGGGCTTGCATCATCATCGCGAATTCTCGAGTGAGTATTTCCGGCCACAAAGGTGAATCGAAAACTGAAGCATAGTCAGGGTTTTGTTGGTTATGGCGCACAAACTCGTCGAACTGTTTACGGGTCAAGGAGTCCTTGTCCCTCAGCTCGGGCATGGCTTCCATAGCTCTTTCCCTGCTCTCCATCGCTTTGGATCGATGGGTATCGTGAGCTCTTTCCCTCTCACGTCTTATATAACTGTCCTTGGTATTTCTAAGGTTATTTGCCTCTAGCTCGCGGCGATTTATTTCTCGCTGGAGCTTCAAGGCTTCCACCGTATCCAAATTCTCGGCGGCTTCATCTACCTTTAATTCCAATTCCGATATTTCACTGTTTATCGATAAGATGCGATCGTCGTAATGCTTCAGCGGATCGGGAGGAGGCTCCGCGCTCTGTTGCTGAAATTGCTGTTGTTGAGGCTGAGCTTCTTGTTGTCCGAAGATAACGCGGCTGGCATCGGCAAAAGAACCATCGAATGCTTCGGATTTATATAAATCCAAAACTTGTTGGTCTAGTGCTGACCTAGGCCTTATGCGTCTCTTGGCAAGTCGCTCGGCTTCCGTCTCTTCCGGTTCCTCTTGAACGGGCTCCTGCGGAGTTTCCACTCCTTCGGGAACCTGCTCTCCTTGATCCGGAATTGCATCTTCCGTCGGTTCGGGCTGCTCGGGTGTGTCTACCGCGGGCTGCTCTGTTCCTAAAAGAAAGCGAAGGTCTTCCGTCGACGCGTCCGCTATCTGTGCTTCTTCTGTTTGAGGGGAATCAACCACCCCAGTTTCTTCTGTCATGTCTATGAACTTTACGTTAATACACTAAATAAGCAAGTCTTATCTTAAAGTTCTTATTGTTACCTCAGGCTTGCCTATGGACATCCGTAAGCTCTTGTTTAACGCACGGACTTTATCGGGGTTAGGAACGAGTTCGGGGTTAAGCGACTGCATAGCTTTGGCGGCTGCTATGTTTTTCTCATTTGTCAGTAGAGGTATGACGGTGCTCGCCACGGCTTTTTGGGCTCTTCTTATAGCTTCGTCACGATCAATGGCCGGACGTTTTTTAGCCCAAGCCTCTCTAGGGTCGATACGGGGCCATCTTTTATCGCCACCACCCATATGAGGAGTCATTCTTAACCCAGCCGCTCTTAACTGAGGTGCTCTTGGATGTAGTCCGGTAGCCATTACTTGTCCTTTTTTGAGAGTCTGTCTTTAAATACAAAACCAAAATGGACAAGAGTTACAACGGCGCACGCTATACTCAGCCACAAACTTATGTCTTGCAGAAGATAAGTACCCCCTGTTCCCACTACTCCTATAGCTCCGTCTCTCATGATCATCTCCCTGCTGCTTGCCCAAAATAAAATGATGAAATGGCGAGCAACACGGTCCTGTTTTGCTCAACCAAAAGATAACCCCCTACTTCCGTGAAACCTGTTTCCGTCTTACCCCCGATCAAACCCCAGAAATATTCTCTGCTGGTTTGAGTGAGCTCGACGAAAGTGGATATACCCAATAGTGACGCTAAAAACGGGAACCCGATCAAAGCCACCACCACAGACACGACCAGGAACCTTCTGACGACTTTCCCGCCATCCCTTGCGGCCGCCGCATCGGCGCTTTCGACCGCCGCCTTTCGGCCTTGGAGCATTTGCTTGAATTGATCGTTCCGAGACTTGCGGCTTTCGGCCATAAACCGAAAGACGAAGCCCATGGTCGAACCCAAACCCATTGTCCATAAGTCAGTCATTTTGTGACAGCCCCCAATCTTAATGTATCAACGTGCTCGTCGAGTTTGTCCACTCGACCTTTCAAATGCTCTATGTTCATGTCCTGCTTGGCATCGGCAGGAAGAGCCCCTATTTCACCCCGAGGCCATTTGACACGGAACTCGGAGTTGAGCTCCATTTCATGCTTCATGCGGACAAGGTCATTCTCGATGGTGTTTATCTTGTTCCATATGACGGAGTAACCCCACACGGCAGTGCCGACAAGGGTTATGGTCTTTGCCATGAAGGCGAGGTTCGCCTTTACCTGC
>CEUI01028223.1_pt1 | contig 14825 bp, 15 predicted proteins | sample 531411 | NCBI WGS metagenome assembly CEUI01 (sample SAMEA2622841, study PRJEB7988) | marine metagenome | isolation source: saline water (ENVO:00002010), including
CGGTACAGCGCCAGCAGGCCGTTGCCGCTGAGCACGTCCTCGGCGCGCACGTGGCCCAGTTGCTGGTGCAGGACCTGCCACAGCTCGGCCTCGCGCGGGCTGCCGACGGGCAGGTCGACATGGCCGCCCTCCCCCGGCAACACCAGCCAGCGACCGTCCTCCAGCCCCAGCAGGGTGCCGACGCCAAGCCCGGTGCCAGCGCCGATCACCAGTGCCGGACGTCCGGCCTGGGCTTCGCCAGGGCAGACCTGGAGGCGCTCGCCGTCACGCAGGCGGGTCATGCCCAGGGCCATGGCGGAGAAATCGTTGATCATCAGCAGGTGCTCGATCTGCAGCGCCGCGCAGAACGCGGCTCGCTCGATGCGCCAGTGATTGTTGGTGAAGCGGAACAGATCACCGCTGACCGGCCCGGCACAGGCCAGGCACACGGCATCCACGGCGCCCAGGGGCAGGCCCTGGGCATGCAGGTAAGCGGCAATGGCCTGTTCGGGCCCGGGAAAATCGGCGGTGGCCAGGACCTGCACCGCCTGCAGTTGCTCGTCACGCCACAGGGCGAAGCGTGCATTGGTGCCGCCGATATCACCGACCAGCGCCAGCTTCACGGGCGCAACTCCCGCAACAGGGCGCTGCACAGAAGGGCTACCTCAGGGGCATGAGGGGGCATGCTTTCGACTCCAAACCGGAATTATTTTTGTAGTTCAGACAACGCACGACACAGTAAACCGGAAAATCATGCCCTTCAATCGGATTAAAGTAGTGATAACAACAATATTTCACAGAACACGTGACGCACGTCCCGAGCCCCTGCGGCAACGGACGGGGCGCCGCCGCATTCACGCCTCGGCATGACCCCGGACAATATCCGCGGCATGGCCGCCCCCTAGACTCGCACTGTCCATGGGCGCACGGCGGGCGCGATCCGCCGCCCTTCCGGTAATCCGCACGGAGAAGCAACATGTCACCCGATATCGTCATCGTCGGCGCCGGCCCAGCCGGCCTGTGCCTGGCCAGGGCCCTGTCCGGGCACGGTCTGTCGATCATGCTGCTGGAGCGTCAGGCCGAGCAAGCCCTGGCCGACCCCGCTTTCGACGGCCGCGAGATCGCCCTCACCCATGGCTCGCAGGCACTGCTCGACCGTCTCGGGTTGTGGTCGCGGCTGCCCGCCGAGGATGTCGCCGTGCTGCGCGATGCCCAGGTGTTCAACGGCCCTTCGCTGTTCGCCCTGAAGATCCGCGCCGAACAGGCCGGCGCCGAACGGCTCGGCCACCTGGTGGCCAACCAGGCCATTCGCCGCGCCGCCTATGAGGCCGTCCGTACATGCAGCGACGTGCACCTGCTGTGCGACACCCAGGTGCGCGCGATCCAGTCGGGCGAACACGAAATCAAGCTGGTCCTGCAGGACGGCCAGGTGCTGCAGCCGCGCCTGCTGGTCGCCGCCGACAGCCGCTTCTCGGACACCCGGCGCCAGCTCGGCATCGGTGCGCAGCTCAAGGACTTCGGCAAGAGCATGCTGGTGTGCCGCATGCAGCACGAGCTGGAGCACCAGCAGGTGGCCTGGGAGTGGTTCGGCTACGGCCAGACCCTCGCCCTGCTGCCACTCAACGGGCGGCAATCGTCGACGGTGCTGACCTTGCCGCCACGCGAGATCGAACGCCTGCTGGCGCTTGACGAGTCCACCTTCGCCCGCGAGATGGAGCAGCGCTTCGACCGCCGCCTGGGCGCCATGCAACTGCTCGGCAGCCGCCACGCCTACCCGCTGGTAGGGGCCTACGCGCGGCGCATGGTCGGCAAGCGCTGCGCGCTGCTCGGCGATGCCGCGGTGGGCATGCACCCGGTCACCGCGCATGGCTTCAACTTCGGCCTGATCGGCGTGCAGCTGCTGAGCGAGGCCCTGCTGGCGGCCCACGCCAGGCACCAGGACATCGCTGCACCAGCCACGCTGAGCCGCTACGAGCGCCAGTTGCGCCTGGCCACCTGGCCGCTGTACCAGGCCACCAACCTGCTGGTGGAGCTGTACACCAACGACCATCTGCCCGCCCGCCTGCTGCGTGGGGCCGGCCTGCGCATGGCCCAGGGCCTGCTGCCACTGAAGAAGGGCATCGCCCGCCATCTCACGGCCCGCGCCTGAGCCACTCCGAGGGCGCGGCGCACCCGGCGCGCCCTCGACCGGCTCATCTGATACGCATCAGACAGCACTTTCTGAGTCTGTTTTGTTTTCCCCGGCCTCCCTACAGTTTCGCCATTCGCGCGGCTGCGCGCGCATTACTGTATGGAAGGTTACCGCGATGCAATCTGCTGCTTCCCACCCGGCCTACAACTACAAGGTCGTCCGCCAGTTCACCCTGATGACCATCGTCTGGGGTGTCGTGGGCATGTGCACCGGCGTGCTCATCGCCGCCCAACTGGTGTGGCCGGAACTCAACTTCGACACCCCCTGGCTCAGCTTCGGCCGCCTGCGCCCCCTGCACACCAGCCTGGTGATCTTCGGCTTCGCCGGTAGCGCACAGTTCGCCGCCAGCTACTACGCGCTGCAGCGCACCTGCCAGACGCGTCTGTTCTCCGACGGTCTCGCCGCCTTCACCTTCTGGGGCTGGCAGCTGACCATCCTGATCATGCTGGTGACGCTGCCCATGGGCCTGACCACCACCAAGGAATACGCCGAGATCGAGTTCACCGGCGCGCTGTGGATGGCCGTGGTCTGGGTCGCCTACGGCATCGTGTTCTTCACCACCCTGACCCGCCGCAGGACGCCTCACATCTATGTCGGCAACTGGTTCTTCGGTGCCTTCATCCTGGTCATCGCCATCCTCCACGTGGTCAACCACCTGTCGATCCCGGTGAGCTGGTTCAAGTCCTATTCGGTGTATTCCGGCGCCACCGACGCCATGGTGCAGTGGTGGTACGGGCACAACGCCGTGGGCTTCTTCCTCACCACCGGCTTCCTCGGCATGATGTATTACTTCGTGCCCAAGCAAGTGAACCGGCCGGTGTACTCGTACCGCCTGTCCATCGTGCACTTCTGGGCGCTGATCACCCTGTACATCTGGGCCGGCCCGCACCACCTGCACTACACCGCCCTGCCGGACTGGGCGCAGAGCCTGGGCATGGTGATGTCGATCATCCTCCTGGCGCCGAGCTGGGGCGGCATGGTCAACGGCATGATGACCCTGTCCGGCGCCTGGCACCTGCTGCGCACCGACCCGATCCTGCGCTTCCTGGTGGTGTCCCTGGCCTTCTACGGCATGAGCACCTTCGAAGGCCCGATGATGGCCATCAAGACCGTCAACGCCCTGTCCCACTACACCGACTGGACCATCGGCCACGTCCACGCCGGGGCCCTCGGCTGGGTGGCGATGATCACCTTCGGCTCGCTCTACCACCTGATCCCGAAGGTGTTCGACCGCGAGCGCATGTACAGCATCGGCCTGATCAACGCGCACTTCTGGCTGGCCACCATCGGCACCGTGCTGTACATCGCCTCGATGTGGGTCAACGGCATCACCCAGGGCCTGATGTGGCGCGCGGTCAACGAGGACGGCACCCTCACCTACTCCTTCGTCGAAGCGCTGGAGGCCAGCCACCCCGGCTTCGTGGTGCGCCTGGTCGGCGGCCTGTGCTTCCTCAGCGGCATGCTGCTGATGGCCTTCAACACCTGGCTGACCCTGCGCGCCGGCGAACGGGCCACGCAGCCTGCGCCGGAGGTCGCTCATGCCCGCTGAGGCCTGGGGGATACTCGCGCTGCTGCTGTTCTACCTCGGCGTACAGATCAGCCTCGGTCGAGCGACGCAGCGCGAGCTCGACGAAGCGACCATGCTGCCCTTCGTCGACGACCCCGAAGTGGCCCGCCGGGTGGAACGCGACACCGGGCGCAGCACCAGCGGCTGCGCCTGCCCGGGGGCCTGCGACGGACGTTGCGAGCACCTCGGGGAGCGCCTGCTGTAGCGCCTCAGACCCACTGATCGTTGCGCTTGCGGCGCACGCGCAGCATGGTCGGCAGGATCAGGCCGAGCAGCAGCCCGGCACCGGCGATGCTGCCGCCGTAGGCCATGTAGCGCATCAACGCCTGCTGCTGTTCGTTGCCCAGTTGCGCCTGGGCATCGCGCAGTTGAGAGCGTGTGGTGGTCAGTTCGGCATCCAGCGCGCTGCGTGCGGCCTGCAGTTCCTCGATGAGCTTCTTGCGCGAGTCGAGGGTCTCCTGCATGCCCTGCACGCGCGCCTTCCAGGCATCGTCGATGCCCTTGAGCTCGGCGCTCAGGTCGGCGACCTTCTGCTCCAGCTGCGGCAGGCGCTCGGCCTGGCCGGGCACCGACTGCAGGTCACGACTGGGAATCCATACCGCATTGCCGCTGGCGCCGCGCACCTGGCTGTAGTCGCCCTGGGTACGCAGCAGCTCCACCTTCTCCCCGGACGTCAGCGTGCCGACGATGCGGTAGCCGTCGGTGGGGCCACTGCGCACATAGGTGTTGAGGCTGTCGCTGACCCAGCGCTGATTGCCGGCGGTCTCTTCGGCGTGCAGCAGGGTACTGCCGAGCAGCCCCCCGAGCAGCAGGCAGGCGCCCAGGGCACGGGTGTGGAGCGGAGCGATGCGACAGGAGAAATGACGGGATAAAAGCATGGGAGGATCTTCACGTGGCAGTCAGACGGACCCGGCGAGCGGGATGGGCGATGACGGCGAGCACGGTAAACGCGCTGCAACACGATACGAGCAGAATCTGCGACGAAGACGCCACACTAGCGGCAATTAGCCATCTACCCCTCCCCGTTCGGGCCGACAGCAGACAGACATTGGCGGACGGCTTCGAGTTCACTCGCCGCTGACGATGAACGATGGACGCAGCAGCGCTTCAACCATTGTGGCGCTGGACGAAGGCGCGAAAATCCGCCAGTGGCATCGGCCGCCCGAGCAGGTATCCCTGGAACTGGTTGCAGCCGTTGCTCGCCAGAAAGTGGCGCTGCGCCTCGGTTTCCACGCCTTCGGCGATCACCGTCATGCCCATGCTCTGGCCGAGGGCGATGACGCTGCGCACGATGGCCTCGCTGTTGGCATCGCTGAGCACGTCGCAGACGAACGAGCGATCGATCTTCAGCTTGCTCAGCGGCAAGCGCTTGAGGTGGCTGAGGGAGGAGAAGCCGGTGCCGAAGTCATCCAGCGAGAAGCGCACGCCACGCTCCACCAGTGCCGTCATCTTGCGCGTGAGGTCCTCCATGTCGTGCACGATCAGCGTCTCGGTCAGCTCCAGTTCCAGGCGCTGCGCGTCGATCCGATGCCGCTCGATCAGCCCGGCTATCTCGGCGACGAAGCTGTTCTGCGAGAACTGCTTCTGGCTGATGTTCACCGCCAGGTCGATGTCGCGGTACAGCGGCTCGTCCTGCCACTGGTGCAGCTGCTCGGCGGTCTGTTCCAGCACCCAGTGGCCGATGGGGATGATCAACCCGGTGTTCTCGGCGTGGTCGATGAACTCCCCCGGCGCCAGCAGGCCGCGCTGCGGATGCAGCCAGCGAATCAGCACCTCGGCGCCGATCACCCGGTTGGCGCCGTTCAGTTGCGGCTGGTAGTGCAGGACGAACTGGCGCTCGCGCACGGCCGCGCGCAGGTCCCGGTCCAGCTCGGAGCGCTCGGCGGTGTCGGTCTGCAGGATGTGCAACAGGAAGAAGAACATCAGCATGGCCACCAGCGCCTGCACCCAGGAGCCGACCACGCGCACCTCGTCCGGCAGCGCATGCAGGTCGGTCGGCCGCCAGGTGGAGGCCGCCAGCGCGACGAACAGCAGCAGGCAGAACAGGGAGATGCCGTAGCGCAAGCCCATGGGCTCGTCGCGAAACGCCATCAGCGCCGCCACGGCCATCGGCAGCAGGTACAGGTGAGTGGCGCGCGGCGCGGCGAGCGTGGGCGGGTCGAGCAGCAGGGTCGAGGCGACCACGACCACCAGCAGTGCGCCGAACAGCACCAGGTTGGCGCTGAGCGCCCGGTTGCGCAGGGTCAGGAGGAAGACCGCCACACCACTGAGAATGATCGCCAGGTCCATCAGGGCGATGGCCGTGTAGCCGTGCGAGAGAAAGAACAGCCCCCAGAGCACACCCATCCCGACCATGACCAGGCTGGCCAGCATGCGCATGCGCCGCTCGCGGCGCTGACCGACCAGCGCCAGGTCCGCGCCATGCCAGAGCTGGCGGACACGTTTGCCGAAGATCGAGAGTGATGGCATGGGAAAGTCCTTGAGCGATCACTCTCATTCTTGAAGCTGCTGGGCCGAATGCAAGTTTCGGCTCCGCTTCAGTAGCGCCAGTGCTCCTTGCTGGCCAGGCGCTCGGCAAGAAAGTCAAGCAGCAGACGCATGGCCGGCAGCATCTGCCGGCGACTACCGTAGAGCGCATGGATGCCCAGTTCCGGCGAGCGATAGTCGGGCAGCAGCTGCACCAGCCGGCCCTCGCGCAGCAGCGCCTCCACCGAATACAGCGGCTGCAGGCTGACGCCAGCGCCGGCCAGCGTCGCCTCCAGCAGCACCATCGACTCGTTGGCGCTGAGGCTGCCGGAGACCGACACCGCAGTCGCCTCGCCCTGGTGCGCGAACTCCCACAGGCTGCGGCCGAAATAGGCGTAGGCCAGGCAGTTGTGCCGGGTCAGGTCCTGCGGATGCTGCGGCGTGCCCTGGCGCGCCAGGTACGCCGGGGCGGCACACACCACCGAACGACATACCGCCAGGTGCCGGGCGATCAGGTTGGGGTCGAGCTGGTTGGTGATGCGCAGCGCCAGGTCGATGCGCGCCTCGACCAGGTTGACGGCCTCGCTGCCGATCAGCAGGTCGATGTTGACCTGCGGGTAGCGGCTGGTGAAGTCGTGCAACGCATGCACCAGCCAGGCCTGGGCGAAGGACTGGCTGCTGGTGATGCGCAGCGTGCCGCGCGGCACGGCGTCCACGCCCTGCCCCAGGGCCTGCATGCGCTCGGCCAGCGCCAGCATCTCGCGGCACTGCGGCAACATCTGCTCGCCGGCCGCCGTCAGGCTCAGCTTGCGCGTGCTGCGGTGCAACAGGCGCACCCCGGCCCAGCCTTCCAGCTCGGCCAGGTAGCGCGAGACCATGGCCCGCGACATGTCCAGCGCCTCGGCCGCAGCCGTCTGGCTACCGCGCTCCAGTACTTCGACGAAAACCCGTGCCGCTGTCAGTCGATCCATAATTCGCTCGATTCATGCAACAAACATGACCAGCTTACGGGGCTTTTCGCTCGCCAGGTAGCGCATAAGATGCGCCCCTCACCTGCCTGGAGACCACCATGTCCCTCACTTCCCGTTTCTTCGCCGGCCTCGGCCTGCTCGCCGTGGCGGCTGGCGCCCTCGCCCAGCCACTGACCCTGGACATCTACAACCCGCGCGAAAATGCCGTGTTCCCGGTCAGTTCGACCCTGATCAGCGGTGAGAAGGACGCCATCCTGGTGGACGCGCAGTTCTCCAACACCGAGGCCCAGGCCCTGGTCGAACGCATCCGCGCCAGCGGCAAGCGCCTGACCACCATCTTCATCAGCCATGGCGATCCCGATTTCTACTTCGGCCTCGATACCCTGACCCGCGCCTACCCCGACGCCAAGGTACTGGCCACCCCGGCCACCGTCGCCTACATCGAGAAGACCCGCGCCCCCAAACTGGCCTACTGGGGCCCGATCCTGAAAGACAGCGCCCCGGCCCGCACCCAGGTGCCCGAGCCCCTGCAAGGCAATGTGCTGGAACTCGAAGGGCAGCGCATCGAAGTGGTCGGCCACGACCCACAGCACACCAGCCTGTGGATTCCCGCCATCAAAGCCGTGGTCGGCGGCGTTCTGACCAGCGCCAACATCCACCTCTGGGTGGCCGATGCGCAGAGCGCCGAAGCGCGCCAGCGCTGGCTGAAATCCCTGGACGAACTCGAAGCGCTGCAGCCGACCACCCTGGTGCCCGGGCACTACCTCGGCAAGCCGGCGATGGGCCTCGACGACCTGCGTTTCACCCGCGAATACCTGCTGACGCTGGAGCAGCAACTGCCCAAGGCCAAGAACAGCCAGGCGCTGATCGCCGCCATGCAGGCGCGTTATCCCCAGCTGCAGGATGACAGCAGCCTGGAGCTGAGCGCCAAGGTGCTCAAGGGCGAAATGCAGTGGCCATGAGTGGCCGCATCCTGATCTGTGGCGCCTCGCGCGGACTGGGCCTCGGCCTGGTCCGCGCGTTCGTCGAGGCGGGCTGGGAGGTGCTGGCGGTGGTGCGCGAGCTGCGCCCGGCCAGCCCGCTGGATGCCCTGCGCACCCGCCACCCACAGGCGCTGCAGGTGATCGCCTGCGACCTCGCTCGCCTCGACGCGGCCAGCACCATCGAAGCCGCCCTGCACGGCCGGCGCCTCGACTGCGCACTGTTCAATGCGGGGGTCTATGGCCCGGGCCACCAGGACCCGCGCCAGGCCCTGTTCGACGATGTCGGCCAGCTGTTTCTGGCCAACGCGGTGGCCCCGATCCGCCTGGCCCAGTGCCTGGCCGAGCAGGTGGCCGACGGTGGCGTGATCGCCTTCATGAGCTCGCAGATGGCCAGCCTGACGCTGGCACGTGCCGCCGACATGCCGCTGTATGGCGCCAGCAAGGCCGCGCTGAACAGCCTGCTGCGCAGTTGGCAGGCGCAACTGCCACGCCTGCCCTGGAGCCTGCTGGCGCTGCACCCCGGCTGGGTGCGCACCGACATGGGCGGTGACGCCGCCCCGCTGAGCGTGGAGCAGAGCGCCAGTGACCTACGCCAGGTGATCCTCGATCAACTCGGGCGTCGCCAGTGCGCCTTCCTCGATCATCAGGGCCAGTCACTGCCCTGGTGACGCCCCGCCACACGCCTGCCCGTGCCTCGCCCGAACGAGGCACAGGGTCTTCGACGCTCCCGCCTCGCCGCCCGCACAACCTCACTGCATTCGACACAGCTATACAATTCTTTTACAAAACTAAATTTTGTACATATATTGGATAGCAACATGCCTCATGGACGCCGTACCGGGCGCCCGTGAACGCTCGAACTCGACACGCTGCGCAATCCGGCAACCCTCTTCTCCCCCCTTTCCTGGTTGCCGGATTTTTTTATTCATCGCCCGTTGCCGCCGGGCCACTCGCTGCACGGCTGGGCGCGGCCACCGCCAGCCCAGGAGGAAGCGCCCATGGCGACCTCGCTTCGACCGCTGCCAGCAGCCCTCCTGGCGCTGCTCCTGCTGGCCTGCGTCACCGCGCCGGCCTGCGCCCAGGGCAGCTGGCGTGCCCAGGTGCCACAGGCGACCCTGATCGGCAGCGGCGACTTCAGCTGGTTCGGTTTCTCGGTATACAACGCCAAGCTGTGGAGCCCAGTGGCGCAGGTGGACTTCTCGCAGCCCTTCGCCCTGGAGCTGACCTACCGGCGCCGCATCAGCCGCGACACCCTGGTGGACACCAGCCTCGACGAAATCCGCCGCCTCAACGGCGAGCCGCTCGATCGCGAGCAGCAGGCAGACTGGGTCCGGCAGATGCAGCAGGCCTTCGTCGACGTCGAGGACGGCACGCGCATCACCGGCGTGTTCCTCCCCGGCCGGGGCTGTCGCTTCTACGTCAACGGCCAGTTGCAGCACGTCATCGAGGATGACGAGTTCGCCCGCGCCTTCTTCGCCATCTGGCTCGACCCGCAGACCCGCAGCCCGAAACTGCGTGCCGCGCTGCTCGGCCTCAACCGATGAGGAGTGCCATGAGAACGCCTGCCATCCTGCTCGCCTGCCTGCTGCTGGTCAGCTGCGGCCAGGTTCCCGTCGAGCGCTACGCCGACCAACGTCCCGCACTGGACCTGCCCACCTTCTTCAGCGGTCCGGTACAGGCCTGGGGCATGTTCCAGGATCGTTCCGGCGAAGTGATCAAGCGCTTTCACGTCGACATCGACAGTCGCCGCGACGGCGACAGGCTGATTCTCGACGAGCGCTTCCTGTACAGCGACGGCACGCGCCAGCGCCGGGTCTGGACCCTCACCCCGGACGGCGCCGGGCGCTGGCTCGGCAGCGCCGACGACGTGGTCGGCCAGGCCGTCGGCGAAGTCGCCGGCAACGCCCTGCGCTGGCGTTATCACCTCAACCTGCCGGTGGATGACAACACCTACGTCGTCTACTTCGACGACTGGATGTACCTGATGGACGACGACACCCTGATCAACCGTTCCAGCATGAGCAAGTTCGGCATCGAGTTGGGCCAGGTCACGCTGTTCTTCCGCCGCGCGACGGCCACACCATGAACACGCCACTGCTCGGCAGCCTGGGGACGCGCTACAAGGCTCTGGTCATAGGCGCCAGCGGCGCCCTCGGCCAGGCCTTCTGCCAGCTGCTGCGCGCCGACGCCCACTGCGCCAGCGTGCGCGAGCTGAGCCGGGGCAGCTCACCGGCGCTGGACCTGGAAGCCCCGTCCAGCATCGCCGAGGCCGCCGCCGCGCTGGCCGATGAAGGGCCCTATCAGCTGATCGTGCATGCAGCCGGGCTCCTGCATCGCGCCGGCATCGCCCCGGAAAAGAGCCTGGCAGCCATCGAGGCCGAGGCATTGCAGACGGTGTTCCAGGTCAACGCCCTGGGGCCCGCGCTGGTGCTGCGGCACTTTCTGCCGCTGCTCGACGCGCAGGGCGCCATGGCCATGCTCTCGGCCAAGGTCGGCAGCATCGGCGACAACCGCCTGGGCGGCTGGTATGCCTACCGCTCGTCCAAGGCGGCGCTGAACATGCTGATCAAGACCGCGGCCATCGAACTGGCGCGCAGCAAACCCAGGGCGCGCCTGCTCAGCCTGCATCCCGGCACGGTGATCTCCCCTCTGTCGCAGCCCTTCCGTGGCGCGCTGGCGGCACGCCCGGCCGAGCAGGCCGCCAGGGAGCTGCTGCAGGTGATCGACAGCCTGGGAGCGGAGCACAGCGGCAGCTTCCATGCCTACGACGGCCAGCCGCTGCCCTGGTAGGGCGAGCTACGAGCCACCGAACAGATCGAAGGAGTCGAGCAGGCGCCAGGCGATTTCCGGCGTCTTCTCCATGGCCCGGCGAATCGCGGCGGGGATGCTCTGCCGGGTCTTGCGGCACAGCCCCGGATGCGCCTCGAAGTGCATGTGGATGCCACGCATGCTGCGCACCTCGCCATGGCTGGGCTCGATCTGCAGGCGAATGCCCAGCTGTTCGTACATGCGCTGCTGCATGCGCTGCAGGTCCTCCAGACTCTGCAGGCTCTCCAGGCGCTCGAGCAGGCGCTGCTCCTCCTGCCGGGTCAGCAGCAGCACACGCGTATCGGCGCCCGGCAACGCCAGCAGCTCATCGCGCTGACAGTCACAGGCACCCGGCGGACAGGGGTTACGCAGAGGCAGGGGTGAATTCATGCCCCTGATCATAGCCATAGCCAGACGCGCTGCCCATCCACGCCCATCGGCCGGCTTGCCAGCGTGGCAGACTTCGTTAAGCTCACAGCATTCCCCCTCGATGCAAGGATGAACACCATGTTGCGCTTCACCACGTTCGCCGCTGGCCTGCTGCTCTCGGCCAACGTCTTCGCCCTGTCCCTCTCCGACCTGAGCCAGCAGGACGCCAGCGGCGGCCTGAAGGACGCCCTGATCCAGGGCGCCCAGGTGGCGGTCAAGCAACTGGGCACGCCCGGTGGCTTCAGCAACAATCCCGACGTGCGTATCGAACTGCCGGGCAAGCTCGGCAAAGCCGCCAAGACCATGAAGATGATGGGCATGGGTGCCCAGGTCGAACAGCTGGAAAGCAGCATGAACAAGGCCGCCGAGGCCGCCGTACCGCAAGCCCAGGCGCTGCTGGTCGATGCCGTGAAGAAAATGACCGTGGCCGACGCCAAGGCGATCCTCAGCGGCCCGCAGGACTCGGCCACGCAGTACCTGAACAAGAGCAGCCGCGAGCAGATTCGCGCCAAGTTCCTGCCCATCGTCAAGCAGGCCACCGACCAGGTCGGCCTGGCCCAGCAGTACAACGCTTTTGCCGGCCAGGCCGCCAGCTTCGGCGTGGTCGACGCCAAGAGCAGCACGGTGGAAGGCTACGTCACCGAGCAGGCGCTCGATGGCCTGTTCGAGATGATCGCCAAGCAGGAAGCCAGCATCCGCGAAAACCCGGCCGCCGCCGCCACCAGCCTGGCGAAGAAGGTGTTCGGCGCGCTCTGAGCCAACCCGGCGCCTGCGACGCCCCGCAACGGGACGTCGCAGGCCATCAGCCCACGGCGCGCAGCCAGGCGAGCAGTTCGCTCGCCAGTGAATCCTCTGCCGGGGCGGCCGGCAGGTACAGGCAGTAGCGCGAGCCATCGCCGAAGAACCCCGACGGCGCCGCCAGAACGCCACTGCGAATGTCATCCTGCACCAGGTGCCAGGGGCCGATGGCGACCCCCAGCCCGGCGACCGCCGCCTGCAGGCTGAAGTAGAAGTGCTCGAACACCTGCCCGCCCTGCGCCTTGACGGACTGTCCGGCAGCCTGCGCCCAGGCGCTCCAGGCCGTGGGCCGGGTGCGCGTATGCAGCAGCGGCGCCGACGGGCGCAACCGGCCCTCGGCGGTGAACCATTGCTCGACCTTGTCCGCGCGGCACACCGCCGCCACCTGCTCCTCGAACAGCGGTTCGCGGTGGTAGTGCGCCGGGCAGGGAAAATCGTCGCGGCGAATGGCCAGGTCGATCCCCTGCTCGAAGGAAAAACCGCCGCCGCCTGCCACCAGATGCATGGGCAGTTGCGGATGGCGCGCCTGGAACTCGCTCCAGCGCGGGATCAGCCAGCGCATCAGCAGGGTCGGCTCGCAGGAGATCACCAGTTGGCGTCCGCGCCGGGCCCTGGCGCGCAGTTCAGCGACCGCCTGCGCCATCACCGCCAGCCCCTCCTCCACGGCCCGGGCCAGCTGCCGCCCCTCGTCGGTGAGAAACACACGCTGCCGACGCCGCTCGAACAACGTCACCTCCAGCTCGGCCTCGAGCAGGCGCACCGCGCGGCTGATGGCACCGGGGGTCACGTGCAGCGCCTCGGCCGCACGGGCGAAGCGCTCCTCGCGCGCCGCTGCCGCAAAGCAGCGCAGGGCCGTCAGCGAGGGCAGGCGGGTGCCAGAAGATGACGACTCAAACTCACGATATGCATCAGAAATCATCGTTACAGACCCATGCAGCAAACGAGGAAAATATAGGCGTTAACTAACCGAGAGACACCATACCTCATGAGCGAATGGATAGTTGTAATCACCATCACCCTACTCGCCTGCATCAGTCCCGGCCCGGACTTCGCGCTGGTCTGCCGGCAATCGCTGATGCTGTCCCGGCGCGCCGGCCTGTTCACCGCTGTCGGCATCGGCCTGGGCGTGCTCGTGCACGTGGCCTACACCCTGCTCGGCCTCGGCCTGCTGCTGCAGCAGTCCGCCTGGCTGTTCACCCTGTGCAAGTTCGCAGGCGCCGGCTACCTGCTCTACCTGGGGCTGCGCATGCTGCGTAGCCGCCCCGAGGAACAGCAGACGAACAGCCCGGCGCTGGCCGTCGACGCCTTCGCCGCCCTGCGCATGGGCTTCCTCGGCAATGCACTGAACCCCAAGACATCGCTGTTCATCGTCAGCCTGTTCATGGGCGTGGTCAGCCCGCAGACCTCGCTGGCCAGCCAGCTGGGTTATGGCGCATTCATCGCCATCGCCCATGTCGCCTGGTTCGCCCTGGTCGCCCTGGGCCTGTCGGCGCAGGCCGTGCGGCTGCGCCTGCTGGCCATGCGGCAGCGCATCGAGCAACTGTTCGGCACCTTGCTGGTCGGCTTTGCCCTGTGGCTGGCCACGACCTCGCAACCACGCTGAGCGCCATGAAAAAGCCCCGCCGGGCTTGTGGCCGGGCGGGGCTTTCGTTTGCCGTTGCCGGTCAGGCGCAGGCGGCTTGCATCTGGCGATGCGTATCGATGAGGTGCTGCACCACGCCAGGATCGGCCAGCGTGGAGATGTCGCCGAGTGCAGCGTATTCGGCGGTAGCGATCTTGCGCAGGATACGGCGCATGATCTTGCCCGAGCGGGTCTTCGGCAGACCTGGCGCCCACTGGATGACATCCGGCGTGGCGATCGGGCCGATTTCCTTGCGCACCCAGTTCTTCAGTTCCTGACGCAGCTGCTCGGACGGTTCCTCGCCCGCGTTCAGGGTCACGTAGACGTAGATGCCCTGGCCCTTGATGTCGTGCGGTACGCCGACCACCGCGGCCTCGGCCACCTTGTTGTGGGCGACCATGGCGCTCTCGATCTCGGCGGTACCCATGCGGTGGCCGGAGACGTTGAGCACGTCGTCGACACGTCCGGTGATCCACCAGTAGCCATCCTCGTCGCGACGGGCGCCGTCGCCGGTGAAGTACATGCCCTTGAAGGTCTTGAAGTAGGTGTCGACGAAGCGGTCGTGGTCACCGAACAGGGTACGCGCCTGGCCCGGCCAGGAGTCGATGATCACCAGGTTGCCTTCGGCCGGCCCGTCGATGATGTTGCCCAGGTTGTCCACCAGCGCCGGCTGCACGCCGAAGAACGGACGCGCGGCGGAACCTGGCTTCATGGCGTGGGCACCCGGCAGCGGCGTCATCAGGCAGGCGCCGGTCTCGGTCTGCCACCAGGTGTCGACGATCGGGCAACGGCTCTGGCCGACGTTCTCGTAGTACCACTGCCAGGCTTCCGGGTTGATCGGCTCACCGACCGAACCGAGCAGGCGCAGGCTGGAACCGTCGGCGCCTTCCACGGCAGCCTTGCCCTCGGCCATCATGGCGCGGATGGCGGTCGGCGCGGTGTAGAGGATGTTGACCTTGTGCTTGTCGACGATCTTGGCGACACGGGTCACGTCCGGGTAGTTCGGGATGCC
>CEUI01062793.1_pt1 | contig 14815 bp, 21 predicted proteins | sample 531411 | NCBI WGS metagenome assembly CEUI01 (sample SAMEA2622841, study PRJEB7988) | marine metagenome | isolation source: saline water (ENVO:00002010), including
AACAATAGTAAGATTTGATTAAAAATAATATATATTATATAATATAAATGACAGATATAATTTCTTGTATTATAAGTGATATTATTAGAAATACATTAACTATATGTAATTATCAAAATTGTAATCATAATTGTAGTCAATATTTATTAGATGTTGCTGGTAATTGTTCTACAATATTTAATAACGAAAAATATTTAGAATTATGGAATACTTTAATTAATATATGTTTTTCAGGACATTAAATATATTATATATTATATGAATATAACACATACTCAAATGGAGGATTTTACATTAAGCGACCTTGGTGTATTTTTAGGTGTTGTTGGAGGTATTATTACAAGTATATTATTAACTATACAAAAATCAAAATGCGATAATATTAAGTGTTGTGGAGCAGAATGTCATAGAAAACTTGATGTAAAAGAACCTGAACCTGAACCAGAAATAAAATAATATATAATATATTATAAATGACAAAATGGTATTCTGTTGTAATTACTAAAAGTGATAGAGATAAGAAATATAAAGCAGTATTTTCTACCAAAGATAAAAAGAAAACAAAAACATTACATTTTGGAGCAAAAGGTATGAGTGATTTTACAAAACATAAAGATACAAAAAGAAGAGATAGATATTTAGCAAGACATAATCCTAAATATACAAAAGAAAAATGGAATATACCTGATACACCAGCATCTTTAAGTAGATGGATTCTATGGAATAAACCGACTTTTGACGCATCACTAACAGAATATAAAAGTAGATTTAAATTAAAATAATATAAATATATATTATAAATGGCGGACTTACCAGTAGATTTACCTTTAAGGGCAGGAGAGCGTGAGGAAACAAGTTTATTACAATATCTATCTTCATTTAGCGAACATTTACCGACAGGTGCTAAATTAGAATTAAGAATGCCTGAACCTAAAAATCAATATACAGATATGAGAGATATTTTTCCTTCTGTTATACCATTTGAAGAAACAGGTGATTTTAAAAAGAAAAAAGGTGGAAGACCAAAGAAAAAGAAAGTAGGAAGACCAAAAGAAAAGGATAGACTTTTAACAGCAGAAGAAAAAAGAAAATTAAAGAATCTTAAAGTAATAAGTAGTAGAAAAAAGAAGATTGAAGAATTAATGAAAGGTGGTATGAGTTTTGCTAAATCTAAAAAAGTTGTATTGAAAGAAAAATAATATATAATCTATATTATAAAATATGCCTAAACAAGACATTAGTAAAGCGTTGAAAGATGGTTTAATTACCAAAAAACAAGCAGAAAAATTACCAGAACATCTATTATATGCTATTATTAAATCAAAAAGAGGTGGTGGTAAGAAAAAGAAACCTGCTAAAAAAGGTAAAAAGAAAACAGGACAATAATTTAAATTATAAAAATAAAATATTACAATAAGTATAATGAGTAATTGGTTAGGTTTTGTTTTAGGAATTGTTTTTGCTCCTTTTGTATTTGTAGGTTATTATCAGTTAGTTAAAGCAAATCACAAAAAAGAAATACAAGGTTTTATTCAGTTGTTAGAAGCAAAAGAAACACTTACAGATGAAGAATTACAATTTATTAGAGAAGCAAAAGATTTTTTAAATAATCAAGAAAAAAATATAAAAGAAAGTATAAATGACAGCAGGAAAACTGATTAATACGACTGACAAAAAAGCAAATTATTTTATTAATGATAAAGCAGAACCTATTAAAGAATGGGGTGAATTAACAAAAGAACCAAAAGTATTAGAAGACCAAAGTAGAGTAGATTATAGTATAACTGATAAAAAAGACCCTATATATCAAACATCAGGAGATATATTAGAATCTATGAGAAAGAATATTAAAACACCACAAGAAATAGATGATTATTGTGATAATTTTGAGAATAATATGAAACAGAAAAAATTAAGTTATATGAAAGTTAAATCAGTTGAAGAAGGTGCTGAATGGTATAAAACAGAGTTTCCAAAATTACCTGATGAATTATGTGAAATAATGGGTAGATGGAACTGGGGTGAATTAAACACTTTAACAAAGAAACAATTAAAGAATGATAAAAAGAAGATTAACAAAGGTAATCCTAATAAAAAACAAAAAGAATTGTATGGATTAGAAGCAAAAAAAGGTAATTTTGTAATATCTTTTGATTAATAATAATATATTTTATTTTTGACTAATTTTTTTTTCTATTTTATATTTATAAATGACTTATCAAAGTAAATATGAAAAATTAACACAAAAAGTTCCTAAAACAACTAAATTAGTATCAATACCACAAGAAAGAGTTGTAGAAAGAATTGTTAATGGTGTTCCACAAATAGTAGTTTATAAAAAAGAAGGACAGAAAGGAAGACCACGAATAGTTCCAAAAGAGTTCGCATCACATAAAGAATTAAAACAATTATTAGGTGTTAAAATAAAAGATATGACACCAGAACAAAAGAGAGCATATAATAGATTAGCAAGTAGAATAGATTACGCAAAAACAAGACAACAAGAAATATCAGGACAAACATCAACACAATATAAGGAAAAGATTGGTAAGAAAATAAAAGATATGACAACAGAACAAAAAAGAACTTATAATAGATTAGCAAAACAAGAAGAAAGATTAATAAAAAAATATAAACAATAGTATAATGATTAAAAATATTAGACATATTCAAATAAGAAAAGTTGCTTATCACCCAAAAATGTTTCAAGCAATATTAACTTATGAAGACAACCCAACTAAATATGATGAAAGTGATGATATAGAATATATTAAGTTAAGAGATTTAGAAAAGAATAATAAGAATTATAATAATGTATTTGATTTTGATTTAATAAAAAAATCAAAGTCTAAATAATAAAATAATATATATTATATAATATAAATATGGCGTTGAAAAGAGGTCGTGATGAAAAAGATTTTATTAAGGATATACACGATAGAGCAAGAAATATTGTAGCACAGGGCAAAGAAGTCCCAAGAATTAGAAGTTATAACCTTGTAAGTGGAACTATTGGATTTACTGGTGATAGATTTGGTGAAAAAGGAGGACACCCTGCTTTTGAGGGTCTTGAATATCCACATACTCCAAGTGGAAAACTTACAGATAGTTCAATACCAGTTCAATATCCTTCTGCGAGACATATGGGTATGAATCCAAATGATTTAGTTTTACATTCTCGTAATCAAGCGAGAAGAATTGCTGATTCTTCACCTTTCTATAAAGAGGAAGTCCCTTTGAATTCTCGTGATAATAATACATACGGCAGTAGTTTATTTTTTAATGATAAGATGATGTTTAATAATAGACTATTTGCTCCTACACTTTAATCATCTGTTAATTCAGGAACATTAAATACTAATTGATTAAAGTTTCTATGAAACATAGTATTAAAGTCTTTATTTGTATCTATATACAAAAAATCTTTTTTCTTTTGAAATGTGTGTTTTAATATTTCATAAAACTCATTTTTAGGTATTAATATTAACTCGTCAAAAATATTATCTAACTCCTTTTTATTTTTGGTATTATACAGAACTATATGTGAGGCATTCTTTCTTATAGGAACTGGTATTTTATTATATACTTGTGTAGTTAAAATTACAGATACAGAACCACCTAAACCGCATAGGTGTCTTCTATTCATTAATATTCTATTCATTTGTGTTTGTAATTTTGGAGATTTACGAATATCATTCACAACATCGTCCATTAAGAATAAAACTTTATCTCCACTATCTTTAATTTCTTCTAATACAGCATCTAATATTTCTTCATCTAATTCTTGAAACTTTTGGTCTTCTGGTATTTCACAAAAAGGGTCTTCTTTTAAGGTATTTAAACTTGGACTAAATACAAATACTCTATCAAACTTTCTATTATAGTTCTTACCTCTTTTACACAAAAGATTTAATAAAAGTGTAGTCTTACCTGAACCTGCCTTACCAGCAACTAATAAAAAGAAATTAAGTGCCTGTGGTAATGGTTTTGGTATAGATTCATCTATATCATCACAACTAAAAGCGAACTTTGAAATATTAATTTTCTTGTCTGGTGGTATTTCTCCTATTTTCATTTATATTATACTTTATATAATATTTTTTATTGAACTCTATAAAAGTCTGTTATAGATGTTGGTTTTCTATATTGGATTGGTTCTTGATAATTTGTATATTGTTCTTCTTCACTTTCACTACTAAAATATTCAGGTTCAGGTTTAATTTTTGTTTTTCTTTTTGGTTTTGGTTTTGGTTTATAAACAATTTCTTCTTCTTCACTTTCACTACTACTTATATATACAATTTTCTTTTTCTTTTTTGGTGCTTTCTTTGCCTTTGGTTTTTTCATATAGATTACTTCTTCTTCATAAATCATATTAGGATTTTCTTCTTCGGTTGTAGTATTTACTCCTGTTGGAGCAGATATACCTGTAATTGAAGAATCTTTTTTAGGTCTGCCTACTGGTTTTTTATTTGCTTCTTTTTCTGCTTTACGCTTTGCTATATTTTCTTGTCTCTTTAACCTTGCTTTTTCAAATACCGCTTTTTGTTTTTCTGTTCGTTCTCTTTTCTTTTTAGGTTTAGAACTTTCAATATTTTTATCAGGTATATCTTCATCAGGGTCGTCTTTTCTTAAATCTATTTCTTTTGTTTCTTGTCTTACTAATTGTGGTTCAGGTTCAGGTTCGTTTTCAGTAATTAAAAAATCATCTACTTCTCCTTCTGTTTTAACTTCTTCTGGTAAATCTTCTTTTTCACTCATTATTTATACTTACTTATATATTTTATTTTTACATTATTTAAATATTATTATTATTAGATTATTGGGGCATTAAATTAAATATATAAGGACTTAAATATAATTAAAAAAATATATATATATTAGTATAAATGAGTGTGAGAACAAAGTTCGGTGAGAGAACCATTAATGGTTTAAACAGGGCGGATTTTGATGAACTTAATATAGCAGGTGAGATTGATAGTTTAACTATTAATGATAATGAAGGTTCAGCAGGTCAAGTATTATCAAAAAATCCTATAACAAATAAATTAGAGTTTAATTCTGTGCCTATTGCTGATGATACAATAACTACTGAAATGATACAAGATTTACAAATAACAAATGAAAAAATAGCAAATACTACAATAGAAGGAGGAAAACTTGCTACTGATATTGCTATATCTACTACTGGTAATATTGCTTGTGTTGATTTATCTACAACTGGTAATACTACATTAGGTAATGCTGTTAGTGATGTTTTTACTATAAATGGAGTAGTTAATTGTAATTCTACATTACTCATCGCCGCTGACGGAACTATGAATGGTGGTGGTTGGTCTTGTAATTCTTTTAATGTTGCGAGTAGTAAGTTTGTAGTTAATGCTACAAATACATTAGTAAATAATGATATTGCTTTTGATGAGGAGGTTTCTATGAATAGTGGTGGGACTAATACTTTTGATTTAAACGGACATAGAATAGTAGATGCTGGTGGTATATCTTTAACTAATACAGGTGGAACAGGACACGATGCTACTGGTGATATTACAGGTGTAAATGCTATTACTGCTACTACTGCTAATATAGGAACTTTAAATCTTTCAAGTGCTTTAAGTTTATCTAATATTGATATTGATAATTCTCCTAATGGTGATATTATTACTAAAAGTATTACTGCTGATGCTGTTGTTTTGAATACTATTGCTGGTATTACTGCTACTGGTGGTATTAATCCTACAATTAATATAGGAACAGGTATAATTTCTTGTGGTAATCTTGCGTGTAATGAAATATGGACTGCTAATAATGATATACTTTTTGGGACTGGTGAAATTAAAAATACAGGAAGCACTTTATTATTAGATGGAACTAATGGTAATATTACTTGTGCTGCTATTAATACAAGTAATAATAATATTAATGCTGGAACTGGTGATTTAACTTGTGATACTATTGGTTGTGGTGCTATTACATCAACAACAATAAATACACAAAATAATAATATTGATGCTGGAACTGGTAGTTTAACTGCTAATGGTGGATTAAATACAACAGGAAGTTCTGTTATGAGAGGTATAAGTTGTAGAGAGATTGATACAAATGATAATCATATTACTATGGGAACTGGTGATTTAACTTGCGACCAAATTGGTTGTGGTGCTATTACATCTACAACTATTAATACACAAAATAACGATATTGACGCTGGTAGTGGTGATTTAAATTGTCTTGATATGACACCTCGGCATATTAATATGACTGGTGATATTACAGGAGACCCAGCATATCCTCCTGCTCCTCCATCTCAACTTGTTAATTTTAATTTATATAATAAGTCTAATGATATACCAAGGATACTTGCTTGTAAATCTTTTACTGCTAATCACCCCTATACAAGAACAATTAATACTTCATATCAAAATATAGATAGAGATACAACAACTTTAAATTGTGCTTTTGATGTTCCGCCCTCTTGTAAGATTTTAGTTGAAATAGGTTTTTATGCTGGAACTAATTTAAGTAATGAGAGATTTCATTTAAGATTAGTCAATTCTTCTGGTGATGAGTTTTGGGACGAATATATTAATAATGTTAATCACGGACATACAACAGATAGAACAGAAGTTCAGTATGCTTCTTCTTATGGAACACGCTCACAAATGGTAATTACAAAATTGTTCTTTTCATTTCCTACAACAGCGAGAGGTGATAGTGTTAATTTACAACCACAATTAAAAACTAATTCTGGAACTGCTACTTTATATTGTGGTGGAACACCTGCTTCTACAACTGACAGCACACCACCTATGTATGTTAAAGTAGAAAGTTTAGGTTCTACAAGTAGTTTCAACTGGCATTACGAGTTAGAAGATGGAAGTGATGATTATTAAATAATAAAAATAAAAATAAAATATATATTATAAATGAAAAAATGGTATTTAGTTTTATTCACAGATAAAGAAAGAACAGATTTATATAAGGTATTAGAATGTTATACAATAAAACAAGTTGCTTATTTATTAGATATGAAACCACAAGAAGTCAGTAATTATTTTCATAAATTAATTAATCCAAGAGGTAATTTAGAATATTGTCTTTTATATCAAAATGAAGTTTAATTTTTTTAAATAATCAAAAATAAAATATATTAAATATATATAAAATGACTACCTTGGGAAAAGAATGTGAATGGGGAATAGAACAAGAAGACATAGTTAAACCGATTCTTGAAAAATATTTTGATGAAAAACTAACTAAAACTGAAAATCGTTATTCTCCATTTGATTTTTACAATAATGATAAAAGTATCTATATTGAAGTAAAATCTCGTAAATGTAATTATGATAAATATTTAACAACGATAATTACAGATAATAAATGGAAGAAAGGTCAAAAATTATTTAGTGAAGGTAAAAAAGTTTTCTATGTATTTAATTTTTTAGATGGTATATACATACTTGAATATAATAAACAGGAATATCCAAAGAAAAAAGCAGGAAGATACGACAGAGGAAGACCAGAAATTAAATATCACATATTTATACCTATAAAAGATTTAACACAAATATTAAATAAATTAAATTAATATATTATATATATTATAAATGCCTACTGACGAGGAAATTACTGAAAATATTGTTGAAAAATTAGGAACAATTGATATACAGAATATTATTGAAACACAGAATATTATGCGTATTCTATTTGAAAGAGACGAAAAATTATTCAATCATTTCGTCTTTATTGTAGCGATGTTAAATCAATATATAGAAAATGATAAGAATATTTAATTTTGCGGAAAAATTAAACAAAATAAATTATAATATTTAAGTATAATATAAATGACTCTAAACTTAAAAAACAAAACCGCTGACCCAAATTATTTTAAAAACTATTACCAACGCAATAAGGATAAGATGAAAGAAAATAGTAGAAAACATTATCTTAAAAAGAAAGGGTGTGTTTCAGGTGAAAGTTTAAAGATTGTTATTACTCGTAAATCAGTTATAGTTAGTTTTGATTAGAATAATATTTATTATATAAATCATATATTACATATGCTTCTAACATAAAATAATATATAGTCCAAAAATTAATATTCTTTTTATTTTCTCTTATTTTGATTGTGGTTCTTACATATTGAGGCATTATTATAATACCTTTATATATAAAAATTAAAATATTTAAGTTTTTAAATAATCAAAATTAATATATTTGTATTTATATATAATTATGAGAACCAAAGGAGCAAAAACAGAAAAAGAATGTTGGAAATTAAAAATATCTTATCCTAATTATATTGTTAAGGAAGGTGTTTATAAAACTTTAAGAGATGTAGCAGATGATTTAAAATTAAGTTATAATCAGGTATGCGAACTAACTAATAAAGGTAGAAATAAAACTAAATCAAAATATAGTTTTTATCCTACAATTGATTTACATAAGATAAAGGATATTGCCCCAATAATGAATATTTTAGAACCACCATTACCAGATGAAGACTATTAATTAATTAATTATTTTTTGTTTTCTAATAAACCCTACTAAAATATTATAACCCCAGAAAAAAATAGTAGCGATGATTAATTTCTTTAATTTTGGAAAAATAAATAAATCAAAAAAAAAATATAAGTAATATTATAAAAATGGATAAAGGTTTAAGTAATTCGGTTGGAAATATTGGTTCTCAAACACTCAAACACGCTACGCTCTTTAAAGATGCTTTTAATAAATCAAAGAAAGACCTTACACGAATGAAAATGGTAAAAAATAAAAAAACTGGTAAGAAGAAAGTTATTCAACCTACCTTTATTGCTATTAATCCTACAACAAATACAATTATGTCTTTTAGAGATGAGAAAAAATTGATGAAACAATTAAAGATAAAAAATAAACCTTCTATTTCTATTAAAAAAGATAGAGTTGTTAAAGGTTATTCATTTTTAAGATTCACATCTCCAAAAGAAGCAAAAGATTTTGTGAATGAATATAATTCTATTGATAATATAGATACACCTATACTTACACAGACACAACAAAAAGTTCATCATAAGTTCGGTCATACTAATACTGAATACGCATTAGATTTAGAAACAGAATTAAAAGAAAAAGGTGATATGAATACTGCTCTCACAAGAGGTATAGAAGAAAAAATAAAAGATGTTAATGATAAAGATAAGATTAGAGTTATGATTGAAACAGATGGAGGTTGGATTTCTACTCCCTATATGTATAAAAAAGATTTTATTGAAGAGTTCTATGATACTGATATAGGTTTTTTTAATTTTAGTGATATGATGGAGGAAACTGATATGGAAACAGGTATTAGTAGTGGTGCTTCTGTATCTATTGGAGTTCAAACAGGTATTAGTGGTGGTCGTGGTCTTGTTTGTAGTGATAAAGCACAAGTTTATAATAAAAAATCATTACTCCGTATCAAGAACACAGATGATTTATGTTTAGGTAGATGTATTGTATGCGAACAAGCACAAAGAGATAATCACCCTAAAAAACAACAAATTAGAGAGGGACGCAAGATACAAACTGAATTAACTCATAAATTATATGAAGATGCTGGTATTGAAAAAAATCTTGCTGATTTAGATACTATAAGAGCATTTGAAAAATATTTAGATTGTTCTATTACCATTATAGACGGAGACCAATTTAATAATGTTGTATATCCTGATATAGATAGTGATGATTATGAAGTTAAAGATTTCAATATATATGTATATAAGAATAAAAATCATTTTGATTTAATTAATAGTAATAGAGTCGCTGGATTCTTTGGTAAGACCTTTTTCTGTTCTAAATGTAAAAAAACACACACTACAAGACAGCATAAATGTAAATATAAATGTAATTTGTGTTGTAAGAGTGATTGTGATTGTGTTGGAGTTGATTTTAGTAAGAAAACTTTTGATTGGAAAGATTGTAAAAAATGTTTTAGATGGTTTCCTACTGATAAATGTTTTCAAAATCATCAAATCGCCTCTGGTAAAACTTGCTCCCCCTGTAATACCCTTTGGAAATGTCCTGATTGTAAGAAAAATATTTTCTGGAAAGACCATACACCAGAAACTCATATATGCGGAACTAAAAAATGTAAAAATTGCGGTCAGGAATATACAGGAGAACATAAATGTTATATGATGCCTAAACATATACAGCAACCAAGCGATAAATATATTTATTTTGATTTTGAATGTGATATTACTACACCAGAACATCAGGTTAATTATTGTGTAGCACAATACCACGATAAACCAGAAAGTTTTTGTTTTACTTCTCTTGATGAGTTCTGTGAGTGGGCGTTTGATGCTGAAAAACATAAAGGATATACATTTATCGCTCATAATGGTCGTGGTTATGATTTTCAGTTAGTTATGAAATGGGTTTATGAAAAAACATCTCTAAAACCATTTACTATATATGCTGGTTCAAAAATTATGACCTTTTCAGTAGAGAAAGAATACAAAATTAGATTTTTAGATAGTCTTAACTTTCTCACTATGAAATTAGAAACATTCCCTAAAACATTCGGTATAAAAGAATTAAAAAAGGGTTTCTATCCATACTGGTTTAATACTGCTGAAAACTTTAACTATATAGGTGAAATGCCTGAACGAAAACTATTTACTCCTAATAAGATGTCTATAAAAAAACGAAAAGAGTTTAATGATTGGTATGATGAAAAGGTTAAAAATAATTATGTATGGAATCATCTTGAAGAAACAAAAACATATTGTATTAGTGATGTAGATATATTGAGAAGGTCTTGTGAAATATTTAGAAATCTATATTTAGAGGTTGCTGATATAGACCCTTTTAGATATACTACAATTGCTTCTGTTTGTATGGCGATATACAGAGCAAATTATATTATACCTGATTATAATGAATTATATTGGAATGCTAAACAGGAAGGAGACGAGTTTTTTGATGAGTTTAAAGAATGGACTACTAATAAGGTGTTTGATGAGAAAAAAATAGGTATTTTTGATTATAAACAGCAGGAGTTTATTAGAAAATCCTTTTTTGGTGGTAGAACTAATGCTATTAAACTAAAATATACATTTGAAGGCACAGAAGAGGGTAAATATGCTGATATTACCTCTCTATATCCTACTACAAATTATTATGATGAATATCCATTAGGACACCCTGAAATAATTACTGAAAACTTTAAAACCTTTACTGGCGATGAATATTATGGATTTATTGATTGTGATGTAGTGTGTCCCAAAGATTTATATTTCCCTGTCCTTGCTCGTAAAGGTGAAAAATTACTTTTTGATTTAGAAGATAAGAGAGGTATATGGACTACAATTGAATTAAAAAAAGCAATAGAAAAAGGATACAAGATTACAAAAATATATGAGGTTTATCACTTTGACAAGAGGTCTAATGACCTATTTAAACCTTATGTATCAAAGTTTTTAAAAATTAAACAAGAAGCATCAGGGTTTCCTGACTGGGTTAAAACAGATGAGGATAAATTAAAATATATAGAGAAGTATCATAAGGAACAAGGTATTTTATTGAATATAAACAATATTGGATTTAATGCTGGATTAAGAGCAATTGCGAAATTATGTCTTAATAGTCTCTGGGGAAAGTTCGGTCAAAGAACTAATATGCCTATTACAGAGGTAGTTAATGATAAAGCAAAATATAATAATATTATGTTTAATGATAAATACAAAGACCATAACCTATTCTTTATTGATGATGAAAGGGTTGAAATTAATTATCGTGTAGTTGATGAGTATATTGAAAATAGTGTGAATACTAATATAGCAATAGCAAGTTTTACAACCAGTTCAGCAAGACTCCGTCTCTATTATGGTCTTAATTTATTAAATCATCAAGTATTATATCACGATACAGATAGTATAGTATATAAATATGATAAAAATAATCCTAATCATAATGAATTACCTCTTGGAGATAATCTTGGTGAATGGACTGATGAATTAGAAGGTAAAAAAATGATAGGGACTTATGTATCAGGAGGACCGAAAAATTATAGTTATGAAACTGATGATGGTGAGTATCATACAAAAATAAAAGGTTTCACTCTTAACTATGATGCCTGTAAGGTTTTAAACCATAATAATATGATAAATATGATAGACCAATATACAGATGAAGGTGAAGTTAATAAATTACAGGTTGATTATGATATGATACAGAGACACAAGGATAAAAAATTAACAAATTATAAACAATATAAACAATATGGTTTCTGTTATGATAAGAGAGTCATACAAGAACCAGATGAAAATGGAAACATAGACACATTACCTATTGGATTTTATCAAAACTGATTTTATATATATATAGATAGATTTCTAAAAAAATAAAACCCTTAATAATTAATTTTAATTTCTTTTTTACGACTTATTACTATATAGAACTTATCAAAAATATAAGCGTTTTTTGACAGATGAAGATTCAAAATATTTTTGAGGAAATGAAATATAGTATTAACTGGTATATTATACCCTATATATATTTAATTATTTATTTAATTATTTATTTATTATGACAACACGGCGAGGATTGAAAAATTATTTTAGTCTTATGAGGTAGTGGTGATAATTAATTTCTTTTTTTATATATTTCGTTTATATTACAGATTAAAATATAAGTTATATTATAAAAATGACAACAACCCAAATCCCCCAACCCTCAAACCTCCAAATCTCCACATCTCCCCTCATCAACAAACCTTATCATCTTCTATATGGAGAGGACTCTCTCACAGAATTAAATTATATATTAAAAAAACAATTAAATCAACACACACAAGAAGAGGACGAAGTTAATATCCCTAATTTATTATCTACTGATTATGAGATAAGAAGATATAGAAAAATATGCGGACTTATCCCTGAAAATAGAGCGACTCCGTGGAATATACAACATAACAGATATAATAATAATTTAGTTGAAAAAATTATCCAAGATGGAATAGAGACACATAAATCTTTTTTAACAAATAATATTATAGATAATTTATTTAAAGAGTTATGTGATGATTATGGTGTATTATATATACAGAATAGAAATAATGACAGAGGAGACAGAGGATTAATAAATAGTATAGTGAGACAATTTGACGGAAATAATTTTTTTTGTAGTAGATTTTATCCTGTTATATCTCCATATTTTACAAAAGAACACGAATATAAAAACATAGAAGAGAGAAGCGAGTTAATGATGTTTGATTTTTTAAAAGGTCTTGATGATTGGTATGCTCTCCCTGAATTATTTAATAATAGTGATGGTTTATATGATGATTTATGTGATAAATATAGTGATTCTTTTATTACAGCGAATCAAATAAGAAGTATATTCACAGGAAACTATATAACGAATCAAGATGAAACGAATAAATGGGCGAATTGGTATAATGATGACTCTCTCCAAATGTTATTTAGTAAATTAATGAAAATAATGAGAAAAATAATAAGTGAAGGATTAGAATCACATTTAAAATATAATGAGGAGATGATTAACAAGATAGAACATAATGAAAAAACTTTTTTCACAGGTCTCATCAATCATATAGAAATAGTTAAAAAATATTATGATTATTTTCATAAGATTCAAGTTTTACTCGGTGAATGCTATTTAGATATTATTTTATCTTTTGTTGATAGTTGTTATGGTGATGAGTGCTGTGATATTGGTGAAGAGATTGGAAATATTGATTCTCTCTATGAGATATATATGACAGGAGACGGAGGATATGATTTTTTAAGAAAAATATGGAGATTACAAGAGAATATAAAAAAAGTTTATGATAATAATATTTTAAACCCTTTTGAGAATGATTATTTAGTGGAGAGTTATGACGATGAGTATAATGTTGATAGTGATGATGATTATGATGGAGATGATGATTCTCCACAGAGACCTTTTTATGTATATCATATATTAAATAAATATCTTGAAAAATTAGAGACAGGATATAAAAATACATTATTAAGAAATGATAAAGACCCTAATGAGAGAGGTCTATATATGATATATGATAATTATTTTAAATGGTTATATGATAGAGATGGTAAGATGCCTGAATATGTAAAAGACATACAAGGAATATATGGAGATAGATTTTTATCAAATCATTTTGAAAAAATGGAGATAATAAAAGATAGTTATTTACATTATAATTATAAAAATTATAGAGAGGGTGTCAATATGACTTTTTATAATTCAAAACATTCTTTTATACCTCGTTTTAAATATCATTTCACAGGAGAATATGGAGAGACTCTATTTAATTTTAATATGAGAACTGATTATTTAATAGAGACATTAAAAAATAAAGAAGAAATATTTTATCATAGAGACCTCTTGAAGATGATGAGATTAAAATTAATATATGATGCGAGTCAAGAGATAGAAGATTATAATTTAAGAAGACAATTTAAATTAAGAAATATGATTTATTATATCTCTAATAACAAAGATAAAATAAAAATTATATTGAAATATTTAATCAAGAAAAATAAAAAGATAATATGGTTGAGAAGTATAAAAAATTATCTTAAAAATGGTCTTGATTGCTGTGTTTGTTATAATAATTTTTATGAAAACAGAGAGCGAGGAATATGGTCTTATTGTAATGAGTGCGGAAATGCGATTCTGTGCGGAAATTGTAGAAATCAAATGAGGAACACACGAGGAAACTTTTGCGAGGGTTGTGATTCTGTAATTTGTCCTTTTTGTAGGTCTTGTGGTTATGAAAATAATAATTAATTAAAAAATAAAACTTATATTGAGTTATGGTAATGAAAAA
>CEUI01001464.1_pt1 | contig 14811 bp, 7 predicted proteins | sample 531411 | NCBI WGS metagenome assembly CEUI01 (sample SAMEA2622841, study PRJEB7988) | marine metagenome | isolation source: saline water (ENVO:00002010), including
AATCTCCAGCACCATTGTGGCTTAGGTATGAATTAGATCCATCATGGAATAGCTCTAAATCATTCCCTGTTCCAAAGCGAATCTTCTTATTATCTGCTAGATCTAAGTTAGTAGCGATTTTCTCTCCCGTAACTGCACCGTTTTGAATGATGGCTGTTGATACTGTGTTGTTACTGGGAGAACCTATATTTACTGAAGCACCAATTGTGATAATGAAGTAATCACTACCACTAGGAGGAGCAGAACTGAAGATAATAGAACTACCATCAATTGAGAAACCTTCGGACGGTTGACTTGTTCCTGAATTAGGTTTTTGAACTACTCCATTTATACTGACGAGTAACTGTTCAGCATTAGTTGGAGGATTGCTAATAACAAATCGATATGCACTACCATTAAATGATGCACTATTTCCTCCAGTACCTGAGTAACTAGAGATCGTATTTATAAAGAAGTTACCAACAGACTGTGCTTCTTCCCATGCACTAGTTGATCCGTTATATACTAATAACTTTGCACTGGTAGTATTAAAGAATAAATCTCCAGCATCTAATGAAGATGTAGGGTTAGAACTACCTACTCTATATCTATTAGCAAAGTCATTTATATCGGTACTGATACTAAGAATATCTTGATCTCTTATGACTGATTTGTGGAAGTTATATATCTGTCCTGATCCAGTCGAACTTACAAGGAAACCAATACCAGCAGTAACAGTAGAACTGTTATAACTTGAGTTGATACCATTAATAGTTACGGTTGAACCGCCAAGTGTTCTAGCAGTCGTGCTAGATCCAGAACCATTAACGACCAGACCACCTGCATCCGCAATACTAATAACTACACCTGATTGAGGTTGAGTATTAGGGAATGAAGCATCATTGGCAATAACTTCTAATCCACCAATAGGTGCTATCTGTGCAGCTACGTAGTCAACTACAGCTCCAGACGTAGGGAATGAAGCATCACTATCAGAGATAGTTGTTTGCTTGGTTAATCCATCTACTTGGTTTAGATCAGCTATATCTGCTGTTAAAGCTGTACCACTAGCTAATTTTGAAGCCGTAGCACCTTGCATCCCTGCAAGAGTTGTGAGTTCAGCATCAGCTATCTCCGAGGTTGTTACTGAGTTAGGTGCTAAATGAGAAGCATCTAAAGGAGACCCAGCTATAAGAGATTTAATTTCACTTATTGATTGATCAGCAGTAGCATTAGCTTCTATCCCAGAGAGTTTTGTTTTCTCTGCGTCTGTATAGGCGTTGGTATTACTATTATTTTCGTATGCAGTTTTTATCTCTGCATCAGTTTGATCTGCAGTAGCACTAGCTTCTATAGCATTTAACTTAGAGTGATCAGCATCTGTGAATACGTTTGAATCACTAGCTGCTTCTACTGCGGCTCTAATCTCTGCATTAGTTTGGTCAGCAGTAGCATTAGCTTCTATAGAGTTTAGTTTGCTATGGTCAGCATCTGTAAAAACATTACTATCACTAGCTGATTCTACAAGTGCTCTAATCTCAGCCGCTGTTTGATCATCTTTAGCTCCTGTATCAATACCATCTAATTTAGATCCATCTGCTGCAACGTCTCTACCATCAACAGTTCCTGAAACAGTTATGTTTCCTGTAACGGTTGTTGCTCCAGCTGCAAGAGTACCACTTGTTGATACAGCTTGAGAGCCAAAGTTAGGACTTATCTTTGTACCAGCTATAGCAGCAGAACTATTTATATCAGCATTAACAATTGTATTATCAGCTATTTTTCCACTTGTTATACTTCCATCTTTTATATCTGCTGCAACTAGAGTTTGATCTCTTTCCTCTTGTGTAGCATATATAATCTGTGTCTGGTTATCATCTAAGTCAGCAGCTCTGATAGAAGAACCTGGAGTGAAGTCTGCTTTAGGTAGAGGTAAACCAGTCGAAGTGTTAATTAAAGCTGTTTGACGATATACACGAACGTTTAAAGGTTCAGTAGCTGGTGGAGTACCAGTAACTGTACTTCCTGACGTATTTTTATATGTAGCAGCTGCCCCTCCAACAGAGAAGTTAACAGTACCACCACTAGTTGTTGAGTAACTATCTACCTGATAATGCGTAAGATAAGTTTGTTCTACATTATCTACGGTAACTTTTATGTCTGTGACGGCAATCGAGGGAAACGAAAACGCATAAGTAGTTGCTCCCCCATTACGGTCTTGAAAACTATTCATAATTTATTTGGGTTTGTATGGTGGGTTATTTATTGCGATTATTTAAAAGATTTTTAATCTTTTCTGTTTCCCCTGTCTTTGTGTACTGTTCAAGTTGACGATTTAAATACTGTTTCTTTTGAACATCAGTACGACCAGATATTCGAGATTCCGCATAGGTTTGTGCTCTTCTTAAAGCACCATTTATTTGAATATGTAATCTTCTAAATTTAGTTCTATCTAAAGGTATGCCTAATCTCTGTGCCTCTTTATAAGCTTTTCTGAAGTCCTTACCTTCTCTTGAATTCATTATTCTCTGTAGCTCACCTTTAAAAGCTTTATCTCTACCCATAATTTGAGTAACTTCAGATCGTTGATCAGGTGTATATTCAACACCTCTACCATTAGTTCTTAAAGAAGGTCTACCATCAAATTCAATATCTACAAGGAATTGTTTTTCTGGACTTAAACCATCACTTTGCTTCATCCAAGGTGTATAGGTATTCCATACACGGGTGAAGAAGTTCGTAGGTTCACCTACCTTACCACCATCAATCCAGTCATAAAGATCAGGTAGAGAGGATTTAGCAAAAGCATTTCTATTAGCTAGTAATTGTCCAAATTCTTGTTCTACTTCTTTTAATTGAGGTTCGAGAAGTCTACCAAATTCGTTTCTAAAACCACTGCCAGGTACGAATGAACTACCAAAACTCGCTCCCCAGCGGGATAAAGCTGCAGGGTTTCCAGCTAATACATCATTCAATGGCTCTAAACCAGCTGTAAATGATTTATTAGTTAGGTTGGCAGATAGAAGGAATCCTACTTTATTAAGCATTAGCTCTAAAGAAGGTTCATCTAACGTGTCAAAGTTATCCATTATGTCAGCTGTTAAAGCTAACCAATCAGATAAGGCTCCCATGTTTTCATAGCTATACCATTTACCATCTAAACCCTTATAAGTTCTAGGTTTCCAACCAGCTTCTCTTCTTAGTTTCTGTCTGGTTTTATCGTATATACCATTACCACGTAGTCGATCATTTGCAAATAAACCTACTGCACCAGCCACTGTAATAGCCCCAATAGCTTTCCTACCTTTTAATTCAGCTCTGATTGTGTCATACGCTATATATTTATTTTCATCTAAAGGTATACCTCTAGCTGAAAGTAGTTCATCTAGTTTAGCTTCAGGGACACCATCAGCAACTGATGTTTTAAAAGCATTCCAATCTTTAACAAATAAACCTAATGGATTATGTGTTCCAGCAAATTGCAACATATTCATTGATGTCTTAGGGAACATCAAGAAAGGTTTAAATACAGGTACTCGTTTAATAAGTGTATTAAGAGCATCAACCTCTCTTGTATTGAGGTTCATAGCTATCTCTCTACTTGCAAATTCAACTGCTTTATCTGTGATAAAACCTTTATCATCAAACATGTTGGCATATACACCATCAGATATTTTCTTTAAATCATCAGCTTGAAACTCTTTACCAGTATTCATTAATGTATCGTAAGCTCTACCCCTTGCTTCTACATTTGCAATAAATGATCTAGTGAAACCATCAAACGCTGTCATCGCATTAGCACTAAATCTAAGCCACGGATGTTCAGCTAAGTCATTCATAGCTTCAATTTGATTAACCATTGCAGAAGGTCCAAAGTTACCTTGAGTTTCTTCAGCATCAGCAAATGATCTCAACAGTGTCATTTGATCAGTATTCTTACGTGCAATATCATCACGCATAATGTATCCAACAGAACTTGGATCTTGTGCAGAACGTCTAAATACTTGATTCATATGACCAAAAGCCTTTTGCAAGGTATCAACCATACCTACGGTATACATATATTTACCACGTCTTAAAACATCTCTATCACCTTGAATTAAAGCACCTGCAAAAGTAGCTATTGGACGTTCAACCATTAAAGCTACGTTAGAAGCACCAGCTTTTAGTGGAGTACCGATAGAAGATAATACTGAGTTATAGATGTTAGCCCACATACCTTGAGTCCAAGCTGAAGGCATTTCTACATTTCCATCAAAGAAAGCTTTCTTGACTACTCCAGTAGTGTTTCTAACATACTCATTCAGTTTAGTAATAGAACTAACCTTTCCATCTGTGATCTCATAAGCAAGCATTAAAGGTCCAAGTAGATCTGGACGGTCATTTTTAACAGCTCTAAGAGTATCTATAGTTGATTTTGCTTCCTTCTCAATCCTAGCTAAGGCTTTTAAGGTGTTATTTTGTTCATTTTTAATTGCAGTGATAGCATCTTTAGCCTTTAAGGTTTTTTTATTTACACGATTCCATAGGTTTAGCATGTTCAAAGCTCTACCTCTAGAGTAAGAGGTGACACCTTTAGCTTGCATTAGGTACTGAAGACGATCAAGGATCTGTTCTTGAGCACGTTTAACGGAAGCTTCTTGTCCATTAATTAATCTTGCACCTTCTGCCATGTCTGAAACTTGTCCAGCCATAGAAGTACTGATATAAGCTTGAGCACGAGTAATATCCATATTGATGAAATCATCTGAATATTTCCTTATTGCCTGCATAACCCCTGAATAAGCTTCAGATGTTAAAACTCTTACTCCTGAATCTGGATCAATACCCGACATACCTTTTAAGAGTTTATCCATTTCGGGTACATCCATCTCATAAAGGTCAGAAGCTAGTTTCTTTCCACTTTCTAATATTTCACTATGACTTATAAACTTACCATTACTGGCATTGTAGCCATATTTAGAATCTTTCAGTAAATCAGCAGCATGTTTAACTAGTTTCATACCAGCATCATTACCATTTGTGAGGAAATCCATAGCACCTGGGGTGACTACAGAACCTACTCTTCCGTAAATGCTGTCTATATTCTTCTCTATTTTAACTACGTCTACTGAAGCACCAAAGATACCACCAGGATCGCCTGTTCTAAAACCAGATTCTGAGTAGTCATAGACATCATGTATTCCTAATACAGGATTATCTAGATCTACATCTTTAGATATTTGTACATCACCGAATTCAGTTGTTTGATCGTATCTCCTTTTAGCTGATTGAAGTGTTGCATTCTCTAGAGCATCATCTGCAAGTTTAGGTTCTTGTATACCTTTTATTATATTTGCAGCTTTTTCATTCTCTGGTACCCACTGTGTAGCTCTATCTACTCCTTTAAGAGCTTTAGCTAACTTACCTGCACTTAGAACTACATCAGATAAAAAACCTATTCCTAGCCCCTCGTTTCTATTCTTAGCTCTTTTTACATCAGGTTCATCTTCATCTAAAGTAGCCCAATCATCTGAAACCCAACCCCAAGTTTGAGGCCAAGATTTCTTAAGCATACCCAAGGCGTTGTGGTCTCGTTCTTGTACAGGTGCTACTTCATCAGCAATAACTCCACTTAGACCAGCAATACCTGCATTACTAACCCATTTAACAAATGCGTCGTTACCTAATTTCCAACCAACTTTAGAGTGAGCTGCTGTACCTAATCCACCAAGACCTTTTGCAATGTATATAGAAGGTACAACAACTGAAGAGATATCTCTAACAGCTTGTAACCCTTCACTTCTATATTTTGGTAATTCGGGTATATCAAAATTACCTGGTGTGACTTTATTAACTAGACCTATACCAAAGTCTATAACACCTGCACCTGCTGCAGCTGGCCAATCAGCTGGTGTTTTCCAGCTAGGTTCTTGGTTAGCCCAATGTTGTAAACCACCCCTGATTAGTTCTCCTGGGTTTTTAAATTTTTCAATTACTTCGGCATTAGTAGCGTTTCTGTAGACATCTCCATTTCTTACAAAATAACCTTTAGGTAAGTTGTCTTCATGGACTACACCTAGTTCACTATGATGGTAGTAACCTTCAGGTAAGTTGTTTTCGTCTACGACTTCTTCTGTTGTGTTGTCTGTTTCTGATGACTCTTCCGTGGAAGAATCTGGTTGTTGAGTTGTTTGTTCTTCTGTAGATATTTCTTCCTCGAGTGGTCTACCTCCTAGATCTTGAATAGTCTCCTCTCGGATTTGATCTCTTTGTTCTATGAGGTCTTCGGTTTCTTCATCTACTCCAGCCGTACTGTTGAACAAATCCTCAAGAGGATCGTATGGCATTAGTATTTAGTGCGTACTGTTTTGTTTAGATAGTATGAATCACCAGAATATGCATAAGAAATTTTCCAAAAGTCTTTCATCATATCTTCTATATCTTCTGGATCTATAACTCCAGATAATAGTTGATCAGAATACTTTGCTCCTATTTCATCCAAAGCTGCAATTTCAAACCAAGGTATACTAGTGTTCTTTTCAGATTCATTATAAAAATCTGGATTAATGATAAGTTCTTGAGTATCTCCACCATTCTTAGATATTTCTGCAAAACCTCTGATACATTGATCACTTGTAGGATTGTTCCGTAAAGCTCTACCTGTATTAGCACTAGCAAATCTATTCACACATTCAAGAGAATTAGGTTTTAGTAATGGTTTTTCATCTGGAAAATAAGTTCTAAAGATGGCATTTAATACATCTATCTCATCTAGTTTTTTATTCTTTGCTCTATTTAATGGGTTGTTATTGAACTCTCGTTCATAACGTCTTACTAGTGATTTAACTATAGGTGGGAATTGATAACTAGGATTGTTCTGCATCTTATCAATATTAGTGACTAAAGAATCCTTACTGATTAGTTGTTGTACAACTTCAGGCTGTAAGGCTTGTCCTAGTGTTAAACCCTTAAGAATACTATTTTTATTATCTTCAGCTTGATCTATAGCTATAGCTGAGTTTTTTAAAGTTGTAGGGTCTGCTAATCCTAGATTTTGAGTATACCCTTTGAAATCTCTATACTTACTTAAATCACCATATTTTTGAGTAGTAAGTTGGAAAGCATATGAAGGTGCATCCATACCTTTTGGTAAGGACTCTGGATTATCTCTTGCTTCTTTTAGAGCAGCTAGATAATCAGCTTTTACTTTTGGTATTATGTTTCTTATTGACCAATGATTTCTATTTTGAAAAACGTTCTTAGCATCTTCTTTGATAAACTCTTCTAAAGCTTTTAGGTTTTCAGTAGTTACACCTTTTTGCTTATCTATTATGGCAGCTTCAGCTTTGTATTGATCTTGTAGTCTTGGATCATAGTTACTTAATTCTTCTGAAGTAAGCTCATTACGTGATATTTTATCTTTAATATCTGATTCTTGTAGTAGTAATGCTTCTGCACCAGGAGCTGTTGCTGTTATAAGCTTCTTCAATCTTGTAAAATCATAACCTCCATATTGTGGATTTTTTAATGCTGTCATATAAGCTTGTATCAGCTCTTGATGACCTAATTGTTGATCAATGATTTCTTGTTCTTGTTGCTTACCTTTAACTATTTCAGCTTTAATAGCAGCTTCACTGTTTTTTGTTTGATGTGCTAGTACTTCTTGAGTTAATTTTAAAAATCTATCATTAGCACTACCTTTCCATAACTCTTTAATTTTAACTTTCTTTCCATCTTTTTCAATTTCTTGATTACCAAAAAATTCTAAATCATCTGGTGTGAACTCACCTACCTCTGCCTTAGATTCTATACCTTTAAAAAGGTAATCCCAAGCTCCAGTACGATCTAAAAACTTACCTTCTGGTTGTAAACCTTCTAAACTATTAAATAAGTTCTGAACAGAATCAACTTCTTTAGCCTTAAAAGATGTATCAAAATGTCTAAATGCATTATCTGCTGATTCTATGGATTTCTCTAGAGCATCTTGTTTTTCATATGCAGCTGTTAATTGTCGATGAGCGTTTATTGCAGGATTATAAAAATGATCAGAAAGTATCCTTCTATCAATACCTAATAAACCATTCTCTTGCATGAATTGTCTACGTAAGGCTTTCATAGCCATACGTTTTTGTTCTAATGTCTCAGCTTTAGCAGGTGTGAATGTATCTCCATTAGGATCTCTTAAAGTTAATGTATCATTTTCCTGCATCTCTCCTGCTAACCAGCTGGAGTAGTTTCTACCAGCTATAGCTGCTGTTTCTTTTCTTTCTGCATATAATCTCCAAGCTGATAAAGATTTAACTTTATAAGCATCTTCATATCTACCACCTCTGTTTTGTATGTTGACAAAGGCAGTATCAAAAGCTTTTTTTACTTTCTTTAAATCTTTTTCACCTTGTTCTCCTTCTTCTTTTTCTTTTTGTGGTATCCCATCATCTCCAGTTTCATCTAAATCGTCTATTTCTTTTTCACGACGATTAGCTACTCCTTCCTCTTGTGCCCATTTGATTCGCTTTTGCTCATCAGCTAGTAGTTTGGTTTGTAGTGTTTGAGAGAAATTACTTAAAGATCTAAATAGATTATCTCTATGATCTTTAGCATCTTGTACTCTTTCTTGGCCGTATGTATTGGCTTGAGACACACGACGTTCTCTATCAGCTTTGTGCTGTGCTAGTACTTCTTTTACCATGATTAACCTATACCAAAAGTATTTTGTTGACGTTTACCTAATAACCTGTCAGCAGCTCGTTGTCCTCTAGCAGGTGCGTCAGTGAGAATAGAATCTAAACCTAAAGCACTTCTAAGTGAAGGGCTGTTAATACTAAATGCATTAGATGGACCTTCTGGTATAGCAACACCTGAAATAGGATCGTCAGTAGTCCACTCGCCTGGCTGCCAATCAGGATAATCATCAGGAGAAAAATCATCTTCTGGAATATCTGGAACATTACTAGATCTATCATCAGGTGTTAACGAGTCATACTGCATCATTGCCTTAAGACCTGAACTTGCTATATCCAATATTGGATTCCACATAGATGGTTGACTCTTTAAGAAAACTCTTGCTGGAGGAGCACCATAAACTGGTCTACTCTCACCAATTTTTATATCAGCTCCATGTACTTGATTAGCAAATTTAGTTCTAACCATATCTGCATACAATCTAGCTGAGTCTCTACCTGAACCTCTAGCTGCTGAAATTTGAGCAATCTTATTACCGTACTTAATTACAGCTTCTCTTCTATTAGTAGTTGTACTTGATCTAGCACCTGTTTGTCCACTACCACTACCTACAGACATCATTGCTGCGAATGCCTCTTGTTCAGCAATACTTCCTTCTTTAATGGATTGCCAAACTTTAAGTTGGGAATCAGCTAATTTATTAAGTGCATCTTGATATGTCTCATCTACTACGATCTCCTTATCTACAATGGCACTTTTCCAACCAACTACACGATCACGATAGTCAGTGTGATATAGCCATCTATTTCTTTCATTTCTTGCAAGACGTTCTCGGTTAATGTCATTAACCTCTTTGACTTCATTTCTATGTTTTTGGAAGCCTCCTATGGCACCAATAGCAAAATTAGTCCATGCTGTAGCACCAGCTCCTTTTATAGGTGAGCCTCCACCTTCTTTTCCTCCTACGCACATTGTATTTTACAGAATTCGATAAAGGGTAAGTAATTGGGACCATGAAGCACTTCTCTTAGAAATTTGAATCCCAAGAATCTAAGAAGTTTTAGGTGAGTTGTGTTTCGTTTATCAACAATATTCCAGAGAAGTTTCTCTTTCCTACTATCAATCATTCGTCTACAATCTCTTGCAAACGTAAGTGGGTATTTTTTAATTAGTGGAGTGCATAGCATCCAGATTCTACCATCTGCATGAATACCACCCATAGCGGCACTTTTGCCGTCAGGTGTTTTAAAGTAGTAACTGTCAGAATATAATGTTGGCATAGCAATATCAAGTGGTGTGAAAAGGCCATGACCTTCGGCGCATTCTCGTCTGTCAGCTTCAGATAAATTAGAGGCTACCGTTATGGCAGCCTCAAATGTAATTGGATGGAATGGATTAGACACGTTTATAAAATTTATTAGAAAAGTCTCCTTCCCAATTCATAGAATGGAGAGAAGAAGGGAATGGATTACTAGATTTAAGTATTACAGTTAAATTTGTATTTCTTTCGTATGCAGGTATTGTATGTATATACTCAGTAGCAATAGGTAATCTACTTGCTAGGTAAGTTCCCCAATCAGCAGATTCAGCAGATTGAGTATAATCAGCTCTACCTTTACGTTTTAAAGTTACATCTATTAAACCAACATTTCCAAAGGAAAGATTTAATCTATGTACAATCAACGATGCACGTGTGTCAGATCTAGTCTTATCACCTTCAGCTTTAGTTGGAAAAATAGTAGGTAATTCAACTTCCCAATCATATTGATAGCCGAGAACAAAGTTAACCCCTGTCCAATCTCCTGGTACAGTTAGATTACTACCACTTACTGTAGCTTCATCATATCTACCAATGTTGTTACCTGTATTATTATCATATACAGCCAGCTGTTTGGAACTATTGTAACCAGCTGGTTTAGGAAATGTAGTTAATTTAGTAGCACTATCATATTTATTACTAGCTAAAGAAGATACAGTAGAATGACAATCTAAATGAATAATATATTCTTCTGGAGATGTCCCTACTGTAAATGTTGTATCTTGCTCTTTAACATCGAATGCTTCTAAAGTATAGTTACTACCGTTCTTTAGAATAGTATAATATACGTCATCTAGAATTGTATGATATATTAGATTACCAGGTAACTCCCATCTAAACCAAGCTGATTGAACTCTTCTAGCTTCAGTATTAAAGTATCTATAACCCCATACTTCTGATTTATTATCAGACCCAAATAATACAATACCATTCTCTTTAGAAGCTGCTACTTGATTCAAATCAATAGGTAGGAGCTTTGAGACAACTTTACTTTGTTCTAATATATTTGGTTCTCCTTCTCTCCGTACATCAGCCATCTCATAGAATCTAGCATTTTTACCTGTACTGTTCAGAAATCCTGAAGTAATACCTAGAGAAAAAGGTTTAGTTAGATGGTTAAAATTATAAGCTGATAAGTAGTTTATCTTTGCAGTCTTAGGTGTGAACGCATCACTATCAGTAGTTAACATGAACTGCTGATTAGAGCTAAAGATAAGTAAACCACTATTTACCTCAATAGCGTCAAATAGAGTTGTAGGGAATGTAGAACTCGATTGTAAATCAATAGGATCATCATCATTAACCGCCTGAGCTGTATGAGACCAGAAGTTAAAGAAGTCATTAGTAGCAGATAGAATTACATTTTCTTCACTTAAGACAGCTAATCTATTTCTAAAGAATACTAATTTATTAATCTTAAATCCTACAAATGTAGGCTTAGGATTAGTTATATCATCTCCTACAGTTCTTTCTTCCCATGTTGGATTTTGAACTAAGAATCTACCGTTTGAATATGTACCACCTGGTAACTCTCTAACAAGTTTGATAGGCATTGTCTCTTCATCAAACTTGATTTCCAAGTTTGGTTTTGGACATTCCTCCCAAACCCCAAGTCCAAACCGATCAGCAGATGCAGCCATTGCATCAGTAACGTTGTTGACTTTAAATTTTAAGTAGAAGTCATCTTCAAGTTCACTACTATTAGCAATCCTTACTACAAAATTATGTCTACAGTTCTTAGGTAAATCACCTACAGTATTAGCACTACCAGTAGTAATGCTCATTAATTGTGGTTCAGGTGTAGTGACGTTGAAAGCACTTGTATGCTTAATATGTAGACAAGTACCTACAACAGTAACAGTCATACCACTAGGTTTAACTGCATCAAATGCAGTTTTTAAATCACCTAAAATTCCTGCTGCTGTAACAGCTTCATCTGCTGTAGAAGAGGTAGCAGCTGGTCTAACCATACATGTACCACCACCAATAGTTGCTCTAGACTTTATCTCAACATGCTTAGTTACTTCAGTTGTTATGTTTGCACCTTTGAAGTTATAAGTATGTGAATTTCCAGTTTCCCAACCTTCTCCACCAAATTGTAGTTTTACATAAGGTTGGTATGAGTCATTATATTGAACAGCGTTAATGGTATTAGAGTCACCACCACCAGCGTTATCAGGGTCAACTACGGGGACACATCTAACATCTAATTCATACCGTAGATTAGCTTTACCACTAGCTGTAGCATTAACTATTTCTCTACCAGCTCTAGAACAAGACCCATCATTACCTGATCCTGTAGGCTCTATAGATGCATTAGAAGTGGTAACTTTTACAGAAGTAGCTCTTTTTGTTGTGGTAACAGTAGTATTACTTGGATCATATACGTCTAACGCATATTGCTTACCATAAGATATTGTTTTTAATTCAACTATTGCCTCATGTATTGCAGCTGGTGACTTATCAGAAGTACCAGTTTTCATAGCTACTGTTTTAATTCTATTAGCTATGAATGTAGTTTCATTAACAGTTAAAGGTTGTAGATCTGTAGAGTTACTCCAACCAGATAAATATGTACAAGCATTAGTACCTGTTACTCCACTATAATCTATAGGTATAACAGCACCATCACTTGTTCTCCATATCTGAATAACACCTGATGTATTAACATTACCTATGTATTGGGTATCACTATCAGTGTAGATATTAAACCAACTTAAAGTACCACTAGAAGGAGTTACAGAACTAACAAGTTTACTGCCAGGACGTTTAATTAAACCTCTAGTTACATCAGGTATTCCATTTTTTAAATCTACAACTTGTCCTGGCATCTTCAATTCATCTGGTTGTTCAGATATACCCAACACATAGTTGGGAATTAGTTGTGTTACACCTGCCATTATCTTCTAAGTGCATGGAACGGTTGGAAGGATGTGTATTGTGTTTCATGTGGATGACCAAGGAAACTATGATCTCCTTGATTACATTCATATTCCATACATGCAGCCCGCGCAGAATCCTCCTGAGTCTTCAGTAATTGAGTTAACTGTGCATTAGATATAAGTTGAGTTGCTGCACGTCCTGAAGCCTTATAGGTTACGTAGCGTTTGAATATAGATGGTAGATCCTCGAACTCAAATAACCAAACAACATTGGTATAAATGTCATCACTAAATACATCTGTATGATTTACTTTGTCATATAGTCTTCCGTTTCTTTTGACCACATCAACTGTTTTATCTGCTAAGCCAGTAGCACCATGTAGTCCACTGGTATAATCCATTCTAATAATATTATTAGGAACATTTATAAAACCAGTAACGGGATCGGGGCTTTGAATGACGTGTTCTTCTCTGTTAAAATGCCAACCTTCATTTTGTACGTCTACATTACATTCTTTAAGTAAGTTCCATACAAAAGATATTTCAGGGTTTTGATAGGTGGATATATTTCCGACTGTACTAACGACTCCTAGTGTTGTAACTGGGGATTGTCCAATCGCTCCCAGTATTGTATTCACTGCGGATAGTTCGGTATCGGGATCAATAGTAGTGGGAGCTGCCATAAAATATATGAATAAAAAAAAGGGAGCCGAAGCTCCCCTTATGTGAATAATAAAAATATTACCAGCTATGTGTGTTAGAGCCAGATGTAGCAGGAGCTGCACCAGCAATAAGTTCTACACAAGCAGCAGGGTTGAGATAGTCGGCTCCCATTGCGAGACGTCCTAGAATGACATCTCCCTGGTAAACCACTGATACATCCCCAGAAGTTACCTGAACCTGTGGACCGATAGCTTCAACTACAGCTGCACCTTCCTTCTGGAATATAACTCCACAAGAATGTGCGAATCTTTCATCAGTACCGTAGTTGTTACGTGAACCATAGTTGGTTCCAGTTACAGCTTCGTCGTCGAGCATATCTTCGCCAACGAATGTACCTAAGTTGCCAGGTGATGTTTCACCAGGATCAGCTGCACCAGCGGTGCCTCCTAACTTAGTACCATAGTTTCCGAAGAATGGTACGTTCATTGACTTGAAGATCTTGATACCTGCAATTTCAATGATACCATTACCAGACTGTAAAGCAGTACCTTGTACGTCACGGTTGATTAGACCGTTAGATGATACGTTCTGGATAAGAGCGTAGTACTGTCTTGGGTTTAGAACAGCTACTCTTCCTTGTCCACTAACACCCTTCTCATCTAAACTTGCTGCAGCATCATAGAATGCATCTACTAGCTTATCTGAGTCGTATGCGTTGTTAGCTTGGTTAGTAGTACCAACACGGATCTGAGATCCACCTGGCTCTACGAAACCTGAAGCACTTACTGGAGAAGCTGCACGAGCACCACGAACGATTGATCTGAAGATCTTACGGTCATATGTTTGTGCTAAAGCGTAACCAATTTTTCTTGAGATTTCCCCACGTAACTCATAGTGAGCAAGTGTCTCATCTAGCTCATAAACAAATGCACTTGAGATTAATAGGTCATCACAAGTCACTGTTTTTTCAGCTACTGGAGGCGCATTGTCACTGTTACCTAGTATGGAATTACCTGGAGTATGGTATTCCGCTTTTGTGCGACCCGTGTAGATGAACTGCAAAGATTTGCCGTTCTTCAGGGTTCTCTTAGTAACTAGATCACGTGCAATAGCCTCATGCTGGAAGCCTTTGAAAAGCTCACCAGAAAAGATCTTTAAATATAGATCTCTGTTGTTTGACGCATTACCAGTAGCGTTCGCTCTACCTTGAAAGGTTACGGGCGCGGTACTGTGCGTACTTTGTTGTGCCATTGTTATGTTTTAATTTTACTGAAGGTATAAATCATCATCGCGCGCAAATTAAAT
>CEUI01015861.1_pt1 | contig 14792 bp, 12 predicted proteins | sample 531411 | NCBI WGS metagenome assembly CEUI01 (sample SAMEA2622841, study PRJEB7988) | marine metagenome | isolation source: saline water (ENVO:00002010), including
AACAATGCGCCGAATTCATAGTCCTCTGCGTCGTATTCTTCTGCCGAGGACATCTTTGGCAAAAGAAAATCGGCATCGCCATCAGTGTCTATGGTAATTGATTGATATTGGGGGTATTTGCCAAACACTTTGGCAATATTACTCCCAGCTTTTCCCAAACCGACTATCGTCTCCATCATAATCCACCATTGTACCAAAGCTGGTGCCCATCTTGGCGTTTACTTTGTATTTTCCAAAACGAGTATCGCTGAAGAGCGAGATAAGAAAGTTGACCATCTTCTTATCATCAGCGCTCATGTCAAAGACGATACTATCATGAAGTAAGAAAGAAATAAAGCTTTTTTTGTTTTCTAGGAAAACTCCTATGTCGATTGCCTTCTGACACAAAATGTCGTTTGCCGTAGATTGAATGATGTAGTTAAAGGCATTTCCTGGTGTTGCCTTCAGTTTTCTTCCAAATATTGTCGTAATGTGCTCGCCATCAAAGTATTTTTCTTTTGTTTCTGCTCTTTTGTAGATGGCTTCTAAATTCTTGTGAGTATTGTTCTCGTTGTATGCCCATTTCCAAAACTTTCTCTTGGCAGCATCTCTGGTTATTCCACCAAATATCTTCTTTGCGTTGATGGCGTGGATGTCTCCCTTCGGCTGCTTGACTCGGGCAAGACCCAACATAGCACGGAGGTGATCCCCGTTATAGTCCAGCTCCAAAAAGAAATCATTTTGCGGAACGATGACTTTGCGATAGTCCCTGTTCAGTGCAAAAATCTTGAAAGAATCAGGAGAGGTGCGAAGTCGACCCCCTTTGCCTCCAAAGATTTCGTATTTTATTCTTCTCGGCATTTCGTCGAGCTTTGAATAAAAATTTCTTGTCTGCCGATTCATCAAGTCAGTAGGAGTAAAGTTCTCCTTCTTTAGATTTAGATCTTGTTGGGAAATCTTATGGATAAGGTCGGTCAACTTAATGTAGTATCCATGAGCTTTTGGATACTCATAGTTCTGGAGGACGTGCTGTGTAATCTCGTTCTTGATTGCACAATACTTCAAGAGGTATTGTGATGGAACAAGGTCAAAGAAGCAATTGTCGTTAAGATTGACCTTGGCGAGTTTGAACGAACGGAGAAACGCCTTCATCTTTTTGGAATAGGCGTCGAACTCCTCTTTTAGATGAGGAGGGCAAACATCCTCAATAGGGGCTCCGTTTGTGTAAAAATAGGCATATTTTATGGGTCGAGTGACATCTGCCATTATGGGTGCCCATTTCCAAGTGGCAGTCAAATTTTGCGGTATTTGGTACTGTATTTTGCCATCTGTGTAGAACCCAACACAACTCTTCTTATCGTCTAAAATCTGAAATATCACTATGGCCTCTTTTGATCAAGTTAGCGTTTTTACGCATAAATTTATCATTTACCATCTTGAATGACGCTTCGAGTCCCGATGCCTTATAGGACGCCACAGACTCGCCAATAATTGCTCTCTTTTGTGCCGGCGACAGTTTGCCTCCTGTCTCCATATCTCTAATCTGAACATATAGGTCTATCCACTTCTCTGTTGGGATGATAGCATCATATTGTTCCGTTGTCAACTCTTTTCTGACGATTGTTTTATTTTTTATCCTGAGGGAGTTTTTGCAATAAGAAGGTGTCGTAACCAAAGGGATTGATTGAACATATGAATTGTACATTCCCAAGATATACTCTCTCAAGAGTAGCACATCCAGCTCATATGTCTGGGTATAATAATCGGAGCGAAACAAAGTTTCCCAATCAATGCAATATTTCTCCATATACTTCCCCAATCGAGGAGACTGGATGTCCGCAATAAGCCTCCAAGGAATATTCTTGTCAATCTTGAATCCAAACTCTTGCGCAAGAAGAGCATATTCTTTTATAAAACGTTCTGATATCCATTTCTTGTCCTTCATGATGTCGTTAGAGGGGTCTTCTGTGCCTATCTCCACCATCATCGCCGAGCAAAGAGGGGATGTCTTGGTGGATAAAATATAAGAAGTATTGGTGACAGGACTGACCTTGGAGAAAGTTCGCAAAAATGTGGCAAATTCTTTAAAAAAAGATTTAAAATCTATTATTTTCCTTGACATCTCTGTTGTCAAATATATTCTTGTAAATTGCCTATATGCCTTTTCCATTAATTCGTGATATCCCTGGCGGGGGTTGTTCCAAGCCTTCTTGGGGGTAAATGATGCCAAAGATGAGTTCTCAGGTGTAAATCCATATTGTATCTGCAGGTCTTTAAAATAAGAAGAAAAGTCATTAAAGGCATCTGCCACAAAATTCATAAGAAATAATGCATCTTTAGTGCCTTTGAGTTGCACCAGATATGATTCGTCAGGCATAATCGCATTTCCATTTTCATCCACTTTTCCATAATAAGGGCGTGCATACCACAAATCACGAGTTGGGAACTGAAGGGTTGCATTCTCTTTGTAGTTCAGTCTCTGGAGGAATTTATCACGGGCGCCAAGCTGATTAGTGGCAACATACGGAGGCCCATATGCCCCATTTTCCAACAATATTTTTTGTTCTTTTATACCCATTTTAAAATGTTATAACGCCATTAATCGTGACGGGCTCTCCTGTCGGGTGTTCCACTCTGCCCTTGGGGGTGCCCAGCGAGACTTCACCAAGAGTTGTCACTTTTGATGATTTAGTCTTTTTCGCCTCAAATGCAGCAGTAACCTTAGTCTTGTACCCCGATGAGTCATATGTGTTCAATATTTCCAAAACTCGATAATAACCACCAAAACCTAACTTTTCTATGATATCTATCTGATCTCTGAATTCTTTGCCGGCACGAGTCATTATGTAAGGATTTATATAGATCAGTCCGCCTACCTCCAAAAGATTATTGCCAAACATTTCTATTTCTGCGTCATATGTCTGGGTCAGCAAGTCAAGTTCTCCAGCAGTGCCAGCAATAGTGTTTGCTATCCTCGACTCTTCCAATTTCGGTTGGTCCACTTTATTATACTTTATTGTTTTGACGAGCCCTCTGTCTTGTCCAACAACAAAATGAGGTATCCCAAGTGCATCATCTTCTTCCCGATTGCCACTATAGTCCCCTTGAAGTCTCTCTAAAGAATAAAGATATATATAGTCAACATTTTTGCTCGCCGAAGCTGGTTCGGTCTGGTGCACATTTTCCATTGCTTCGGCGTTGACAACCGCCTTACCCCATCCTTTTTGTCTTGTTATGCTGTCTTTGCCGTCCTTTAACAAAGGGAGACTCGTTATAAAAACATTTCTGCGAGGCTTGACAACAGACATTGATCCTGAAATATTCCCTGTGATTAAAGATATCGCCTTAGACAAGAAACCAAAAAGATCCTTAATGAAGTCTAGCAAATAGTATCTTTCTCGACGGGGGCGAATTATCTTTTGTACTAAAAAATCCTCTACGGTGTCCATAGACAAGGGCAAGTCAGCCAAATTGATTTTGCGTATATTCCCCTTCTTTGCTGATATTTGCTCTTGCAGGGCTGTTCCAGATGGGTATACATCACCCAAAGCAATTCTTAAGTTTTCTTTTTCCCATTCTTTAAGATTAAGAAGATTTATGGCAGCATTCAAGACAGCACCAAACGTAGTGTAGTATAGAATATACTTGTCGCCGTTGAGTGCTCGCTTTACCTGCTCTGTGTCGGTTATCTCTAATTGCTCGGCGAGGTTCTCTTCAATTTCTGCACTTGAGTCATACGACCATCCGGTCTGTTGTCTGTCTGCCTCGTCGAGGGCAGATACCTGGTCATCGGTTCCAAGCTCATTTATTATTCTTCTCCTTTCCATTCTACTTGCGGCCTGGAGCGCCTCTCTCGCATCTGTTTCCCAATCCCGGGGTAGTGATGCGGGGCGGTTAATATCTTCGGGGGCAATGGTGGACAACAATGACTCTATCTCTGCCTCTGCGGTCGAACTTCCATTAAGCTGCTGTATTAGTTCCGCAAACTTCTCGACGAGTTCCATGGGCATTGAAACAGATCGAACTGCGTTGGGTTCTCTTAGCAGTGCATTTATCATTTTACTATGACGCAAAAACAAGTCAGAATTCTTAGCCAGTTCGAAATTTGTGTTGTCATTTCCTATCTTCTCGATAGACTTTTCAAGCGCCTGTACCTTTGCATCATTGAAGTTGATAGTCCTTTGAGTATCTATGATAAGATTTGTCGGGATTTTTCTGCCATCATCAGTTATAAGTACATCCCCGTCGATATATCCTTCTACGGTTTCGTTGCTGAGGCCTGCATTGGACACTGTGGCCGTTACCCGCTGCTGTGGTTCTTCGACGCCCGTAATACTAGATAGGAGGGATGCCGCTTGGTTCCATTCCTCGTCAGACTCGACGTCTGTCACTCCCGATCCTGCACCGCCTTGGTATAATCCTCCATTGACAAGTTTGTCGCCAAGCTCTTGGACGCCTTTATTGTCATAACGAGTTTTTAGTCCTCCATCTTTTTGAATCTCACGAAGAACCGCCTTAATTTTTTTAACTTTAACATCTGTACTGTATTTCTTAAACCTTTCCTGCGGCTCTCCCTTTTTGCCCGTACTATCTATAAACAAATAATAAAAATCTGCGGCGCCATCCGGGTCCTTTTCAACGAATCTCTCAATTTGTTCCGATAGCGCCTGATTGGCTCTCTCAAATTCTTTGGCTGCTTCTTGCACTTTCTCGTATTCATCTCGGGCTTGTTGACGAGTCTGAGACGATTCATTTACTCTTAGCAAATCTGTCGATGTGGTTCTAAGTATACCCTCCAGTCTAGAATGATAGGTTATATCCAAAGACACTGTGCCATCACTGTTTATCTTAAGTTCGTGCTGTGTCCTCGCAAGATATATAACAGATGTCGCTTTCTTAATTGCTCTTATTTGTTGGGATGTGAATCCTAAATTTTGCGACATGTTCGCACGAGGCACTGTCCACCCAACTTCAATTCTTATCTGGTCCTCGCCATAACTAAGTGGCTTAATTGTAGAATCGGCGATCTTCTTGGATTTGGGGTCGCTTGGGGTTGCTATCAAATCCAAAAAGCTAACTTTTGGGCCACCGGCGTTGCGATTAACATACATATCGTAAAATGTCTGAAATTTTAGTGATATGGTGGCTTCCAAAAAATCAATCTCAGCACTGTTCTTGCCATTCAATTTATATTCGAATCCAACCAATGAGGCACCGGCACCTCGGCCAGCCCGGTTTTCAGTCATTTGCTCAACAGACTCTTTGGTCAATCTATCCTCGAAGGGAATAGGTATTTTTCCAGTGATTCGCCCATTCTCAATAGAGACCTTGTATAACCTCATTTTTGGCATCAATGCTGATAATTGGGGTGGTGTCAAATCCATCAAAGCCGCAGTCTCAGTTTTCCCGGCCATCTTTTGCATTGCCACAGATGGGTTCCCAACAATCTTGACCAAGTTTTCGTACATCTTCTTTTCATCGGTCAAGTTCAACGGGTGAGATGCCAAGGACAAGAACAATTGAGGGTCCCATTTCGCCTCTACGATATCTTTGATTGTTTCAAGGCGTTCGATGGCGGCGAGGGCGGGGTCGACATTTACGTTTGCCATACTACACCCCCCTTACTATTTCAATCACCCTATCCAAAGGGTAAGGAATATAAACAACTTCTCCCAACTTCATATGTCCTTCGGTTGGTTTTTTGTTAAATTGGGCGATGATCCACCAAAGATTTGCGTCACCATAATGCTTATGGGCAAGTTTATAATATCTGTCTCCAAGAGTCCAAATGTGGGACACCATTTTCAAACTTTGCAATTCTTCTATTGTGGCAAAGTTCAATGTCTGCGTTGGATATTGAGTTATAACACGTTTTCCTCGTAATGCTCGAAGCCTACGATATAACTGATTTGTGTTATCAAATTCATATGTATCAATATATCTTCCTGCCATTTATACTCTCCTAGTTCATAGAGTGCGCTAGATCGCCACCACCGCCAGACACCGTGGCTGCGCCAGCGTTGGATACATCACGAGCGATTTCAGAGGTTGCTTGACCCTGTACTGATTGCCCTTTTTTAACTGCTGGGTCGACGGCAGCAGCTTTGGCTGACCACGTTCCGTAAGGAAACCCTTTTCCCCTAAACACTCCTTGTTCGTTGTATCCCAATGCAGTGGTGTGAACAACGGCAAAATCTATAGAAATCTCCAACCTTTTTGGATAAAGTTGCCCCGTCAGTGGGTCCACAAATCCAGACCCAAAATCTGGGGAATAAGTAAACCCGGAACAAACCCCCACCAGTCCAGACTCGGCTGCCGATCCTGGTGGCATCTCCTTGAATTTATAATCATCTGCATCAGCCACTTCTAGTTGTGGGTTTGCACTTGCTGCGGATGTGTCCTGAGCCCAGTTAATAAATCTCATCCTCATCAAAGGCGGTGAAGCAATTGCTAAAGCATTCCCCCCCTTAGTTCGTACATCAGCATCCAAATATGTAGGATATTGCATTCGAGCAAATTGAGAAACCAATTGCAAATTATATCCTGCTTCTTCGCAACTTGCTGCTATGACATCCCACGCTATAGCAATTGAACGGTTGGTGCTTTGATATGTCTGAACGGGGTCCATTCTTCCATACACCTCTTCTGAATTCCAGTTTTGTGAAAAAGAGTCATTGAAGGAAGTCACCGAACCTCGAAACTTAACAGATTGTCCTGTCGGGATATGATAAAATTCTATCCATAACTGCTTTTTTGTAAAAAGATTTTTTAAATAGTTTGCATATGGTACAGTCATCTCTATCTCCTAATCGTCAACTTCTGAGATTTGTTTGTCAAGTCTATTATGGTTCTTCCCAATTCTCTCTCGTTTATCTGCAAGACAACTGGCTTGCCTTGAGTGCCTGTTGCTGCTCCTGCAGTCGCTCCACCAAACGCAGCCGTTGCTGCCTTGAGAGCCTCAACAAAATCATCTTTTTCATCAGAAAATCCTTGAAGGAATCCTTGATTCTTGGCGGCTCGGTACCTAATAGACTCATCTACAAATCTTTCTACATTTTCAACCATTGGTTCAGTAATTTTAGATCCTGCGTCGACATACTGGACAAAAGCATCTGCAGAAATCTTAAACTTCTCCACGCTCTCTCTTGTCAGAAACATCAAAGCAAAAGCAAGTCCAAGAATAGCACTCGCAATCAATCCAATCCCTTCGGCAATCTGCTCTGCTTCGCCAAGATCAGAAAAGATACCAAACACTGTTATCAGCCCATCAATTGCCTCGGCAGGAACCTTCTCGAAAGCGTCACCAAATGTGGATATCAGCTCAAGAAGCCTTGAAAATCCTCCGCCAAAAAGTTGCCCTATACCAGAGAGGATTGAAAACATCATAACTCCTGCTCCCAAAGCTATCAATGACAGTCCCAAAGCAGCAAGACCTGCGGCGATAGCGATGATTTCGGCACCTCCAATCTCTCCTAGCCTTAAAATTTGAGTAACAAACTGCTCGAATCCAATGTTGAACACCAAGAATGCGGCTGAAATGAGTATCATCGAGGACGCCATAATGGCGAATCCTGCTGCTATAAGAGGCCCGGTGGCTGCCAATTTAGTCCCCACCACTGCCAGAAGAGCAGCGAACACCACTAAGGTTGTTGCAATGGCGACAATTGTTCCTATACCTATGTCCGACAAGAGCCAAATTGCGGCGGCAAAAACAGCAACTGCTGCAGCCATCGCAAGAAGACCGAGTGCTCCCTTCAGCATCCCAGGGCCAGAAGTCTTCCCTGCTTTCCCCATCCTATCTTGAGACTGTGCCAACTGTTCGGAACCTTTTGTTGCTTTATCGACATTCTGTTGCAGAACGTCACCCGCTTCAGCTACAGCACCTTTTACACCAGGCAAAACGCCGCCAACAGCCGTAAGTGCGGTTTTGAATGCTCCCAAACTTGTTATGATCTTTGAGATAGTTGACCCCATAAAGATGATGCCGGCAGCGATGCCACCGAGCCAGAACACAACACTCTTGAATGTTGAATCGTTTTCCGCCAAATAATCAACCAGATCATTTATAAGTTCAATTATTGGAGTCAACAACGTGACAAGAGAAGTCATCAATTTTTGCAACTTTTCCTGAGCAGACTGGTTTGCCCTTGCTTGCTCTTCCATCTCTTTCTGTGAAAGTGCTGCCTCTTCTGCCTTTTTAGCATATTCCTCTAACCCAGCAGAGCCAGCAGAGAACAAAGCGGCTGCTTCATTCATATCGCTAATTCCAGCGGCTGCGGCGAGACTTTGCCTTTCAAATTTATTCATTGCTGCCCAAGACTTCCCAGATGCCTCTGTTGCTTGAACCAGCAACCTAATTCTTTCATCCTCTTCGGCATTCATCAATTCCATAGAGTTCAACAATGGACCTCCAAGAATATTATTTAACTTTGCTGCTGATTCTGCTGCTCCAGCATAAGTGTCAAACTGTGCTGCGATGCTCAACAGAGAATTCATCTCAATTCCAGTTGCTTTTGATGCTGCAGCAAGACCCTTGAACACGCCCACCATGTCATCACCATGGGCTGCCAAAGTAGATGATGCTGAGCCGAAGTCATTTGCCAGTTGTTGCGGCGACTGACCTAATGCCTTTGCCGTTGCAACAATCTCCATTTGAGTCTCTTTCGCTTCTTGCTGAGACATTCCCAGAGACTTCGTCATTATATTCATATGTTGGGCTGTTGTCTCTGCGGAGATGCCCAACTTGGTCATTGTTGCTGCATGTTTAATTAATTGTTCTTGTGACGCCTTGCTTAGTTCCGTGAACTCTGTCATCCCCACGTGGAGCGCAGAAGTCGCCTCTGCTGCCTCTTCCAGCCCGACGCCAACTTCAGCACTCGTGGTGCCAACATTCTCCATCACCTGAGTATATTCATTCATTGTGCCTGTCACTTTATTGACTTCTGCATTCAATGAATCAAAGGCAAGAATCTGCGTCTTCATTTGATTGTTTATGGCGTCCAAAGCAGAAAACATTGGACCAAGAACTATTCCGGCTGCGCCTTCAAGTCCGCTTTCGAATCCAGCAGCCTTCAATGACAAGTTTGCCATTTGTCCCGATGCTGTTCCTAGGGCGGGAGACAGACCAGTTACTGCCTGAACGTGAGTCAGGGCACTTTTTGTTATCATCTCCTGAAGGCCTTGTTGCGCTGCTAATCTTTTCTCTGCTTGCGTCAGCCCTTTTATTCTATCTTGAGACATCTCTGCCTGCAGCGCCTTTTGATCTTCCGTCATTGCAAGAACAGCCTGCATATTAGAGATTTTCTCTTCTTCTGCTGCTATTTCTGCGGCAGACAACTGTCCCAATTGCTTGCGTGTCTCAAGACGTTGTATCTCGAAGTCAACGGATTTTTGTAAAACTTCGCTATCTTGGCGCAATAGATCGAGATTGTCAGTAAGGATGCTCTTTTCCTCTGCACGGCGGGCTGCTGCCTCTTCCTGCTGGGTTAGAACATCTCCCTGTATCTCCTTCTCTTCTTTTAGAAGGTCAATCCTTTCCTGAACTAGGCGGTTTACTGACTGTTGATATTCTACTGTCTTCTCATCTGCCATTCAAATTCCCCTTATTTAAATGGCCATTTGAGTCCTGTCTTTGATGTAAAGGAACGGACTGCTCTGTCCAAATCTGCTTTTCTTTTCCAAGTCTTTTCATCGTTCAATCCATTGTCACGCCAACTTTGCAAATATCTTTTTTCTCTATTGAGTGCTCTGGAGAACGACGCAACTTGGCCTGGTGAGCCTTTTATCTTAACAGGAATATGAAAACCTCCGGGACCAAAAAGCATATCCATCAATATTTTTGCTTGTCCTCTCCACATAGCGAACATATCGAATTCGCTTAGGTTCTCACTATTTGTAAAATCAATAACAATTTCTTCCATATCTGCCATCTAAAAGTCCTCCCAGGCTTGCTTCTAGTATAAATAGTATTATATAAGAAATGCCCACTTTTGTGGGCATTTCCATCACCTTCTAGGTGTTTTATTTTTTCTTTTTATCTTTTCTATCTCTTCCGACTCTTTCTTGAACTGCCTTGCTAAACGATCAACGAACCATGTTCTAATGACGAGAGGCAAGTTATACGCCTCGGCGAAGGACCACCCGCCATGATATTTAAGAGCAAAAAATTGCTCATAAACACTCTCCATATATTTATCGTTTAGGCCAAAGAAAGCTGGTTGTGAAGGGCACCTCCAATGGACCCTCTGAACCACAATGGACACATGAAAACTCTTGCGTCAAATCAACATTTGGAGATGACTCCTGATACACGCTTCTCAAATATCGAGAATCGGCAGCAGGCATATTATGAACGAGTTGCTGCAAAAGTGCTCTGTCAGTTTGCCCATTCACAGACACCACAATTGCCGAAAGCTGATCCGTCAATGGAGTCTCCTGAAGTCTGTTCTTCTTTTTCATCTCCGTTGACTTTGCAATCCTCTTTTCATCATGCCCATTTAAAAATCTACACTCAACATCAACATTCAACTTTGGCAAATGAACAATAATTGTTCCAGTTTCTGTCAATCTAGCGTCAGGATGGATGTTTTCTGGTCCAATCACCTTGGCATCATTCAAGTCGAATGACCACTCACTGCGTTCGGCACACACCGGACAAACAACATTTGTTGTGTATTCCGATCCATATCCTGAGATTCTTGCTGCGACGAGCAGGGCTGCTCTGTCACCAGAAAGCAAATCATCAATATTGATATTCTTATTAATGACGACGCTGCGCAAGAACCTATCGATTGCTTTTCCTTTTTTCAACAAGCTTTTGGAAGTAAGAATATCTTCTTCTTTTGCTGTCATATACTTTATCTCAATGTTATCTATTCCGTGAAGATAACTATTTTTTGGATAAAGTTTTCCCTCTGACGGTAGGTCAACAATCTCAGTTGGTGCGACAAAATTGAACACAGGGGAGCTTGCTGACTCTGCTGGGGCCATGGCATCTAATGGAGGAGTAGACCCTGGATTCGTTACTCCGAGTCTGTCCTCGTTGTTTCTGTTTGACATAAGTACCTCTCTACTATTAAGATAACAACACTATAACATAATTAGGTTTCAATGTTAAATTTTTTATCTTCTTAATAGAGACGCCTAGTTGTCCAAAGGACCGCCTGGCTGTGTGTTCAGAAGTCTCTCTTCTCTTCCCGCCAAATCAGGAGCACCATCAGCGTAATTCGCCGGCAATGTTCGAACGTCCTGGAGCGGGCCAGAATCAGGACCGTCAAGAGTTGTAATTACTGCGAAGTCATACTTCAAAGTAAGCGTAATCTCACTCAAGTCATCACTTGTATAATCCAAACTTCCAAATTCGGCACTTGCCACCCAAGCGTTCTGCAACTTCCACGATTCGATGGTGTTGCCATCACTATCAATTTGGTCAATTCTAACATCGCCAAGAGCATTTACTGCTCTACTTTTGCACATTGTAGAAATATCATTAGAGTTGCTTGGTGGGTGGTACCCACTCAGAGAAAGGATAGACATCATAGTCTGGGCTGCGTCTGGCGAAACGGGATCGACCAAAGTCAAATCAACGTCGTTCCAGGTTACTCTACCTGGATAATTAAATGTATGGTTAATATACTGATGCGTGGTTGTCTCGACGCTGAAAGAGGGTTTCTTCACCGACTTAACAATCCATTGTGGGATATTTCCATTATATAATACGAAACGAAAGTTTCTTTTCGGGTCTCTTTGTCCCGGAGCAGCAGTTGTCCAAAAATTAGATGATGCCATTTTTTATTATTCTCCTTCCTCTATTTGAGGGTATCACTGTATAAATAGATAGGAAGAGCAAAATTGCTCTCCCTAACATTCTTTTAGTCGTTAAAAGATGCGCCCGAATTTGTAATAACAAAATCAAGAGCAATGTATTCGATAGCACGTGCAGGCTTGACAATAATCTTAGCATACATAATGTTTCTATCGATAAGGTCAGGTGTTGTAGTTGTCTTGTCCAGCAAGAATCTAAACTCAGTGATTCCCAACCCAGCCTTGACGTTCTCCAAGAATGGAACTGCCTGACTTGTAAACCTGAGCCAAGTCCTTTCAACATTTTGATCGAAAAGCAATGTAGCAGCCATTCTAGAAATTTCTTTCTTCAGGTAAATCATCAGGCGACGCACATTAACTCTATCGAGAGCACTTGGTGTTGCCTGGAGCGTTTTCTGCCCAAAGATAACAATTCCTTCTGCTGGGAATGTGGCAATCGGATTGACATTCACTTCATAAAGTTTATCTCTGTCCGAAGAACTAAGTCTATCTTTGACATTCAACACCGGGACGCCGGCGGAACCCTCAGAAAGTCCTCCACGAGTAAATCCGGCAGGAGCAAACCAAAGAGCCGACTTCTTCTCACTTGATCCCATTGTTCCAAGTGCGACAACCGATGGGGGTGCCCAAAGCAATCTGCTCGTAATACTATCCCTAATTTGAACCCAGGGATAATAAGCACATCCATAACTTGTATTTAACTTTCTAGACTTGATGCTAGACACTGTCGAAGATACAGAACCTCTGTTATCGGGGCTAGCATCGCCATCATTATTCTCTGTCGACGGAACAAACCCGCCTTCCAAATCAATAATAGCAAGAGCATCACCTCTCTCTTCGCAAACGTTCAACATGTGGTCTGTCAGCCCAGTGTTGGTAACACCAGGAACAGCAAGAATATTATATTCAACAACTTCAGGATCAGCAACTACATCAATTGCCTTCTTAATCGAATTATAGGCATAGTCAGTTGTTTCCGATGCGCCAACCATTCCACTATTCCTGAAGGGCTCTTTCTCTCTAATGTCCAATCCATTAAATCCGCCATAAAGAGGAATTGTGAAGCGATTAAAGTCAGCATCCAAAACAAGAGTGTATGAAGGGGAACAATCACTTTCACAAGTGGAAGAATATCCTGAAGTGATTGATCTTCCTGCCACTCTGTTCCCGACAGCCCACTCAGCACTTGTGCTGGAAACTCCGGTATCACTCGAAGAGACATATGCGACATCGTCAAGAGTAAAAACATAGGAATGTTCTGTTACAGTTCCGTCGGCAGTAATAGAGTCAAGACCCAAGGGGCGAGACCTCAAATAGTCTCCGTAACCAGGATCGAATCTATTAATGTCTGCTCTCAATGAAGAGTTGACTCCCCAATACGCCAAAGTCTCCTTTCTGAGTCCTCCATTGGAAGACGAAATTCTCAAAGGAGTATCTGGGAAAGCGAAACTAGCTGTTATGTCTTCACTGCCCACATAAATACCGCCACTGCCGGCGTCGGGGCCAGATACAGTGCCGCCAACAAAATGCTGAGGCACGTCACCGAATCCTCTGACAAACCCTGTCAATGCAGACCCAGAGTTCCAAGAAGTGTCAATATACTTTACTGGACCATAGTGTCCGAACGGAAGCAACCTAGCATCAGTTACTCCCTCTTCAACGTCAGGGTTCATCTCAACTCTAACATACTTAGAGACATTTAAATAGTTTCCGTACACTCTGTACCTTCTCTCGATATCGTCCCACACTTGATACATGTCTCCTATTTGACGGGCAATGTATTTAGGTGAAGTTCTATCAAGAGTCAATCCAGTGTATCTCTCAACGACTTGCGGATTAGCGTCGCTATCCTGTGCTCTTCTAATCTCCAAGCTGAATGTTCCATATGGATCAACATCCTGGTTGAAACTCTGCTGCACATTAGTGATAGAGATTTTCAAGTTCGACTGATCCCATTCGCCAGTATCTCTGGCCACCAGCTTGAACAAATTAGTCATATTTGTCGGAGCGAAGCTTCCTGTGTCGGTAGTGATATCTTGCGAAATAACCCACCCAGTCTCAGCTGCTTGCGACCCATAAGTGAATGTTGCGCCGTCGACGTCTGCGTTCTCCAACGAGAGAATCACGCCATACTGCTCAAGCGCCGACGAAGTTGTAGGGGACAGAGCATCATGTACCCATCTTTCAAAACTTTCTCCCAAGAAATATGTCTGCAGGTTATTATTTGGCGATGTAATTCCATCCAATCCAAATCCTGATTGTCCTTCTTGGGTGATCTGGCTGTTGATAAGTGTTGGGTTTGTATTGAAAACTTTTCTAATAAATTTATCAGAATTTCTATTCAAGTTGAAAGACGAAGTCAACACCGGAGTGCCATCTGCGTCTTCAATAATTGCCTTAAATTCATAATCTGCGCCCACAGACTTAACCATAGTGGCGTCGCCTTCGACCTCAGATGTACCGGCAGGCCCTACTTCTTCTCCAATTAGTCGAATAGACCCTGTCTTGATATAAAAGATAGCTGCCAATGGAGCGTTGCCAAGGTCGCCTGATCCGCTATTTGCAATAAACAATCCAAATGCGCCGCCGTTGGCAGACGATGAGACGTTCGGGGTGTTTTCACTAGCTTTCCATCCGGCCAATCCCGCCTCTGTTGCATCAATGTTTTGATCTCCCAAGAGCCTAACCACTGTAACTGGGCTGTTATTCTTCAACCATGCTTGGGCAGCATAAGATGCATATGTTGGGGCAGTGTAGTTGCCATCTCTCCAAATATCCCCTCCTTGTCCACCAGGGACAGGATTCCCAAATACTTCAACAAACTCAGAAAAAGAGTTTACTTGAATGGGTCTCATCCCAGGTCCCTTAGGCAATCTGCCTATAATGGCAGGGCCAAGAGTAGTTGGTACATTGGGCAGTTGTGAGTTATCGATCTCATCGATAAAGATACCGGGTGATACGAATTTAAACTTATCTACAGACATTTGTTA